>Ga0136642_1000249_pt1 | contig 32240 bp, 33 predicted proteins | sample LowCatLa1302831Y_FD_115313 | JGI IMG/M metagenome (GOLD analysis project Ga0136642, IMG submission 115313) | Freshwater microbial communities from Lower Cathedral Lake, Yosemite National Park, California, USA - 13028-31Y | ecosystem: Environmental > Aquatic > Freshwater > Lake ... | reverse complement strand
TACTGCAGGTAGAGGTGTCCAGCGTGCTCGACTACCGAGAGGGGGGTGAGACCACTCGAGGCGGGGCCGTTGACGACACTGCCGTTGGCGACTTCGAAGGTGGATCCGTGGCAGGGGCAGACCATCAGCGAGGCACCCTTGGACCACCCAACCTGGCAGCCGGCGTGCGGGCACACGGTGTCGTACGCGATGAAGTTGCCCGCTGTCGTGTGAAAGACAATGCCGGGGTCGCCAGTGGCGGGGATGGTGAAGGTGGCAGCGCTCCCGACGGGGATTGCACTGACGGCGCCGATGAGATGTCCCTTTACGGGTGTGCCGGACATAGTCGTTGTTGACGTAGTAGGCGCGGCCTGGCCGCCGGTCGGGGCTCCCGCGCCACCAATCAACTTGCCAAGTGCGGCGGTGGCACCACCCACGATGAGCGCCGCCGTGCCCGCGGCTACCGCGGTTGCCCCGCCGAGGACCACCCGCCGCCGCTCAATGGTTCTCATGGTGACGGGGGTCGCGATTGGCGCGCTCGCACCGAGCAGTACCGGGCAGGCCTCGGCTCGGCACGCGGCACCGGCGAGAGCCCGACACGCACGGTCGGCGTAATTGCCACAGAGTTGCTGCAACTGCGCAAAGGGTAGGGCTACCAATTCAGGCCCCGCCACGTGATGGTTCGATCGGACGATCCGCGTGAGGTACCCGTCGAGCGAAAGTTGCTGACCGGCGCCGGCGAGCATCAGCGGTAGGAAGGCGAAGAAGAAAACGAGGTCGGCACTCGTGTAGTACGGCGACGAGTGAAAACTCACCGCGAGGAACAAGTTGAAGGAGAGGAGGGCACCGCCGAAGGCGGCCGTGCGGGCGCAGAGCCCGAGCAGGGTGCCGAGGCCAATGGCAAGCTCGGCGTAGGCCACGATGATGCCAATCGTGCCGGCGTAGGGAAGCATGGCGTGCAGGAGACCGTGAATTGGACTGAATCGGGCGGCACCACTGAGCTGATGTTGGATTGAAATACCTGACGTGGCACGGAAGAAATTCGGGTTAGCGAGCTTCTGAAGGCCGGCGTAGAGGAAAGTGACACCCAAAAAGGCCCGTAGCGGGAGCAAGGCCCACTCGCTCAGTGCAAAGGCACGCCGGGGTGGCTGCCATGAGAACTTGGGCAAACGAGGGGACCAGGGCATGGGCGACGACATGGCGTCATTCTAAGGAGCAGGGCGCATAACTTTGTTAATACCGCCCGAAATATACGGTTCGTCGGTGCGTCAGCGATAAAGATAAGGCCATGCTTGATGCTTCCGTAGTTTCCTTTCTCATCGGTGAGTTACATAAACTCCCTTCCGCGCTGGTCTACGTCGTGGTGGGACTCTTGGTTTTCGGCGAGGCCGCACTGTTTGTCGGATTCGTGCTCCCGGGCGAGACCACGGTGTTGGTGGCGGGCGTGATTGCGAGCCAGGGTGGTGTGAACATTGTTGCCCTCGTGGGACTCGTCATTGCCGCCGCCATCGTTGGCGACACCGTCGGGTACGTCGTTGGGCGAGAGTTCGGTCCACGACTGCTCGACATCGGGATGGTGCGACCACACCGCGAGCGTCTCGATAAGGCCATGCTGGCGCTGCATAAACGAGGTGCCACGTACGTATTTTTGGCGCGCTTCAGTGCGTTTCTCCGAGCGGTAATGCCCGGGCTCGCCGGTATGAGTCGTATGCACTACACCCGCTTCTTGATCGCCAATGCTATTGGCGGACTCGTCTGGGGTGGCGGCTTCACCATGTTGGGCTACCTCGGTGGCAAGCAGCTTCCGCGCATTGAGAAGTACGCCAGCTACTTCAGCTGGGGCGTCCTCGCCCTCATTCTTACGGTGCTCACGTCCCTAGTAGTCCGACACCAACTCAAGAAGCGATCGGGCGCCACACCCCACTAGTCAGCCCCAGCATCGCGTTGGGCCGCGCGAGCGGACCGACGCCACCGATCAATGGTCGCTCCGGGGCACTGTGGTCGAAGACCGGTCGAAGTACACCCTGTACCGAGGCCTCGCGGACAATTGCGTTGTACGCCGCCACGACGTCGGCGGCGTCGGCATCAGCCTTTCGTCGCCACGGGGGTCCGTCGGCACTGAGGTAGCCCGGCGCCAGTGTTTCGGGCCGGGCCAGAAAGATGCGACCGTCGGCTGACGAGAAGAAGTCCGCACTTCGTGCGAGGTGCGCCCTCACGGCATCGTGTGACCACGGCCACAAGAGGGGTTCCATACCGAGCCATGACGGCCACGCACCATCGCAGGCCGCGACCTCGACGCGCAGGCCGAGGGTCTGCGCGCGGGCGACGACGGCTTGGTAGCGCGCCACAGCTGTGGCGTCGACGCGATTGCGCCGTGGTTCGAGCCGAGCCCAGGACAGTTCGAGACGAAGATTGCGAACGCCAGCGTCAACTGCCGCGACCAGCACATCCTCGTAATGGTCCCAGATACGCAGAGCGTCACCCGGCGCCGCGAGGTAGCCGAGCGCTATGGGGGCGTTGAAAATAGTGGCTGGTTGGTAGCGCCCATCGAGGCCCCCCTCAACGGCGTAGGCACACAGTGAGGCGACGGTATCGGCGAGGGTGGGCACGACATGAGTTTTCCACGTGGTTGGGGTAGGTTGTCGCCACGAGCCTTTAGGAGGAACATGACCGAGACCGTTCTCTACGAGACCCGCGGCACCGTTGCGGTTGTGACGATCAATCGTCCGCAAGCGCGTAACGCGATTGATGTGGCGACGGCCCGCGCTCTGGACAACGCGCTCACGCGAGCTGACGTCGACGATGACGTGCGTGTCGTGGTGTTGACGGGGGCCGAGGACAAAGCCTTTAGTGCCGGTATGGACCTCAAGGCCTTCGCGAACGGCGAAATGCCTTTCACGGAGCACGGCTTCGCCGGCGTGGTCGAGCACCCTTTCTCGAAGCCGCTCATTGGTGCAGCCAATGGCTCCGCCTTCGCCGGTGGATTTGAGGTGCTCCTAAGTTGTGACCTTATTATCGCCGCCGAGCACGCACTCTTCGGTCTTCCTGAAGTGCAGCGAGGGCTGTTCGCCGGTGCGGGTGGACTCCTTCGACTTCCTCGACGCATTCCACGGAGTGTGGCGGCCCAGATGGCCCTGACCGGCGACCCGATTACCGCCGTTCGAGCGTACGAGCTCGGTCTCGTAAATGCGGTGGTACCAAGTGCGACACTCCTGACGGACGCCCTCGCGCTCGCGACTCGCATTGCCGCCAACGCCCCACTCGCGGTGCGGGTGACGAAGCAAGTGCTGCGCGAGACGATGGACATGAACGAAGCTGAGGGTTGGCGAGCATCCAAGGAGGCCTTCGAACGCATTGCCGCTAGTGCCGATGCCCTCGAAGGGGCGGTCGCCTTCGCCGAAAAGCGCGCACCCGACTGGACGGGCCGTTAGGCCAGGTGCCAGTGCACCAACAGTCCTGAGGTCAGGGCGGCACTCAGCACGACCAGCGGGAAGGGGGCCCGAAGAACGAGAGCCCCCAGAGCGACCGCAATACCGGCGAGGCGATGGTCGATGACGAGGTGGGTTTTCGTGGTCAGACTCTGCACGGCCACCAGTGCGCTAAGCAGCACAATCGGCATTAAGCCGTTAATTCGTTGAACACGCTCGTGATGAATCCAGCGCTCAGGAATGAGGTAACCCGCCACCTTGGTGGCAAAGCAGACGAGGCTCGTCCCGAGGACAATGAGCCACAACGTCATCAGGCTTGCCATCCGGCGACGACGGCAACGACCGCGCTCGCAATAATGGCCGTACCGAGCGGCAGGGCGGTGGTGGCCGCGAGTGAAAACACCACGGCGCTCAAGGCAATGATGCGGGTAGCCCGCGAGGTAAGGCGTGGCCAGAGAAGACCTAAGAAAGCCGCGGGCACCGCTGCGTCGAGACCCCATGCTTCAGGCGTGCCAATTGCCTTGGCCCCGAGGGCACCTGCCAAGGTGAAGAGATTCCAAAAAAGGTAGACCCCGCCACCGGTGAGCCAGAAACCGGCCTTGACGGCCGCGGCCCCCAGGGTCTCCTGAGCGATGCCCACATTGGTCGATTCATCAATGGTCCAGTGAGCCGCCAGAATCCGTCGCCACCCCCGCGCTTGTACGCGGGGCGCCATCTGCAGCCCGTACAGCGCATTGCGCGTGCCGAGGAGTCCCGCGGTTGCAATGGCGGCGACAGCTCCGCCACCGGCACTGACGACTCCAACGGCCGCAAACTGGCTCGCCCCGGTGAACGTTAAGAGCGAGAGAAGGCAGGTTTGCAGCACCGTGAGACCCGCGGCGACGCTGGCTGCACCGAAAGCGGTGCCGTACAGTCCCACCGTAAAGGCCACGCTGAACGATTGGCGGAGGGTGGTTGAGGGGATGGAGAACACCACTGGGTATCGTACTCAAGCCAACCGTGACGAATTTGGCCGTGGTGCCGGTAGATTTGAATAGGAAAAGGGAGAGCGTCCATGCTGGTAGGTGCATTTGAAGGATCGGACCTGATTATCGTCGCGATCGTGCTCGTGGTGTTGGGATTCGCGCCAAAGTTGGCGCGCAACCTCGGTACGGCGAAGAAAGAATTCGAGAAGTCCATTAAACCATCGGAAGCCAAGTCCGTGGAAGAGCCCAAAGAAGATAACTGATTACTCCTATTGCACACATGCATAAGGACTATCAGTGCCGAATCGCCTCCCCGAGTTGGGTTGCGAAAACGAACGTCGCTAAGGTGAAACCGTGTTCAAATCAGCCCTAACTTCTTCGGGTGCTCGCACCCGCGGACGCGTTTCTCGGCGCGCGCGTCGCGTCGTGGCGCTGCCTCTCGCAGCTCTTGTTCTGTCGGGCTGTACCGTGCCCGGTTTTGGCGCGTCACCCGGCGACACCACCTCGTCGCACTCCACCTTCCACTTGTGGCAAGGATTTTCAATCGGCGCCGTCATTGTTGGCGGCCTGACGCTAGGGCTCATGCTCTGGATCATCGTGATGCATCGCCAAAAGGGCGACGCCATTCCGAAGCAGACCCAGTACAACGTTCCGCTTGAAATTATTTACACCGTTCTCCCTATTCTCATCGTGATCGGCTTGTTTGCGGCCACGCTCGTGGTGGAGAACAAGGTGGTGGCGAATCCTAAGACTGACGTCATTGTGAACGTCAACGCCTTCCAGTGGGGTTGGGAGTTCCTTTATCCCGGCCACAACGCCGTGGTCTACGGGCAGACGACGCAAGCGCCGACCATGGTTATTCCCGCGAACGAAAATGTCCACGTCAACCTGACGGCCACCGACGTTATCCACGGTTTTTACGTTCACGCCTTCAACTTCTCTCGCTTTGCCCTCCCCGGTGTAACCAACCAGTTCACGTTCCGAGCCACCAATACGGGGACTTTCTTCGGACAGTGCACGCAGTTGTGTGGCTTGTACCACTCCTACATGTACTTCCACGTCAAGGTTGTGAGCCCCGCTGACTATCAGACGTGGCTGGCGAGTTTCAACACCCCCAAGGGCGAGGCAGCGGCCAAGGCCGCCGCAGCGTCGCTCACGCAACAGCTATCCACGGGCGTTCCCTCGCTGCCCGCTTACACGAAGTTCGGAAGGTAACTCATGACTGATGTGCTTGTTCCACCAACGACTGGTCAACACGACGACCACCACGGCGCCGATCATCACGGCCCGACGGGCATTCTCAAGTGGTTGACCACGACTGACCACAAGGTCATCGGACTTTCGTACACCGTGACCTCAGTGGTCATGATGATTATTGGTGGCTTCTTCGCGGAAATCATCCGCCTGCAGTTGGCATCACCGAACGGAAGCCTCGTATCACTGGCGCAGTACAACGAACTGTTCACCATGCACGGTTCGGTCATGATTTACCTGTTCGTGGGTCCTTTTGCCTTCGGTGCCCTGGCGAACATTATGGTGCCAATCCAAATTGGTGCCCCCGACATGGCCTTCCCACGACTCAACGCCTTGTCGTACTGGCTGTACCTGACCGGTTCGATCACCATGTTGTCGGGATTCTTCACCGCCGGTGGCGCTGCCAACTTCGGATGGGTCGGCTACGCGCCGCTGTCGAACTCGCTGAACGCCCCAGGTGCCGGCGCAGACCTCTGGATTGGTGGCTTGCTGCTCACCGGTTTCTCGGCCATCTTCACCGGAGTCAACCTGACCGCGACGATTTTCTACCTGCGAGCCCCGGGCATGACGATGTTCCGCATGCCAATCTTCACGTGGAACTTGCTGGTCACCGGTATTTTGATTCTGCTCGCCTTCCCCGTACTGACCGCTGGTCTCATCATGCTGTACTGCGACCGTCACTTCGGGACGCACATTTTCTCGAACGCTGGTGGTGGTGTGCCCGTTTTGTGGCAGCACATCTTCTGGTTCTGGGGTCACCCTGAGGTCTATATCCTCGCGCTACCGATGTTCGGTATGGTCACGGAAATCATCGCGGTGTTCTCAAAGAAGCCGGTCTTTGGCTACAAGGGAATGATTTTCGCCACCCTGACGATCGCCGCCTTGTCGCTTGGTGTGTGGGCCCACCACATGTTCACGACCGGTGTGGTACTGCTGCCCTTCTTCTCGATTATGAGTCTGCTCATTGCGGTGCCGACCGGTATCAAGATGTTCAACTGGATTGGCACGATGTGGCGAGGGCAAATCTGGTTCTCGAACGCCATGCTCATGTCGTTGGGCTTCTTGTTCACCTTCCTTATTGGTGGCCTGACCGGTATCTACCTCGCCAGCCCGCCCCTGGACTTCTTTACCCACGACACCTACTTCGTGGTCGCTCACTTCCACTCAGTGGTGATGGCACTGGTGCTCGGGGCAATGGCTGGTTTGTACTACTGGGGCCCGAAAATCACCGGCTACATCCTGCACGAAGGCCTTGGTAAGGCCCAGTTCTGGTTCCTCTTCATCGGCACCCAGGTCTTCACCTTCCCCCAGTACCTGCTCGGTCTCTACGGGATGTCCCGTCGTATGGCGGTCTATCCCGACCAGCCACAGTGGCAGCACCTCAACGAGCTCTCGACGTTGGGTGCCCTGCTTATCGGTGTCTCGACCATCTTGTTCGTGGTCAACATCGGGTACTCCTGGAAGAAGTACCCAGCGGGCGACAACCCGTGGGACGCGCAGACCCTCGAGTGGTTCACCACGTCGCCACCCCCGCACCACAACTTCTACCGCCTGCCTCAGATTCGTTCAGAGCGCCCAACGTGGGACTACAACCACCCCGAGCACCGGTCGCTCGAGCACGGCACTGATCACGTGGCCGGCGTCGAGACTGAGGTGCACGCATGAAGGTAGAAGCCAAGATGCTGCTGTTCCTCGGCTTGTTCTTCGGAATAATGTGCGCGGTGTACTGGAACTGGAGCTTGGAGAACGCCGGTGGCGTCATGATGCTTGCTGGCATGCTGCTCTGCTTCCTGCCGGGTAGCTACTACTACTGGTGGAGCCGTCGGATGAAGGAGCGTCCTGAGGACAATCCCAACGCCACGCAGGCTGAGGGTGCGGGTGTGATTGACACCTTCCCCGGCTCATCAATTTTCCCCTTCGTGCTCGGTATGGGTGCCTTCTTTACCGTGTTGTCAATGGTCTTTGGCGTGTGGCTGCTTGTTCCGGGCCTCGCGCTCGCCGGATGGTCATTCCTGGGTGGCATTGGCGAAGGTCGTCGTGGCGGTTCGCATTAGGTCTTAAAGTTTTTCAGTCGGAGTAAATCTGCCCCGCCACCGTGCTCGGTAACGGAACGGATTCCGTAGAATCAAAAAGCACCAAATCGCCGAGAGCGGAGTGGTGCAGACGAAGGAGACAGTAGTGTCGACAACTGAACACGCAGCCAAAGTCGTATTGGGAGGGACGCGAGGCGGGCCCGATGTTCCCACGTTACGCACCGACCGATGGTGGTTGCAGCCCGTCATTACCGTCTCGGTACTGACCGCATTCATCATCTACGCCACCTGGTCGGCGTTCAACCCCCACAACTACTTCTACGAGCCCGGCAGCCTGATTAGTCCCTTCTACTCACCCTGCCTCTCGAGCAGCTGCGTAGCGGGTGCCAAGTTCGGCGCCTTCACGGTCAATCACTGGGCGCTGTCGCCAGCTTTCTTGATCTTGATTTTCCCGCTCGGCTTCCGGATGACCTGCTACTACTACCGCCGGAGCTACTACCGCGCGTTCTGGTGGTCACCCCCCGCATGCGCCGTGGCGGACAAGCACGAGAGCTACTCGGGTGAGACGCGTTTCCCACTGCTAATGCAGAACGCCCACCGGTACTTCTTCTACTTCGGTCTCGTCTTCAACGCGCTCCTCACCTACGACGCTGTTCAGTCCTTCAACCTGCCAGGCCAGGGATTTGGCGTGACCGTGGGCACATTGGTGCTGTGCGTGAATGCCACTCTGTTGTGGCTGTACTCACTCTCCTGCCACGCCTGCCGTCACCTGTGTGGCGGGAACTTGAAGAACTTCTCGAAGGCGCCGATTCGGCACCGCCTTTGGAAGTTCGTCACACCGCTCAACGCTAAGCACATGAACTTCGCTTGGGCCTCACTGATCTTCGTTGCCTTGACGGACGTCTACGTCCGCCTCGTTGCCTCCGGCGCCATCACTAACTACCACATCTTCTAAGGAATGACCGTGTCGAATGCGCACCACGATTACGACGTACTCATCATCGGCGCCGGTGGCGCCGGTCTCCGCGCCGCTATTGAAGCCAAGCAGAAAGGTCTTCGGGTCGCTCTGATCACCAAGTCTCTGCTGGGCAAGGCGCACACCGTTATGGCGGAAGGCGGCATGGCTGCCGCACTCGGCAACGTGTATGCCGAAGACAACTGGAAGGTCCACTTCCGCGACACCATGCGTGGTGGCAAGTACCTGAACAACTACCGCATGGCTGAACTGCACGCCAAGGAAGCGCCACAGCGCGTCCTCGAGCTCGAGCAATGGGGAGCCCTGTTTGACCGCACCAAGGACGGCAAAATTCTCCAGCGTGACTTCGGTGGACACCGTTATGCCCGTCTGGCGCACGTCGGTGACCGCACCGGTCTCGAACTCATCCGCACCCTGCAACAGAAGGTTGTCTCGATGGGGACCGACGTCTTCATGGAGCACAAGGTCCTGAAACTGGTGCACGACACCGAAGGCCGTATCGCTGGCTGTGTGGCCTACGAGCGCCCGACCGGTGAGTTCGTCACCTTTGGCGCTAAGGCAATCATCCTGGCCACTGGTGGATCGGGTAAGTCGTGGAAGTTCACCTCGAACTCGTGGGAGGGCACCGGAGACGGACACGCCATGGCTCTGTGGGCCGGCGCCGAACTCATCGACATGGAATGTATCCAGTTCCACCCCACCGGTATGGTGTGGCCCCTCTCCGTCCGCGGTCTCCTCGTCACCGAGGGTGTCCGTGGTGACGGTGGTGTACTCCGTAACAGCCTGGGCGAGCGCTTCATGTTTAACTACGTCGCCCCGATGTTCCGTGACGAGACGGCTGAGTCGGAGGAAGAAGCCGACAAGTGGTACGACGACCACACCGCTGGTCGCCGTCCACCAGAACTTCTGCCCCGTGACGAAGTGGCGCGCGCCATTAACGCCGAAGTCAAGGCGGGCCGCGGCAGCCCCCACGGTGGTGTCTACCTCGACATTGGTTCGCGTCGTTCGGCGGAGTTCATTCGCCGTCGCCTTCCTTCGATGTATCACCAGTTCATGGAACTCGCCGGTGTGGACATCACCAAGGAGTCCATGGAAATCGGACCAACCAACCACTACATCATGGGTGGTGTCAAGGTCGACGCCGAAACGACAGCGACCTCGGTGCCAGGCCTCTTCGCCGCTGGGGAAGTAGCTGGTGGCATGCACGGGGCCAACCGCTTGGGTGGTAACTCGCTCTCCGACCTCATTGTGTTCGGTCGCCGCGCCGGTATGGGTGCTGTGGAGTACATCGAAAGTGGTGCCGTCGCCAACACGATGAACATGGCTGAAGTTGATGAGGCCATTGCCGAGGCACTGGCTCCCTTCGACAAGGAAGAGGGCGAAAACCCCTACGACATCCAACGTGATCTCCAAGAGATGATGCAGGCCAATGTCGGTATTATCCGCACCGAGAGTGAGCTCGAGGATGCTATCGCGCAGCTCGAAGTATTCACCGAACGAGTGAAGAACATCAAGGTCAAGGGTGGCCGCGCCTACAACCCCGGTTGGAACTTGGCGACCGACTTGCCCGCGATGCTCACAGTCTCAAAGTGCGTAGCCCTTGGCGCTCACCTACGCAAGGAATCGCGTGGTGGCCACACGCGCGAGGACTTCCCGAAGGCTGATGATCACTTTGGTAGTTTCAACTTGGCGCACTCGAGCGATGGTGGAAACTGGGACAGCCCCATCACGACCGTTGAGTCACCACTTCTTCCCATTCCCGCCGAACTTAAGGCGCTGCTCGAGGAGGCAAACTAATGGCTGACGTAACGCTACGCGTATGGCGAGGTGACGCTTCGGGCGGTGACTTCGAGAACTACACCACGGTCCAGAACGAGGGAGAGGTCGTTCTCGACATCATCCACCGTATTCAGGCCACCGAGGCTCCCGACCTGGCATGCCGCTGGAACTGTAAGGCCGGTAAGTGTGGCTCGTGTGCTGCGGAGATCAACGGTAAGCCGCGTCTGATGTGCATGACGCGCATGGACCAGCTCCCCGAAGGTCCCGTGACCTTAACGCCGATGAAGACGTTCCCGATCATCCGCGACCTGGTGACTGACGTGTCATTCAACTACCGGATGGCCGAAAAGGTCCCGGCCCTGTTACCGCCCCCCATGCCCGAAGACGGCTACCGCATGTTCCAAGAGGACGTCGAGCGTGGCCAAGAGTTCCGTAAGTGCATTGAGTGCTTCATGTGTCAAGACGTCTGTCACGTTATCCGTGACCACGAAGACAACAAGGTCCACTACGCCGGCCCGCGCTTCTTCATTCGCTACGCCGAATTGGAGATGCACCCACTGGACACCAACGACCGTCGCGATTACATCCGCGAAGAGGCGGGCTTGGGCTACTGCAACATCACCAAGTGTTGCACCGAGGTGTGCCCCGAGGGTATTCACATCACGGACAATGCCATCATCCCGCTCAAGGAGCGCGTTGTCGACGCCCACTACGACCCCGTGGCGTGGCTTGGTCGCAAGATCCGTCGCAAGACGAAGGTCTCGACCGCCGCGGCGGCTGTTCAGCCGGCTCCCTAAGTGACGACGTTTCTCTCTCCTGAGTGGTTTGATCAGGCGGGGGAGCGACTTGCGATGGCGCCCTCACCGGGCGCGGACATGCGTAGTCGGACAATCACGCTGGTGGTGGTCGGTGGACCTCTCGATGTGACAAGTGCCCTGTCGCTCTTGGTGGCAGCGGAGGGGGCAACGCTCGCCCCAGGGGAGTGCGATGACGCTGACGTGACTATTCGACTGTCGTTTGAAGATGCCCTCGCACTAAGCAGCGGCACTCTAGAGAGTGCCACTGCCTTGCGCGATGGGCGGGTGAAGGTCGCCGGAGATCTGGCGGCGCTCACCCCTCTCGGTCCGTGGCTCCAGGTGGTCCTGGGCGGGGCCGAGATTCAGCCCCTCGATTAGGGCTTTCCGCGGAGGTCGGCCTCAGCTTCCTTGTCGCCTTCGAAGAAGTTGGCGACGTCACGTTCCTGCATTGAGCGAATCTTGCCTCGCTCCTTCATCATGCCCTTACTTAGAGAACTGAAGGCTTTGGCGGTACCGTCCGCCGAGGCCTCGAAGTCTTGAATGGACTGAGCCGAGACGCCAACACGACCTCCCTCACCGTAGGAATCCTGATTGGCACCGAGGTAAACAAAGGTCCACCCCTTCTTGGTGCGATCGTCCACGAGGGCGAAGACTTTGTCCTTGCTGAACTCGCGACTGGAGTTTTCCTCACCGTCGGTGAAGGTCACAAAGATGACGACCTCGCGGCCGTCCTCGACTTCAGCGCGGCGCGACGCCTCCGTAATGAGCGTCGCCATGGCGTCGTAGAGGGGCGTTCCGCCACGAGGTTCGAAGGTGGCCGCGCTCAGCGGTGACACGTGGTCGAGTGGCTTGGCGGCGGCGATCACCTCGTGCGGGTCGTGCGTGTCGAACTGCACCAGGGTCATAACGGCGTCACGTCCGTCAGCGACTTGCTCGCGGAGGAACGCGTTGAAGCCGCCGATGACGTCCTGGCGCATGGACTCCATCGAACCGGAGCGGTCGAGGAGGAAGTAGATGTGGGTGATGGGGGTGGTCATGATGATGATCCCTTCGGTAGAGGTACTGCACGGCGATCTCGAGGATTCGAGCATCAAAGCGCCGGTACTCGTTCAGATATGACTTGAACGCGCTTCAAAGAACGACTTCGGGAACAGGTACTCGTCGGTAGCGCTGCAGTGGTGCTGGCACCACGGCTTAGCAACGACGAACTCAATTGTGTCCAACGCCTGTGACATCATCAAAAAGATTCTGTGGCACACTGGACGACGTGTCTTCTTCGGCCTCCCCACGCCCTCGCTGGTTGACCGCACTGCGACGTCGTTCTCCTATTCTGTTTTTCAGTACGCTCGCCTTGGTTGTGGCCCTGTTCATCGCCGGGTGGTTGTTGGTCGTGGATCGGGGCTGCGGCTGCGCACCCGCGCCAAACGCTGCGCTCAACGCCAGTGCGCTTCGGTACTTCGAGAGGAGCTTTCACATTGAGGCGACCGCTCTTCGTTACCACGCGTCCTGCAAACAGACTTCGTTTGCCAACGGTACGTCATACGTAGCCTGTCCTATTACTCGTGGGGGACGCACTACCCGCGAAATTACAACGGTGTACGGCACTCACCGGCGCCTTGGCGGCAGTCAGAACTTCGTCGACACCTTCAGCTTCGTACCAAATTAGAGGCCCAGCGCCTCGTCGAGTGGCACGTACCCCGGGGCGCTACGAGGCCAAGGAAAGGCGGCCTCCCAGCGATCGGCTAGGTCGAGCAACTGTGCGTCGAAATACCGCGGTGCCGTGATTTGGAGGCCGAAGGGCAGGCCATTATCGAGATACCCATAGGGCACTGAGAGCGCGGGGTTCCCCGTCACGTTCTGCAGGGCGGTTGAGTAGACCTCTGGCGGTAGTCCGTCAATGGGCGAATCCTCGCTCAGTCGTCCGTCGGCGAGCCATCCGGAGCACGCCACCGTGGGAGTCAGGAGGACGGCGTCAGTCCCGAGTAGTTCGTCGATGCGGCGCACGTAACCAAAGCGACGGCGACGCGCGGCGAGGTAGTCATCGATAGTTACGTGGCGGCCAACGTCGAAGAAGGCCTGCGTAGCCACGTGGAATTGATCGAAGTGCTCGTCGACGAAGGATCGGCCCAGTGAGGCGACGTGCTCGGCGGTCGCTACGGTAAACCAGTCGAGATCAGGGTCGTCCTCGCCAAAGAGTGAACCGAGTTCGCACCACGTCACAGGTAGTCCAAGCAGATCGGCGAAGGCGGCAACGGCTGCGTCAAAGGCTCTCACAACATCCGTGGCGAGTGGGCCCAGGTCGGAGGTCCGGTACGCCGCGACGACACGAGTTGGCGTCGACGGTGGTCGCACCGCGTCGAGCATGGCAATGATCGGGGCCGTTGGATCACCGAGAACCGGTCCGCGTTGCAGGGTGTAAAGGAGGCGGAGGTCGTCACTGGAGACCGCAATCACTCCGTCGGTGGAGTAATCAATCCAGTCATGAGCGGGATAGCTACCAATTGCCCCGTTGGTGGGCTTGAGTCCGAGAAGGCCACACAGCGAGGCGGGTATGCGTACCGAGCCACCGCCATCAGTGGCCGTGGCGATGCCTACCGCGCCAGCGGCGAGGGCGGCTCCCGCGCCGCCACTCGATCCACCCGGGGAGTAGGTGAGATTCCACGGGTTGCGCGTGATGCCCGTCAATCGATTTGCGGTGAAGCCCTCGATAGCGAATTCCGGCAATGTGGACTTGCCAACGGCGATGGCGCCCGCTCTCATCAATCGCGATGGTGAAGGGGAGCTGGTAGTGGCCGGAACGTCCGGGGTAACCAGCGACCCCCGCCGAGTGGCGTGTCCCGCCCAGTCCTCGATGTCCTTAATGAGCAGGGGCACTCCCGTGAGGAGCCCGGGGGCCGCGCAACCGTCGTCTACCGCCGCCGCTGACGCCAAGGCGCTCGTGGTGGCCAGTTCGCTACAAGTATTGAGTGATGCTTGCGTCGCTTCGAGTGTGGTGAGCACGTACGAAACAACATCGTGAGCGAGAAGTTTCTTCGTCCGCACGGCTTCGGCAATGGCCGTCACCGGTCCCGTTCGCGCGTTTCTAGGCGACAACCGCTTCTCCATCGTCGGCCACCATCGGCAGACCAGCTTCGTGCCACGCCGTCATTCCACCCTCGAGGTTGACCGCAGTAAAGCCGTGCTCGGTAAGGAACTCGGTTGCTCGAGCCGAACGTCCACCGGAACGACAGACGCACACGATTGTTCGGGCACTGTCGAGTGACTCGAGGTGATCGGGCAGCGTGGCGAGAGCGATGTGCAGGGCGACTGCGCTGCGGCCGGCGGCAAATTCGGTGTCTTCGCGGACGTCGAGTAGCAACGCGCCCTCGGCGAGGAGTTGCTGGGCTTCGAGAGCAGTAACCATGGGGATTCTCATTTCAGTTGTGAGGGTCGGCGTTGCTCGCAAACCCTCGTCCTAGACTAGTTATATGAGCACATCCGGCACCGTTTCTCTCATTTCTACTGATGCTTTAGTGCCTCTTCTTGATGCCGCGGACCGACCATTTTTGCTCGATGTCCGCGAGCCCGACGAGGTTGCGGAGTGGTCAATCGACGGTGTCGTCAATGTCCCGCTCGGCATCCTTGAACAGCAACTCAACGTTTTGCCTGCGGACCAACGGATCATTGTTATTTGTGCCAAAGGTATGCGGGCCCGGGCGGGGGCCGACATCTTGGCGGCGGCCGGACTCAGTACTGAAGTGCTCGATGGTGGCATGGGCGCGTGGGCGTCGACTTACGACGTCGTGGAACAGTTGCTCGCTGGCGCCACCGTATTGCAGGTGCGTCGCCGGGGCAAAGGGTGCCTCTCCTACGTCATCGGTGCGGGCGACCGCGCCATTGTTATTGATCCGTCACTCAATACCGACCTCTACATCTCCCTCGCCGCCGAGCGGGGCTGGCAGATTGCCTACGTGCTCGACACCCACCTCCACGCCGATCATCTCTCGGGGGCACGGGCTCTCGTCGAAAAGGCTGGTGGCGAACTACTACTGAGCAACGCGGACCCCTTTGGCTTTCCCTTCACGCCCCTGCGCGACGGGCAGCACCTCACATTGACATCCGAGGTCGGTCTCACGGTGTCGGCGGTAAGCGTCCCCGGGCACACCGAAGGATCGACGATGTACCAGCTGGGCAATGCAGCCATCTTCACGGGCGACACGCTCTTCCTCGAAAGTGTCGGGCGACCCGATTTAGCTGACCACGCTGAATCCTTCGCGCAGAGTCTCTACCGGAGTTTGCACGAGCGTATCTTGCCCCTCTCGTCGGACGCCCTCGTCTTTCCCGCTCACTACGGAACCGTCGTTCGAGTCCGAGCTGGTGAACTCGTGACGCGGACCCTGGGAGAGCTGCGGGCGACACTCCCGGCACTGTTCTTGGACGAAACAGCCTTCATTGACTGGGCACTGAAGAACGTGAAGGATCGTCCGCCGAATTACCAGCGTATTGTTCGTATCAATGCGGGCACCGAAGACGTGACGGCTGACGCGGCGGAAATGGAATTGGGACCTAATCGCTGCGCGGTGGCGTCCTAGTTCTTGGAAATCGCGCCGTCGCGAACGACGACGCCGAAGTTGGCGAGCGCATTGCGGATAGCGTCGGCGATGTCGTAGTGACCCTGCGCGCGAGCCTCGGTCCGCACCTCGTCAAGCGCAGCGACGAGAGCTTCATCGCGCAGTTGTCGAGTTTCGTCGTCCACTTCGTTGCGTGCAGCGGTTGCGACGACCTCGACGGGCGTGAGGGTATCTAACGCGAGGGCATTCGCCCCTAGTTCACTCAACGCGATGGTGGAGCCCGCGGCGAAGTCACTGACAGCACCGTTGCTGCGCCAATGGACGTCACCCTTGCCCTGCACGGTAAGGGTGCGAGCGTCAAGGTCGATGATGGCGGCGGTGTGCTCATCAATACCGAGGATTGAAACACCCGCGGGGAGCTCCGCTTCGAGCAACTGGAGTCGTCGTTCGCCGATGTAGCAACGGCTGGTGTCGTACGTGCCACCCTCGGCGTTGTTGTAATGAGGCAACACAACGCACGAAAGCCCCAAGGTCGTCATGAGGTCAAGTCCGGGCAGCCAAGCGAGACCGGTACCGGCCTTGTAGATTTCGTAGACGGGTGGGGTAAAGGCCCCGAGCGTGAGTGCGGCGGCGGAACTGAAACACACGACGCCACCATTGGCCAGCGTCGTGGCCAAATCCTGATTGAGCTCGAGGGGCCGCCACTGGTTCAGCGCGTAAGAAGGTGAGCCCGGTCCAGCAAATACGAAGGATGCGGCCGCCACAGCCTGCTTGAATGCTCGGCGTTCATCGTCAGAAGCCGCAGCCACCGAAGCAAGATTGAGATCGGTCATCGTGACCTGCAGGGAGGTGTCGAAGTACGCCACGAGCTTCTCGGACATTTGGGTCACGTTCTCTTGAAACCCGTAGGGCGTGTTGAGATTGACCGCGCGAACGTCGCCGAGGCGCTGGAAAAGGCCCCGGTGCACCTTCGTCATTCCGGGTCCGGTTTCGCCGGAACCGAGTAGTGCGAGTATGCCATTTGCCACGTAGCGAGCGTAGCCGTCAGCGGGTACCTTGTGAACATGGGTACGTTTAACATCGTCGGGCAGCGCGCGAAAATAAGTGTCACGCGTCCGATGCTGTGGTGGTCATTCGTCATGGCCGTAGGGCTGGTGCTGGTCGAGAGCGGCGGGTCACAACACGACAACGGACTCACCGTCACAGCCGTTGCGACCGTGAGTTTCGGTGTGTGGCTGGGGTGGCAGCGACGCACGGGGGTGATTTTCTTCGCACCACTGGTCAGTTGGTTGTTTGCGTGGTTTCCCCTGCTTCTGGCGGCAATTGTTCACCGAGGCTTCTTTCGAGGGGTGCTCTCGGGGCTCTTTCTCGACAGCGTCGGATGGCTTTTCATAGGCACCCTTGAGTTCCTCAGCCTGTTCATCATTGCCTCCGTTGTGCGTGCCCTGCGAGGCACGCCTCGTGAGGTTGATGTCATCATCGACCCGCCGTCGTGACTGACCTCTTCCGGTCCTTGAACGTTGAGGTCTGGTAGCACCATGGTGTACGCCGTCTTCGTTGTCACTATTTGGCTCCTGTTGGCCGCTATCACGGGACTTCGGCCTTCGGATCGGTGGCCATTTCGCCTCGTGGCGTTTCCGGTGGGCTGGGCGGCGGGGGAGTTACCGCTCCACGCCATCGTGGTGCAGGTACTCGCCCTGAGTGGGTTGTGGTGGTGGGGGTGGCCTTCGTCACCACTGGTGAGTGCCGCTCTGGTCATTCTCGCCACGCTCGTGGTGGCGGCAAATTCGGTATTGATTGCGGCCCAGCTGCGTGTCGGGCGTCTCGTTCGTGAAGCCATGGCCTCGGGTGGTGTTCCACTACAAGTGGGGGGAATGCGCGATGACGCCTTCTCGTCGTGGTGGCGAACCCTGCTTCAGATTCCGTACGCACCGAGGGCACTACTGAGTGTTAACGACGTCGTCTACGGCCCTGATCCTCGACAACGGCTGGATGTCTGGCGCACGGCAACGACCCCCATTGGGGCGCCCGTTCTCCTCTACTTCCATGGCGGCTCGTGGACGTTCGGTAATAAGCGCGATCAGAGTCGCCCCATGCTGCACGAATTCGTCGCGCAAGGGTGGATTGTGGTCACCGCGAACTACCGCTTGGCCCCGCACTATCGGTGGCCAGCTCAGGGCAATGATGTTGAGGCGGCACTCAACTGGGTCCGTCAAAATATCCGAAATTATGGCGGCGATCCGACTCGTATCGTGGCGGCGGGGGCGTCAGCGGGTGGACACCTCGCGGCTTTGGCGTCGCTCCAAATCGATGGCGGCACGGCGGTGCGGGGATGTATTTCTCTCTACGGCGTCCTCGAGATGACGGGCGACGAGCACTACTGGCGTGGGCGTGGTCAGGGGTTGCGCTACGTCGTGGAACACCGACTGCTCGGTGCCCGGTTCGCCGACGCGCCCGAGCAATTCACCGCCCTTTCACCGCTGCACCAGTTGCACGCATCGGCCCCACCATTTCTGGTCATTCAGGGTCGTAATGACACCTTGGTCGATGTCAACGTGGCACGGAGTTTCGTGCAGGAGTACCGGTCGACGTCTCACGCTCCGCTCTACTACATCGAATTGCCGTTCGCGCAACACGCCTTTGACTATGCCGCGTCACCACGAACGTCGGCAGTCACACGGGCGGCGCTTGCCTTTGCGCGTTCGGTAACGGACTAGGCCTCCGCCTCGGGCGCGAGAGTCACGGACACGCTCAACCCATCGGCCTCGACGTACGAGATAGCCATGATGGCACCCGCGTCAATGAGGTCGAGCTCACCCTGACGGATCAGCGCGAGAAAGTCCGCGGGCGCGGCAACCGTGAGGTCGCTCACCGCTCGACGCTGCGACACCTTCGCGGTGCTCTTTTCGCGGCGCACGGCCTCGATCACTTCGTTGATCGCCAAGTAGACACCCGAGGCAGCGGGAGCATCACCGAGTTCGGCGATTGTGGGCCACGCTGCGCGGTGTACGGACTCCTCGTGCCACCAACGCCAGACCTCTTCGGTCACGAAGGGCAGTACCGGAGCCAGAAGGCGCTGGAGCGCCGAAAGCGTGAGTGACAAGGTGGCCCGAGCTGAGCGGCTCGCGGCATCTTCGTCGCGGTAGGCGCGGGTCTTGACGAGCTCAACGTAGTTGTCACAGAACGACCAGAAGAAACTCTCGGTCCGTTCCAGCGCGCGGGCGTAGTCGAAGCGGGCGAAGGCCGTCGAGGCCTCGGTAATAACTCCCGCTAGTTGCGCCAGCAGGTCACGGTCGATAGCGACGGTGACGTCATCCTTCGTGGTGGGTGCGTGCTCGGCCAACCGTCCAAGAGCGAACTTGGACGCGTTGAGCATCTTGATCGCGAGGCGACGGCCATTCTTCATCTGTGCTTCATCAATTGCCGTATCGGTACCGGGGCGGCCGGAGGCGGCCCAGTAGCGGAGGGCGTCGGCACCGTGCGACTGCAGTAGTGGCATCGGGGTGACGACGTTACCGACGGACTTACTCATCTTCTTGCGGTCGGGGTCAAGGACCCAGCCCGAGATGAGGGCGTTGGTGAAGGGGAGTGAGTCGTGGGCGAAATGGCTCCGCACGACCGTCGAGAAGAGCCAGGTGCGAATGATTTCGTGGGCCTGGGGGCGTAGGTCCATCGGGAACACGCGCTCGAAGAGATCGGTGCCCCAGTGGCCGGCGATCTGCGGGGTCAGAGAACTGGTGGCCCAGGTGTCCATGACGTCGGGGTCGCCAACGAAGCCATCCGGCTGGTTGCGCTGGTCGTCGCGGTAGCCGTCGGGTGTGTCGCTGGAGGGGTCGATGGGCAACTGGTCGAGGTGCGGCAGTAGGGGCGCATCGAAGACGATGTCACCGTGCTCGTCGATTGGATACCACGCGGGGAACGGTACTCCGAAGAAGCGCTGGCGAGAAATGTTCCAGTCAACGTTGAGCCCCTCGACCCACGAGCTGAAGCGGTGCTTCATGAAGTCGGGGTGCCAATTGAGCTGCTCGCCTCGGGCGAGAAGCTCGTCTCGGTGCTCGAGGGTGCGAACGAACCACTGTCGGGAGGTGACAATTTCGAGTGGGCGCTCACCCTTCTCGTAGAACTTAACGGGGTGCGTAATGGGGCGCAGATCGCCAACGAGAGCGCCCGATTCACGCAATGCGTCGACGATGGCGGCGCGCACCTGGTTGACGGTCTTACCCTCGAGCGAGGCGTAGAAGTCCTGAGCCGACTGGGCATCGCGACTCGGGAACTGGTCGCTCGAGAAGTCCGCGGGGAGGTAGCGACCATCACGACCAATTAGCGCGCGGGTTGGGAGGTGCAGCTCACGCCACCACGTGACGTCGGTGGTGTCACCGAAGGTGCAAATCATTGCGATACCGGAACCTTTTTCGGGGTCAGCCAGTTCGTGCGCGACAACGGGTACCGGCACGTGGAAGAGCGGTGTGACCACGGACTGACCAAAGAAGGGCTGGTAGCGCGCGTCGTCGGGATGGGCGACGAGGGCCACGCACGAGGGCAACAGTTCCGGCCGTGTGGTCTCAATAGCAATGGCACCCGTGCCGTCGGCGAGAGCGAACGAGACGCGGTGGTAGTTACCGGGGCGCTCGCGGTCTTCGAGTTCGGCCTGCGAAACAGCGGTGCGGAAGTCAACATCCCACAGAGTCGGCGCGACCTGGGAATAGACCTGCCCACGGGAGAGGAGGTCGAGGAATGCACGCTGGGAGATGGCCTGCGCGTGGGCGGAAATAGTGGAGTACTCGAGTGACCAGTCGATGGAGACACCCAAGTGACGCCACAGGTCCTTAAAGACCTCCTCGTCGGCCGCCGTCAAATGGTGGCACAGCTCCACGAAGTTCTTTCGCGAGATGGAGATCTTCTGATCGGCGGGCTTGTCGGGGGCCACGAAATCGGGGTCGTAGGGGAGTGAGGGGTCGCAGCGAACACCGAAGTAGTTCTCGACACGGCGCTCGGTGGGCAGGCCGTTGTCGTCCCAGCCCATGGGATAGAACACGTGCTTACCGGCCATGCGCTGGTAGCGGGCGATGACGTCGGCGTGGGTGTAACTAAAGACGTGACCGATGTGCAACGATCCCGACACGGTGGGGGGTGGGGTGTCGATAGAGAAGACCTGGTCGCGGCTGGCGGTGCGGTCAAAGGCGTAGACGCCCTCGGCCTCCCAGCGGTCGATCCAGGCGGCCTCGAGGCCATCGACCGTCGGTTTGTCGGGAATGGCGCGGGGGGCAGTGTCAGTCATAGCAACGAAGTTTAGAACGGCGGCGATTGAGATGGTCGAAGTTGTCTAAGTTTGAGGGGTGCTGCGACTCTTTGACACTGTTTACGGTGAGGTGCGACCCCTCGCGTTGCGCGAGCCCGGGCACCTCTCGATGTACGTCTGCGGACCCACTGTTTACGACCTACCCCACCTCGGTCACGGTCGATTCACGTTGGTCTGGGACGTCGCACGACGCTGGTTCACCTTTCAGGGCCTGAAGGTCCGTTTTGTCTCCAACATCACCGACATTGACGACAACATCATCGGGCGAGCCCTGCGCGAGGGCACGACCGAAACGGCCGTGGCGGCAACGTACGAAGATGAATGGTGGAGGGCAATGGCCGCCATTGGCGTCGCCCGTCCCGATGAAGTGCCCCACGCGACGGCGTACGTCGACGGCATGGTGGCACTCATTGCTCAGTTCCTCGCTGACGACGTGGCCTACGTCACCAGCGACGGCCTCTACTTCGACGTACGCCGAGTGCCGGATTACGGCCTCCTCGCGGGGCAACCACTCGAGTCGTTGCGGGCCGGTGCCCGCATTGAGGCCAACGATGAGAAGCGTTCACCACTGGACTTCGCCTTGTGGAAGTTCGCCAAGCCCAACGAACCTTCGTGGCCGGCCCCCTTCGGCGATGGCCGACCAGGGTGGCATACCGAGTGTGTGGTGATGTCGCTGGACCTGCTCGGCGACGGTTTTGACCTCCACTGCGGGGGGTTTGACCTCAAGTTCCCTCACCACGAGAATGAGCGGGCACAGGCGGTCGCGGCCAATCGACCCTTCGCTCAGCATTGGGGCCACAACGGCTGGGTCATGGTCGGTGACCAGAAGATGAGTAAGTCCCTCGGGAACTTCACGTCGCTGACCGACATGCTCGAGCGCACCGACGCCCGGGCCTACCGACTACTGGTGCTGCGGTCGCACTACCGCTCACCAATTGAAGTATCGCCAACCACGATTGCCGACGCCGAGCGCGGACTGGCCCGTCTTGACGCCTTGGCCCGCCGGTTCGATCTGCCGGCGCTAGCCGGCGCTTCGTTCGTTCGCCGGACGGACTTTGAATTCCCCGGAGCGAGCGAGGAACTGGTCGCGCGTGTGTCCGCACTGCTCGATGATGACCTGAATACTCCCGTCGCCGTGGCCGAGCTCTTCGAAGCCCTTTCTGCCGCTAACGCGCTGGCCGACGACGGTAATGAATTGATGGCTCGTGCGCTCGCCTTCGCAATCGCCGTACTTTTCGCCAGTTTGGGGCTGGACGTCGATGGCGCGTCCGACGAGAGTGACGAGTCGACGAAGGCCCTCGTGGTCGCCCGAGACGAGGCGCGACAGACCAAAAACTGGGCGGAAGCGGACCGTTTACGTGACGCGCTGGTGGCCCTGGGCTGGATTGTTGAAGACAGTCCAACGGGAACTCAAATTCGCCGTCCGTGAATAGATTTGGTAAATCTTCCGCCAGCATCTATGGTTAGACGTGAGGTTGCCGTTGTGGTTCCCTCCGGAGCCGGCGAAGTGTCGGTTGCAAAGAAACAAGGAGGCCCCAGTGGCTGTAGGAACCGTTAAGTGGTTCAATGACGAAAAGGGCTGGGGCTTCATCGCTGTCGATGGCCAGCCAGACGTCTTTGTTCACTACTCGGAGATCCAGGGTGAGGGTCGCAAGACGCTCGTCGAGGGTCAGACGGTCGAGTTTGATGTGGAGCCCGGTGACCGTGGCCCACTCGCCAAGCGCGTCGTCCTGAACTAACCATTCATTCGAATTTGAAAAGAGCCGCTGCCTTCGGGCAGCGGCTCTTTCTCATTACCACCGACTACTAAGTTCGTGGATACGAACAGGCGAGGTGGTCCGGTGGATTCTTTTTCAATGTCACTGAACGATGATCAGCGCACCATCCAATCGTGGGTGCACGAGTTTGCCGTTACCGCCATGCGGCCTATCGCCCAAGAGTGGGACGAACGGGAAGAGACCCCGTGGGAGTTCATTCGTATCGCCGCCGAAACGGGTATCTACAGTTTCGACTTCTTTGCCAACGCCTATGCCGATCCGACCGGTTTGACCTTGATGGTGGCCCTGGAGGAGTTGGCCTGGGGCGACGCGGGTCTGTGCATGAGCATCATGGGCTCCACGCTCGCGGTGGCCGGCCTTTTAGCGGCGGGAACGCCCGAGCAGCAGTTGGAGTGGATCCCCGCCTGCTTTGGCACCCCCGGTGATCCTAAAGTGGCGGCCTTTGCGGTATCCGAAGCGGACGCCGGCAGTGACGTCTCGTCATTGCGCACCCGCGCCACTTACAACGAGGCTTCAGATGAGTGGGTACTAAACGGCGTGAAGACCTGGACGAGTAACGGTGGGATTGCTGCGGTGCACGTGGTCGTGGCCACCGTGGATCCGGCGCTCGGCGCTCGAGGTCAAGCCTCCTTCGTTATTCCCGCCGGGACACCGGGCCTTCGGATGGGGCAGAAATTCAAGAAGATGGGCATTCGGGCCAGCCACACCGCCGAAGTGATTTTGGACGACTGCCGACTTCCCGGTCGTTTGTTGTTGGGGGGCAAGGATCGCCTCGATGAGCGTCTCGCCCGTGCCCGCGAGGGCGTGCGTTCCTCGCAGCAGGCGGCGATGGCGACCTTTGAGCTCTCGCGACCAGCGGTGGGCGCACAGGCCATCGGCATCGCGCGCGCCGCCTACGAGTACGCCCGAGACTACGCCAAGGAGCGAGTCCAGTTCGGCCGACCAATCATTGAGAACCAGGCCATTGCCTTCGCGTTGACGGATATGGCCGTCGCTATCGAGAGCGCTCGCCTTTTAGTGTGGCGCGCGGCCGGCATGGCAGCCCAGTTGCAGCCCTTCACGAACGGCGAGGGGTCGATGGCCAAGCTCGCGGCGAGCGAAGCGGCGGTGAGCGTGACCGGTAAGGCCATTCAAATCCTCGGGGGATACGGCTATACCCGGGACTACCCAGTCGAGCGCTGGCATCGCGACGCGATGATCTACACCATCTTCGAAGGAACGAGTGAAATCCAGCGCCTCATTATCGCGCGATCACTCTCGGGTCTGAAGTTGCGTTAGTCGCGCAGCAGGGCGCGCAGTCCACCCCACGCCAAGGTGGCGCAGTGGGCGGCCATCTTTTCTGACACCCCGGCCTCGGGCGTGGGCCAGCCACGGTGTTCTTGTTGGATTAACCAGTAAATCGCTGATCCTTCGGCCATGCCGACAATGCCCGCCGCCAAGAGACTGCGCTGTTCGCTGTCCATTGACGAGTCGATGTAGGGAACAATGAAAGAAACGAAGTTCAATTCAACTTCGCGGAGCTCCGCCGCCGTTTCACCGTCGTGGGCGTGCATGAAGAGAATTCGGAAGGCATCGGAATCGTTGACCACCATGTCGAAATAAACGTGGAACGCCGCGAGTATTTTTTCGCGGGGCAGCACCTTGGCCGACACCGCCTGCATCATGCCGTTAATCAGGGTTGCCCCCGTCGCCGCCACAATCTCGTGGTAGAGGGTGCCCTTGGAGGGGAAGTGCTGGTACAAAATGGGCTTGGTGAAACCGGCTTCGCGGGCGATGTCGTCCATGGTCGTGGACTGGAAGCCACTCGAGGCGAAGACCCGCTTGGCGACGTTGAGAAAGTGCTGGCGTCGTTCAAGGGTGGCGGGACGTTCGTCGTACTGAACCATGGTGGTGACTTTATAGGTCGAGTTCGCCAAAGTGACGGTGGAGTAACGACTTCAGAACATCGGCAAGGCCGTCAAGGGCAAAGTGCGCCCTCGCCACCGCGAGGTTTGCGTCACGTTTGGCGATGTTGGGTGAGGCCAACTCACGTCGGAGTTCGTCGAGGTCCTCGAGAGAGGCGAAGGAAAAGCCAAAGTCGAGGAGTTCGAGCGCTACGGGGTAGCGGTTGAGCGCGAGGGGCCGACGATGGGTTACCGACTCGAGTACCGGATTTCCAAACCCTTCCCAGGTGGAGGCCATAATGACGAGATCGCAGGCGGCGTAAGCGTCGTGAATGGTGGATCTCGCCGGCATCCCCCGCAGCACGGGGACCTCGGCACCGTCGAGTACTCGCTCGAGTTCGTCGTCGTAGCCGTCTTCGGCCGGTCCGAGTAGCCACAGTGCGGTGCCGAGTTGTTCGGCCAGTCGAAGTGCGCCGGTGAGATTTTTCCGGCCTATGGCGCGCACTGGACAGAGGGCGAGGGGCGTCGCGCCGACGCCGAGGAGCGCTCTCGTTAGCTCGCGCGCGCCAGCGGGTGGGTCGCAGTCAAAACGATTGCGCACCACCTCGGCACGGATGCCCCGAGCCGCCAATTCAATTCGTGACTGCTCATTAATGGTGACGTGAGTCCAGCGTGCGTCATCGGCGGGGCCATCAAGATGGGCGAGGTGCTCACGCTGCCACGGTAAGTCGTGGTGGTGCAGGAGGGCCGGTCGCCCACGGAGCAACTCGGTAAGGGCGTCGCGGGCCCCGAGGTTCAACGGGAGCGAGAGCAGATTCTCGACAATCACTAGGTCAGCACCGTCGAGAGCGGCCTCAAGCTCCGTCGCCCGTGGCGGCGTGGTGGCGTGGCGGGCCAGCCCTGGCACCAGATGGTCGACCGGTCCCTCGCCGGCCACCGTGCGAACGGTGTGGCCCAGAGAGCGTAGAGCCGCTATCCACTTGGTTGCCTCGATCGAAACACCGTCACCCCCGCCCAGACGAAAACTAATGACGGCGATTGTGACCATTAGGCCACCCTAGCCATGACATTTAATCCTCACGAGTAGGATTTACCATCGGCTGAGACTGACGTCTCACTGGTGTGGAAGGGACCAAAATGACCAAGCGTGCGCTCATTACGGGCATTACGGGACAAGACGGTTCCTACTTGGCTGAACTCCTCCTGAGCGAGGGTTACGAGGTGTTTGGCATCGTCCGGCGCTCGTCGAGCGAGAATTTTGAGCGCATCGGTCACATTCAAGACCGTCTGACCCTGCTGTCGGGCGACCTCATGGACGAAGTCTCACTTATTAACGTGCTCAAAGCGTCACATCCCGATGAGGTCTACAACCTCGCCGCCCAATCCTTCGTACAAACGTCGTGGCTCCAGCCAGTATTGACGGGTGAGACCACGGCGCTCGGTGTTACCCGCATGCTCGATGCCATTCGCACCGTAGACCCCGAGATTCGTTTCTACCAAGCCAGTTCCTCGGAGATGTTTGGCCGGGTGAAGTCGGTACCGCAGAACGAAGAGACTGACTTCTACCCGCGCTCGCCCTACGGTGTGGCCAAGGTCTACGGACACTGGATCACTGTCAATTACCGCGAGAGTTACCACCTGCACGCCAGCAGCGGCATTTTGTTTAACCACGAGTCGCCCCGACGAGGCCTCGAGTTCGTGACGCGCAAAGTCACCCACGGTGTTGCTCGCATCAAGCACGGACTCGCAACCGAACTTCGACTCGGCAACCTCGATGCGAAGCGTGACTGGGGCTATGCCGCTGACTACGTCCGCGCCATGTGGTTGATGATGCAGCGCGATACGCCCGAAGACTTCGTTATCGCCACGGGCGAAACGCACTCGGTGCGCGAGCTCTGCGAGGTGGCCTTTTCGGCCGCCGGACTGAACTGGGAGAATCACGTGGTGGTCGACTCCGCCTTCTTGCGTCCCGCCGAGGTCGACCTCTTGGTGGGTGACGCCACGAAGGCGCAGCGCGAACTGGGATGGCGGTGCGAAACGGACTTCTACGGACTCATTGAAATGATGGTTGCCGCCGACCTCGTCTCACTGGCGAAGTAGTCGTCGTGACCACGCCCGCGGTTCAGCTGCGTGACGTGGTCGCGGTTCAGCAACAGTTTCCCTTATTGAGTGGTGTCTCGGTGACCTTGGCCGCAGGCTCGCTCACCGTCGTGACCGGTGCGAACGGGTCGGGGAAGACCAGTCTCCTTCGCCTGCTGGCCGGTGTACTTCCCGTCACGACGGGGGAGGCCACAGTGTTGGGCGTGGACCTCCTACGCCACCACGCTGAGGTACGCCGTCGAGTGGGTTGGTTAGGCCACGATGGCTCCTTTTATGCCGATTTGAGCGTGGAAGAAAACCTCACCTTCGCCGCCACGGCCCTCGGGCGGCCGCTCGACGACATTGTTCCCGCCCTCGAGCGCGTGGGCCTGGCGCACCGTGCCCGCGTACGAACCAAGGACCTCTCGGCCGGTCAGCGCCGCCGATTGGGCCTCGCGTGGCTCCTCGTGCGTCGAGCTGAACTCTGGTTGTTAGACGAACCCTACGCCTCTCTGGACGACCAGGGTCGCCAGTTTTTCGATGGACTCCTCACCGACGTGCAGCGAGGTGGCGCCACCGTGGTGATGAGCGCGCACGACACTCTGCGCTCCACGTCCCTCGCACCCGAGGTCCTGGTCATGGCCGGCGGCCGTTTGGTGGAGGGCTCATGATTCGTGTGGCGTGGTTGGTGGCCCGTAAGGACTTGCGCATTGAACTGCGCAGCAAGGTACTGCTCTGGCAGGTCTTGCCCTTTGGTGCGCTCGCACTACTGCTTTGCGGTTTAGCCCTCGGGCCGGCCGATGCTGGGCATTCTCGTGCCGCCCCTGGTCTGTTTTACCTCGTGACGCTCTTCGTGGCCCTGCTCATGATTAACCGCTCCCAGGCGGTTGAGCAAGCCTCAGGTACCGCCGAATCAGTCGCGACGCTGGGCATGGATCCGGCGGGGGTGTTCCTTGGTAAAACAGTCGCGCTGGCCATCGAACTCTGGGTGGCCGCGGGCCTTCTCTTGGCCGGCACGGTGGTGGTCTTGCACACCTCGTTGGTGGGCACGGTGCACGCATTGCCGAGCGTCTTCGTCACGCTTGGCGCGATGGCCTGCGCTGGTACGCTCTACGGAGCATTGACCGCTGGAGACGACGGACCGGCAACTTTGTTGCCAATTCTGGCCCTCCCGGCCTTTGCCCCACTGTTAGTGGCGGGTGAGCGTTCCTTCAGCGCCGCCCTTCACGGGGGAGCACTGTGGGAGTGGTGGGTCATTGACCTCGTCGCCCTTGCGGGCTACGTGGCCATCGGCGTTTTGCTCTACGGGGTCTTGGAGGAATAGTGAATAAAGTGACGCAGCGGCTACTAGGCCCCCTCACTCTTTTATCGTTAGTGGGCACAGTCTTCCTCGGTCTATGGGTCACGCCCAAGGCGACGATGCACGATGGCGGCGGCGACTTGGTCCGCATGCTGTACGTTCACCCTGCTCTCGCCTGGGTGGCACTCTACGTCTCATTCGGGACCACCACAATCGCCTCGGCCCTCTACCTTTGGAAGCGCACCCGCTCCGCCACAATGGACCGGGTGGCCTACTGCGCCATGGAAGTCAGTGTGCTCTTCATTGCCCTCACTCTCGTGACAGGATCCATCTGGGGCCGCCCCACGTGGGGGGTGTGGTGGGCCTGGGATGCCCGTCTGACCTCGACGGCCATTTTGTTAGTTCTTGCGCTGGGGTACTTGGCGCTGCGACGCGCCAACGATGACCCTGAGACGCGGGCTCGTCGTAGTGCCGTCTACGGCATCCTGGTGGCCCTGAACGTGCCGATCATCCACTTCGCCGTGACGTGGTGGAAGTCATTGCACCAGAACGCCACGGTGTTGACGGTCTCGGGCAAGGTCTCGGTGCACGGATCGATGTTGTGGACGCTGCTACTGAGCTTCATTGCCTTCACCCTCTGGTACTTCTGGCTGCTTCGCGCTCGGTATCGCTTGGAGGTGCGCAGCGATGATGCTCGGCAATCGCACCTCGCGGCCGCCGTTGCGGAACGTCAACGGGAAGGTGCCTAATGCACTACGTCATTGCTGGCTACCTCTTCTCCTTCGGTGCTCCGGCGCTCTACGGAGTCTCACTCTGGTGGCGAGGTCGTCGTGGCCGAGGGTGACCGCGTCGATATGACTCCCGTCGTGCTCGCGCCGCGGAAGCGGTCGAGCAATTTTCGGACCATCGCGGTGCTCGTCGTACTCGCGGGGGCGGTCGGACTCCTCCTGAGCCAAGGTCTGTTCAAGAACCTGAATTACTTTGTGACCGTTGACGAGGCCTTAGCCCAAAAACACCACTACGGCACTACCACCTTGCGGCTCGAAGGGGTCGTACAGAAGGGTACGATTACCCGCACCGCAACGGGGGCGTCGTTCGTTATTGATGGTTCAAAGTCACAACGCGTCTCGGTTAGCGTTTCCGGCACACCTCCGCAGTTGTTTCAGGCGAACATCCCCGTGGTCGTGGTCGGCCACTTCATCTCGGCCACTTCACTGCACTTCACGGGCAACCAGATTCTGGTGAAACACTCGGCGAACTACATCGCCTCGCATCCCAACCGAGTGAAGGCGAAGAACGGAAGTGTCCGGTGATTCTCAGCTGGATTGGCCGCATTGGCCTCTACATCGGCTTTCTCTCTGCAGTTGTTGGCGTAGTCAATCAGTTGCTGGTGGCTCGTCGAGGTCGCCATTCGTACGCGCTGCCCGCCGCCTTGGCGTCACTGTTGGGGATCGTGTTGGCCGTCGGGGCCATGCAGACCGCCCTGGTCACGCACAACTTCTCACTGGCGTACGTGGCCGAAAACAACGCCACCTTCACGCCGTTGCTGTACTCGATTACCGGTATGTGGTCGGCCCTCGAGGGGTCACTTCTCCTTTGGTCGCTCATCCTCGCCCTGCTCGTCGTAGCGGTGGTGGTCTACTACCGACGCCAGCGCGACGACGTGGTCGTTTCCTACGCCACTATGGTGCTCTTCATCGTGGCGGGATTTTTCCTCCTCTTGATGGTGGGGCCGGCCGACCCCTTCTTGTTGAACCCGGCTCACGTGCTTCAGGGCGCGGGGCCAAATGCGTTGTTACAGGACAATCCGCTAGTGGCAATTCACCCGCCACTGCTCTACTCGGGCTTCGTGGGATTCACGGTGCCGTTCGCCTTCGCGATGGCCATGTTGCTCAGTGGTCGTGTTCACGAACAGTGGCCGATTGAGCAACGTCGTTGGACGGTGTTGGCCTGGGGATCACTCAGCGTGGGTATCGTGCTCGGTTCGTGGTGGAGCTACCAGGTACTCGGCTGGGGTGGCTTCTGGGGCTGGGACCCCGTTGAGAACGCCGCCTTGTTGCCCTGGCTTACGGCCACGGCCTACATCCACTCCGTTGTCGTGCAGGACCGCCGAGGCCTCTTTCGGGTCTGGAACTTGTCGCTCGCCGTGGGCACCTTTTCCCTGACCGTCCTCGGTACGTTCTTTACGCGTTCGGGCGTGTTGCAAAGTGTGCACGCTTTCTCGTCGTCCACACTCGGTCCCGTGCTCATTGGATTCTTTGGTCTCAGTTTGGTCAGTGGCCTTGGACTCATTGCTTGGCGGGGTGATGAACTGCGAACGGCCGTGGGGGTGGATAGCCCCCTCTCCCGTGAGGGCATCTTCGTTATGAACAACGTCTTGTTCGTGGGCTTCGCCTTCGTGGTCTTGCTGGGCACGGTCTTCCCGCTGCTCTACCAGGCCATCAACGGGGTGCAGGTCACCGTTGGCACCCCGTACTTCGCGGCCGTGGCCGGCCCGGGCAGTATCGCCCTCTTGGCACTGATGGGACTGGCCCCTCTCGTGAGCTGGCGTCGATTCGACGGGCCCACCATCTGGCGACGCGCGAGGGTAACGGCGTGGATGTGCGTGGCCAGTGTCATCTTGCTGGAGGTGGCCGGCGTTCGTCACCTCGCCGTGCTTTTCGTCGTATTCCTGGCGGTGGCCGCCGCTGGTTCGGCGCTGCGCACCTTGGCGAACAACGTGACCGCCGCTCGACGACGCAACGATCTCTGGTCGGTGCTGCGGTCACCTTCGACCGCGGGCATGGTGGTCCATCTCGGGGTAGTCATTCTCGCGGTGGGTATCGTGGTGTCGTCGTCGTACACGTCGCGCACTGAGGTCACCCTGTCGGCCAACCAGCGCACCGTGGTCGACGGCCACGCCATCACCTTCCATGGCTTCGCAAAGCGCACCACGGCTCTCGAGACACAGACACTGGTCAATGTCACCGTTGACGGTGGCCGTTTGCAGCCCGCTATCACCACCTTTTCGGGTCGAAGCCAGGCCGTGGGCACGCCGGCCATCTCGTCGAACTTCTTCCGTGATGTCTACCTCACCTTTGACGCGGTGGGCCAGGGCGGCTCGACCTCCGGGGCACAGGTGCAGTCCAACGTTCCCTTCGGCGCCGTGGTGTTGGGCGTGACGGTCGAACCACTGCTTTCCTGGCTCTGGATAGGTGGTCTCATCGTGGGACTCGGCAGTGCGCTGACGTTGGGGCGTCGGCGTTCGAGTGACGAGGCCACTGCGTGAGACGTCGGACGATCGCCCTGACCGCGTTGGTGCTGGTGGTGTTGACCGTGGGCTTTACGGCACTCCTGGCAACGCGCCCACCCATCGACGCCACTGCGGTGCATTCGCCACTGCTCGGGACCATGGCTCCCAAGTTTTCCGGCAGGTCGCTCACGGGGAGCACCGTGTCGCTACAGCACGATCGCGGCAACATCGTGATCCTCAACTTCTGGGCTTCGTGGTGTGCCCCCTGTAAGCAAGAGTCGCCCAACCTCACATCCTTCGCCTGGTCGCAGAGGAACAACCACGTCAAAATTGTCGGTGTGGTCTACAACGACACCGTGGCCTCGGCGCGCTCCTTCGAGCGGTACTACGGCGCGCTCTATCCTTCGATTACCGACCCCCAGGGGTCGATTGCCTTTCACTACGGGGTCACCGCACCACCAACGACGTTCGTGATTGACCGAACGGGTCGCGTTGCCGCCACACTGGTTGGTCCCGCCACGCAGGGGCAGCTGAATGCGATCGTGTCGAGGTTGTAGTGCGGATCCTCTCGTCCTTCCGATTCTGGTGCCTCGCCCTCGCGTTGTTGGTGGGTTCTATCGTTCTCGCGCCCTCGACGCCGAGTACCTGGCAGACGCGAGTAGCTCATATCGAGACCCTCGTTAAATGCCCGAGCTGTGACAATCTGTCCGTAGCCCAGAGCACGGCGGCGAGCTCGCTCGCGGTCCGCGCCCAGATCACGTCCATGGTCCGGGCGGGCGATTCTGACACCCAAGTTTTCACCGCCATCGAGCGGGCCTACGGGCCAACGGTGTTGTTGACGCCACCCGCGGGAGGATTGACCACCCTGCTCTGGGTGGGGCCAGTGGCTCTTTTGCTCGTTGCGCTCG
>Ga0136642_1000248_pt1 | contig 32303 bp, 23 predicted proteins | sample LowCatLa1302831Y_FD_115313 | JGI IMG/M metagenome (GOLD analysis project Ga0136642, IMG submission 115313) | Freshwater microbial communities from Lower Cathedral Lake, Yosemite National Park, California, USA - 13028-31Y | ecosystem: Environmental > Aquatic > Freshwater > Lake ... | reverse complement strand
CCCACCCATAATGGGGGCCCAAGAGTCTCCACCGGTACCATGGCCGGTGTAGTACTCGCCGGTCGCATCGCGATTACCCACCGGGACGGGGTTCACGCTGGCATGGTAGAGGCCGACCGTATGTCCGATTTCATGGGAGCAACATTCGCCGATTGCAAAAGTCTGTGCAGCCGAACCCGTCGCACCCAGTTGGGCGGGGAAAGCGAAGCACGGGGCGTCATTGACCCCTGAAGGATTTAGTTGGTTGAAGGCACCAACATGAGCCACCCCGCCAGCGAGGGAGCCCGTTCCGAGCACGAGAGAACAGGTGCCGCCAATGAGACAGCGGACACCCCAATGAGGTGCGGTCAGGCTGGTTCGGGTGAGGTTGCCGACGGAGGGGTCCTCCGTGGTGACGTCCACGTCAAAAGGAGCGTAGTCTTCTGCGACGCGGCGCCAGATGTCTTGGATGTTGGTGCGTTCGGTGTTAGAAAAGGAGGCTGGGTTACCATCAGTATCGTAAGGGGGAATCACGATATTCGCCCCGGTTCCAGTGGATGGATTGTTATTCCACGTAGTCCCCGTGACGGTGCGTCCGTTAAAATCGAGGTAGATAATGCGCGCCGCCCCAGGTTTACTGTGCAGCATGAAGGTCTGGGTGAGTGGGTATGGTGCGCTGACCACGTAAGGGGAGGTATCAGGTCCGACTTGCGCCAAAGCATCGCACACAAAGTACGGGTGACCCTTGTGGCCAAGATGAAGCGAGCGAGAAGTCGAGGCGATCCGCTTGAACTGCGTCGGTTCGACTCCCGCCAACCCTGCGGCCAGACCCAATTCCTCATCGGAGGCATGGCGAGCTGGCCGTCCCTGATCAGGCGAATTGATGAAGCCTGGAATCGGCGTCGGCGACCCCGCGGTGAGGGCTGCGCAGAAAAAGAGGAGCAGGAGTCGCAATGAAGTCAGCTTCATGTAATTATCCAATACCTTCAGTGGATTCGGCGCAATAGAATTGAAGGGTTAGGCTGAACCTATTGGCTCGATAATACTCCTTATTTCATGCGTTTAATTTCTACTTATTCCCTTTCCCTTTGGATTTTAACAGGACTTTTACTTCCTCGGGCGGCGGCCGCCGATCTGAAGCCTATCCGGCCGCCCAACGTCATCGTGATGTTGATTGATGACTTGGGGACGACCGACCTCTCGTGCTACGGGAGTAAGTTCTACGAAAGTCCCGCCATCGACCAATTAGCCAAGGAGGGGGTGTTGTTTACGCAGGGTTACTCGGCGTGCACGGTCTGCTCCCCTACCCGCGCTGCGTTGCTCACGGGCAAATACCCGGCCCGCTTGCACATCACGGATTGGATTGCGGGGCATGAACGGCCTCACGCCAAACTGAAGATTCCCGACTGGCAGAAATTCCTCCCCTTCGAAGAGATTACCTTAGCTGAACAATTGAAGGCTGCTGGCTACGCCACGGCGAGCATCGGTAAGTGGCATCTGACTCCCGGGCTCAAGGCTGGGGATGAAGCTTATTATCCCGATAAGCATGGCTTTGATGTGAACATCGGTGGCTATCATCGCGGCCAGCCCCCGAGTTACATTTCCCCTTACGGCATTCCCACGCTCGTCGATGGACCGAAGGGTGAATTCCTCACGGATCGCGAAGCCGCCGAAGCGGTTAAATTCATGGAGGCCAACAAGGAGAAGCCTTTCTTTATCTACCTGCCACACTATGCGGTCCATCAACCTATTGCGGGTAAGGCCAGCGTGATCGCCAAATTCAAAGCCAAGGACAGCGCTGGCCTTAATCAAAAGAACGCCACCTATGCGGCCTTGATTTCAACAGTAGATGATTCGGTGGCAACCATTCGGGCCGCACTCAAAAGGCTAAAGCTCGACGATAACACGATTTTCATTTTCACCTCGGATAACGGCGGCTTGCTCCCCGCCACTGACAATAGCCCCCTGCGCGCTGGCAAGGGGTCCGCCTACGAGGGCGGCGTCCGCGTGCCGCTCATCGTCTATTGGCCTGGTGTAACCAAGGCGGGCACGCTCGAAACAACGCCCACAATGAGCATCGATCTTTACCCGACGGTTTTAGAGATGACCGGAGTAAAACCCCTGCAATCATTGGTCGATGGCATCAGCCTTGCCCCTTTGCTCAAGTTGGGCAAACCACCCGAACGCCAAGCCATCTTCTGGCATTACCCTCACTATCATCCCGGAGGTGCGACGCCGCATAGTGCCGTGCGCATGGGCGAATACCGACTCGTCCATTTTTACGAAGACAGTCGGGATGAACTATACAATCTCGCCGCCGACATCGGCGAGACCCGAGACCTGTCGACGACGGAAGCCGATCGCGCCAAGGCCATGCGTGTACGGCTCGACGCTTGGCTTAAATCCGTCGATGCCCAGTTGCCGACGGCCAACCCTGCGTATGATCAATCCGCAGATAAAGTCGGTGCGGGAAAATCCCAAGCCAACTCCAAGAAAGTCGGCGAATAAGGGCTATTTCGAGCCCTTGGGAATCGCGTCGAAGCCCGGCAGTTCGCCAGTATGGGTGACCTTGACCTCGGCGATGTACCCAGGGAAACCAGCTCCAATCAGAACGCGCGGGGCGGACGCAGAATTGGGTGCTTGAGTGTCTGCGAACAGGAAGTTTAGCGGCAGGGTGACCTTCTCAGCGGCGATCTTACGTCCGTCGACAAAGATGGCAGACTCGCCTTCTTTGATCGTAAAGCCGAGACGGAACCATCGCCCTGCGGGGAGGCTAACCTTCGCCCGGATGGTCGAGCTCTTGCTCCTGGCCGAACTGAGTTGGAGCCACACGTCGTCTCCCTTCACCGAGAAGGTCAGCGAAACCCCAGGGGCATCGGCGGAGAGCAGCTTACCCGTGCGAGCGAGTGTCTGCGATGGAATCATCACGGAGGCCTCAAAGCCTAGATTGCCAGCCGATAGGACATGGCCACCTACTTCGCAGCCGCCCCGGCAAGGAAGGAGGTACGACACGGTCCCGTCGCGCGCGAAGGCCTTGGTCATGTCGCGTCCCTTCAAATTGCGAGTCACTGGATTTTCAGAATCCATTTGGGCGGCAACGTTGACTAACTGTCCGTCCGCGTCACCGACGAGATCGCGGACGATAGGCGCATGCGTTGGCTCGAACTTCCAATGGGCGTAGAGACCACGGTTATCGGTGACCTCCTGGGGTTTCTTTAGAAGGTCGGCATTGAGGTAGCCGTAGAAAAGGCCGCGGTCGAAACTCGGCGTCTTGCAACCGGCGAAATGCACCTCGAGATCCTCGGCGAACATGGCGGTGCCCGTCACCTCGGTCGTGGGTGAGAGGTGGACCTCGCCGAAACCGCGGATCATAACGTCCCCCGAGACCGTGCCATCGCCGTCGAGGGTCGCGTATTCTAAGAGCTGGGCTCGCCCCGTGAGCACCGCCTTACCTGAAAGTTTGGCATACCCGCCGACGTGTGCCGAACCGTCGACGCGGGCACGTTCGCCCACTCGTGCGAGGCCACTGACTACGGCGTCGCCGCCGACTTTGGCCGACTGCCTGACGATCGCCTGACCGCAGATGCGGGCCCGCTCGGTGACTTGAGCTCCATCGAGTACCTGGGCCCCTTTGGCAACATAGGCCGTGGCAGCTACCTTCGCCGATTTAGCCACAAACCCGCCGCCATTCGCGTGCGGAGCACCGAGGACAGTCGGCGCGGCTACGTGTAATGGGGAGGCGGCAGGCAGTGCACCGACGACCGAAATCGAATACGGATAGCGGCGTTTGACCGCAAAACCGGGTCGAAACTCCTGTGGCGTATATTTGGTGGGTGTCGCGGCCACTGCCAAGGCGAACTGCTCGCCCGGTCTGACATCAATCGACACCTTGCCCCGACGGACCGTTGGGCTGTAGCGACAAACCCCCTTGGTATCAACGGCGACTAAGGTGACGCGCCAATCGGCATGCTCGGTGAGATCGATCAACCCTTCGAAATCTACCTCGCATGATTTGGCACCGGGAGTTGGTTCCAGCCAAAGGTGATTCACCCCATATTGCTTTGGTGCATGGGAATGAAGCGGATACCAGCGCAGGTCAGAACCTTGCTCCAAGAGGGTGGCTAAGCTGGAGATGCGGGTGGGGTCGCGTTCAAGTCGGCGAAGATCTTTAAGATGGTAATATTGATTCTGGAAATCCCAGCCGACCATGCGGGCGGCGAGTTCTCCAATGGTATCGCCAAAGCCGTCGACGCCATCACTCCAGATTTTACGCTCTACGCCGAGTCGCATAATCGTCTGCAAAGGATCCTCCAGGGCGCCGTCGCGGTCGTTGCGTCGGCAGGCTGGCCAGATCTCGTACGGGAAGGACCAACCGAAGCGCGGGTCCTCAGCCAACACCTGCAGGAAAGGCCAAGAGCCGTAGTTATGGCGACTGGAATTTAGTTCGTAGTGCGCGCGCTCGGCGTAATGCCCGAGTACGGGTGGGTAAGCCGGCATGAATTGGTGGGTACTCCAGTTAGCGTGGCACTCCCAGAACCAACCGACGTACGGCGAGTCGCGAAAACCCTTGGAATAATACTGCACCGAGTGGGTAAACTCGTGGATGACCACGCTGCTTCCGTCGCCCAGGGCGTTCGGGTGCATGATCACATCAGCGCCGCCGAAGGCGAAGCCATCCTTGTGCTTCGTGAGGCCCGTCCCCGTGACATACACGTTCAGTTTATGGGGCGCAGGATCGGCGTCCATCGGCATGGGGGCCCCGAGCAGGTCGAGGTGGGTCCAGACTTTTTCGAACCAAGCCTTCTGTTCATCTAAGAATCCGGGACCAAAGGCTTTTTTGCCCGACCCCTCTTTGTCGGGTCCGGTGTAAAAGGCGAAGTGTGGACTGACAGCAACGGAAGCCGTCTCGGGAGAGTAGGCTTTCATCACCAAGGGGTATTCCGTGCGTAGTTTGGGTGATTGGGCTGTGCGGCGCTTCAGCTCGAGCTGTTCGGCCAAGGCACGGTCAGCTGGGGATAATAATTTAGCAGGGTAACTCCGCAGTCGGTAATCATCGCGCAATAGAATCAAAGCAGCCTCTGAGAATTGATGATCCTCGCACCGGAGCTCGACGAAGGCGCCCTTAACCTCCGTCGGCCAATCCTGCATCGGGGGCGGGAAGGAGGCGAAACTCCAAGTCCGCATCGGCTGGCCCACGGCCATCTGTTTGCCCCTCGCGAGACGCAAGCCTTCCGTCTCTTGGACCGAAGCGAAGACAGGGACAACGGCGAACAGGCCGAGGAAAAAGCCACGAAAGAGCATGGGCGTTATCTAGATAGCCCTTGCCCTCTCGCCAACCCTAACCTCCTAACTATTTCGTGCCCTCGGCCGGCTTCTTCGCGGCGCCGGCTTTCTTGCCCTTGGCGCCGGGTTTGCCGCCCCGCTCGCCCGTCGCCATCGGGTCATCCTTTTCGGGGACCTGCAACTCGCTGCGGAGACGCTTCAGGCGAGCTTCGAGGTCCGCCTGGACGGTCACATAATCTTTATCACCGAAGAAACTCCGTAACTCCAGCGGGTCCTTCTCGCTGTCGAACAAGTCGGTGCGGTCTTCGCCACTGCCATAGTAATGGACCAATTTATAGCGCTCGGTGATTACGCCGTAATGGGGCGAGACGTGATGCGGGGAAGGATACTCGTAATAGTGGTAATAGAAATCTTGGCGCCAATCAGTCGGCGTATGGCCAGCTAGTATCGGGGTCAGGCTACGGCCCTGCATTTCGGGCGGCGTCGGCTGACCGGCCATGGCGAGGAATGTCGCCGCATAGTCGACATTCGAGACCAAGGACTTGTTGACGGTGCCCGCCTTCGTCACGCCGGGCCAGCGAACCAAGAGAGGCGTGCGCACCGATTCTTCGAAGATCCAGCGCTTGTCGAACCAACCGTGTTCGCCGAGGTAGAACCCTTGGTCGGACGAATAAATAACGATTGTATTGTCCGCCAGACCGTGGTCATCGAGGTATTTAAGAACGCGTCCGACGCTATCGTCGACCGATTTCACGCAAGCCAAGTAGTCGTGCATATAGCGCTGGTAGCGCCAGCGGACGAGGTCCTGACCTTGCGGATTGGCCTTACGATAGGCCTCATTGCGCGGTTCGTAATAGGCATCCCAAACGGCAGACTGTTCGGCGTCCAACTGGATTGGTCGGATCAGCTTAAGATCCCGAGGAGTCAGCGTGTGCTCGATGGTCATATCATTATCGGCGACCTGTTTGGCGCGATGAGCATAATCATCGAACAGGCTCTTCGGCTCGGGGTAGACGCGATCGTGATCAAAATTCAAATCCTTGATGTTAGGTTCCCATTCGCGATGCGGTGCCTTATGCTGGCACATCAGCATGAAGGGTTTGTTCTTGTCGCGGCGCTCCAGCCAGTTCAACGAGGCGTCCGTAATGATGTCGGTCACATAGCCCGTGTTCGGAATTTTTCCAGCCGCCGTCAGCATGGGAGGGTTGTAATAGATGCCTTGATCGGGAAGCACTTGCCAGAAATCGAAGCCCGTTGGATTACTGCCGAGGTGCCATTTGCCGACGATGGCTGTCTGGTATCCGGCTTTCTGTAATAGTTTTGGAAAGGTTAGCTGTTCGCCGTTAAAGACGCAATTGGTGTTATTGTAGAAGCCGTTTAGATGGGAGTATTTACCCGTGAGAATAACGGCCCGACTCGGTCCGCAGATTGAATTGGTCACCAACGCACGATCAAAACGCATGCCCTCCCGGCCAATGCGATCGATGTGGGGGGTTTGATTGAGGCTACGGTAATCACCGTAGGCACTGATCGCTTGGTAGGCGTGGTCATCCGAGAAGATGAAAACGATGTTGGGCTGCCGAGCGGGTTCGGCCGAAAGGGCGGCGGAAGCGAAACAGAAGAAAGCGGCGAGGAGGCGCATAGGGATACGGGTGGTTTATCTCGATGCCGGGGCAGGTCAATCGTCAGTCGATTTACCCCTTGAAATAAGAAGCCAATCGGCATGACGTCTAGGTATGCGTCTCGCGTGTTTAATGGTGATGGTGACCGTCTCTGCCGTCGCGAAACCTGACGAGACGCCCTTCCCTGCGTCTAGCACCCCCAAGGGCCTCCAAGTGCAAATGATTCCAGACGCCCTAGAGCTAGGAATCCATCACGCCGGCCTCAACCTCGGTCTTCATGCCCTGCTTGCGCCACACCGCGATATTAAGCCCGGCCAGCTCACCGCGGTCGCCGATGGCTTCACCTTTTGCATCAACGAGAAATATGTCGCCGCGATGGACCGACAGATCAAGCCGCTCAGCGATCAGGGGATTAACGTCACCCTGATCCTGATTACCTACCGCTCGCCCGATGAACATATCCGCGAACTAACGATTCACCCGAAGGCCGACCCGATTAAAGGCACCACTATGGCGGCTAACACCATCACGCCGGAAGGTCGGGCGTGCTATAAAGCCCTAACGAGTTTTGTCGCCCAGCGCTGGTCCGGGGTCGACGGCTCCCATGGGCGCGCTTGGGGCTGGGTGATTAGCAATGAAGTCAACTCCCACCACGAATGGCACCAGATGGGCCCGGCCTCCGTCGAAGAAGTCGCACAGCAATATGAAGACCAGACCCGCCTCGCCTGGGAGTCGTTGCGTCGCCATTCCAAGCACGCACGCCTCTATCTGTCTTTAGAGCATCATTGGACAGCAAAGAATCATCCCGACCCTCTACTATCTTGCCCGGGCCGATCACTGCTCGAACGATTTGCCCAACGCGCCCGGGAGCGCGGTGACTTCGACTGGAACCTGGCCTTCCATCCGTACCCTACCAATCTACGTGACCCGCGGACTTGGCTCGATAAGGTCACGTTCGACGACGATACGCCCAAGGTAACGTTTAAAAACCTCGAGGTGCTGACCAAGAAGCTCGCCACGCCGGAATTTCTCTACGCAGGTAAACCACGACGACTGAGCCTCACGGAACAAGGCTTTAACTTCACTCAACGACCCGACGCCCGCGCCGAACAGGCGGCGGCCTACGCGTATGCCTGGGAAAAAGTCACCCGGCTCAACGGTGCCATCGATTCATTCCTCTATCATCGGCACGTCGATCATGCCAAGGAAGGCGGCCTACTCCTCGGCCTTTGGAGTAACATGGAAGGCACTATCTCTGAGCCTAATCAGAAGCGCCCCATTTGGTTTGCCCTTAAGGCAGCGGGCACGCCGGAATGGGATACCGTCGCCGCGCCTTACCTGCAGACCTGCGGCCTCAAGAGCTGGGATGAGCTTTCGCCCCACTGAGGCATCTCGCTTGCTCTTTCATCGCCCGAAAGTCACACCCACCCCATGCAAGGATTTGTCATTGGCCTCGACCTAGGTACTTCCGGCGTACGTGCGGTGGCTGTCGATGGTGCGGGTACCATCTTAGGTTCGGGCACGGCTCAGTTACCCGCCACGCGGGTGGAGGGGTCGCGGCGCGAACAATCTCCGGAGGATTGGTGGAATGGCTGCCGGACTGCCTTGGATGAACTGAGCAAGGTGCTCGATCTCGCGGGAACTCGGGCCATCGCCGTTGATGCAACTTCCGGCACCATCCTTCCTGTCGATAATCACAATCGGCCACTGGCGTTGGCTCGAATGTATGACGATGCCGACACCGGTGAACTCGCCGCGAAGATCAAGACCCTTGCCCCGCGGGAAAGCGCAGCGCATGGCGCGACCTCACCCGTGGCCCGGGCGCTTGGCTGGGTGAATCTCCCGCGACTGCACTGCATCATCCATCAAGCGGATTGGATCAACGGCTGCCTCGGGGCAACCAACTGGCAGACTGATGAGAACAATGCGTTGAAGACTGGATATGATCCAGTGGCGCGGACCTGGCCAGCCTGGCTGAAAGAGTTCGGTCTGGCTCCTGGCCTGCTTCCGGAGGTTGTGCCCGTCGGCACCCCCATCGGCGAAGTCTCCGGTCAAGCCGGTATCGCCCTGGGCATGCCTGCGGGCATTCCAATTATCGCAGGCACCACGGATGGATGTGCGACTTTTCTCGCCAGCGGTGCTGCTCGTCCCGGCGATGCCTCGACGGCCCTAGGTTCGACGTTGGTGCTCAAGGTTATGTGCGACCGCCCGATTTTTGCCCCAGAATTAGGCATCTACAGCCATCGACTCGGCGATCATTGGCTGGCCGGCGGGGCTTCCAACTGTGGAGGTAAAACCTTGTTGCAGTTCTTCGACCAGAACCAGCTCGCACAACTGGAAGCAAAGATGAATCCAGAGAAAGCAACTGGGCTGGATTACTACCCCCTGCCGTCAGTCGGTGAGCGCTTTCCGGTGGCGGACGCCAAGTTCTCACCCCGACTCACCCCGAGACCGGCTGATGATGCGCAATTCTTGCAGGGGATTTATGAAGCCTTGGCCCGCATCGAACAACAAGGCTATGCCCGTTTGCATGAACTCGGCGGCCTAGCGTTACTTTCCGTTCGTCACGGAGGCGGCGGTGCCCGCAGTGCCACTTGGATGAAACTTCGCGAGGCCTCTCTGGGCGTCGAATTAACGCCTGCCTGGAGCGAAGAAGCTGCCGCCGGGGCGGCGCGGCTTGCTTGGCGTGGTCTCGGGCACGAACTCTCCCTCGCATGAGTGGACTCCAAGCCATCGCCCTCCTCTCCGAGATTACGCCGCAGTACGGTGTTCTCTTGGTCGACCAGTTCGGTACGTTGCATGACGGCACCACGGCATACCCGTATGCGGCCGAAGCATTGCAGAAGTTTCGTGAAAGCGGCGGCAAAGTCATCGTCCTTTCGAATTCCGCCAAGACGGGGGCGGACAATTGGTTGCGCCTCGCGAAGTTCGGTTTCGATGCGACGCATATTGACCATGTGGTGACCTCGGGAGATGCCGCCCAGGCGGCCATCAAGGCCGGGACACTCGGTGAAGGCTTCCGGCCTGGGGCCAAGGTTCATATTTCAGGCAAACCCGGCGATGATTACGGCTTCGGCGAGATGGGCTTTATCGCTACTTGGCCTGATGAAGCCGATGGCATCATCTTGGCCGCGAGTCAGGAACCTGACCGTAATTGGCGCGAACAGATTCGCGATCTCACTAAAGCGGCGAACCGCGGTGTCACCATCGCCGTTTGTAATCCCGACCTCGAAATGCTCACACCGAAAGGCATCCGCCCCTCGGCTGGCGCCATCGCCCGCGAACTTGAAAATAAAGGCGCCGTCGTTCGCTACTTTGGCAAACCTCATGGCAGCATCTACCGCACGGCCCTTGCAGCGGCGGGCAATCCGCCCCCGATGACGGTGTTGGCCATCGGCGACAGCCCCGAGCACGATCTCTTCGGCGCCGCTCAAGCCGGCATCGATGGTGCCATTGTCCGCACGGGCATCATGCGGGGAGTCGATGACGCGCAACTTATGCTCCGGATGCCCAAGGGTAACCGACGCTGGTTTAGCCTGCCGGAACTCCGCTGGTAAAGTTTAGCTCGTCTCGGCGGTATTTCCCCGGCCACGCGGCTTACCATTAATGCAATGGTGGCACGACACCTCGTAGACATACTCTGGGCGACGCTGGTCTTCGACAGCCAGAGGCATCTGGCAGTGATAACAGATCACGGAACCCGTCTCGCGCAGATCGGGTCCGACGCCGACACGTTCATCAAAAACGAAGCACTCACCTTCGAAGTGGTCACCGCCGACTTCTTCGAAGTATTTCAATATGCCACCGTCCAGTTGCAAGACATCCGTATAGCCGCGCATGGCCATGAACGGACCCGCCTTCTCGCAGCGAATACCTCCCGTGCAGAACATAACCACCGGTTGCACCTTTAATTCTGCTGGTAACTTATCTGCCGCGGCGGGGAAATCCCGGAAGTTCCAGATACCGGGAACGAGCGCACCTTTGAACGTGCCCATCCGGATTTCATAATCGTTACGGGTATCCAACAGTGTCACCGGCCGACCTTCATCCAGCCATTGTTTCAACTGACGAGCGGAAATCTTCGGAGATGGGTTGCGAGCCAGGTCGACGCCCTCGACGCCGAAAGCGATGATCTCTTTCTTGATCTTCACAAGCATGCGCTTGAACGGTAGCTCGGAGCTCGGACTCTCTTTCGGCAAGACATTTTCCAGCCCGGGAATCGAGCGAATCGCCCTTAAGATGGCTTCCAGTTGGGGCTTTGTCCCGGCGATGAAGAAGTTGATGCCCTCTGGGGCTAGCAGGATGGTCCCTTTGAGTGCGTGTTCCTGGGCGACGTCCTGTAGGCGGGTGCGCAACGCATCTAGGTCGGCCAGGGGCGCGAACTTATAACAAGAAAGATTGATGATCTCCGCGGACATCGATGAGACTCAAGGGGTAGCCTGCGGGAGTCCGAAGACAATGAATCTTTGCCTTTTCATCGAATCACCCTACGGCTTAGTCATCTTGGAATCGGGATTAAACATCACGCCCATCGGTTTCATCCGCTCGGGGAAGCCATTGAAATTCGATGCCCGTCATCAACCCGATGAGAACCAGGCGGAGACCAACATCCTCGAGATGATCCCGGGGGACAAGTATCAGAAAGCCTTGAAGGACCTTGCGGGGTTTGATCGCATCTGGCTCATTTGGTGGTTCCACCGGAATACCGACTGGCGCCCCGAGGTCCTCCCCCCACGTGGGCCTTCAAAGCGTCGTGGCGTCTTCGCCACCCGTTCGCCCCATCGCCCGAACCCAATTGGCATTACCCCTGTGCAATTGATTGAGATCAAAAAAGGGAAACTCGTTCTTGGACCGTGCGACCTCGTCGAGGGTACCCCCGTGTTCGACATCAAGCCCTACATTCCCGCCTACGACTCATTCCCCGACTCCAAGGCTGGTTGGATTGATGAAGTCGATGCCGCACTGAGCGCTCCGCCCGCCTTTGCCGTGGAGTTTACCCCCCTAGCAAGCGAGCACATGACTTGGCTGCGTGATCATTGGTCGATTGATTTCCGGGCTCGGCTCCTCGAGATACTCAGCCGGGACCCGACCCCGCACCGCACACGACGGATTCGTAGCCGCCACGTCGACCTTTTCGATATCGGGTGCGGAGCTTGGTACGCCGTCTTCGAGGTTGTCGACCAAGCCGTGCGCATTCTCCATTTAAAGCCCGCCTTTCCGCTCAAATTCCTCAATGACCCCGCCCGCCCGGAGCTTCCGGACCGTGAGGCCCAACTCGCCTTTCGAGCGGCTTGGCCGAAGTGGGTCGACTGAGCTGAGCCCACCGGTGGCTATTTGAGGGTTTTTGCCAGCGATTGTTGGCAACAACTTTTCACCCCAAGGGTCGAAAGTCGCCTCGCCACTGGCACTAAACTCCTTCCAATCCAGACTATGCCCCGCCACCCCGCCTTTGCGGCACTCTGTGCCCTTACCCTTCTCTGCCTCCCGCTGGCAGGTGAGACACGTAAACTCACCCTTGTGGATGGTGACCGCGTCTTGCTCATCGGCGATGTGCTGATTGAGCGCGAAAACAACTATGGTGAAATCGAGACCAAGATGCGCCAGGAGTTCCCGGGTAAAAAGTTTGCCGTACGTAATCTTGGCTACAGCGGCGACACTCCCCTCGGTGCTTCTCGCGCCAGCTTCGATCCCGTCGTCAAAGGCATGGAGCAACTCAAGGAGCAGCTCGCCGTGGTTAAACCGACCGTCGCCGTGATTGGCTACGGCATGGCGGCGTCCTTGGAAGAACTTACTTACCGCAAGAACGATCCCGTCTTGAACCCGGATGCCGCCCGCTATGGCACCGAGCACACCCCGGCAAAGTTGAAGCGCGAGGTCGCACAACTGATGGAGCTCATCAAGGAAGCCAGCCCCGATGGCAAGGTTCGCTTCGTGATTCTTGGCCCCATTCGCCACGAAGACCTTCGTGGCACCCGCCCGGGGCTGCCTGATCCCGCCGAGCACAATCAGATGCTCGATGCATATGAACTCGTGCTGCAGGAGCTCGCCATGGAAAAAGGAGCCCCCTTCTTGCGTGCTGAATGGAAAAATAGCGCGGGCATTGAACTCCCCCTCGGCACCGACAACGGCATTCACCTTACGGACAAAGGCTACCGCGCGCTCAGCGAAGGCCTCGCTGCTCAGCTCGGCTGGACCGTTAACAAAGATGGTTGGGATAAGCCGACCGCGACCACCGACGCTCTCCGTGCAAGCATTCTTCGCAAGAACTCGCTCTTCTTCCATCGTAGCCGCCCGGCGAATTACACCTACATCTTCGGCTTCCGTAAGCGCGAACAGGGCCAGAACGCCGTCGAGATCCCAAAGTTCGATCCCCTGATTGATAAAGCCGAGGCGGATGTCATCGCGGTATCGGGCGGCCAGCCCAGAGCACTCGCCCCTGAATCTAAAGCCCCGGCCAAACTTTCAATTCTGCCTCCCTTGCCCGCCCCTGAGTTTAAGCTCTCCGATGGGCTGAAGATGACGCTCTTCGCTGAAAACCCGTTACTCGAGAAGCCGGTCCATATGAATTGGGATACCTCAGGTCGTCTGTGGGTCGCCACCTCCAACACGTATCCGCAAGTGAACCCTGAGGACCTTGCCGCCCAGATGACGGGCGACGCCTCGAAGTTTGGTCCATCAACCGGAAATGATAAGATCATCCTGCTCGAAGACACCAAGCACACCGGTACGGCCGACGCGTCGCGCATCGTTGCCGACCACCTGCTGATCCCTTCGGGCGTTGCCCCTGATAATCGCGGCGGCTGTTTCGTTGGCGCCAGCACCGAGCTCCTCCACCTCACGAATCCGAACGGTGACGGTGTTCTGGCTGACCGCCGGATTGTCCTGAGCGGTTTCGGCACGGAAGACACGCACCACATCCTCCATACGCTTCACTGGGGCATCGATGGGCGCCTGTATTTCCATCAGACGATTTACATTCACTCGCACCTCGAAACCCCCTGGGGGTTGGTCCGTGCTAACTCTGGCGTCGCCTTTGCTTACGACCCCAACACGGAACGCCTCGAAGTCCACTCCAAGGGACTCGTCAACGCTTGGGGCCAACAAGAAGATACCAATGGCCAGACCTTCCTGACTTCGGGTGCTGATGGTAGCGGCGTTCATTGGGCCTTCCCCGGTGCCACCTTCCCTCCCTCTGAAGGCGCGCGTCGCCTCATCGGCAGCATTAGTCCTGGCTCTTACCCAAAGTTTAGCGGCCTGGAATTACTGCAGAGCCCGCTGTTCAGCGCAGACTGGCAGGGCAATGCCATCACGTGCGATTTCCGTGCGCACCGCATCGTACGCTTCAGCTTCAATGATTTCACTGCCGACGCACTGCCGAAATCTGGCTATGTGACAAAGGAAATGCCGGACGTCGTCCGCACCAGCGATGTTTCCTTCCGGCCGATTACCCCCAAGATGGGTCCGGATGGCGCACTCTATGTCGCCGACTGGTCTAACCCCATTATCAATCATGGCGAAGTCGATTTCCGTGACCCGCGGCGTGACAAGTTGCACGGTCGCATCTGGCGTATCGTCCCAGAAGCAAGCAAGCCGCTCGCATGGGAGTCGCTTTTAGATAAGCCCATTAATGAGTTGCTGGCGAAGCTCCTTTCCGCAAATCGCTGGGATTTCGAACAGGCGCGACACGAATTGGCCAAAGTGCCTTTTGCTGACCTCAAGACGGCGCTCGACGCCTGGGCGAAGGATGACTTCACCCGTCGTCAGGCGGCTTGGCTTCTCAGCGGTCGCACCACTGACACCAGCCATCTCTCGGTCCTACTTAAAAGCACTGACCCGGTGAGCATTCAGGTCGGCCTGCGTGAGCTCGGCAAATCGCTCGGGACCCGCAGTGCCACGGATGCGTCCGAACTCGCACCCTTCTTGTCCCACGCCAACCCTCGCGTACAACTCGAAGCCTACCGAGCCCTCGCACGTGTGCGCACCCCGCAGAGCGCATCGGCCGTCCTTTCGCATCTCCCGAAGAACGCCGATGACTCCTTTCTGGATTTCGCAGCTTGGACGAGCATCAATGAATTAGCCCGACCCTGGCTCGAAGACATCGCCGCCAACCCGGCCAAGGTAAACGGTCAGGAAGCCCTGCTGGACGCCATCGTCAAGGCCATCGACCCCGGCATCGCGACGCCCTACGTCCAGCGACTGTTCGTCGGACGCATCATCGATAGTGAAGGCACCGGACCGTGGATTGAACTGATTGGTAAAGCGGGTACGGCCACGGAGGCCACCCTACTCTATCAGGCCATGATTAACGACGCGGCGCTCAAACCGTCGACCCGTCAGCGGGCCGCCGATGCTCTCATCGAGGCCGCACGCTCACGCAACGTTCGCCCGAACGGTGATCTGAACGGCATCAGCGAATTTCTTAATGAGAAGACCCCGTACGACCTCCGTGTCTCGACGATTCGTCTCATCGGTGAATGGAAGCTCACCGGCCTTATCAGCAAGATTGGCTATACCTATGGTGCGAATGCCAAGGACGATGCCCTCCGGACTGCTGCCGTGGAAGCCATGCGCCAGACCGGCTCCCAAGTCTCACTCGATATCCTGCGCAAACTCACCAAGGACGATCAACCCATCGAAGTTCGTCGGACCGCTTTACCCGCACTCGCGGTGCATGGACCTGCCGATGCGATCAAGGTCTTGCCTTCGATTTTCGCACAGATCAAGAACCGCCCACAGGCCGTCAAAACTTGGACGCAACTCTTCCAGGTCGGTAGCTTCACCCCGCGACTGATGAAAGAATTCCCTAAGGGGCTCAGTCCGGAGACCCTCTCCGCGGCCCTACAAGCCGCACGCTCGCTGGGCCGCAATGGTCAGGCCTTGGTTAAAGTCATCGAGCCTCTCGCGGGCACCAAGAACACTGTCCGCAATTACCCTGGCGAAATTGCCGGCATGATTAACGGCATCAAACTCGGAGCCGACCCGGCTGATGGTGAAATCCATTACCGCAAAGCAGGCTGCACGCTCTGCCACGCTATCGGCGGAGCGGGCGGCAAACTCGGACCCGACTTGAGTAGCCTCGGTGCCAGCGCCCCGCTCGATTACATTATTGAGAGCGTTATTAATCCCGCCGCTAAAGTGAAAGAAGGCTATCACGCCTTCTCGTTCAAGATGAAGGATGGTAGCCTGATGACGGGCATTCCGGCTCGGGAGAATGCCACCGAACTCATTATTCGCCCAGGTCCCGGCGTTGAACTTGCACTTATTAAGGCTAACATCGTTAGCCGTGAGAACATTGGTAGCATCATGCCAGCCGGCTTGGTCGATGCCATGGACTATGTTCCCCGCCGCAACCTGATGGCGTTCCTTGGTGAAGTCGGCAAACCCGGCCCATTTGACGCCAGCAAGAGTAACGTCGCCCGCCTGTGGGTCTTTGGTGACCAACCGCCTGGTGCGCTCGCGAAATCAGCCGACCCCACGGCCGTCTACACGCTGATCAACGGTCAGTTGACGAAGGAATTCAACCCTGGTCGCCTTTATGCCACCGCTCGTCTCACGACCGCAGCCGCGACCGCGAAACCGCTGATCTTCACGGGTGTCAAAGCTGCTTGGCTCGATGGTCAACCGCTTGAGATTAAGGCTGGCAAGGCCAGTGCTTCGATTCCCGCTGGCAACCACGCACTCACGGTCGAAGTCGATGGAGCCTCTCCTTTCTTCAAGGCACAGTGTGACGACGCCAGTTTCCTCGGAGACTAATGGTGCGTTGCTGGTTAAACACTGCCTTCGCCTCCTGGCTTCTGCTGGGATGCGTCGGAGACGTTGCGCCGGTTTCACCTGTAGAGGCTTTGCGACAACAAGCCAGCCAGGCTCGGGCGGCCAATCAGATTGATCACGCACGGGCATTATTGCGTCAGGCCATCGTCCTCTCCCCGATTGCCTCGCGGGATGAACGCGCCACGAGTGCGGATCTCCGCCGCGAACTTGCGGGCATCGACGTATCGCTGGGTGAGGCTCATGAGGCCGAGAAGTTATACAAAGAGGCCGTGGTACTTTTGGAGTCGGCCCCGGCCGGTTCAATCGCAGCCATCATCAATCTGCGCACCCAACTGGCCGGCCTGCATTACCGCCAAGGCAACCTCCAGGAAGCTTCGGAGATCTATTACGTCGTCCTCAGGCTCGAAACATCCTCCCTGGGAGGTGAACATCCTGATGTACTCGGAACTTTGAGCATCCTAGGTGGATTAGAGCTCAAACTGGGCCACACCCGAGAAGCCGAGGTGCTTTTTCGGCGGCAATTGGTGGGGGTCGAGAAGCTCCCCGGAGGCGAGAAACGTGAAGTCGCCAACGTCTTGGACAATTTGGCTGATACCCTCCGAAAGGCCGGACGGACGAGCGAAGCCGCCGAACTAAAGGCCAAAGCGGCCCAGATACGGCACAAGCTTTGCGACGAGTGCTAAAAGGTTACCCAGCTGGCAAATAGTTGGGACCCCATTGCGGCTTCGACTGTCGTAGGCATAACTCCCAACGTGTCCGTACCCGATTGGGAATCATTTTCGTTTGCCCCGACCCACTTGACAGACACCCATTGACACCCGTGGCCCGTATTTCCCGCAAATCCATCGACGACCTTCGTCAACGTGCCGACATCGTGGCACTCGCGGGAGACTACACTCAGATGAAACAGCGGGGGCGTGATTGGTGGGGCCTCAGCCCGTTTAAGTCAGAGAAAAGTCCGTCTTTCAAAGTGAACCCAGAGACTGGGCTGTGGTATTGCTTCAGCACGCAGCAAGGCGGCGATGCCTTCAAGCTCGTCATGAACCGCGAGGGGCTCGATTTCCCTGAATCCATCGAGCGCGTTGCCACCCGTTTTGGCTTCAAACTCGAATACGAGAGCGGAGGGGATGGTAAGAGCGAGAAATCCTTCCGCGGACAACTCTTGGAAATCCATGAACTCGTAGCCGACTATTGGCGCCGATGCTTCTTGGAGGACCCCGTCCACGGAGAATGGATTCGCGACTACTGGACCCAGAAGCGGAAGTTCACCCTCGAGGTTGCAGATTCATTCGGCATTGGCTTTGCGCCGGTCGATGATTCCAAACTCATTCCTGGCCTGATTAAAAAAGGCTACACGCGCGAAGCCCTGGCGCAGACTGGCCTATTCTTCGGAGTCGACCGAGTGCCCGACCCCCTGCGCTGGCGTTGTCGTTTCCGTGGTAGATTGATCATTCCCATCCGCGACATCCAGGGCCGCGTCATCGCATTCACGGCCCGTACGCTCGACATTACGCCCCAAGACGATCCGTCCCGAGAGGCGAAGTATGTCAATTCGCCAGAGACCGAACTCTTTAAGAAATCCCGCACGGTTTTTAATATCGATCGGGCGCGCATGACTCGCAAGGACACGGAACCTTTCGTGCTCGTGGAAGGTCAATTGGACGCCATCCGCTGTCACTCCGCAGGCATCCCTGGCGCCATTGCCGCCCAAGGTACCGCGGTCACCGAAGAGCACATGCAACAGCTGCGTCGATTCACCCAACGGCTGTTGGTCTTTTTAGATGCGGATGCGGCCGGACAGAAAGCTGCCCTGCGTCTCTTACCGATTGGCCTGCGGGAGGGCCTCGACATTCGCTTCCTATCCCTGCCTGGCGGCAAGGACCCAGATGAGTATTTTTCGACCACCGATGCCTCGCAATGGGCTGCGCTCGCTGCGGGTGCTCGAAGTGCGATGCAGTTCTGCGTCCAATCGTTGGTACCTGAAGGCTCGGCCAGCCTCCCTTTGGCCCGCCGATTGACCTTACTCGAGGCACTCTTTCCTATTGTTGAGCAGGCAGGGGCGGAAGAAATCGTCCGTGAAGCCCTCAATGAGGCCGCCCGGCATGCGGGTATCGGCATCCGCGAGATGCATATGGCCTATGAGCGCCACCGCGCCCAAACCATGGCCCAACAGCCCGCCGCTCAGCTCGCCGGAGCCGATCAGACGTCGGAGCAGCCGGTTGTCAAGGGGGGGGGCTTGACAACTCCGGAGGAGGATTTGATACTGTTCCTTCTGCGGCATGATACCTATTTCATCCCTATCGGACAATCATTGCCGCTTGAATGGATTGACCAGTCTGGACGGGGAGGCCTGCTCCTGATGACCCTTTTGAACGAAGCCGCTAACGGACATTTTAACGGACTCCGCGAGGCCCTTAACGCCCTGGACGACGATTTGCGCACGGAAGCTGCCCGCCTTTCCGCGGAAGGCTTCTCGGGCAGCGAAGAAGAGAAGGAAATCCTGCCGCGGGCGAATACGATTCTCAAGGCCTTCCACTACCGGCACGTGCAGGCCTTGATGCGCAGCCTGGATTCCCGGATCGCCTCCACCCCGGTGGACGATGTCACCCGGCTGAATGTCCTCCAGTCAGAGAAAATCGCCCTCCGCAAGTCCCACGCCCTTCCGCCCGTCCTGACCTCTCCTCCCTAATTTTACACTCATGCCCGAAAAGAACTCCAAGAAGTCCACCGCTAAGCCCGCCCCGAAGGCCGCCGTTGCCAAGCCCGCCCCGAAGGCTGCGGTCAAGCCAGCCGTCAAGACCGTCGCCAAGGCGGCCTCACCGACTAAGGCTGTCCCGGCCAAGGTCGCACCCGTAAAGGCGGTCGCCAAATTGCCTCCCGCCAAGGCGGCACCAGCCCCTGCTGGAAAAAATGCGGTTAAGCCCGCCCCTGTTGCCGCCAAAGCTTTAGCGCCCGCTGCCAAGGCTGCGGTGCCCGTCGGTAAAGCCGCCGTCAGCACAAAGGCTCCGATAGGTAAAGCCACCATTCCGGCTAAGCCGATCACCACACCTGCGGTCAGCCATCAGATTAACGAGAAGGTCCAGCAACTCGTGGTGCTTTCGAAGAAGAACGGCTATGTCACCGTCCAGAACATCAATGAAATTATCCCAGACAGTGCGACCGACCCGGAGTTGATCGAGAACATCATGAACATCCTCGATAACCTGGACATCAAACTCCTGGATGAAGATGAAGTCGAAACGTACCGCAAGAAGGTCGAAGATTCCGAAGAAGAAGCTGCGCGCACCGTCCCGGCCGACGCTCCTTACGACCCTTTCAATGTCTACTTGAAGCAGATGGGGCATAAGCCCCTCCTGACTCGCGAACAAGAAGTGGAAATCTCGAAGCGGATTGAGGACGCCGAATTACGCGCCCAAGAATTCCTCTTCTCCTGCTGGCTCACCCTGCCCTATCAGCTCGACCTCGCCCTCAAGGTCCTCCGCAAGGAAGAGCGCTTCGACAAGGTGGTCATTGATAAGAAAGTTGAATCACGCGATGCCTATTACAAGATGCTCCCCAAGGCAACGGAGGAGTGCTCCAAGCTAAAGGCCAAGTTAGATAAGGCCTGGCAGAAGTACCTCGACGAAACCGACGAAGCCAAGAAGCCCAAAGTGCGCGAGGCCCACCGTAAGCTTGAGCTAACCCCTAAGGAAGGCGCCAAGGACATCCTCCGGAAGTTCTGCTTCAAGATGAAGCTGTTCGAAGAGTGGCTCGAATTGCCGGACATCAAGAGCGACATCGACGACGCCCGCAAACTCATCGAGCCGACCATCGTCGCCCGCGGCCCAGTGCGCGCAAAGTTGGCCAGCAAGCCCGAGGTTTCCGCCTCCCGCACCCGCGAAATCGAACTCCGCTGGCGCCTTACGCCGACCGAACTCCTGCACCTCTCCCGCAATGTGCGCAAGCACCTCGACGAAGCCCAACGCGCCAAAACGGAGATGGTTGAACACAACCTCCGCCTCGTGATCTCGATCGCCAAGAAGTACCAGAATCGCGGCCTGCTTTTCACCGACCTCATCCAGGAAGGCAACATGGGCCTCGTGAAGGCCGTCGAGAAATTCGAATACCGCCGCGGCTACAAGTTCTCCACTTACGCCACCTGGTGGATCCGCCAGGCCATCACGCGCTCCATCGCTGACCAGGCCCGCACCATCCGTATTCCGGTACACATGATCGAGACGCTCAATAAGGTCATGCAGGTCCAGAAGCAGCTCACCCAGGAGCTCGGCCACGAACCGACCGCTGAGGAAGTCGCTAACGAAATGAACATGGCGATCGATCGCGTGCAGCAAATCATGAAGATGGCGCAACAGCCTATCTCCCTCCAGTCGCCTGTGGGCGACGGCGAAGACACCTCGCTCGGCGATTTCATTGAAGATAAGTCGGCCGAAAACCCTTCCGACACTGCCTCAACGCGCCTGCTGCGTGAGAAGATCGACTTCGTTCTGCGTTCGCTCGCCGAACGCGAGAAAGAGGTCCTCATCCTCCGCTTCGGTCTGCTTGATGGCGTCCAGCGAACGCTCGAAGAAGTTGGCCGTCACTTCAAGGTCACCCGCGAACGTATCCGCCAGATTGAAGCCAAGGCTCTCCGCAAGATGCGTCACCCGACGCGCATGCGCCAGCTCCAGGGCATGTTCGAAGGCGAACTCGACACATCGGGTCCTGGCTTTGACCAGTTCATCTCTGCAGAAGACAAGGCCGAGCAGACCCCTGGACCACTCTCCTCCGGAGGCCTCTCGGGCGTCCTTCCTCCGAACTCGGCGCTGGCTGCGTTCATCGGTCGTCCGCCCGAAGGACCCGGCAATTCTAGCCGCGAGTGAGCTGGCCGCGGTCAGTCTGTCTGCTGCTTGTGCTGCTGACGGGTTGCGCCACGTCTAAGGTCGAGCCTGCGGCGGTTGCCGAGAGCCCCTTTACCCTGCCGGCAGGGGCTCCTCGCAATGTGCGGGTAGGCTTCATTGAAGCTGCACCCCCCGGCAGTAGGCATTTCCCCTGCTCCCTCATCCCCGGCACGCAGGTCCGCGAGGGCTATCTCCTAGTCAGCCGGGATCGAGATTTACACCCGACAGGGGCCTTGGTCATTACCCAGATTCGAGGCCGCATTGCATTGCTCCAAATCCTACGGGGAGCGCCGCACCTCAAGGATGAAGTCGTCCTGCCCTCGACTGAGCTGACCCGCGAGGCTGACAAGCTTCCGGCCTTCCGCACCGACTCTTGACCTTGGCTGGGCGGAAGCCCACGTTGCACCTTCCATGGCAAAGACCCAGGCAGGTATCGTCGGACTTCCCAACGTCGGAAAGTCGACCCTTTTCAACGCCCTCACGCGCTCGCGCAAGGCTGAGGCTGCGAATTACCCATTCTGTACGATCGAACCCAATGTCGGCGTGGTCCTCGTGCCCGACAATCGCATGCTGGAACTCCAACGCATCGCCGGCACCAAGGTAGTAATTCCCGCCACAATCGACATCGTCGATATCGCCGGCCTCGTGGCCGGTGCCTCCAAGGGCGAAGGTAAAGGCAACGACTTCCTCTCTAATATCCGGGAGTGCGATGCCATCATCCACGTCGTCCGTTGCTTTGATAACGACGATATCGTCCACAGTATGGGGAAGGTCGATCCGGTGCGCGATATCGGCGTCATCGAGACCGAACTCATCCTCGCCGACATCCAATCCGCCGAACAGCAACTCGACCGGAATCAGAAGAAGGTCCGGAGCCAAGATAAGGATGCGATCGCCAACGTCGACCTACTGGGTCGCCTCGTGAAGCACCTGAACGAAAATCTCCCCGCTTCTTCCATCGAAGTCAGCGACGATGATCGTGCCCGCCTGAAGACCTATAATCTGCTGTCATTTAAAAAGGTGCTGTATGCCTGTAATGTCTCCGAAGCCGACCTCGCGGACCCTTCCAAGAATCAGCACGTCGCCAACGTACGTGCACACATCGCCAAGCAACATGGCTGCGAATCCGTCGTGATCTGTGCTCAAGTCGAAGCCGAACTTTGCGATCTCTCGCCGGCTGAAGCCACTGAGTTCCTCCAAGCACTGGGCGTAACTGACTCGGGCGTATCCGACCTGATCCGCGGTGCTTACAAACTCCTCGGCCTGGCCACTTACTTCACCGCCGGGGAAAAAGAAGTCCGGGCCTGGACCTTCCGTCACGGCATGGCTGCCCCGCAGTGTGCCGCCGTCATCCATACCGACTTCGAAAAAGGCTTCGTGAAAGCCGAAATTGTTTCCTACGAAGATCTCTTGAAATACGGTTCGGTTTCAGCCGCGCGGGACGCCGGCCGCTATCGTCTGGAAGGCAAATCCTACCTCTTCAAGGATGGTGACGTGGCCCTCTTCCGTTTTACGGACTAATCGGCCTTAAACCTAGGCCTTATGAGACCGTAAAGGACACCCTAGGGGTGTCCTTTCGCTTTACCTTTGTCGGAGCCGGGGCAACCATCGGGAATAAACCCTGTCCCACCCCCATGCGCCCCCTCTTCCTGCTCACGGCCACGCTGCTTTTCATCGGATGCAAACCTGCGCCCAAGGTGACCCAATATGAAGTAAAGTCAGAGGCTGTTGCCCCTGCCACAGCCCCAGCGGCCGCCGTCGCCGCCGCGCCGAGCGCCCCGACCGCCGTCCCTATGGCCGCCCCGGCCTCCATGAAAGCCGAAGCTGCCGGCTTCGATGCTCCCAAATGGGGCAAGCTTCCAGCTGGATGGACCGTTGGACCGGAGAACGCCATGCGCAAGGCGACTTGGATTGTGGCTGGGCCCAATGGATCGAAGGCTGAAGTCGCCGTGACGGTCTTCCCGGGTAGCGTCGGTGGCTTGACCGCCAACGTAAATCGCTGGCGCGGCCAGATCGGGCTCCCTCCAGCCAGCTCGGAAGAAGTCGCTGCCTCCGCCAAGCCAGCGAAAGTTGGTAGTATTGCCAGCCAACGCTTCACGCTCGTCTCCGAGGATGGCAAGAAAGCCCTCGAGGCCGTCATGACGCCCAAAGACGGTGCCACCTGGTTCTTTAAAATGAGCGGCGAAGCCGCGGCTGTGGAAGCAAACTCCGGTGCGCTCACCCTGTTCCTTGCTGAGACTCAAATCAAGTGAACGAAGAATTTAAGGACAAGGCCGACACTGGCCGCGGACTCCTCGATCTGCTTGCCTCGCTCAAGCTAACCGTCCTGCTGCTCATCTTTTCAATGATCCTCGTGCTCCTCGGCACGCTGGAACAAGTGCATTGGGGTGTCTGGCATATCCAAAAAATCTACTTCTCGTCTTGGTTTTGCTTCTACCCGATTGAGTCCTCCTCGACCCTGCGCATGCCCCTCCCTGGCGGCTTTCTCATCGGCGCTCTCCTCATCGTTAATCTGGTCTTTGCGCACTTCCGTCACTTCAAGGCCACGACGGCCAAAATCGGCATCAGCATGATTCACTCCGGCCTGATTCTCTTACTCATTGGCGGCTTCGTCACGGCCGTCTACCAGGAAGAATCCGCCATGGTCATCCCCGAGGGCGAGACCAAGAATTACTCTGAAGCCTTTCGTGAATACGAATTCGCCTTGGTCGAGAAAGTCGGAACCACCGACCGCGTGACCACCGTGCCAGACTCGCTCTTACGGTCGATTGGTGAAAAGAAAGCCTCCCCCCTTATCCCACTCCCGGGCACCCCTTTCACCCTTAACGTCAAGGCCTACCATCCCAATGCGATGCTCCGGGCCAAGTCGCAAATGCCGGATGGGATTGAAATCAAGACCACGCAGGGCATCGGGGCCAGTGCCGCACTCGCCTACAAGCCAATGCCTGAAAGCTACGACGATAATGTCGGCAATGCCCCCACTGCGCTCGTGGAGCTCTTGGACTCCGAGCAGAAGTCCATCGGTACCTGGATTACTAACCTCAACCTCACGGAGTCATTTCCAGCCCAGACGTTTAAGCATAAAGATAAAAACTATGAAGTATCGTTGCGCCGGATGCGCAACTACCTCCCCTTCTCCGTCCAGTTGACTAAGTTCACCCACGAGAAATATCCCGGAACGCAGACACCGCGTCGTTTTGCCAGCGACGTCATCGTTCATGAAAGTAGCAGCAAATTTGAATTTAATATTTCAATGAACCAGCCGCTCCGTCACGGTGGGCGCACTTTCTTCCAATCCAGTTTTGGGAGCACGAAGGAAGGCAAGGACCTCAGCGTCCTCCAAGTCGTCAAGAACCCTGGCTGGACCCTGCCCTACATCTCGGTGCTGTTAATGTCCATTGGCCTGGTTTGGCATTTTGGAGCCTCGCTCCTTCGCTTCCTGAATGGCCGTGCGGCCAAGGCCGCGGCTGTATCGGCTCTCGTACTCTGTACACTGAGTGCACAGGCGGAAGAATGGGACACCCGTGAATTCGGGGTGATTCCCGTTCAGAGCGGAGGTCGCATCGTCCCGATTGAAACCCTAGCTAAGGGTTCGCTGCTGCAGATGCGCTCCCGTACCTCGATCAGCCTGAGTCCGATTGAACGCATTGCCTTCGGCCAAAAGCCTTCGACTTGGACGGCCGCTGAGAAAAAGGAAATCTTCGCGGAACTACCGAACCTTCAGGACGCCAACCTCCAAGCAGCCCTCGAAAAGCGACCGGTCCGCCTGACGGCAGGTTCAATCAGCGCCATTGATTGGCTGATTGAAGTCTGTTTCCGCGCTCAGATTGCCCGACAACTCCCCACCTTCCGCGTCGAGCACCCCAGCGTACTCAAACTGGTCGGAGGTAAACCCGAGAAGAGCTTATACGTTAGCTGGGATGGAATCATCAAGAATAGCCAAGCCCTCAGCGCCGCCGCGGAAAAGGCCCGTAACCGCGCCCAAGCAGATCGTGATGCCGAAGACCGTGCACTCATTCAAATTGAAGGTGCGGCTCGCCAGTATGCGACCCTCAGCATGACGTTTATCCCGGGAGATCTGCCCTCGGATGTCCCCCCACGTCGCGAATACGTGGCCTGGATGAGTTCACTTGGTCGGGCGCTGGCTGAAATGAATAACAGCAAAGCCGCCGGTGGCTCGGGTAAAGCCTTCGATCCCGAACTCCAGAAGACGGTAAAGCAGTTTGTCGAACGCTACCAAGATTTCGAACGCGAAGGCCTCATTGGCTTAATGCCCCCCAAGGAAGCCGACTCTTTAGATCGATGGGATAACCTCGGTGCGGCCCTTTTGGCTGTCATCAAGGATCAGAAACTTCATCGTGCGGGACTGGCGGATGATGGCATCATTACCCGTTATGCCGATTTCGCCATGGCTTGGCGCGAAGGCAAGGACGACGATTGCATCACCCTCAGCCGCGCGATTGCCGCATCGCTGCAAGGAACTTGGTCTGCCAAAGCCAGCTCCGAAGCCGCCTTCGGCCGCATGCAGCCCTTCTACTGGCTGCTGATTGCTTACGTCATCGTCGTTCTCCTGGTCTTCGGCTCATGGTTGACCTCTTCCGAAAACCTACGTTTTGGGGCCTACCTTTTGCTGGTGACCTGCTTCGTCCTCCATACCGCTGCCCTCGGCTACCGGATGTGGCTGCATGGCCGTCCGCCGGTCACCAACCTATACTCCTCGGGCATTTTCATCGCTTGGGGTACCGTCGGCTTAGGGATTATCCTCGAGCGTCTCTGGAAAAATGGCATCGGTGCCGCCGCGACGGGTATCTGCGGCTTCGTGTCACTCATCATCGCACATAACCTAGGACTTTCCGGTGAAGATAACCTGGAGAGTGTGCGTGCCGTCCTTGACTCCAACTTCTGGCTCTCGACGCACGTCACCACGGTGACCCTCGGCTACTCCGCGACTTTTGTCGCCGGCCTCCTCGGCACCATGCACCTCGCCTTGCGCGTTTTCAAAAAGGATTATGCCTGGGGAGACAGCGTAGCTCGCGCCGCCTATGGCATCCTAGCCTTTGCGGTCATCGCCAGTTTTATCGGCACTATGCTGGGTGGCATCTGGGCAGACCAAAGTTGGGGAAGATTCTGGGGCTGGGATCCTAAAGAAAATGGTGCCATCCTCATCGTGCTCTGGTGCGCCATCTGTCTCCACGCCCGCTGGGGCGGCATCGTCCGCCGCGAAGGCCTCATGCAGATGCTTGTCTTCGGCAATATCGTGACCAGCTGGTCGTGGTTTGGTACCAATCTCCTGGGCGTTGGCCTCCACAGCTACGGCTTCACAGAATCCGGCTTCTTCTGGCTGATGACGTTCTGGGCGACCCAACTCGCCGTCATCGCGCTTGGGTGGATTCCCGTCCGCGCCAAGCCTGTCGCCGCCGCATGACCGACACCTCTGGCTCGACCTGGTTCTGCCTCAAGGCCAAACCGCGGCAGGAAGCCGTGGCGGCGCAGAATCTTCGGTCAGTCGGCGTCGATGAGATTGTCTTTCCGCGGCTACGCCGCACCCGACGGGGTCATGATAAAAACAAAATCGTCATCGAGCCGCTCTTCCCCGGGTACCTCTTTGCCCGATTCGACCCAACGGAGTTCCAATCTACGATTCGCAGCACCCGTGGCGTGCTTCATCTGGTCAGCCGAGCCGGCCGCCCCGTCGACGTCGAGCAGGCCGTCATTGATGAACTCAACGCGCTGGGACCAGCGGCCATCTTATCGATCCTCGACGAGCAACTGAAAATCGGTGCGAAGGCCCGCGTCATCCGCGGCATCTTCACCGGCTCCGAAGGCGAGATCATCCGCCTCGCGACTCCAGAAAAACGTATCGCCCTGCTCCTCTCGATTCTCGGCTCCGACCAGCCCGTCGAACTCCCGCTCGATGACGTCGAGGGGCTCCCCGACGAAAATTAAGGCCTACCCCCACCCCTATCCCTTTCAGTATGATCCTCGATCAACTCTCCGCTTCCGCCGCCTACGAGTCGCTTCACCCACTCTTCCCCCAGGCCTTCGCATACCTTCGAACGTTCGACCTCAAGACCGCCGACGGTAAATATGAACTTCAAGGACAGGACCTCGTGGCCATCGTTCAGCGCTACCAGACAGCAGCTTCGGCCGATAAACTCTGGGAGGCCCATCAGGTCTACGGCGACATCCAGGTCGTTTACCAAGGCCTCGAGTATTGCGGCCACACGGACCAAACCACGTTGACCGTCACGAGACCCTACATCACCGAGAAAGACGTCGAGAAGTATATGCCGCCTGCGAGCGCGTCCACCCTCCTCACCCTCGGCCGAGGTAATTTCGCGGTCTTTTACCCACAGGATGCGCATCAGCCTGGCGTGCAGATCGGCTCTCCGGGCGAAATTCTGAAAGTCGTTATTAAATTCCGGCTAAAGGCCTGAACCTTAACGGGAGGGAACCTTGCCTCCGTGCTGAGGTCATCTACGGATACCTCATGCTTTCCCGCCTCGCCCTTGCCTGTCTCGCGCTGACCTTTGCAACCTTCCTCCGGGCTGAAGACCCCGAACGCATCCGCGACATCATCTACGCCAAGCACGATGGCGTCGCGCTGACGATGGATGTCTTCAAGCAGGCTAAACCTAATGGAGCGGCGGTCATCAAGATCATCAGCGGCGGCTGGAAATCTAATCACAACGGTATCAGTGACGGTAGCTGGCCGAGCCACGGCTATACCACCTTCGTCGTCGTGCACGGCACCCAACCACGCTTCCAAGTCGAGGAGATCGTCGCTGACCTTAATCGTGCCGTTCGTTTTATTCGCGCCCATGCCGCGGAGTATGGCGTCGATCCGCAAAAACTTGGAGTCACTGGCGGCAGCGCGGGCGGTCACCTCAGCCTCATGCTGGCCACCCGGGGCGCACCTGGTGACGCCAAGTCGGGAGACCCTGTCGATGCCGTGAGCAGCCGCCCAAATGCCGTGGCCTGCTTCTACCCTCCCACCGATTATCTTAATTGGTTTGAGCCAGGCGACAACGCCGTCGGCATCGGAAAGCTCGCCGAATATGCCCCTGCCTTCGGCGTCAAAGCCCGTACGGCAGAAGGCCGCGAAACGCTTGGCCGGGTCGTGTCCCCGATCTATTGGGCGCACAAGGAGCAACCCCCTATTTACATCGTCCATGGCGATGCCGACCCGGGCGTCTCCATTACCCAATCACTTCGCTTCCTGGGTAAATGCCACGAACTCGGGGCGACCTGCGAAGTCCTCATTCGCCGGGGAGCTGGCCATGGCGGCTGGGCCGAGATGCCCCAGGATACCGCCCGCATGGCGGAGTGGTTCGACCTCCAACTCCTCGGGAAACAGCCCGCCCAGCCTTTCAACTTCGATCAATCTTCACTGCCCAGTACGCCGGCACCCAAGAAAGCCACCGCACCGAAGAAGTAATGCTGACTTGCGACGCACCGCCTTTATAAGAGAAATATCACTATGCCCCGCACCCTCGCCCTCCTCCTTGCCTGCCTGGCCGCTGTCCTCGCCAGCGCTCAGGACATCACCCGTACGTCTGACGTCATTTACACTAAACACGACGGGGTGGCCCTGACCATGGATGTCTTCACCCCGGCCAAGCCGAACGGTGCGGCCGTCGTCAAGATCATCAGCGGCGGTTGGAATTCTAACCATAAGGGTATCAGCGACGGTGGCTGGACCAAGTACGGCTTCACCACTTTCGTTGTCGTCCATGGCACCCAACCCCGCTTTCACATCGATGAGATTGTGGCCGACATGCAGCGCTCCGTACGATTCATCCGGGCGAACGCCCAGAAGTTCGGCATCGATCCGAATAAGATCGGCGTCACCGGTGGCAGCGCGGGCGGTCACCTCAGCCTGATGCTCGGAACACGGGTTACCCCAGCGAACCCCAAGGCCGTCGATCTCGTTGACCGTGTGAGCTCCGAAGTAAATGCCGTCGGCTGTTTCTACCCCCCGGTCGACTTCCTTAGTTGGGTCAAGGAAGGTGACAGCAAGGAAGGCATCGGTCCCTTGAACACTCGAGCGCCGGCTTTTGGGCCCATCGTCGAGACCGCCGAAGGTCGCGCCAAGGCTGGGCATGAGCTCTCGCCCCTTTTCTGGATTAGCGACAAGACCCCGCCCACCTACATCGTCCAAGGCGATGCCGACCCACTGGTGCCTGACTCCCAAGCACGCCGCTACCTCGCTCGCGCTAAAGAAGTCGGCGCTAAGGCCGAGGTTCTCATTCGTCTCGGAGGAGGCCATGGTGGCTGGATGGAGACGTCCGAAGACAATGCCCGCATGGCGGAATGGTTCAACTTGCACCTCCTCGGCCAGCAGCCCGCCAAGCCCTTCAACTTCGACATCTCGTCCCTTCCCAGCACGCCCACGCCCAAGAAGGCACCAGTGAAGAAGTAATCAGTGGGTGGGCAGTTTTACGCTGGCGAAGGAACCTGACTTTTTCATAAAGGATGCATGGCTTTGCCTTGCCGACTGATCCTCGCCCTTGACGTTGAGACGAAAGAAGAGGCGCTCGCACTCACTCGTCCGCTCGCGGGCAATCTCGCGTGGGTCAAACTGGGCCTCCAGCTCTTCACGCGTCATGGCCCGGGCATCGTCGATGAATTCCATGCACTGGGCTTCAAAGTTTTCCTCGACCTAAAATTCCACGACATCCCGAACACGGTTTCCTCGGCCATCAAGAGTCTGAAAGGTCGCCCCTGTTCATTGCTGACCATCCATGCCTGCGGCGGTCCGGAAATGATTGCCCGAGCCGCGGAAGCCGCGAAGTTCACCCTCCCCGATTGCACGGTACTTGGCGTCACGGTGCTGACCTCCATGGATCAATCTCAACTTACGGCGAGCGGTGTGAGCCGTACGCCCGAAGAACAAGTCCGCCTCCTGGGCAAGATGGCCATTCAGTCTGGCATCGGTGGGCTCGTCTGCTCGCCCCTAGAGTTACCCGTCCTACGCAATGACCTTGGCCACGGGCCCGTGCTCGTCACGCCGGGTATTCGCTACCCTGATGCAGCGGGCGATGATCAAAACCGCGTAATGACTCCTGCCCAAGCCGCCGCCGCCGGGGCCAGTTTCATCGTCGTGGGTCGCCCGATTCTTAAAGCCCAGAACCCCATTGCGGAAACCCTTCGCATCCGCCGCGATATCGGCGAACTCAGTTGAGCAAGGGTGACGACATTCTGGTCTTGCTCGCGGCCGGTTCGGCCCGCCGCATGCAGTCGGTCGTCGATGATAAAATCACGGCCCAACTCGCCGGCTCACCCGTCTTTATCCACTCGCTCAAGGCCTTCCTTAGCACCGGTTTGATTGGACGCATCGTCATCACTTACCGCGACGAACAGCAGTTGAGCAAAATCCAGTCGCTGATTGCCACCCATCTGCCCACCCCGACCCCTATCAGCTTTGTCGCCGGAGGCGAATCGCGTCAGGATTCAGTGCTGGCCGCCTTGAAAACCTGCGAAGGCCACGTCGGCCTCGTCCATATTCACGACGGAGCCAGGCCACTCGTGTCGGGCGAAGCTATTCAGAAAGTACGCGCCAAGGCTGCCGAAACCGGCGCAGCGATCCTCGCCGGCCGTTCTGCAGATACCGTTAAAATTGCCAAGACCGACTCGTCGTCGGTCGCCACCTCCCCGGATCGCGGACTCGTTTGGACAGCAGAAACCCCCCAGGTGTTTCGCACGGCCATTGTGCTCAAAGCCTACCACAAAGTGGCGGAGCTTCAGCGCAAAGTCACCGATGACAGTTCAGCGGTGGAATTCGTCGGTCAAGATGTCTCGTTGGTCGAGAACCCCTCGGTGAACCTGAAACTCACGCGGCCAGCGGACTTCGTCCTGGCTGAGGCGATTCTGAAAACACGCTGAACGGAATCAGAATCCGGCAGAACGGAGAGCGGCATCCAATTTAGTCTGGAAGTCGGCGATATCTGGCTGCGAGGGACGGTAGCCCTGCACGCGAGCGACCATGCCAGGCTGACCCTGGTGATCGATATACCAATCGGCGATCTGCCCGTCGGAGAAAGTCACCTTACCGCTGACCATGGCATGGGGCTGGGCAATCGTATCCACCTCGACGGTCACGGCACCACCAGCGGCGGGGGCGGTGGCATCGGCGGGGGCAGGTTCGGCAGCAGCTGCCTCGTCGACAGTCTCCTCGACCTTCTTAGGTTCCTCTTTTTCGATGAGCGCAAGGTTCAGGTCGTCGACCAAGAACCGCACATCCATGTATGTCATGGAAACTTCCAGCTCGGAGGAAAGTTTTCCTTGGATCTGCGAAAGGGTGGCCCCTTCGGTCACCCATTGGGAAACTTTGGAGATTTGTGCGGGAGTAAGTCTAGCCATGCCCTCAAACTGTGGCACCTATTCTCGTTTTTCAAGCGTCCCCTCGCTTATTCATTGGAAAAAATCCCGGGCAGCACCAACTTGGGGGTATGCAGTCCGACATGAGTTGGCAAAAATGCGGAGACTTTACGGACATCGTCTATGAGAAAGCCGACGGGATCGCCCGTGTGACCATCAACCGTCCGCAGCGCCGGAACGCCTTCACCCCCGATACGGTGGCTGAGATGCTCAAGGCCTTCTCGGACGCCCGGGACGACGCGACGATAGGAGTTGTCCTTCTGCGTGGAGCCAACCCTCAACACGATGGAAAATTCGCCTTCTGTGCGGGCGGTGACCAAAAAATCCGCGGTGATAAAAAAGGTGGCTACGTTGGCAAAGATGGCGTCCCGCGCCTCAACGTACTCGACCT
>Ga0136642_1000247_pt1 | contig 32431 bp, 26 predicted proteins | sample LowCatLa1302831Y_FD_115313 | JGI IMG/M metagenome (GOLD analysis project Ga0136642, IMG submission 115313) | Freshwater microbial communities from Lower Cathedral Lake, Yosemite National Park, California, USA - 13028-31Y | ecosystem: Environmental > Aquatic > Freshwater > Lake ... | reverse complement strand
AGTTTTCTGGTTACTTTGGCGCTTGTGATTATTGACTCAATCAAAGTTGTATTACAAATTAGTAACTCATCGAATTCCGCATCCAAGATTCTAAGATCCAAAAATTTGACAGTTGTGGCATAAAGTCGTGACCACCTGTGTTTTGATTCATAGATATGGCTCGTTTCATTGAAGTCCATTATTTGAAAGCCAAAGTCACTATCTTTGTTTCGGATATGAACGTTTTTGTCAGATCGCGTGATAACAATATTTGAGAATTTAATTTTCCATCATATTCAATATTTATACATTCAGGGTGATTAGATTCGCAAAATACCCCTATCCTCCACTCTTCTTGGTTTCGAATTTCTAAAGGTTTAGTCAAGAGTTTTATGCCATCAATGAAATCTTTAGATAAATGTTGCCTTTCCAATAGGCTGATTCTCTCTTGTTGAGCCAACCCCATAAGTTTTGCTTTTTCATGATTAGTGACCAATTCCAATAACAACCCTGAAGCTTCGGTTTCCGTGCTAACTCCTCCCTCAAGGTCACCGCCGAGGATGCCATCCAGCAATGTGTTTTTGAAATATATTACTGGGAGCCCTATCTGCATTGCTTCCAAGGGATGATAGTGAACATGTTTTTTTTCTTTTGATGCATAAAGCATGCATCGTGCGCTAGAAAACTCCGTGTTCACTTCTGCTTGATTCAGGGCCCCAAGGATTTTAGGGTCCTCAAATACTATGTGCTGACGACCTAGTATTTTAATATTTAGATTTTTTGCGATACGCAAATGATCTTGTAGAGCCTTTTCATAATAAGATCCAGGTTCAATTCGACCTATAACTGATACAACATGTTCACTATTTCCCACCCACGGAATTCCTTTTGTCTGTGGCACGCCTATTGGAAGAAAAATAATGTGATTTCTTATCCAATCGGGTTCACCTTGGACTAATTCCTTATACCCTAGACCAAAAGTAATACGATAAAGATTTTTTTTGAAGAGTTTGAGTTCACTAGGAGATAAACCAAATTCAAATAACTCTCCGTAACTTCTACTTCCAACAAGTCCGAAGAGTCTTATGACAATACGTCCGTAGAAACTTTTAACGATACGCATTATTTGGCTAAGTTCTGCTGCGACAAAAATGACCTCGAAATGTCTGTTGATTATTTCGGATGACTTAGAACTTATTTCTGAATACCAATTTTGTGCGTTTAATTCCTCTAAATCTTCTTGAATTTCACTACTCGTGATTCTAGGTTTAACTATTCCGCCGCTGGTATAGGAAGGTATGTTCGGATATTTTTGTGGTGTATATATGTTTTCAAATCCACTTTCCGCTAATAAGGGAATCTCCCATTCAGCTAATTTTTCATGGTTTATCAACCACATACAACTCTTTTTCACAGACTGAACCGATTTAAAGCAGAAACAACAGTCTCAATATCTCTGTCTGTTAATTTAGAACTACTTGGAATGTTTAATACTGAGTCAACCAAACTTTCAATCTGGGGAGAGTGGTAGGTGTGGCTCAGGTACATAGGCATTTTGCTTAACAGGGTAAATCCAGGACGAGTTTCTATACCTTGATCTAAAAGGAATTGCTGCAACTTTTTTCTATCAAGATTACGGGATATGAGCAAGGTTTCCATCCAGTAAGCACTTTCACCAAATATGGGTTCGTATACAAAATAGTTTGGATTTGAATGTAATCCCTCATAATACTTTTGATGATTAGCTTTCTTTTTTGCAAGGATTTCTTCAATTCGAAGAGTTTGGCCATAGCCAACAGCTGCCTGAATATTTGTCATACGGTAATTAAAGCCAACTACGTCATGAAAGAAGGAACCTGGCGTTTTCTGTCCTTGCCCTTTGAGTTTTCTAATCTTTTCGTAAATTTCTATGTCCTTTGCAAAAACCATTCCGCCTTCACCAGTCGTAATAGTTTTATTCCCATAAAAACTAAAAGTGGCTAAATCCCCTACTAAGCCAACGTGTTTGCCATCAATTCGAGTACCGATAGCTTCAGCACAATCTTCTATCAAAAATAAATTGTGCCTATTTGCAATCTCACGAAATTTTGACATATCCGCTGCTGCAAAATATAGATGGGGAATTATGATTACTTTTGTTCTTTTTGTAATCAAACTCTCGGCACTTTCAGGATTGGGCTGTAAATCCTGAATATTTGAATCAAAAAATACTGGTTGTGCACCAGTGTATGTAACGGCATTAGCGCAGGCGATATAAGTGAAGTTTGGAACAAGTACCTCATCGCCAATTCCAACACCAAGTCCTACTAGGGCTAAATGTAAAGCTACGGTTCCATTTGATACACATAATCCTGGTCTAGGACTACCGATGAAATCACCAAAACTTTTCTCAAAAAGTTCTATGTACTTACCCCTGGAAGAAATCCAATTGGATCTATAAGCATCCAGAAGAAATTCTTCCTCTAGATTCGAGAGGTCAGGCTCATACACTGGAATTGTCATTCGTATTGCCTCCATCTCGGGCCACAGAATGGCATCTGGGGTTACCCTAACATTTACTAATTTGATATGCGTTCCTCTTGAAGCATTCTAAACACGACAAAATCAAGTGAATGCTCAACGTCTTGAATAAAACGCATATCCGGAGCTGTTTTAGAGAGTCCAATGGATATTGCGTTTGCAACCTCTATGGGAGAACTATTTGCAGCAATAATACCACCTACTTTACTTACTTGTTCATAAATTCCCCCGACTGAGGTTCCTACCACGATTGCATTTGATGCAGCAGCAGAAAAAATCATCCCTGATTGGCTCGCTTCAGAATAAGGAAATACCACTACTTTTGAAGAAGCCAGTAAGAGTGATATTTCAGATTCACTTAGCCAATGGTTTATGAATTCTAGATTATCAAGTCTTAGAAGATTCTTCTCAATCTTTCCTTCACCTGCGACAATTAGCCTTGCATCAGGATGTTGGGAAATAACTAATGGCCAAGCCTCAGCTAATAGATTCCCCCCTTTGTATTTCATCTGTCTTCCGATGAATAAAACTTGATTCGAATTTCGAACTGTTTCATCCTGATTCTTTTCAAATTCAAGTACTGGATGATCTGCCACTATTACTTGTCGGTTCATTTTTCTAATATCTTGAGCGACATATTCACTCAATGCAATCAAGGTATCTTTGCTTTTAATCCTTGCTCTAAGCGATCGATTGGTAGGCCACAGACCTTCGCCTTTCTTTCTCGTGATGTCATGTATAACTCTGATAATCGGCACCTTTTTACTTATATACAAATCCCAAGGATGAGGCATAACAAACACAATGCAATCAGGTTTGGAATCATGCAGAATTTTCACTAGTTTCAAACGAAAATAGAGATACCTCCAAATGGAAAGCAATGAAATATATCTTGGGATTGACACAAATATTTTGCGTATCGTTGTAGTTTCAATAATATTGAAATATGAATCTGATTCTCGTACCGCAATTAGCGTCGATATTACTCCCCTATCTGCTAACTTTTTAGCTAGATCTAAAGCAAGTTTTGGCCCCGAGCCACGTCGATTCAAAGCACATATTAGAACGTGTCTGCTCATGAACGAATCGTACTTTTATTTCTCCAATTTGTAGTTCTTTTGATAACGAGTGCTACTGTTTATTATGCGTATTTACGATTGGAGAAATTCAATCCGTACGGTTGAATTTTTGATTTTAATAAGTTTTGTATTTATTATATATCGACTTTCTGGTCCAGTTCTTGAGGGGTTCGGAATTGCAGCAGCATTGAAGAATAATTCTTACGCAGTTTTTTTTCCTAATTTAGCATCGAGACCTCTAGGTCTAGTACCATCGTATATAGCTACAAAAATTGGTGGCATTGGCACGTATGGTTATGCATTTGTTGAAATCGCGATGAGTATTGCGAGAGTTTTAACGTTTCGGATGATTAACAGAAAATTCTCGTTAAAGTATTACTTCATTTTAGTCTTTCTCCCGCCGTGGTTTTCGGTCACAAACGAAAGGTATATCGGACCTCTATTTTCTGTGAATTTCTTATTATTAGCTTTTGTTTTTCTTTTGAAAAAAAGAAAAATGAATTTAATTTCTATTTGTTTTATGGGGACTGCTTCACTTGTTTATCCTCCTTCTCTCTTTGTCATTCCGATGGTGCTTTTTGCCCTAAAAATAGGTAAAAGTGATGTTTTTAATTTTCGTAATATAAAAGAGTTGTGTTTCGTTTTTCTAGGTTTGTCCATCCCGTTTGTATCATATTTTCTTTTAGTCTTACAATACCCAACTTCTTATGACTCAAAATTTGCCAAATTTACCCTTATAGATTCCTTCCACCAGCTCTTCAATTCAATTGTATTTACGTACAAGGTACAGACTATGCTACTCATAATTATTGTCGTTTCAACAGTAATGACCGGACAATTTACTAACATTCAAATTTTGAGAAAATCATTTGTGATTATTCTATCTCTGATCCTTACGGCGCTTGCTTATTCGCAATCCGTTTATCACCTTCGTGATTCCGATAGGATTTTTTTTCCAATTTCTGTAGCGTTAATGCTATTTGTTATTGGTTGTTCTCAAGATGATGATTCTCCTAGGAAAGTTACTAGAAATGAATATCTAAAAAGACTCTTCTGGGTTTTCTTCTCAGTTTTTTATATACTTAAATTATTTTCCTACTGGTATCCCGTAATGGAAATCAATCGGACTACGCTCAGTTATGTACTGCATAGAACGGATTTGATAGATCATCCATTTAGAGTGATCCTTGTCGACAAAACCGGCCTATTGGGTGATGTCAACACTCTTTACGACTCGGTTTTGTTCAGAGCAATTCAATACGGTAATAATTATGTGATAAGCGCAGAAATCTGTACTCCGAGTGGAGTGAGCAGGCACCACCCTGTCGCAAATAGATTTCCTTTGCCCACTACTAGAGATTGTGAAGCTGTCCCGAAAGCCGGAGACCAGTTGGTATTCACTCTAGAAAGTTCTAAACCATTTTTGATGCTTGAGGCAAAAAATAGGCACTAATGATCTCAACTTATTCAAATACTAATCAAGCCTGACAACACCATTTGGTGTTGAAAGATGCACGGCAACAATTCCATTATCGCCATCATTTTCTGTAGCGCTTACCCAAATAACTTCAACATCTGGACCGATGGCTTTAGCAGTATCGGAACCTAACCAATCAGTAATTGTCTTTTCATCTCCAGCAATTTCAACTTTGACAATCTTTGCAACTGCTTTGCCATCCGTTGATGGGTGGTGGTTTTCTACCCACTCAATAAAGAATGGAAGTTGACGATCTTCTAGGGTTCCAAGAACTCCAATTTGTTTCCATCGAAGATCAGAGCCATCCGGCTTTGTGCGATGACCATCTACTGCTTGGCGACCAAGACGTGATTCAATCTTTGAAACATCATCAACGGATACAACCCAAGTAAGCCAACCGCCACCTTCTGCTGCGCGCTTTGATACAGCTTTACCAAATGGTGACGAATCAGATGCTGGGTGATCGAGCGGACATACAACTTCGATGTAGTGACCATTTTGTAGTGGCAATGTGAAGTTACGTGTTCCAAAACGTGGGTGCACTCCACCATCTACAAATGTGCTGCCAAGGCGTGAACCTAGGCGTTGCACTGTGTCAGCTAATTGGTCGTGGGAAGTTACATATGAGACATGGTCTAGGCGCATAGGGAAATCTTGCCCTATCCCAAGGGGTGCTCATGACCACGGATGCGCCTAGGGCTGGGATACTTACCGCATGAATGGGCAGCAGATGTTGGTAATTGTGCCGACATATAACGAGGCACAAAGTGTTCCGCGCCTTATTTCCTCTGTTTTGGAATTACTGCCAGCAATACATATTTTGGTTGTCGATGATGGATCCCCTGATGGCACAGCCGATATCTGCCAGAGAATTGCCGATGCTGATTCTTTGGGGCGCGTGCACGTGATGCGCCGAGCAGGCAAGCAAGGTTTGGGGTCGGCATACATTGCCGGTTTTGGTTGGGGCGCTGCCCGCGGATATAAAGCAATGATTGAGATGGATGCAGACGGATCGCATCGGCCAATTGATTTAGTTTCAATGGTTGCAGCCTTTGATGCTGATGAAACTATAGATTGCGTTCTTGGTTCGCGCTGGATGGCCGGTGGCAAAGTTGTGAATTGGGCCAAGCAACGTGAAGCGCTATCACGAGGTGCAAATAAGTACGCAAAGTTTATGTTAGGTTTGAAAGTAAACGACATTACAGCGGGCTTTCGTGTATATCGCACGAGTTTGCTAGCAAAGATTGATTTTGCATCTGTAGTTAGTGAGGGTTACTGCTTCCAGATTGAGATGACTCGCAAAGTTGTTGGGTTGGGTGCAAAGATAAAAGAAGTCCCGATTACTTTCGTTGAGCGAGAATTTGGTGTGAGCAAGATGAGTGGGAATATTGTTTTTGAAGCGATGTCACGGGTAACGATATGGAGTTTATCTAGAATATTTGGTAGATAATAAGCCCAGAGTCCCATGGCTTGTCACATGCAAGGGTTACCCTTATTTCTATGAAAGATCCACGAAGTTTGTTGTTAATCCTTCTTGGGCCTCTTGTCTCAATCGCTGCGCTACCTGGTCTCATGATTGATACAACAAATCTGATTAAATTATTGATTCTTGGGATCTTTGCAGGTGGGCTGGCTGTTTCTTTGTTTACAACTAGAACTTGGCTAAGAGATAAGAGGTTGCATTTTTTGCTAGTTATTTTAGGAATATTTTTCCTTTCCATGCTTGTGCCATTAATCTTTTCGGGCTCTCCCTTTGATTTACAGCTGTATGGTAGCCATGGAAGAAATACAGGTTTTATTACCTACCTTTTCTTGATACTGGTAGCACTATCGGCGACTACAAATTCGAATGAAATTTTGATGGCCCGTATTTCTAAAGGAATTATTGTTACTGGGGCGATAGAAACTTTTTATACATTCCTGCAGTATTTCAAGGTTGATCCTATCAACTGGCACAATGCCGATGGTTGGCTTTTTGGAACATTCATAAATCCAGACTTTTTATCTGCATTTTTAGGTTTTAGTTGTGTTGTGATTGCAGCTTTTCTCTTCGAAGAAAAAACTAAACTAAGATTTAGACTTTTGTTAGCTTCTCAACTTATTGCAACTCTATTTATTATTGTAAAGAGCAAAGCGATGCAGGGTCTTGCCATAACTCTTGTTGGGGTGCTCGTATTGATTTTGATTTGGTTTCGGAAAAGATTTACATCTAAAATTATGATTTTTGGATATATATTTTTAGTGGCCTTTGGATCTCTCTTTTCAATTCTCGGTTTCTTGCAAAGAGGACCTCTTAAGGGTTTGCTGTATCAAAAATCAATCACATTCAGAGGCGACTACTGGCGCGCTGGTTGGCAGATGTTTTTGCATCATCCGTTAACAGGTGTGGGTCTTGATTCATATGGTGATTGGTATATGAAATACAGAACCTTGGTAGCAACAAGGCGTGGCCCAGAAGTAACGAGTACTGCAGCGCATAACCTCTTTTTAGATTTTGCGGCATACGGCGGAATTCTCTTGGTTCTCGCCTACCTTCTTTTGAATATCGTAATTCTCATTTCAGTCATCAGAGTTTTTCGCCGCAGCCAAGAAGTTGGAGTTGGTTTCGTATCCATCTCCCTAGCTTGGATTGCATATCTGGCTCAATCAATAATCAGTATTAATTACATAGCTTTAGCTGTTTGGGGTTGGCTATTTGCTGGATTGATAATTGGGTATGAGCGTTCAACTTCTATGCCTTCTACTTCACAGAATGTTGCAGAAGCATTAGAAAAGAATAGAAAAGGTGCGCGAAGAGGGAGCTCGATGGCTGATAAAAGAAGCTCCCATGCTGGTCCCATATTCGTAGGTTGCATCATTGGAGCGGTAATCGCCCTTCCTCCTTTTATAGGAGATATACGTTGGAAATCTGCTCTTGGTTCGGGCGATCCAGTCAAACTTATTGCAGCCGTAAATGCATGGCCAAGAAACACCTACCGCTTTGATACTACGGCGAAGGGATATGAAACCAATGGTGAGGTCGTGCAGGCGTTACAACTATCACTTTCTTCAGTGGCTTTTGATGCACGATCTTTTGATTCATGGAACTTGATATTGAATTATCCAAATTCCAGCGTGCAACAAAAAGCATTGGCATTATCAAAATTGAAAGAGATTGATTCCCATTACTCGTCTCGGTAATTTGAAAGTACTTAAAGTAATTGGTAGGAGAAACAGATTCTAAACTTTTGAAGTTAGAATCTGAGAATATATCCTTAGATATTCAATTACGAATTTATCTATTTGAAACTTACTTGTAAAATTTCGTCTTGCATTTTTGGAGTATTCATTCTTGAGTACTGGATTTTCAATAAGTTTTGATATTCCAGCCATAATCTCAGCTATTGAATTACTAGTAATTATTCCAGTTTCTCCGTCAACGACTATTTGTGAAATCGCACCTGCATTTACGGCAACAACAGGAATGGCAGCCATCTGGGCTTCAATAATTGAAATTGGAATTCCTTCGTTATTCGATGTACTCAATCCAATATCGGCCAAAGGCCATATTTTTTCAGGTACTTGCCAGCCCAGAAGCGTTAAATTCTCTGGCGCTCTTCGCTGAATCGTCTCGAAAAGATCGCCACCCCCGACCATTAAAAAATGAACATGGGGCATTGCATTTGCAATTTCTATAACTTTCTCTGGGCCTTTTACTGCAGTAATTCGGGCCATCCAAACAACAATCGAGCGTGTTTCATTCTCTAATCCAAACTCGGTCAAACTCAATGCCCTATCAATGAATTGCAACTGTCTCACACCTGGGACTATTGAAATGAACTGGCCAGGCTTACCGATTCCATAGGCTAGTAGGTCTGTCGCTACTTGGTCGCCCACAGTGATCAATTCATTTGCATGACTAGCTAGCAGTCTTTCAGCAAGAATTACTGGGTACTTTTTGAATCCTTGAAACTCTGGATCGTCAAATAAGTGGCCGTGGAATGTATGAATCTTAGGAATTCCACATTTGAATGTGCGAGTAAGAAAGCCTGCTTTGAACGTGTGGCTTTGAATAATGTCAGGCTTGTAATCGCGAATTAGTTTCTTGATGGCTCGTCTTGCTTTGAAATCATTGATTGGTGAAATTTTACGACGAAGGGTCGGGATTCTATGAATGGGCAATCTCTTAGCTGCATCATCTTCAATCTCACTACCTTGCACATATCCTGTCGCAACTAGTACTTCGAAACCAGCTTCTTCTAAACCTGGAACTAAATTATCTAAATAGCGCGAAGTACCGCCAACGTTGAGGCGCGCAATAATGTGAAGAACTTTAGGCTTTGAGGTAGGCATCGATAACCTCGTTTATTTCACCAATCTTCATAAGTCTTCCGTGGTCTAACCAAATTCCCCGCGTTGCAATTTCACGGGCAGCACTCATGTCATGTGTAACAAGAATTGCGGCAGAGTTTGATTGGATAAGCGTGCGCATGCGTTCTTTAGATTTCCTCTGAAAATCTGCGTCGCCAACACTAAGCACTTCGTCAATCAAAATAAGATCTGAAGCCACATCTGTTGCAATAGAAAAAGCCAGGCGAGCCAACATGCCCGATGAATATGTACGTACGGGTAATTGAATGTATTCGCTCAGTCCGGCCCACCCAGCAATGCGCGGTGCATTCTCTTTCATCTCGTGTGTAGTGCGCCCTAGTAAAACCCCGTAAAGGATTATGTTTTCAAAGCCGCTGAGCTCTGGATTGAATCCTGCACCGAGTTCGATCATTGGAGCAACAGAACCTCGAACAATCACTCTGCCATCTGTTGGCGGCAATACACGCGCTAATAACTTGAGAAGAGTTGATTTGCCCGCGCCGTTGGCGCCAACAATGGCCATAACTTCGCCCGGATTGAGTGTGAATGAAATATCCCTTAGGGCATTTACTTCAATATCAGAGCTCTCCTGCTTGAAGAAATTGATTGCAGTCTCTTTGAGGGAATTAATGCGACCATGGCGGATTGTGTAGGTAACACTTGCACTTGTAACTTCAATAACTGGCGCGCTCACATCATCACCACGGCCTTTGGCCACTGATATGCGAAGACTCGAATTCCCAGAACGAATATGAAGATGGCCGATCCAAACATGTAGAGCCAATCAAAGGTTGTTGCTGTACCCGTGGCGGCAAATACATATCTAAATACGTCGAGGTATGAAGTAACGGGGTTGAGAGAGACAACATTGCGAACAATGGGTTTGAGAATCTCCTTTGGATAAAAAACTGGCGTCAGGTAGGTCATCAGCGAAAGCAAGAGGGCAATGATGTTACGTGTATCGTCATAGCGAATATAGAAAATTGCAGTTATCAAGCCAAGGCCAGTAACAAGTAGAAGCATGCAGATCATGAACAAAGCAGTCAGTGGAAATAGCCATGACATGCCATCACCAGTTATAAACGTCACAAAGGTGAGTGCAATCAAGCCAAAGAAAAAGTTGACTGCACTTGAAATAGCTGAAGCTAGTGCGAATACTTGCGGTGGAACGTAAATCTTCTGCAGTACACCTGCACCAAAAGCAATCGAATCCGCGGCCATCGTGAGGCCCTGGGTAAAGAATGTAATTGTAAGAACCCCCGCCAAAAGATATGGCGCGAATTGTGTAGTGCCCGGCAACTTAGGGCGGAAAATATAAACAAAAACAAACCACAGAACAAGACTTGTAAGCAAAGGATTGAGAAGGCTCCATATAAGACCTAGGAAAGAGCGCTTGTAGCGCACGGTGAGATCTCGGCGAACAAGGAGGGCGATCAATGAACGATGGGTATAAAAGGAAGAAAAAGTATCTTTGAAAATGAACCCGCGGGCCGCGGAGTCGTAGACGCTATTGCTATGCGCCATGGTTTGCTCCGCTCATAAGAGCCAAATCTAACTTTATTTCGCGATGTTTCCTTGTGGTAACCCTAGTTATTAGAGGTGATTTTTTTATGCCAACGCACATTGCAAGTCCTTTGCGGGTACCGCACCCGTTAGGTAATAGGCATTCACTGCATCGTCAACACATGCAGAGCCTCGGCCGTGGCCGGTATGGCCATCGGCATCTAATGAAATAAGGCGCGACCCTTTGATTGTTTTATGAAGTGATTGTGCCCATGCATACGGCGTTGCGGGATCACGGGTTGTACCTATTACCAACATAGGTGCGGTGGTGATGCTCTTAATAACATTGGTGGCACGAGTGTTCGAGTCTTTAGTAGCAGGAGCGAAGTACTTACAGGTCAATGAGTTATAAGAAAGATAGGGGCCAAATACTGGGGCTTTCTGCGCAAAGACTTTGGAATCTATTTGCATTTGTTCGACACTGCGCGAATCTTGCCAATCCAAACAATCGATAACTAATTGAGCATCTGCTCCATTATTTGCATATATGCCATCGGAATTTCGGTCGGTGTACTCATCTGCGAGCTGCAGAAATAATGTGCCGTTCTGCGATTGTGCTTGGCGCAGCGCCGAACGCAAAATAGGCCACCCTGTTTGATTGTCATATAAGGCGTATGCACTTCCAAGCACGATAAGTGATTCTGTTGCAACGCGCTTTGATGTTGTAGTCAGTGGGTTTTTCGCAGCACTGTGAAAGAGCGCGGTAAAATTTGCACGTGCGCGAGCAAGATTTTTGGGCAGCGGACAATCTTTTCGAGTGAAGCAATCTTTGATGAATGCATCTAGGGCATGTTCAAATCCAATTGCCTGCGTAAGGTTTTGTTCCCTTATTGAAATGTTTGGATCTACCGCGCCATCGAGCACCATGCGGCCCACGTTGTCAGGAAAGAATTCTGCATACAAAGTGCCCAAGTAGGTGCCGTAGGAAGCGCCTAAGAAATTTAGTTTGGAGTCACCAAGTGCTGATCGCAATAAATCCATATCGCGGGCGGAATCGGCGGTGCTGAAATGAGTGAGGTATCTATTGTTTTTCACACACTTTTGTGCGTACTCTTTCGAAGCTTGAATAAGAGTCGCTAATTCGGCGGGTGAATCTGGTTTGCTATCGGCTGCATAACTGGCGTCGGTCTCTTTATCGTTGAGACAAATAATTGGATTACTACGCGAAACTCCACGCGGGTCGAAACCAACAAGATCATATTTTTCTAGAACATTTTTATCAAATATATATTGTGCGTTGTAGGCATAATCCACACCTGATGCACCTGGGCCACCAGGGTTAACAACAATGCTGCCCAGTCTTTCCTTTGGCTTAGTTGCCTTATATTTGATAAGTGAAATTTTGAATTGACCAAGTTTGAGATTAGTATAATCAATAGGGACCTTCAAGTAAGAACAAGTGAAAGTTTCGAAACACTTATCCCACTTCAAACTTTGTCTTTGATATTGCTCCATTGAAGTAAATAATTTATTGGAACTTGGAATCAGCGAACAAGACGATAGAACGAGAACAACAATTGATGCGAGTGCGAGCGTCTTCACTACCTTCATTGCGCGAGTGCGCACATCAAGGCTTCGACGGTCAGTAGCGGTGCTGCGTTATGACTCAAGTTTGTCCGTGCCTCCATGATTGCGCTTATCTTCGCCACCGTCTGATGCGGACTGCTTTTATGCGCGAGCGCACTTATTTGTGGTGCAAGTTCTACATTGATCAAAGCATCATCGCTGCCGGCTTGAACCATCATGACATCGCGATAGAAGGTAGCAATATCGAGCAAAGCGCCGTCGAGGGAATCGCGGACCATACGGGTTGCCCTAGTTTTCTGCTCAGCTGCCAAGTCTTTGAGCGCTTTAGAGCCTCCTGAGGCCATACCGCGACCTGTAGCGCCCTTGCCCCAGGCTGCAGAGAGTTCTTCACTCTCGCGCTCATCACGATCTTCGGCTGCAGACTTTGCTTGATCCGTTGCAAGGTCAACCAGTGTTTGAGCAGCTTTGAAAGCAGAGGCGACATCTCCTAATTGTGTAGGTAATTTCATAATCGTTGCGCGGTTATTGCGAACATCTTCATTGGTGGCTAAATATCGTGCGCGACCAATATGGCCTTGTGAAACACGTGCTGCAAAGTCGGCCATCCCAGGGCTTATTCCATCGCGATTAGTGAGAACCGCGGTGACTGCTTGTGTACTCGGTGTACGCAATTGCAAGTGACGACAACGGCTACGAATTGTTGGAAGTAAGTCGTGCAATGTTGGCGCGCACAATAACCAGACTGTGCGAGCACCCGGTTCTTCAATTGCTTTGAGCAGTGCATTCGCTGCAGATTCCGTAAGTCGGTCGGCATCTTCCATGACCACGACTCGCCATCCACCCATTGATGGCGCCCATGAAACGCGAGTGAGTAATTCGCGAACTTCATCGATTTTGATTGATAAACCTTCGGTGCGAATAATTTCAACATCGGGGTGTGCCCCGTTGTAAACACTGCGACATTCGTTGCATGTGCCACATCCACCACTAGGACAAACAAGGGCTGCTGCAAATGCAATTGCTGCAGATGATCTTCCGCTACCTGGAGGGCCCGTAAAGATCCACGCGTGTGTCATGCCATGTGTTGATGTTTCGGGTGACTCGTCGCCACTTCGCGAAGCAGTGAGTGCGCCTTGCAAAACAGAGATGAGGTGTTCTTGTCCTACTAATTCGTCGAAGACGCTCATCACTTACTTCTTTGCACTCTTAGCTTTTGTTGTAGCACTTTTCTTTTTCAATGTTGTTTTCTTAGGTGCACGCGATGTTGCTTTTTTGACGCCACTTCGCACACCCGTTGTCACGCTTTTTGTTGCACGACGTATTGGCTTGAGTAAACGATTACCTTCTTCATCTTTTATGTTGCGCTTGAGCGCTGCTAATTCACCCACGCGAGAAATAATTGCAGTGTGGATTGCTTCGACACTTTGATTGCCATCGACGACGAAATAGCGCTCAGGATCAAGTAGCGCTAATTGCAAGAACTCTTGGCGAACGCGCTCATGAAAATCAAGGGGTTGAGCCTCTAATCGATCCAAACTCTTGAGGCGCCCGATGCCAATTTCTGCAGGTAAATCAATAATGATTGTCAGCGTTGGGAAAAGTGATTCAGTTGCCCAACGCGAAATTCGCGCAACTTCGCCAGGTTCTAATACGCGACCTGCGCCTTGATATGCAATTGATGAATCGAAATATCTATCGGTAATAACAACTTCACCATTGGTTAGTGCTGGGCGAATCTTTGAGTGAACATGGTGGGCGCGATCTGCTGCATATAGAAGTGCTTCAGCGCGCGGACTGATATCTCCCGTTGAATGACTGAGTAAAATCTTTCGAATTTCAACTCCGAGTTCGCTACCCCCTGGTTCGCGAGAGAGAAGAACAACTTCGCCTTCATCTTCTAACCAGGACTTGAGCAACTTACTCTGTGTTGACTTACCAGTTCCTTCGCCACCTTCAAATGCAATGAAGACACCTTTGGTTGGCGCACCGGTGATTGAACCGAGTTCACCTTTGATGGCATTGGCGATATCACTCCACAATGAAACATTGGGGCGATCTTTCATTTGCCGATATGAAATCGAACCAATGACTGCGGCGATAACTCCTGCGATAAGAATAGTTACGGCGGCGCCATTGAGATTGAGTTGAGTATTTTGGAATTTGAAAGTGTGTTTACCAACTGCTGCAGCAATGAGTGGCGAAACTGCGAGGACTGCAACGAGTGTGATTCGAATCAGTGATTGCACGAATGCAAATGTGCGGCCACGAACTTCATCGTGTACTTCCATACCCAGCATTGTGAAGCCAGTTACCCAACAGATTCCGCTAAATGCTCCAAGACCAACGACGATAAAGACTGCAAGAACGAGGTTGGGAATAGCAGCTAATAACACTAGGAATAGGCCCGCAGTTGTCAGCGATGCTCCAAATAAGCGACGGCGACTAAATTGGGCAAAGACTTTAGGACCAAATGCAATGCCTGCGGCAAGACCAGTAAATACCGATCCGAAGAGCACGCCGTATGCGGCATCTCCACCACCAAGGTCGCCAACAAATGTTCGTGCAAGGCCAATAACGGCGCCGGCTGCGATAAATGCGCCGACCATTCCAACAATGAGACCGCGAATTACTTTTGATTCACTAACAGATTTCCAACCTTGCAACAGTGATTTTCCTACGCCAACATCACCTTCTTTTTTAGCCGCGGCACCTTTTGGAATTTCATGCAGACGCCAGATAGTCCAAGCCGCAAATGCAAAACTGGATGCGTTGATATAGAGCGCAATGTCGACTGAGTTTCCAGCAAAGGATGGAAATGCTGCAGCGATTGCGCCACTAAATAAAGTAAGGATTGAGAAAAGAATCGCCGCAATAGGCGCGGTCCCGTAGGCGGCAAGGAGTGAGACTTGATTAGCACTCTCTAACTTTTCGCGGGGGACAAGATTGGGAACACTTGCCTCTTTTGCGGGAGACCAAAATAGCGTGAGACATTCCACCAAAATCATGGCGGTGTAGAGCCAGACATAATTTGAAACAATCGGAATAGAAATATATAAAGCGGTGCGGCCAATATCGCAGACCACCATTAATTTACGGCGATCAAAGCGATCTGTAATTACTCCCGCGATTGGGCCAAGAAAAACTGAGGGCAAGAGGCGCGCAATAAAAACACCTGCGATTGCAAAGTTTGCGGTCGAATAACTTCCTTTGGAAAGTTGTTGCGCCAGCGCAGTTGTTGCAAGAAGGCCGAGCCAATCACCAAGAGATGAGAAGGCCATTGATTGCCAGAGCTTGCGAAAAGCGGGAATCGCTAGAACGCCGCGAGTTTGATCCTGCGCAGGTGGCTTAGGCGTGGGCAGCGTTGGAGTCACGGGCTAAGCGTATCGGGCGGGGGCGCGAGCGTATAAGTGCGGCGTGGCAAGGGATTAAGGCTCGATAGTTTGGGTTATTAAAAGTAGCACATTATGCCATTGTGCTATCTTGGCGGCATGACTACATCTGCCAGAAAAGTAAAGAAAGCGCCAGCTAAGAAAAAGGTTGCTGCTACCAAGAAAGATAAGCCGTCAATTATTGGCCTGCCACCAAAATCTATAGGCGTGCGCGAACTTCGTCAAAATGCATCCAAACTATTAGATATTGTAAAAAGTGGAGCAATTATCGAAATTACTGAACATGGTGTTCCTGTTGCACGTCTTACACCTATCAAACGTTCGCTCTATGAAGAGTACTTAGAGAGTGGTTTGATCAAACCAGCACTCAATCCTAATTGGCGTCCAACAAAGAACCCAGTAAAAATTAAGGACGGAAGAATTTCTACTGAAGTTCTGTTAGCGATGCGAGCAGAGGAACGCTATTGAGTTGGTATATAGATAGCTCCGCCATCCTCAAGTTTGTCTTTGATGAACAAGAGCGTCCTGCACTGTTGAAGATCCTCACCGATGCACCAGTAACTTCTGAGATTGCGCGACTTGAAGTGAAACGAACAGTCTCGCGAATCAATCCCCAAGATTTAGATTTGGCTTCTGAAGAATTAGCTAAAGTTCGAATTGTTGATCTGTCCAAAAGTGTTCTTTCGACTGCCGAGTCATTTGCTGCAAATATAACCCTAGGCTCTCTTGATGCAATTCATGTCGCTACCGCAATTCAATTGGGATCTGAGATTGAGGGACTGATTACATACGATAAACAGATGGCTAAGAATGCGTATAACTTGGGAATAAGAGTTCTTTCTCCTGGGGCTTAGTCTTCAGATTTTGGTTTTGCTTTACCTGTTGCAGCCTTTTTTGCTTTAGCTTTCGCTCCGGCGCCACTGACTACATTCTTTGTAAGCGTTGGTGCACTCTTCTTCGCACGTGAAGATTTCTTTGCAGGCTTATCAGCACCCGCTGCAGCCTTCTTGCGTGAAGATTTCTTTGGACGCGATGCTCCGCCATTTTCGGCCTCCCACGCGCGACGTCCTGCTAATAATTCAAGTCCTCGCTCAAGTGTCAGTGCTTCTACGGTGTCACCACGGCGAAGTGTTGCATTTGTTTCACCATCACTGACATACATTCCGAAGCGACCATCTTTTACGATTAGTGGCTTCTGTGTTGTTGGATCAAGACCAAGTTCTTTTAGCGGTGGCTTTGCAACACCGCGACGGCGTTCTTTTGGTTTACTATAAATTTCTAGCGCTTCATCTAATGTCAGTGAGAACAATTGATCTTCACTCGTTAGCGTGCGCGAATCAACGCCTGCCTTGAGATACGGGCCGTAGCGACCATTTTGCACGGTGATATCTTCGCCAGAAGAATTTGTACCAAGCACGCGAGGCAATGAGAGCAAACGCAGCGCATCTTCATAAGTAACAGTGTCGAGTGTCATTGTTGATAGAAGAGATGCCGTCTTAGGTTTTGGATCATCTGCTTTTTTCTTCTTTTTCTTTTCACCCTCAGCAAGTACAACCTCTGGAAATACTTCAGTGATGTATGGACCAAAGCGTCCACTCTTTGCAATGATTGGCAAACTTGTTGCAGGATCTATACCAAGTTCGCGCTCACCAGATGGGGCTGCAAGTAATTCAATTGCAAGAGCGAGTGTTAGTTCATCGGGTGCAAGGGTTTCTGGAATGTTTGCGAGTTTGCGATCTTGATCTGGCAAATTCTGTTGCAAGTAAGCACCATAGCGACCGACGCGAATTTCAATTGTGTCACTCAAATTCATTGTGTTTGTGGCGCGTGCATCAATAACGCCAAGGTCGGCGCTGAGTTCATTGAGGCCAGGTTGGCCATCGACACCATAGAAAAAGTCGCGTAACCAATCAACGCGCCCTGCTTCACCTGCTGCAATTTTATCAAGATCTTCTTCCATACTTGCAGTGAATTCGTAATCAACAAGTTTTGTAAAGTGTGTTTCGAGTAAGCCAGTTACTGAGAATGCTAGAAATGTTGGTACTAGTGCACGACCACGTTTGTAAACATAGCCGCGATCTTGAATTGTTTGAATAATGGAAGCAAATGTTGAAGGGCGACCAATACCAAGTTCTTCTAATTTCTTTACAAGTGTTGGCTCTGTATAGCGAGCAGGCGGCTTTGTTTCATGGCCTTCGCAGTTGTATTCACTGACCTTGACCGCTTGGCCAAGTGACATTGCAGGTAAGCGCTTATCTTCTGACTCTTCATCACTCTTATCATCGGTGGTATCGTCATAAGCAGCGAGAAATCCTGGAAATGTAATAACACTTCCGTTAGCGCGAAAAATTGTTGCCTTGCCACCACTTGTTTGTGCATCGAAATCAACGCGCATCTGCATCTTTTTAGCATCAGCCATTTGGGATGCAACTGTGCGCTTCCAGATGAGGTCATAGAGTGCGAATTCATCGCGAGATAGTTCTGGTGCTAATTCACCTGGCGTTTTGAAAACATCACCAGCTGGGCGAATAGCTTCGTGTGCTTCTTGCGCGTTCTTAGATTTTCCGTGATACACGCGAGGTGCATCGGCGACATGATCGGCGCCATAGAGTGCTTTTGCAGCAGCGCGCGCAGCGTTGACTGCTTGTGCTGAAAGATTGATTGAGTCGGTACGCATATAAGTGATGTAACCATTTTCGTATAAACGTTGCGCCACACGCATTGTGATTTGTGCGCCCCAACCAAGGCGTCCACCTGCATCTTGCTGCAAGGTAGATGTTGTAAATGGTGGTTTTGGACGCTCAGTACGTGGAGATTCATCCATCGACTTCACAGTCAGTGGAGTGTTCTTGAGTGATTCCACGAGTGCCTTTGCACTGCTTTCGTCGAGTAACAAAATATTTGCAAGGGATTTTTCTTTTACAGCGCCATCAGCGCCAAAGTCTGCTGTTGCTGCAACTCGTTTGTCATCAACACTGAGTAAGCGTGCATTGAATCCGAGTTCACACTTTGCTGTTAGGTCCCACCACGCGGAAGAAATAAAGGCCATACGTTCGCGCTCTTTTTCAACAATGAGACGAGTAGCAACTGATTGCACACGGCCAGCTGAAATACGTGGCATAACTTTTTTCCAGAGCACAGGGGATAAGCGATAACCGAAGAGTCGATCAAGTACGCGACGAGTTTCCTGAGCATCAATCAAGTGATAATCAAGATCGCGAGTATTTGCTACTGCATCTTGAATTGCCTCTTTTGTAATTTCATTGAAAACCATTCGCTTGATAGGAATCTTTGGTTGTAAGACTTCTACTAAGTGCCAGGCAATTGCTTCGCCTTCGCGGTCCTCATCTGTTGCCAGAATTAACTCTTCAGCATTTTTCATTAACTCTTTGAGTTCAGCGACTTTAGCTTTCTTATCTGGGTTGATGACATATAGCGGCGCGAAATCATTTTCGATATCTACGCCCTCTTTAGCCCATGCAATCTTTTTATATTCTTTAGGGATATCTGCTGCGCGCTGTGGCAGATCACGAATATGACCGACGCTAGCCTCGACGACATAATCATCGCCGAGGTAGCCGCCAATTTTGCGCGCCTTAGCTGGAGATTCAACAATCACCAGCTTTATAAGCTCTTTAGCCATGTATCCCTATGGAAGTTTCGTATCGATTACTAATTGAATTAGTACTCGATAGAAGTGGATTGACGGCGATTACGAATAAGTGCAGCAACGATAATCAAGAAAGCACCAATACCGATAAGGGTACTTGTGTGCTCGTGACCGCCTAGTGCAAAGCTAACAATTGCAGGTGTAATCAAAAGACCAACCAAGTTCATAACCTTGATCAGTGGGTTGATTGCAGGACCTGCAGTGTCTTTGAATGGATCTCCAACAGTGTCACCAACGATTGTTGCAGTGTGTGCATCAGATCCTTTGCCACCGTAATTTCCATCTTCAACCATCTTCTTAGCGTTATCCCAAGCTCCACCGGAGTTTGAAAGGAAGACTGCCATCAGAGTTCCAGTACCAATTGCACCAGCGAGGTACGCACCAAGTGCACCGACGCCGAGTCCGAAACCAACTGCAATAGGAGCCATCACTGCAAGAAGACCAGGTGTTGCAAGTTCACGTAGTGAATCGCGTGTACAGATATCTACAACACGGCCATATTCTGGCTTCTCTGTGCCCTTCATAATTCCTGGGTGCAACTTGAATTGATTACGTACTTCCATAACAACTGCTCCTGCAGCGCGTGATACCGCGTTGACTGCAAGACCTGAGAAGAGGAATACAACTGCTGCACCGATAATCAAACCAACGAGGTTACGTGGGTTTGCAACATCGAGAACGCCTTGGAATTGAAGTGCAAGGCCTGTTGCTGCTTGTCCAGCATCTGCAACAGCAGTCTTGATTGCATCAGTGAATGCACCAAAGAGCGCAGTTGCTGCAAGTACTGCAGTTGCAATTGCGATTCCCTTTGTAATTGCCTTTGTTGTATTTCCAACTGCATCAAGTGAAGTAAGAATTGCTGCGCCTTCACCCTTTACATCGCCCGACATTTCAGCAATGCCTTGTGCGTTATCAGAGATGGGACCGAATGTATCCATTGCAACGATTACACCAACAGTTGTAAGCAAACCAGTACCAGCTAGTGCAATTGCTAGGAGTGAGAGAACAATGCTTCCACCACCGAGTGAGAATGCACCAAATACTGCAGCTGCGATCAAGATTGCTGAATAAACAGCAGATTCAAATCCAACTGAAATACCAGCCAAAATCACTGTTGCAGCACCTGTTTGTGAAGAAGCTGCGACATCATTTACTGGACGCTTACCAACTTCAGTGAAGTAACCAGTAAGTAATTGAATTGCTGCAGCAAGTGCGATACCAATAATTACGGCACCAATTGCAAGAACGCGTGGGTTTGTATTTCCAGCAGATGCAACTGCCTCTGGAGTTAGGCCAGTAAGTAGTTTGAAATCACTTGGAAGATAGGTAAATGTTGCAAGAGCTGTAAGGCCCGCACTGATAATTGCTGATGCGAAGAATGAACGGTTGATTGCGCTCATTGCACTCTTATCGGTTGGACGCATGCGAGTAATGAAAATACCGATTACCGCTGTAACAATTCCAATTGCAGGAACGATCAATGGATAAATAAGTCCGGCATCACCAAATGCTGCCTTACCCAAAATAAGTGCTGCAACGAGTGTTACTGCATATGACTCGAATAAGTCAGCGGCCATACCAGCACAGTCACCAACGTTATCTCCTACGTTATCTGCAATTGTTGCAGGGTTACGTGGGTCATCTTCTGGAATACCTTTTTCAACTTTACCTACAAGGTCTGCTCCAACATCTGCAGCCTTTGTAAAGATACCGCCACCAACGCGCATAAACATCGCGAGCATTGCAGCACCAAAACCGAAACCTTCAAGAACAGATGGTGCATTCTCGCGATAGATAATCACAACAAGGGAAGCGCCAACGAGTCCGAGGCCAACAGTTGTCATACCAACAACGCCGCCTGTACGAAATGCGATCTGAACAGCTTTTTCGCCATCCTTTTGACGAGCAGCTTCTGCAACGCGAACATTTGCACGAACTGCAAGCCACATACCGTTGTATCCAACGAGTGCGCTAAATGCTGCGCCAAGTAAGAAGAAGATTGAGCGACCGATACGAATATCTTGTGTGCCTGGAAGTGCAAAGAGAAGTACAAAAACAATTCCAACAAAATAAGAAAGGGTGCGGAATTGGCGAGCGAGATATGCCGCTGCACCTTCTTGCACTGCCTCTGCAATCTCTTTCATCTTGGCAGTACCTTCATTTGCTGCCAAAACTTGAGCACGTAGCGCCCATGCAATTGCGAGCGCGCCAAGTGAGATCGCTAAAACGATGTAAACATATGTCAGATTTGTCCCGCTAACGTGCACATTCGAAAGGGAGCTGGAAGCTCTCATAAGGTCTCCTCCGTTGGAGAGTCAGGGCGCCGTGACGAGGTTGGGCGCGAAGATGAGCCAGAGTCTACGCACAGAGCCACCTAAAAAGACAAATAAACCTATCTATTACACCGCATCCCCGCTTACCACTTGCGGCCAGGGCGGGTAGCCTCATCCCCTATGAATCTTACAAACCTGCTCGATGCCCACTCTGTGGTCGCCAATCTTGGCCTAGCCGGGATCTTGGGAATCATCTTCGCCGAAACCGGACTGCTCATTGGGCTCGTCTTTCCTGGCGACTCTCTCCTCTTTGTTGCAGGTGTTGCAGCCTCTGGTTCGGCTGCCGCACTCTTGAATGGAACCCACTTATCTCTACCTGCTTTATTTATTGGCGCACCAATTGCAGCAATTCTTGGTTCGCAGGTTGGACACTGGAGTGGTTCAAAGTTTGGTCGTAAATTATTTGATCGCCCCGATGGACGCTTCTTCAATCATGCGCGCGTAGCTGCTACAGAGAAATGGTTACGCAAATATGGCACCGGTCGTGCAATCGTATTAGCGCGCTTCGTACCTTTTATTCGCACATTGATAAATCCATTGTGCGGAATAGTTGGAATTCCTGTTCGCAAATTTTTTGTATGGAATGTTGTTGGCGGGGTAATTTGGACTGAATTAGTTATGGGTCTTGGTTACGCACTCGGTGAAAAACTCAAGGGTTCGATTGACACTTACTTGCTGCCAATCATCGCTTTGATTATCTTTGTAAGTCTGCTTCCGGTCTTTGTTGAAATCTTTCGCGAAATACAAACTAAGCGCCATCACCGCTAATTTTTAGAGAGCGCCAATTTTCCACCACATTGAATGTGACGCACCTGGCGCTAACTCAATAACATCTTCTTTGCTATTGAAAGCATCTACTGCGCATGTCATTGGTTCAACCGCTAATTGCATGCGACTTCCTGCACCACCATCGCGATCAGATGTATGAATCTGACACCACTTTGCATTTTCATCGGATGAAAGCCATGAGCCCTTACCTGATGGTGCTCGAAGTTCAATCCGCGCTGTGTGGTCATCTAATAAAAATGCGTGGTCAATAAATTGATCACCAATAACGCGACCATTACGGAAATCAAAGTTTGCTTCTTCTACATCTTTTACACCGGTGGGTAGTAAGCGCTCTAAGTCAACGCTCATGTACTTGCTTGACTTGAGGGTCAATGTGCATGCATCGTTTTTGACGCCAGCTTCAGCCATCAAATATGGATGAACTGAAACTCCATAGGGCGCACTAGCGCTGCCAACATTTTTAGCGTTGATTTGCCAGTGCAAACCGGCACTAGAAAGGCTGTAAATAACTGAGAATTCGAGGTCTGTCGCATAGGCAGCAGATGCGTGAATCGACAGAGTCAGAGTGGCGCTATCGCCTGTATGTGCGGCAACTGTCCATTCTTTATCAAATACAAGTGCGTGCAAATTATTTCCTCGTGCAGCCTCATTCAATGGTGCTTGGTAATCAACACCCTTCCATGAATATTTTCCATCGCGAATTCGATTTGGCCATGGTGCAAGTAAGTCGCCAGCATATGTATGCGTAGCACCGCGTGGCTCTACTAGATTGCGACCTTCAAATTGCAGGGATGCTAGACCACCACCGTGAGTATCAATAGAAGCTGAATAGGAACCAGATGAAATAGAGATTATCATTGCGTGATCCTACTCTTAACCTTTGAGACCGCCTGCAATCAGTCCTTGAATGTAGTACTTCTGTAATACCAAGAATATGAGAACGCAAGGCAAGATTGTATAAATAACACCTGCTTGCATTAGACCCCAGTCAATTTCACCATGTTGACTTGATTGCAATAGTGTCAACATGACAGGCAACGGATATTTACCATTTGTACTAATAAATACTGTGGCGGCAAAGAACTCATTCCATGATGCAAAGAACGCAAAAAGAGCAGTTGAGATCAATCCTGGTAGCGCCAGTGGCATCATGATGGTTCTAAATATTCGCAAAACAGATGCGCCATCAATCATTGCTGCTTCTTCAAATGCTGAAGGAATTTCAGAAAAAGAATTTCTCATAATAAAAACAGAGAGGGGTAAATTATAGGTAATATAAACAAAAATTACACCTAATAATGAATTCGTCAGATGAAATGTCGCCAATATTCTAAATAAGGGAACCAAGAGTGCCTGAAAAGGGATCATAAACATCAGAAGAACAAAAGCGAAAAGTGGACCTTTACCAAAAAACTTGAAACGAGCAAAACCATATCCAGCTAAAGTTGCTAGAAGCGATACGCCAATGACTGTTCCAAAGGCCAGAATTAGGCTATTTACGGTGTAATGCCATGCTCCATATTCAAGAAATCCACCTTTGGCGGGGACGAATATTCTTTGGTAATTATTGAGCGTTACTTCTTTCGGTAAATAGTCTGGCGGAAACTTCGAAGCCATTTTTGTTGGCTTGATACTTGTGAGAAAACTACTGAACAATGGGAACATAAACAAGAAACCTAAGGAAAGACAAATAACAAACCATCCTCTAAACGGTCCCGTGAATGGTCCTGCTGAAAAGAATTTTTTTGATTTATTCATGAGTGTCCATCCTTGATAACTTTATTTGAATCCAGGAAATAACCATCAAAAGAACTGCCAGAATCACAGAAAGGGCAGCACCGTAACCAAGACGAAATGCAAGGAATGCTTGACGGAATAAGTAAAATGCGATTGTCTGTGTCTGGCCTTCTGGCCGACCCGCAGTAATAATATAAAACTGATCGAAGGCCAACAACGATCCTGAAATACTCAACACCATCAATAAGCCGATAGTCCTTCGCAGAAGTGGAAGGCTTATAAATCTTAGTTTCTTAAGACCGATTGCACCATCGAGTGAAGCAGATTCATTAATTTCTTCTGGAATTGCTTGTAACCCAGTCATGAAGCCAATCATTTGAAACGCCGTAAATTTCCAAACAACCATCAGTACAACCATAATTAAAGCTAACGGCATCGTCGAAGTCCACGATTCTTTCATCGCGCCAAAGCCAAGATCGCGAAGAATCTGAGGTAGGTACCCGGTATCAGGATTTATGAACCAGAACCACAAGAAAGCAGCCGATCCGAATCCAATAACTACAGGAACAAAAAATACAGTTCTAAATAAAATAGATATGCGCGAAGTTCCTTTGATAAGTAGAGCACAACCTAGGCCTGTAATGAACAGAAGGGGAGTAACAATCAAAGTATAAATCACCGTAATTTTAAACGAACCTTTGAATTCATCATCGGTAAAAGCTTCTTTATAGTTGTCTAAACCTACAAATGAAGGCTTTCCAAGTAATGGGAAATCTTGGAATGACATAAGAATTAATTTATAAACTGGCCAAAGGAAGAAAATGGATACAAAGATTATTGCTGGTAAAACAAAAAAGAAGCCAGCTGATGGCATAAAGCGTCTTCTTCCAGCGTAGTTACTTCTTTTTGTTAGCGACTTAATTGCCGACATTCCATTCCTTTCGTTTCACTTATGTGAATACCGGCCCGCACCTTCGTGTGGGCCGGTATCGCCACTTTTTTGTTTATATTCTTTTACTTCTTGGCTGTTTTGTATATCTTTTCAGCAGTTTTTTGTGCTGCTGCTACACCCTTAGCGATTTCTCCGCTAAAGATCGTTGTTGTAATCAGACGTGACCATGGGCCGTTTGCATCGTTAACCATTGCTGGGTACACAGTTGACCATGGTGCAACTCCCACTTCAGCTGCCTTGTAGAAGACGCCGTAGTAAGGGTTTTGTGGAACGTAATCTGACTTAGCGATATCCATACGTGTTGGAAGCACCTTCTGTTGAGCCAATACTTTTTGGCCTTCATTAGTTGCCCACTTAAGGAATTCACGTGCCTCTGTTGGGTGAGCTGCTCCCTTGAGAAGTGCGATGTTATCTCCACCATTGAATGATGACGACTGACCAGCCTTTGGACCAGGGATTGGAACGATTCCGAAGTTGATGTCTTTGTGGTTAGTTGTTAGTTCAGGAATCATAAATGAACCTGAAACTTGCATTCCAACTTTTCCGCTATAGAACATGCTTGCGAAGTTCTTTCCATCATCTGTCTTGGCGCCTTCTGGAACATAGCCGTTTTTCCACAAGGTGTTGTAGTAGCGAAGTCCTGCAGCCACATTTGGATCAGTGAACTTTGGCTCACCAATTGGGCCAAACATATCTCCACCTGATGCCCAAATTGCTGGAGCAAATGTAAAGACTTGGCAACCTGCGCATGCACCTGAGAAGTAGAAGCCTTTATTGCCGCCACCAAGCGCAGTTATCTTCTTGGCAGCATTAATAACATCTGCATATGAAGCTGGTCCCTTATTTGGATCTAGTCCAGCCTTCTTGAAGAGATCCTTGTTGTAGAACAATGCAGATGCATCACCTGTGAAAGGTAATGAGTACCACTTCTTGTTGTACATACTTAGTTTTACGTGAGCAGGATCCCACTTATCCTTATATGAAAGGCCTGATACGAGGCTGCTTAGATCTTCAAGAGCACCAGCTGATGCCAAGAAGGGAACGTAGATAAGGTCAACAGAAGTTAGATCTGGACCTTCACCACTTTGATAAGCAGTTGCAACCTTAGTTACAAAGTCATTCGCTGGAATGATTGTAATTTTTAGTTGAATGTCTGTGTGTGTTGCATTGTATGCATCAGCGAGTTGCTTAACAATTCCGCCATTTTCGCCTTGTGGGCGTGACCAGAATGTCAATGTAACTGGGCCTGCTGCATTTGCATTTGATGTAAGAGCAAGGAACGGAGTAAGTGCAAGTACTACCGCAACTGTTTTTACAATCAGTTTTCTTTTGTTCATATGCCGAAACAACCTTTCTGTAGTTTTGAGTATTACTTTTACTTCTTCCTTACGATTCAGGCACCCACACGCGCATTCCCCCGAAGCCACGATTTCCCCACAGGAAGTAAGGGATCGCCGTCGCGCTAGCTGTCTGAATATTTATTTTCTCTCCGTGTGCAAAATAAGCGGGAGCTTGTGGGTTCGGTGCTTGAAGGTATCCACCACTGAGAGTCAATACCGTCGTTGCACCATGAATTGGAAAATCCATGTTTTTGATTACAGGTTTCTTAGATGCATCTACAACAAAATCTTCAATATTCATTTTTGAATCTTGAACATCTTCTTGTTCAATCGCATAAACTATTGGACCTAGGCGTACCGCAACACATCCGCGTGAAGCATCTATGCGTGGATTTGGAGCGATGAATTCCGCAGGCATTGCAAGTGTGAGTTCAACGCAATCCCCAGCACTCCATTCGCGATCTAAATGCAAGTAACCCTCTACGACAACCTGCTTATCCAAAGGCTTGGAGTTGAGCTTGATATCAAAGGACTTACACCAATCAGGGATACGCAATTTCAATACGTATTGCCCCTTAGTTGCATTGTTGATCGTTACTTTTTCATCAAATGGGTACTTAGTCTTTATTTCTAGATCAACTTGTAGTCCACTATCGAGTGTTGTCGATAGTTTTCCATCTGCATAGATATGAAGTGAAAGCTCTTTGCCTTTCTTGCTGACCAAATAATGGTTGATGCTTGCAATTAGACGAGTGATATTTGGTGGACAGCAAGGACATGCATACCAAGGAATTCTTTGTGGTGATGCATTATCCGAGAAATCAATGTGATCTCTGCGAAGATGAAGCGGATTTGAATAAAAGAAATTACATCCATCCGCTGAAAGTGAACCTGCGATTGTATTGAATAATGAAAGTTCAATTACATCTGCATAGCGGCGCTTTCCAGTAATAAGAAGCAATCTCCAGCTCCACATTACATTTGCGATTGCCACACAAGTTTCTTGGTAACCACGATCATTTGGTAATTCATATGAATCACCAAAGTCTTCAGCACGGTGGTGCACTCCTAGTCCACCTGTTACAAACATCTTTGTATAGACAATGTCTTCCCACATTTTTTCTTGGGCTTCCAATAGTGCCTTTTCAGCATTTTCCATATAGAGATCAACAACAGCAGTATTGAGATAAATTTGACGTACTGCGTGACCAGTTGCCGTTGTAGCAGTAGTTGCTGGTGTGTGGTCTTGTAAATATGCTGCATCGGTAATGAATGGTTGTTTCGTCTTATCTTTAATCTTTCTAAATCCGCGTCCGCGAATCATTAGTTCAGCTAAATTCAGATAGCTTTTTTCGCCAGTTTCACGATAGAGCTCAATGAGAGCTGTTTCAATCTCAGGGTGCCCACACATTTGTAAGGTTTGAGGGGTACCAAAACTCTTTACAAGAAGGTCAGCAAGTTTTCTAGCTATCACCATTACGGGTGCATTTTCAGAAATTCTGTTCTGAGCTACAGCTGCTTGGATCAGATGGCCTGCGTTATACATTTCGTGACCAGAGGCGAAATCACTAAATTTCTTATCTGGGTGTACGCCACCAAACCAGGTATTGAGATACCCATCTGGCTCCTGAGCATTCTTTAGCGCATCCGTACACACTTGAATGAAATCTGAAAAAGCTTCACTCTCTTGATAATTCTGGTTCCAGAAGAATCCCTCTAGTGATTTGTGAATGTCGTGATCTGCAAACCATAAACCTTTGAATTCAAATTTACTTGTTCCATAGTTTTGGAGATTAGCTAAAGCGCCACTCTTAACTAGTTGTTCTTTAAGATGGGGTATTGTTTTTTCAGCATTGATTACTTGTCTTTCCCCTAGCCACGATTGATCCGTTAGCTTGTACTCATTGAGGCCAATCGGTTCAGTCTTTACTAATTCTTTTCTAAGAACTTTTACCGGACCGTCAATAAATCCTTTTTTCATTGTGTTGGTACCCATACTTTCATTCCACCCTTCACTCTATTGCCCCACTGCGCATATGGAATAGCGGTGACTTTTGTGGGTGATGATTGATCTACAGGTAGCGGATTTGCATACGGGTAGTCTGCCGACGCTTTGAAGGTTTCAAAGTGGCCAGATATTTCAAGCGCTGGGACTTCTCCCATTCCAGCAATTGAAATCTTTGTTTCTTTTATAGTTGCTTTTGGATTTACTGTGAAGTCATCGACAAAGTAGCCTTTATCTTGTACGTCAGATTGTTCAATTGCAAAAATTACTGGGCCTTTGCGTAATGCGACACAACCACGAGCAGCATCGATTCTTGGGTGTGGCATTAGGAATTCTGCAGTCATCTTTAGATCAAGATCAATAACATCTCCTGAAGCCCAGTCCTTTTGAATATTTATATATCCCAATGAATTTGGTTTTTCAGATGAGGCGGTACCGTTGACAGAAAGTGAATAGTCCTTGCACCATTCTGGAACACGCAACTGCAATGCATACTTTCCATTTTCAGTAACGGCAATTTTTACTGCTCCGTTATTTGGATATTCAGTAGAAATCTTGAGACCAACTTTTGCGCCCAACTTCAAGGTTGCATTGATTGCACCTTCAGAATATAGATGGAGGGCAAAGACATCATTCGTAGCGGAGGCGATGTAGTGCTGCAAAGTCGCAACTATTCGACCGATATTTGGAGGACAACATGAGCAGGTGTACCAAGAAAGACGCTCACTTGCATCAGTATCAAATGCTGTGAAATGGCCTGTGCGATATTGAAGCGGATTTGAATAGAAGAATTTACATCCATCACTTGAAACAGAGCCAGCAATAATGTTGTAAAGAGAGAGTTCCATTACATCCGCATATCGAGCTTTACCTGTGACAAGTAATAAACGCCAGCTCCACATAAAGTTTGCAATCGATGCACAAGTTTCGGCATAAGCGCGATCATTTGGAAGTTCGTATGAATCACCAAATGCTTCATCTTTATGTCGTGAACCAAGTCCACCAGTGACATACATCTTTGTGAAAACCATGTCTTCCCACATTGCCTCTTGCGCTTTGAGAAGTGCTGGGTCGCCTTTTTCGGCATAGAGATCTATGACGGCTGCATTCAAATAAAGTTGGCGTACCGAGTGCCCAACAGCAGTTGTCGCTTCTTTTACTGTCTTGTGATCCTGCATATATGAAGCAGAGGCAGGATGAAAACCAAGATCACGTTTGCTAGTTATCTTTTCATATCCTCGACCTAAAATCATTTTTTCTGCAAGGTCTAAATAGGAATCATTTTTCGTTTCGCGGTACAACTCTATGAGTGCTGTTTCAATTTCTGGGTGTCCGCACATTTGAAGAGTCCCAGGGGCTGAAAACTTCTTTACAAGTAAATCTGCAAACTTTATTGCGATTTTTAGTAAAGGTGAATCTTCTAGAACGCGAGATTCTGCGATTGCAGCTTGAATTAGATGGCCACCAACATAGAGCTCATGACCCCAACCGAAATTAACCCACTTCTCATCTGGATACACACCTTGAAAATAAGTATTGACATAACCATCGTCTTGCTGAGCATGCACAATTGCTGCAGTTGCTTCTTTGAGAAAATCTGTCTGCTTCTTATCGGAGTAGAGATAAAGACTCCAACACAGCGCTTCTAATGATTTATGAATATCGGAATCGGAAAACCACATACCTTTGAATTTGAACTTCGGAGTTCCAATGTCCTGCAAGTTAGCGAGGGCACCTGTTGAAATAAGATTATCGATGAGGTGCGGGATCGTGTTTTTTGCATTGTGAATCTGCCAACGCCCAAGGTCTCCTTTTTCAGAGAGAATGACGTCATTGAGTAAAAGAGGTTGGCTCTTGCTGAATGTGTCGACCAAAGGACTAACTGGGCCGAGCGAGTTCTTCTTACTCATATGAGGCACACCACTTCTGTCTCGAAACTTTTCGAAACTATCTCGCGAATTTACGTTTCTATGCGCACGATTACAAGGAATTGGTCGAAAATTTACGAAACTTTTTCGGGTTATCGCGCTATCCTGAGCCTGTGAAAGCGCAAACTCCGCCAAACAAGACCCTCAAAGATGTTGCCACTGAGGCAGGGGTATCCATAGCAACAGTTTCAAAAGCTCTCAACAATCGCAATGAAGTACATCCTGAAACTAGGGCTCGCATTCTTGAGATCGCGGAAAAAGTTGGACTTCACCACACATCTCTTTCGAGAAAGTTTCTAACTGGGCGAACTGGAACAGTTGGATTGCTTACCGATGATTTAGTTGGCCGTATGGCGCTACCAATTTTGGCCGGAGCCGAAGATGCATTTGGATATGAGAAGACTTCAGTCTTTCTCTGTGACTCTCGTGGTGATGCAATTCGCGAATCGTTTCATATCAAATCACTTTTAGCCCGACGCATTGATGGTCTTATTGTTGTAACAAGTAGCGGTCACATAAGAAGTTCGCTCGGTAGAAAATTTCCAATACCTGTTGTTTATGCGTATGGCCCATCCGATGATGCTCACGACATATCCGTTGTGCCCGATAATGCTGGTTCAGCAGCTTTAGCAACCGAACATTTATTGTCACTTGGAAGAAAAAAGATTGCACACATTGCTGGTGAAAGAAGTTATGCAGCAACCGAACAACGTGCCATTGGGTTTCAAAAAGCGCTTGCAAAAAAAGGTTTGCATATGGTGGGCGGGATACCAATGTATGGTGATTGGACAGAGGCATGGGGGCGAACAGCTGCAAGTGCACTTATCTCTTCTGGGCAGGAATTTGATGCAATCTTTTGCGGTAATGATCAGATTGCTCGTGGCGCAATTGAGATTCTGCGCGAACATGGTCTACGTGTTCCACGCGATGTTGCAGTTATTGGATTCGATAACTGGGAAATCATTGCAACTGGTTCAAGACCTCAAATAACATCAATAGATATGGACTTGCTCAGACTTGGAAAAATCGCAGCAACAAAGTTATTCGATGCCATAGATGGCATCAAAGCTCACGGTGTAGAAAAAATCGGTGGGAATCTAATGCTGCGAGATTCAACGAATATTTCGTAGCGCTACTTACTGAGTTTGTAATGCAATGAATTCCAACGAATTTCCTTGCGGAATTCAGTGGCATCAGTCTTTGCATTGATTGAAAGAAGTTCAACTTGAGCAATCTCTGCAAAGTCTTGAAGTACTTCTGCATCAACAGAAGTTGTCATTACCGTGTGGTGTGATCCGCCTGCATAGATCCAGCACTCAGCAGATGTTGAAAGTGATGGCGCTGGCTTCCATACTGCGCGCGCAACGGGCAAGTTTGGAAGTGGCGCATCCGGTTTTACAACTTCAATCTCATTTACAACGATGCGGAAGCGATCACCGAGATCACTCATTGAAATTACGCGACCAGTACCTGGAGTTGCATCGAATACCAAACGAACTGGATCTTCGCGATCTCCGATTCCGAGTGGATGAATTTCACACTTTGGTTTTGCAGATGCAATAGATGGACAGACTTCGAGCATGTGCGCACCTAGAACTTTTGGTTCACCTGGGCCAAAGTGATATGTGTAATCTTCCATGAAGGAAGTTCCACCCTCTAAGCCAACTGACATTGATTTGATAATGCGCAACATTGCAGATGTCTTCCAGTCGCCTTCGCCACCGAATCCATAACCATCAGCCATCAAACGCTGTACTGCAAGACCTGGAAGTTGGCGCAACGCACCAAGATCT
>Ga0136642_1000246_pt1 | contig 32456 bp, 28 predicted proteins | sample LowCatLa1302831Y_FD_115313 | JGI IMG/M metagenome (GOLD analysis project Ga0136642, IMG submission 115313) | Freshwater microbial communities from Lower Cathedral Lake, Yosemite National Park, California, USA - 13028-31Y | ecosystem: Environmental > Aquatic > Freshwater > Lake ... | reverse complement strand
TCAATCAACGAAGTTATTGGTCGCCCAATGACCAAATATGTTGAACCGGCTGCAATCGCATCAGCTGGTGTCATGACTCGATTTTGGTCTCCCAGATCTGATCCAGCTGGGCGCACTCCTGGCGTAATAATTGTCGGTGTATCCCCTACTGCATTACGTATCGCACTCACTTCCAAAGGTGAGCAAACAATTGCCCGCGCACCAGCGCAGACCGAGAGCTTTGCAAGATTTACAGCAGCCTGGAGAGCATCGTGCGCGTAACCAATTTCGCCTAAATCATTCTCAGACAGTGAGGTTAAGATAGTAACAGCGGTAATATCGATATGCGGGGCAGCATTGACAGCAGCGCTCACCATATCTTTGCCACCAGATGCGTGAACTGTAAGAAAACGTGGATTTATATCTGCAATGGCCTTGGTTGCTGAAGCAACGGTATTGGGGATGTCGTGCAATTTGAGATCTAAGAACAAATCAAAATCGCCAGCCTCACGCAATAACTTGATGCCGGCCTCGCCATGTTTGAGGAAGAATTCAAGACCTGTCTTGTATAGCGAAATCACTTTATTGGTCGACTCAATCCACTGGCGAGCGGTATCTAAGCCCGGAGTGTCTAGAGCGAGAATAATCGGTGAAAGTGGCTTATTCATTTCTTTGCTTCCTACCCATTGTCCGGGCGGTGAGCAAAACCGACAGCATCGCTAAAATTTGAAAAACCTCTTTCCAAAAGGATGGCTTGCAATTCTTCTTTTACCTTCGCAACCGCAGTCGGATTTCCAAAAGTTGCAGTACCTATGGAGACCGCGCTGGCACCAGCTAACACCAGTTCAAAAGCGTCCGCACCAGTGGCAACTCCACCCATTCCAACAATTGGAATTTTCGGAAGGGCTTCGTGCACTTGATAAATAGCTCTGACCGCAATGGGCCTAATGGCTGGACCTGATAAACCACCAGTTTTTTGTGCAAGCTTTGGCCTCATGGTCTGCGAATCAATCACCATGCCAAGAACCGTGTTGATAAGCGCCAATCCATCAGCCCCTGCATTCACTACTTCCCTGGCGATCATGGTGATATCAGTGACATCGGGTGAAAGCTTTGCAATTATTGGGAGATCGCCTCCTACATTTCGGCGAACATTTTCAATTGCAGCCCTCGCAGATTCTGGATGGCATGAAAAAACCATTCCTCGATTTTCTACGTTGGGACATGAAATATTAACTTCGATTCCAACAACATTAGGAAGAGCGCGTACGCGCCTAGCAAGGACGGCGTAATCATCAACAGTTTCACCCGCAACACTGATAATGATTCGCGCATCTTGTGACTGCAACCACGGAATATCGTTTTCAAGAAAGAGATCTATTCCGGGCCCTTGAAGACCGATCGAATTGAGCATCCCGCTAGGAGTCTCAGCCATGCGAGGCGTGGCCCTACCGCTTCTCGCTTTCAACATAATCGATTTTGTGACAACCGCGCCAATTTCAGTCAAAGGGAAAAATTGAGCTAACTCTTTACCCGAACCTGCGCAGCCGCTCGCTGTCAAAATCGGGTTTGGGAGAGTTGTGCCGGAAATCTTCGTTGAATAATTAAACATCAAGCACCCCAAGCTCCTTCTGGAATCTTGCGATTACTGTTCCAAATGACGCGTGATCCATCCATGACAGGTCCGTCGATACATGTTCGCGTCATTTTTACAATTCCGTCATCATGTCGAAGGGGAACTACGCAGGTCATGCACACCCCAATTCCACAGGCCATGCTTTCTTCCACTGATGCTTGATGAACAAGCTTGTGTTCATCAGCAATTTCCTGAATAGTTCTTAGCATCGCCATTGGACCGCAAGAATAGATAATCTCAGATTCATTTTCTTTAATGAGTTGCGGTAGTGCCTCGCTCACTCGACCCTTTAATCCAGCAGTTCCATCATCGGTTGTAAGAGTCATAGATGACACTGAGCGCTTGCCTTCTAATGGTGCATAGATTCTCCCAGCGCTGCTTGCTCCTAGAACCATGTCGACGCGACAACCTCGAGCCTTTAAAACTTCAGCAAGTCCAAATAATGGCGCCGACCCATATCCGCCACCAACCAATAACGCTCGCACTGGTTCTGTAGGGATGCCAAATGAAGTTCCCAACGGACCAACCATATCGACGAAGTCATTGACTTGCCTAGCAGCCAGCCACTTACTTCCCTGCCCGTGCGGGGCGATTACGAGTTCAATGACACCACCGGCGCTGCCCCTGTCTGATGAACGATAAATTGCAAAAGCTCGACGTAACACGAGTGAAGAAGCTTCTCCGCCAACTGCAATTGCAACGAAATTACCTGGTCGCGCACTTTGTGCAAGCCCGTCAACTGCAAAAACCATGTGGTGGTAGGCGCCAACCTTTTTATTGCTGATGACTTCAGCGGAGGTCTGTACTGCGCGAGGATTTATTGTGCTCATGCAGACCACTCTTGAATAGATTTGATGGAAAATTCATGACGGGTTATGTCGGATATCCCAGCAACAGCAGCCTTAAACCCTGCAATGGTCGTGATGATAGGGATCTGACGCTGAACCGATGCGGTACGAATGAGCCATCCGTCGTGGCGCGTACCGCGTCCAAGCGGAGTGTTGATAACGAGTTGCACCGTACCGTTTGTAATGATGTCAACTGCAGATACCCCGCCGCTTGTTGTATCTGAATTCTTGCGAACCTCAGTGGATGTAACACCGTTAGCAGCTAAGAAATCATGGGTTCCACTTGTTGTGTACAAGCTAAATCCAAGGCTGACTAATGTCCGTGCTGGTTCGATTGACCCATGCTTGTCCCGCTCACTCAGTGAAAGGAATACATTACCGGACGTTGGAAGAGCACCAAATGCTGCGCTTTGGCTCTTTGCATATGCTTCACCAAATGTGTTGGCAATACCCATTACTTCACCCGTTGAGCGCATCTCCGGGCCAAGAACAGAGTCAACACCTGTTCCATCAATTCTTCGGAATCTGTTCCAAGGTAGCACTGCTTCCTTTACTGAAATCCCGTGCGCTACTCCATCACCTTCTCTTGGGAGAAAACCTTCAGTTCGTAACTGATTGATATTTTTGCCAACCGATATTAGCGCGGCTGCTTTGGCCAGCGAGTTACCCGTTGCTTTGCTCACAAATGGAACTGTACGAGAAGCGCGAGGGTTAGCTTCTAGTACATAAAGCGTGCCGCTCTCTCCCGGGTTAGTTCTAGTAATTGCGAACTGGATGTTGATGAGGCCACGAACGTCGACACCTGACGCAATCTTCAATGTGGCTTCTCGTATTTGGGTCAACATGTCGGTATTAAGTGAAGCACTAGGGAGAACACAAGCCGAATCTCCGGAATGAATTCCAGCTTCTTCGATGTGTTCCATAACACCGGCTAGGAAAAGTTCATTTCCATCGTAAAGTGCATCAACATCGATTTCAATTGCGTCGTCTAAAAATCTATCAATCAACACTGGATGATTCGGAGTTATTTGTGTAGCTCTCTCAATAAAGCCTCGCAAAGATTCATCATCATAAACGATCTCCATTCCACGGCCACCTAAAACGAAAGACGGGCGAACCAATACTGGGTAACTTATGTCGTGAGCGATTGTGAGTGCTTCATCATAGGAATGGGCCATTCCATATTTTGGAGCGACTAGTTGAGCGGTATCCAGGACTTGACCAAACTGGCCACGATCCTCAGCCAAATCAATTGCATCTGGACTGGTACCAAGAATTTTAACGCCAGCTTCCATTAATCCACGCGCAAGTCCCAGTGGAGTCTGTCCGCCTAGTTGAGCAATCACTCCAAGAACAGGGCCTGCCAATGTTTCGGCTGCAATAACTTCTAAAACATCTTCCAGAGTTAGTGGTTCAAAGTACAGACGGTCAGAAGTGTCGTAGTCCGTTGAAACAGTTTCAGGATTGCAGTTAATCATTATTGTTTCAAAGCCCGTCTCTTTCAAAGCAAATGCTGCGTGCACGCACGAGTAATCGAACTCAACGCCTTGACCTATTCTGTTGGGCCCACTTCCCAGGATGATAACTGCGGGCTTCGTCCGTGGAATCACTTCTGTCTCTAAGTCATAACTCGAATAGTGATACGGGGTGTGTGCCTCGAACTCAGCGGCGCAAGTATCGACGGTTTTATATATGGGCCGTACTCCAAGACGATGCCGTACCTGCCGCACTTCACTCTCCCCCACACCACGTAATTGAGCGATTTGTGAATCTGAGAATCCCAACCGCTTTGCCCGCATCAAAATATCCGCGCTTAAGTTAGAGGCTTCGCCGATTTCCAAGGCCATCGTATTAATTAATTCAATTTGAGCCAGGAACCACGGGTCAATTTTTGTCAGCAGATGCACTTCTTCAATGCTTGCACCCAACGACATCAGTTGCTGAACTTGTTGAAGTCGAAATTCAGTCGGAATCTGGACGGCTGATTCAAGTTTGGCACGCGTCAGTGTTGCAGCGTCCCACGAGAATGACGTTCCCTTCTTTTCCACAGACCGCAGTGCTTTCTGAAGAGCTTCTGGGAAGCTTCTTCCGATAGCCATAGCCTCACCTACAGATTTCATCGTCGTTGTTAAACGAGGATCTGCCTCAGGAAATTTTTCGAAGGCAAAACGTGGAACCTTCACAACAATGTAATCAAGAGTCGGCTCGAATGAGGCTGGGGTACTTTGGGTAATATCATTTTGAATTTCATCCAGGCTATAACCAATAGCAAGCTTTGTCGCGATCTTTGCAATAGGGAAACCCGTGGCTTTGGATGCAAGGGCCGAGGAGCGCGAAACACGCGGATTCATTTCGATCACAATAATGCGACCATCTTGCGGATTAACAGCGAATTGGATATTGCAACCGCCCGTAGCCACTCCGACTTCGCGAATAATTTGAATGGAAAGATCCCTCAGTTTTTGATATTCAACGTCAGTGAGGGTCAACGCAGGTGCTACCGTGATCGAATCTCCCGTGTGAACACCCATCGGGTCAACATTCTCGATGGAACAGACAATTACTACATTGTCTTTATGATCACGCATGACTTCAAGCTCATACTCTTTCCAGCCAAGAATGGACTCTTCTAAGAGAACTTCTGTTGTTGGGCTATGGCGCAAACCAGCTCCAGCTATCAGATCCAACTCCTCTTTGCTGAAGGCAATTCCAGATCCCAATCCGCCCATCGTGAAGGAGGGACGAACTACAACTGGATAATTCAATTCCTTCACAGCGAAATAACAGTCTTCTAAACTGTGACAAATTGCGGACCGCGCGGATTCGCCACCAATTTCTGCGACAATCTTTTTAAAGATATCTCGATCTTCACCGCGCTTAATTGCGGGGATGTCAGCCCCAATTAACCTTGTCCCGTATTTCTCAAATATGCCAAGATCATTCAACGCCATCGCAGCGTTTAATGCGGTTTGTCCACCCAAGGTCGCTAGGACGGCGTCTGGCTTCTCTTTTGCGATAATTTTTTCAATAATGTCTGGCGTGATTGGCTCAATATAAGTGGCATCGGCAAACTCAGGATCAGTCATGATGGTTGCTGGATTTGAGTTGATGAGGATTACTCGCACCCCCTCTTCACGAAGGACTCTGCACGCTTGGGTTCCAGAATAATCAAACTCACAAGCCTGGCCAATAACAATCGGCCCACTGCCAATCACTAGAACGCTCTTAATTGAAGGATCTTTAGGCATGCGGTGTGGCCTTCTCCTTCTCCATCATGTCGACGAAATGATCAAAAAGGTATGACGCATCATGCGGACCTGCTGCAGACTCGGGATGATATTGCACGCTAAAGGCTGGGCGTTCAATTAATTCCAGCCCTTCAACAACCCCATCATTCAGACAGATGTGACTTACATACCCAGCTCCAAAAACAGTGGTGAAGTTAGAATCGATTGGCGCTGCAACGGCAAAACCGTGATTATGAGCTGTGATTTCAACAGTTCCATCCTTAAGGTTTTGCACCGGTTGATTAATTCCACGATGTCCAAAGGGTAATTTATAGGTGTCAAAACCTAGTGCTCGACCAAGAATCTGATGCCCAAAACAAATTCCAAAGATAGGCATTGAGTCAGTAAGAAAATCTCTTACAAGTTCAACCATCTCGGTCATTGTGGCTGGATCGCCAGGGCCGTTGGATAGAAATACACCATCTGGATTTATGGCAAGGATTTCTTCCTTTGTGGCAGAAACCGGGAAGACATGAACTTCAATACCACGTTCTGACATATGTCGCGGAGTTGCAGATTTAATTCCAAGGTCTAACGCTGCAACAACAAACTTCTTTCTCACGCCTTCAGGAACAGGGACAACATATTTTTCTTGAGTAGATACATCAACGGCCAGAAACGCCCCGGTCATGGCTGGGGATTGTCGAACCCTCACAACCATCTCTTCTCGGGAACATACATCACCAGAAAATATCCCCACTCGCATCGATCCTCTATCTCGAAGGTGTCGAGTAATTGCTCGAGTATCCACATTAGAAATACCCACAACGCCTGCATCAATCAAGGAATCTTCAAGTGAGATTTCTGATCTCCAACTACTTACACGAGGAGAAGGATTACGTACCACAAATCCGGAAACCCAAATCTTTTTCGACTCTTGATCGAAATGATTCATTCCAGTATTTCCAATATGAGGTGCGGTCATGATCACAATTTGCTTGTGATAGGAGGGATCAGTCAGGGTTTCCTGGTACCCAGTCATCCCAGTCGAGAAAACAGCTTCCCCATAAGTTTCACCAAGGCACGCCCAAGATTCGCCTTCAAATATCGCACCATCGTCAAGAACTAAGTAGGCCTTACTCATATTTATTACCCGTTAACTCTCCGTCTTTGACCACGATGACGCCCTCGTAAATCGTATGCGCAACCTTAACCGGCAGCGTCTGGCCATGGAATGGAGTGTTGCGACTTTTGGATGCAAGCTTCTCTTTATTCACGCTCCACTGTTGGGTGGGATGAATTACAGTCAGATTTGCTGGCGCGCCTAAAGCGATTTCTTGGCCTTGCCGGGCGTATCCACCGATTCGGGCTGGATTGATGGACATCACTCGGGCGACATCCTCCCAATTCATTAAACCCTCGTTCACCATGGTTTTTGCAACAACTGATAACGCTGTCTCCAAACCGAGCATTCCAAAAGAGGCTGCGCTCCATTCACATTCTTTTTCTTCTGCCGGATGTGGCGCGTGATCGGTTGCGACAATGTCGATGGTGCCATCTGCAAGTCCGGCCCGCAGAGCCATAACATCTTGTGAAGTACGAAGTGGTGGATTGACTTTATAGACGGGGTCATAACTTTCAACTAAATCATCTGTTAGCAATAAATGATGTGGAGTAACTTCAGCACTTACATTTATGCCTTGTGACTTAGCCCAGCGGACGAGTTCAACGCCACCCTTCGTCGTGAGATGACAAATGTGTAAGCGACTTTTTACATGGTCTGCCAATAGAATATCGCGAGCAATGATTGCTTCTTCGGCCACCGCTGGCCATCCACTTAATCCTAAGCGGGAAGAAACTTCTCCTTCATTCATCTGTGCATGTTCAGTGAGTCTGGGGTCCTGGGCGTGTTGAGCGATTACACCGCCGAATGATTTTACGTATTCAAGGGCGCGTCTCATCACCAGTGGATCACTGACGCACTTTCCATCATCGCTAAAGACGCGAACGTGAGCTGCGCTATCGGCCATCGCACCTAGCTCAGCCAAACGCTCCCCTGCTAGGCCAACAGTTACAGCACCGACAGGATAGACAGCGCATAATCCTGCTTCTTTTCCGAGTCTGAATACTTGTTCAACAACTCCGGCGGTATCAGCTACCGGAGAAGTATTTGCCATTGCCGATACAGCCGTAAATCCACCGATAACTGCGGATTGTGAACCAGACAAAACTGTCTCTGAGTCCTCTTTCCCAGGCTCACGTAAATGGGTGTGGAGATCTACCAGACCTGGAAGAACGAGCAAATCGGTGCAATCAACTATTTCACCTGCCACATTCTTCCCAATTGATGAAATGGAATTTTCGGTGATGACTATATTCGTGCGCTCACCATTGGGCAGTGCAACATTTTGCAACGTGAATGTCATGAGAGAACCTCCGAAAGTGATGCTCCGCCAAGGAGTAGGTAGAGAACAGCCATCCGCGTAACAACTCCATTGCCAACCTGATCGATTATCACCGAACGCGAAGAATCGGCTGAGGCAGCCGAGATTTCCAACCCACGATTCATCGGTCCTGGGTGCATGACAATCGAAGTTTTCTTCATGCACCTTAATCTTGCCTCATTGAGTCCATAACGTCGCGCGTATTCTCGCTCACTCGGGAAGTAAAAATTGTTCATTCGTTCTAGTTGGATTCTTAGCATCATCACTACATCAAATGATTCCAATTCGGCATCTAAATCATATGAAATGGTGACTGGCCATTTTTCCACGCCTACAGGAAGCAAAGTGGGAGGTGCGATTAAAGTAACCTTTGCTCCCAATTTTGAAAGAAGTAACACATTTGATCGGGCCACCCGTGAGTGTAAAATATCGCCCACAATTGCGATTTTTAGGGATGTGAAATCTCGTGAATGTTCAGGAAAACTCTTAGCTATTGTGTAGGCATCGAGTAGGGCTTGCGTCGGATGCTCGTGAGTTCCATCGCCAGCATTGATAACCGTGGCATTTATCCAGCCGGAATCTGCTAGGCGTTGTGCAGCTCCTGAAGCTCCGTGGCGAATAACCACTGCATCGGCTCCCATAGCTTGCAGTGTTTGGGCTGTGTCCTTAAGGCTCTCGCCTTTACTCACACTTGATCCTTTTGCTGAAAAATTGATTACATCCGCAGACAATCTCTTTGCTGCCGTTTCAAATGAAATTCGGGTACGTGTTGAATCTTCGAAAAAAAGATTGACTACCGTGCGACCTCGAAGCGTTGGTAGTTTTTTTGTTGGACCATTTGTGATTTGTTCCAGGGCGGTTGCTGTATCCAGAATCCCGATTACATCTTCGAGCGTGAGATCATTTATAGAAAGCAGTTGATTCTTCATCGCACACCAGTAATTTCGACGCGATCAGTTTCATCAACTTCACGTAGCGATACTTTGACGCTCTCCGTGGAAGATGTAGGCAGATTCTTTCCTACATAATCCGCTCGAATCGGTAACTCCCGATGTCCTCTGTCAATGAGCACGGCCAACTGGACTGTTTTAGGCCTACCTAGTTCACCCAAGGCATCCAGTGCAGCGCGAATAGTTCTACCGGAGAACAAAACATCGTCAACGAGAACGACATCTTTCCCCTCGATTCCCCCAGCGGGAAGAAGAGTTGCTACAAGTGGGCGGGGCGGACGCAAGCGCAGGTCATCTCGGTGCATTGTGATATCCAGAGTTCCAACGGGCACCTCATTACCTAAACTTTTTAATATCTCACCGATCCGGGATGCTAAGAACGCTCCGCGTGTAGGGATTCCAAGAAGAACGACTGATTCAAGTCCGTGATTACGTTCAATAATTTCATGGGAGATACGTTTCAAGGCGCGATCTATGTCGGCCGACTCCAAAATAGCACTCATCTAAGCTCCTTCGCCGCCTCACTGGACGGATCGTTAAAGGGTTTAAAGCACACTTCCTTACGGAGCTAAAAATACCATCTGTGGATAGAAAAAGCGTAATTCCGCCACGGGGTCTACCGTCCATGTATGAATATAAGTACACCAACGATTGAGGCACTCGCCGCCTCTATTCGTAGAATCCGTAAGTCCAAGGGTTGGACCCTCAAAGATGTGGAAGAGCAGTCCGCCGGGAAGTGGAAGGCGGTGGTGATTGGTTCCTATGAGCGCTGTGATCGCGCTTTGTCACTAAATAAAGCGATAGCACTAGCCGCTTTTTACAAAGTTCCCCTTGATGAATTGCTTGGCATTACTCCAGAGTTGGAAGTAAAAGCGGATCGATTGACATTTGATATACGCCGCGTCAAGGAGTCGCAAGAGCCTTCACTTGCACCGCTACAACGCTTCATAAGTAGTATCTGTTCGACTCGTCGAGATTGGAACGGAGAGATTCTCTCCGTGCGGGCCTCAGATTCGTTGGCTCTATCGGCAGCCGTGCAAATACCACATTCTCAATTGCAATCAGGCTTAGAAGTTTATGGGCTACTCTTTACAAAGCCAAAGAAGGTTTAAGAGCGATTATGCGCCCAAGTACTCCGTTGATATACCCAGAAGATTCCTCCGTTGAAAGTTCTTTTGCAAGTGATACGGCTTCTGAGACTGCAACTTTGTCGTCTAGATTTTCATTCCATAAGATTTCGAATAGGGCTATTCGAAGCAGGTTGCGATCGATGGAAGGCATTCGATCTAAATCCCAGCCTTGTGCGTAAGTGATGATCAATTCATCGATCTTAAGAAGATGCTCACTCACTCCGTTTAGCAGTTCTTCAACATAAGCACTTTCCGATAACTCCACGACAGGTCTACTTTTGTATAAGTCCAGTGCGATTGATTTACGGATGTCAGCCTCATAGAGGAAGTCCAGAGCGCGCTTTCTGGCTTTTCGTCTAGCACTCATATTGTTTGAAAGAGCGGCACGTTAATTAGCGCGGCCGAGATAGGAACCATTGCGGGTATCTACCAAAATCTTTTCATCTTGTTTGATGAAAAGTGGCACCTGCACAGTAATGCCAGTTTCCACCGTTGCTGGCTTTGTTCCACCGGATGAACGATCTCCTTGCAAGCCAGGCTCTGTGTAAGTGACTGCGAGCTCAACGGAGGCGTTGAGTTCGATGTATAGCGGGCTTCCCTCATGCATGGCAACGATAGCCTCGCAATTTTCTAACATGTAATTCACAGATTCGCCGACAACCGATTCCGGAACAGAAATTTGGTCAAAATTCTTGGCATCCATAAACATAAAATCATCACCATCACGGTAAAGAAATGTCATATCGCGCTTTTCAAGGACAGCTACCTCAACCTTTACTCCGGCATTGAAAGTCTTTTCGACAACCTTGCCTGTGAGAACTTGGCGCATCTTTGTACGGACAAAGGCAGGTCCCTTGCCAGGCTTTACATGCTGAAACTCGATTACAGTCCAGAGTTGACCGTCGATGTCGAGTGTCATTCCGTTCTTTAGGTCATTTGTTGTTGCCATGATTTCAACCCGTTCTTTTCAAAAATTGATTTACCAGCCACGAAGAATACCCGAGGTATTGAGGTTACTTGAGCAATCCTTTGAGCGCGATCAGCGCTAAGCGGTAGGAGTCTGGACCAAAACCGGCAATAGTCCCGCTGGCAATCCCAGATATCACTGATGTATGGCGGAATTCTTCACGGCGCAATGGATTACTGATATGTACCTCGATAAATGGCACGCGCAACATCTCGGCAGCGTCCCTAATCGCATAAGAATAATGTGTAAATGCAGCTGGATTGATTATGACGGGGATATTAGCTTCCGCAGCTTCATGGAGCCATTTGATAATGTCCACTTCGCTATCACTTTGCCGGACATCTGCCTGAAAGCCATTCTCGTCTGCACACTTTTCGATGAAGAGTTTCAAAGCTGGAAAATCTAGATTTCCATAAATCGAAGTGTCTCGCAAATCAAGGCGACCTAAATTTGGGCCGTTGAGTACGAGGACTTTGTTATTTTTGGACTCCGTCATTCGAGAATTCTCTCATAGGTAGTTTCCAGGATGTCGGAGGTTACATCCTCAAGCCAGTGCGGACTACCTATCGAAGCTAAACCTATGAATCGAATGGAAGTTCCTCGTGCCTTTTTATCAGAACGCATCAGTTCTAGGATCGGTGGGAACGGCACTTGGGTCGTCGTGGGAAGTTCGAATTGACTCAACAGTGAACGATGAAACTCAATTACATCCGGGTTTAGTCCCAACAGCTTGCCAGAAAGTTCTGCAGCGAATACCAGGCCTACTGAAACGGCCTCACCATGCCTAATCTCGTAGTGGGCCAGTTTCTCAATGGCGTGTCCAAAAGTATGGCCATAATTGAGAATTTCTCGCAGTTTACTTTCCTGGAAATCTTGTGAAACAACATCGGCCTTAACAACAATGCTGCGGTAAATAAGTTCTTCGGCGACGCTACGAGCTTTCTCTACACTGTCATGCGTTTGCAGGATATCCAAGATTTTCGGATCTCGAATGAATCCCACTTTTATTACCTCAGCTAGCCCGGCCGCGAAGTCCCTATCTGAAAGTGTCCTCAGAAATCGTAAATCTATATGCACCGCAGTAGGTGAGTGAAATGAGCCAATTAAATTCTTTCCGATGCTGCTGTTTATTCCAGTTTTACCTCCCACTGCCGCATCAACCATCGCCGCCAAAGTAGTCGGAATCGCATGCCAAGCAATGCCACGCAACCAAGTAGCGGCAGCAAATCCCCCTAAATCAGTTGTCGCTCCCCCGCCGATAGCAACGAGTGCATCAGAACGAGTGAGTCCTGCGCCACCCATACCCTGCCAAATCTGATCTATGACAGATATATCTTTTTGGTTTTCACCGTCTGGGACTATAAATAAAGTGGTGTTTTCCAAAGCATGCAACAGTGGGGCAAGATTAAAATTATCAACTATGTACTGAGGCGCGATAACAAAGACCATATTGTGAGATTGACTTATCTCATTAAGAGCGCCTTCGAAATGCACATCCAAATGAACACGGTATTCATGTTCAGCTCGCACGGTGAGATGCTTCATGAATTCTCCAAATAATTTGCAATCTTCTCGGCAACTTCGCCCGGTTTCAACGAGTCGGTAGAAATCGAGAAATTGGACAGTGAGCGATAAACTGGTAGCCGCTTCTCAAGCAGAGCCTGCCATTGTTGGCGGGGATTAATCATCAACATTGGCCGGTCCTTGTTAAACCCAACACGCGGTGCTGCCTGAGAAATGCTCACCTCTAATAGAACCACTTTCTGCTTTAAAGGAGTGAGTAACTTTTGTGTTTCAACACTCATAATCGCTCCACCGCCTAGAGAAAGCACACCGGTGCAGTTCTTAAGAGCCCTTGCCACTTGCGCTTCTTCCATTTCTCTAAAAGCAGGCTCGCCATCTTCTACGAAGATTTCACTGATTTTCTTCTTTGCGTACTCTTCAATGAGATGATCGGTGTCTTGGAAATCGACTTCTAGTCTCTTGGCCAAGGCTCGTCCTACCGTTGACTTACCGGCACCAGGTGGTCCTATCAAAATTGCAAGAGGCATTGAATCTACTTGATCCGTAGGTTTGCCATATACGATTCATAATTTCGCTTTGTCTCGCCAACTGAATCTCCACCAAATTTTTCTACAACGGCATCTGCAAGAACCAAGGCGCACATTGCCTCTGCAACGATACCGGCTGCAGGAACTGCGCAAACATCAGAACGTTGATTAATTGCCTTAGCTGGAGCGCCGGTCGTGGTATCGATTGTGTCTAGAGCCCGCGGAACAGTTGAAATCGGTTTCATCGCGACACGCACGCGCAAAATCTCACCATTAGTCATTCCGCCTTCAGTGCCGCCGGCACGATCAGTTCTGCGCACCACTTTACCCAGAGCTCCTTCTTTACCTGATGGCCCCGGTTCAATTTCATCGTGTGCTACTGATCCGCGACGTTTAGCTGTACGAAAACCATCGCCGAGTTCTACTCCTTTAATTGCTTGAATTCCCATCATCGCACCAGCAAGGCGTGCATCAAGACGTCTATCCCAATGCGTGTGTGAACCTAGCCCGGGCGGAAGGTTGAACGCTAGAATTTCAACAACTCCCCCAAGTGTGTCACCATCGGTATGCGCCGCATCGATCTCAGCAATCATTTTTGTGCTCGTATCTGGATCTGCGCAACGAACTAAATCTTCATCGATCCGCGCTCGGTCCTCATAACGAGGGGTCGGGAAATCCTCGGGAGTCTCAACGGAGCCTATAGAAATTACGTGCGACGCTATGCGCACTCCAATTGATTGTTCCAAAAATGCACGCGCAACTGCTCCTAAAGCTACTCGTGCTGCTGTTTCACGCGCACTTGCTCGCTCAAGAATTGGTCGTGCATCTTCAAAATCATATTTCTGCATACCGACGAGGTCGGCATGACCGGGTCGAGGGCGGGTAAGTGGAGCGTTTCGCGCAAGTGCGCCTAATACGTCAGCATCAACAGGGTCTGCTGACATCACTTTCTCCCACTTTGGCCATTCTGAATTTCCTACTTGAATCGATATTGGACCACCTTGAGATTCACCATGTCTTATTCCACCAAGAATTGTCACAACGTCGGCTTCAAAATTTTGGCGTGCTCCGCGACCGTAACCCAATCGCCTGCGCTGAAGGTCTGAGTCAATCTGGGCAGAGGTAATCTTTACGTGGGAAGGAACTCCTTCAATAATTGCAGACAATGCAGGACCATGAGATTCACCAGCAGTTAACCAACGCAACATGATTCCTCCAAATCTAGAAGGCTATTCTTGCAGAAATCTCGCCTTACTCGCTGCATATTTCAGTCATCGAGGAGCCTCCTGTGCAGCGACGGTACTCCCCCTGGTTTAGAGAATCATTGCTAGAAAAAACCCCACGGTGATAGGCGGGGCCAACGGAATCGAGGTCTTTATTGAACTGCGCTGCAAGAAAATCACAATCGCCATGATGCAGCTACCAAAGAAGGAATATTCGATTCCCTTAGCAAAGAGCGCGAATGACCCGGTTAAAAATGCCAGTAGTGCCAGGTATTTGATGTCTCCCATGCCTACAACACCAGTAGAAACCCATTGAAAAAGAGCTAAAGCGGCAACCACTAACAGAGCGAAAAGAAGATGCCTCCTTAATCCGTGAGTCAGAATGAGCTTAAACGTAACCGCCAAGAGCATCACGAGGAGGTATCTATTTGGAATGACTTGATGTCTAAGATCGTTATAAGAAATCAGGGCCCCGAAAATAATGAGAAGAATGAGGTTCATTAAAAGAGAGTAACCGCAGGTATTACTCCAGAAAATCCTAGACTTAACGCATTGAGTTGGCCTCTAAAACATCAGCCAGAAGTGTTTCCCTCATCGACGCATAGTCAAATGATTGATGTGTCATAAATGAAATCTGATCTAAGGCCTGTTCTACAAGAAGATCTAAACCATGCACGACTTTTCCACCATTCTCTCGCCACGCTGCGGAAAGTTTGGTCGGCCAAGGCTTATATAAAGACTCAACGAGAGTGCCTGCGGATTTAGAAAGAGTTGATACAAAAATATCGCTCACTCCTGCAGGAGTAGTTGAGATAACTAAGTCGAAAGAATCTAACGACGTTTGCATGGGGGCAAAAATTAAATCAGTTTTATCCAAACAGGCCAAGAGAAGTTCGTTGCGCTTATCACTCCTCTGAAGAATGGTGAGAGCGGAAACCCTTCCGTCGAGTGCTGCGAGTGCAGCCCGCGCAGTCCCTCCACCGCCAATTACAGCCACATTGTTGAAATGCATTCCATCCAGGATCCGATCAAAGGCCAACACGTCTGTAGACGAAGCTTTGTAGGAATTTCCGGAGCGCACAAGAGTATTTACTGAGTGAATTTTCTTTGCTCGTGAGTCACATTCAAAGCCCATCCCAAATGCAACTTCTTTCAGCGGCATCGTTAGAGAGAATCCATCCCAATCGAGTGAGGACGCGGATGCTATAAATTCGGGAAACGTCTCGACGTCAATCTCGAATTTTTCGTACTTTCCATCAATGCCCAGAATTTCATAAGCGCGGTTGTGAATAAAAGGTGATAACGAGTGCTCGATTGGTGATCCAAGTACTGCGGCTTTAATCATTTAAACAACCCTGCCGCTCGGTTCTTGTTGTACTGGCTCACCCAACCTTCAAATTGCGTGTAATCCTTTGTAAATCGAGTGTCGTGAGGTTTTATAGTGATGAAGTAAAGAAAATCGTGCGTAGCAGGGTGAAGAGCTGCTCGCACCGCAGGTAACCCAGGATTAGAGATTGGTGTGGGAGGAAGGCCTGGGTATTTGTAGGTGTTATAGCGCGAGTCAATCTTTGTTGCAGCTGCAGACAGTCCTATCTGGCCTCGCAAGCCAGCGGCGTATTGGACGGTTGAATTTAGTTGGAGTGCCATACCAATGCGAAGTCGATTGTAAATAACCCCGGCAACTTTTTCATAGTCTGTTGGATCGCCCTCGATTTGAACAATAGATGCGATTGTAAGCACTTGATATGGCGTAAATTTCAAATAACCCTGAGAAAGTCCGCTCGTTGAAATCTGTGAAGTAAATTTGTCACTCATACTTTGAACAGCTTGCAAAAGTGATGTACCAGGAGCGAAGGTGTAAGAAGCAGGAAGTAGAAGTCCTTCAAGGCTATTCCCAGGGTTGGAAAGTGGAGGCTTAATAATTCGCAAGGAACGGCGATCCATTGAGACTATATTGGGGTCTTTTGAAATTATCTTTAAAACATCAGAAAGTGTCGATCCTTCAACCACATTAACCATGTGTGTAAATCTTTTGCGATCGAGTAATTGCTCAAGTGCTTGAGTTGAAGTGATATGCGTTGCGATTCGATGGCTGCCGGGGGAAATCCCAACGGCTCTACGATCGTGATTGGCTAAAGATACAAATGTTGCTACCTCTTTGATGACGCCTAAGGCGGCTAGATTTGCAGCGATAGAGCTCCCAGTTTGGCCGTCAGAAACAAGAACAATGACTTCTCTCCCGGGTGCATTACTCGCAAATTCATGTCTTGGGCGCGTTGCGGTAAAGATGCTGAAGCCTAGTGCGACAACCAGGGCCGCAAATACATATCTTCGCGCACTCACTGAATTAGTCATCTGGGTTCACTTCCTGCGATAACGCAATCTCTAGAATGGTCGCAGCGGCAGCCGCGTCAATAAGGCCCTTCGCCTGCTTTGAATTCTTCCCAGAATCACGAAGGCTTTTCGCTGCGGAAACTGTACTCAATCGCTCATCGATTCTGACTATTTGGATATTGAAATTTTCTATAAGTGTTTGAATGAACTCTTCTATCGAAGCCATCTTTGCGCTCGGATTTCCAGATAGGTGTCGAGGGATTCCGACTGCGAAATAGATTGGAGCAAATTCCTCGACAATTTTCTTTATCTCCCCATACGGATCTTGCCCGGTTTGGACAATCCCATAAGGAGTTGCGAGCAAGCCTGATGCATCAGAAATAGCTACTCCAATTCGGACATCGCCATAATCAAAGGCGACCCTTCGTCCATTCACTTTATTGGACATTATTTACCTAATGATGAGCGCAGAGCTGCCTTCATTTCACGGATCGCATCATCAATATTCTTTGGGATTACACCGCCGCCTTGTGCAAAATCATCCTTACCGCCGCCTCCGCCGCCAAGTATTGCCGAGCCAATTTTCACAAGCGCGCCAGCTTTTACACCCACATCGCGAGCACCTTCCGAGACAGCCACAACGAGTGTTACCTTTTCATCGCTTACTGAAAGTAGACCGACAACGCTCTTTTGATTACGATTCCGCAAATCAAGAGCAATAGTTCGCAAGTCATCAGCTACGACGCCTTGGCCAATTTGTTGAAATATGACCGAGATTCCTTCATGAAGTTCTATCGTGTCAAGAAGGACGGCGGAATTTGAAAGGGCCTGTGCCGACTTGAGAGTCGCAAGTTCTTTCTCGACATTTTTGATTCTCTCAAGAAGGTCAGAGATCCTCCCCGGAAGTTCCTCGACCCGAGTCCCCTTAACAATTTCAGTCAGTGAATTAAGAAGAACATGTTCTTTTGCGAGAAAATTGAAAGCATCGAAGCCAACCAGTGCTTCTACTCGCCGCACACCGGCACCAATTGATGACTCACCGAGAAGTTTTACTAAACCAAGCTCGGCAGAGGAGCTCACGTGAGTACCTCCGCATAATTCGCGAGCCCAATCTCCTACACTCACAACACGAACAGTTTCACCATACTTCTCGCCAAAAAGTGCCATCGCACCGATGGCCTTAGCCTCTGGCTGAGTCATTTCCTGCGCAGTAACTGACAGATTCGAAATAAGTAGTGAATTAACACGCTCTTCAACATCATGCATTACCGAAACCGGAAGAGTTCCTGATAAGGGAAAATCAAAACGAAAACGACCGGGGGCATTTTCTGATCCAGCTTGAGTAGCGCCTTCTCCGAGGATTTCACGAAATGCCTTGTGAACCATATGGGTAGCGGTATGCGCTCTAGAAATTGCTAGGCGCCGCTCGTTGTCAATCGTTGCCAAGACAGATGCGTTGCCCAGTACTTGGCCACTAACGATGCGTCCCCGGTGAACAAATAGACCAGGTAACGGTTTCTGCACATCCCAGACCTCTATCACAGCTCCATTTGCGAGAGTTATTAATCCTCCATCAGCAAGTTGGCCGCCACCTTCTGCGTAGAACGGAGTTCGATCTAAAACAATTTCAACATCTTCATCTACGCCGGCTTCTTGCACACTCTTGCCATCAACGAGGATTGCCTTCAGTGTTGCTTCGGAGGATGTTTCGGAATACCCCAAGAAATCTGTGGCGCCAACGGCATCAAAAATCTTGCGGAACTCACTTACATCTGCATGACCAGTTTTCTTAGCTCTTGCGTCGGCCCTTGCCCGATCTTTCTGTTCCTTCATCAAACGACGAAAACCACCTTCATCAACGCTTAATCCTTGCTCAGTGGCCATCTCAAGGGTGAGATCAAAAGGAAATCCGTAGGTATCGTGAAGCTTAAAGACTGTATCCCCCGACAACTCCCCCGACAAATTTGCTGTTTTACCCTTTTGAACATCTCCAACAGCAACATCAAAAATTTGTGTTCCTGATTTTAAAGTTTGCAAGAACGAATCTTCTTCCCCGACAGCAACTTCCATAATTCTTTTGGTATCAGTAACAAGTTCTGGGTACTGGGGCCCCATGGCTCCGATAGCCGCTGTTATTAACTCTGACGTGTTGTGATCTGGAGAACCAAGGATGCGCATATTGCGGATTGTGCGCCGCATCATTCTGCGTAGAACATACCCACGTGCCTCATTGGCCGGCAGGACACCATCGCCGATAAGCATCATTGCGGTACGAGCATGATCTGCAACTACGCGAAGTGCTACATCACTTTTCTTATCTTCCCCATATTTCACGCCGGATAGTTCGCAAGCCTTGCTGAGAATTTGCATTGTTGTATCAATTTCATAAATATTTTCTACACCCTGCAAAAGAGCTGCCATTCTTTCAAGACCAAGTCCAGTGTCAATGCTTTTAGCAGGTAATTCTCCTACGATTGGAAATTCATCTTTAGTTCCACCATCACCACGGGTGTTCTGCATGAAGACAAGATTCCACACTTCCATATAACGATCTTCATCCGCTATAGGCCCACCTTCTTTGCCATACGCCGGACCTCTGTCGTAATAAATTTCCGAACATGGCCCGCACGGTCCTGGAACGCCCATCGACCAAAAATTATCTGCCATTCCCCTGCGCTGGATTCGCTCCCGCGGAACACCAACTTTATGGTGCCAAATATCGGCCGCCTCATCATCATTCAAATAAACAGTCACCCATAAACGATCTTCTGGAAAGCCGTAGCCGCCTTGCGCAACAGGCTTGGTTAATAACTCCCATGCCATCGTAATAGCGCCTTCCTTAAAATAATCTCCAAATGAAAAATTTCCACACATTTGGAAGAAGGATGCGTGGCGTGTTGTTTTGCCGACCTCATCGATGTCAAGTGTTCGGACACACTTTTGAACCGACGTTGCACGCGCATAGGGTGGTTTCACTTCGCCGAGAAAATATGGCTTGAATGGAACCATGCCTGCATTTACCAATAAAAGATTGGGATCATCAGCTATGAGTGATGCCGAAGGAACAACTGTATGTTTGAGCCCTTGGCTATTGCCGCTTTCAAAAAAGCGTAACCAGCGTGAACGTATATCTGCTGAATTCACGGATTAATCGTGGTCCTTATTGGAGCTACGTCGTCCCGCAAAACTCGCGACAGTTCCAAGAAGTTTCATGACGCTGCTCTCTCTATCCAGAATTCCGTTTATAGCACCGGCCACCTTGCCAGTCATTGCTTCTGCGGTGGAAGTAATGCGATTGACGCTATGAACTGTCTTCTTGACTTCGTCAATTAAACGAGAAACACGAATAACGGTGTATGAAAACGCGAGTGCGATCACCAATAGAGAAACTGAGGCGATAATCGTTGCTATTCCACCTGGACCCATAAGCGCAGACTACCCGAAAGTTGGAATCTGGACCGCAGGTTTCTCGTGTCCCTTGTGCGCGACCAGAGTGGCCTGGTGATATTTCTCAATAGCTTCGAGATTTTCTGCCTTTTTATAGGGAGCTCCATCAACCAAAGGTCCCTTGCCCCCTTCCATCACAGCAACTACGTCCTCTCCGGAAATAGTTTTATGAATTTCTAGGGCATGTGCCAGTGATAGAACTTTGGATCGATTTTCTTTGAGAACTGTTTCAGCTTTTGCTAATAATCCCGAGAGGTTATCTTCGATTCGATCAGCAAGTGCATGACGCAATTCGCGAGCTCCGTCATCTTTTCCTTTACCTCCACCAGGTGCACCTACTTCAAATCTACGATTAGAAGCATGGGAACTTATGGTCGAGCCCATTCCCCAATGACCTTCCATGAAACTAGCCACAGTCGTAGCACTCTCTAAATCACCAGAAACTCCCGATGAGTTATCGCCGTCGAAAAACATTCGCTCACCTGCTAGCGATGCTAATGAAACAAGAATGTCGGCTTCATACTCTGTACGCCATCTCGTGAACTGATCATCTGGCGGAATGGAGGCAACCATTCCCAAGTAATCCGAGCCTTTTTCAATTGTTGCTAGATCAATGGACATATGGTGGCGCATTAGATACGCCATCACTCCATGGCAAGCCTCGTGGACCGCAACCGCATGACGCTCACGCTCTATGTATTCAACATCTTCAGCAGGTCCAAGCTCCTTAAGCTGCTTTGCCTTAATAACATCTGCGAATGTGATGGAAGCGCGACCCTCGCGAATAGCGATAATCAAAGCTTCATTTATTGTGTCTTTTATTGTCGCGCCGGTTGCATATGGAGTTATTGTGGCAAGTTTGTCTACTTCTTCAACGGACAGAGCATGTGAAACCTTATCCAAATAACCGTTGTAGGTACGGATTCGACCAGCTTTGCTCGGATACCCAACACGATACATTCGATCAATTCGACCTGGGCGTAAGAGAGCTTCATCCAACGCCTCAGGAAGATTCGTTGCCATCACGACAAGTATTCGATACTTCGGCGGTAACTTAGGACGTAGACCCAGTGTGCGCCGAACAACGCGGTTAAAAAAACCACGGGGCTTTTTCAAACCCGATAACTCCGTGAGGAGTGCCTGAAGAGTTCCCATTCCCCCGCCACCACCCATAGCTGAGTTTGCGACAAAGCGATCACGAACAATCAAGGATGTAGCTGCATCTGAGAGATAGTTTCCTCCATGACATGAGGTGTCATTTCGCGTGTAGCGACCTTGCTGTGTCGAGATGCCACGGTTGCCCAGTGAATCGGCCTCGTCAAAAAATACGACTACTCCGCCATAGCGAAGTGCAAGTTTGCGCAGTTTACGGAAAAGACTTTTCACCTTCAGAACGCCAACGCCAAAAAACATATTATTAAACGCACCTGGATCAACAAAGACGAAAGGCTTTCCTGTTTCTCCGGCCATAGATTCAGCCATCAATGTCTTTCCAGTGCCGGGAGGACCCCAAAGCAATAGGCCTCCAGGAACGTATCCGCCGTGTTTTTCAATCTCTTCCGGTGACTCAAGGAAAAGAAGATTTTCACGAATTCGGTTGAGAACGTGATCTTGTCCCCACACGTCAGAAAAACGCGTACGAATGTCATCAGGGAAATAGGTATCAATTCCACCCTTGCTAAGGAACCAAAACATTGCAAAAAATTGAATTAAGACAAAGAAAACCGCAAAAGCTAGTTGACCAAGAATGGGCATCGCACCCCATAGCGCTTTTGGTGCTAAGAAAAGGGCGGTTACCGGGTTTTGCTTGTAGTACGCGCCTAGAACAATGGCGAGTAAACATACAAAAAGAAGCCATTTGACCACGCGTGAGAGGCGAAAGCGATTCCAGTCACTGATTCGTTTGAGCGTGGAGTCAACAGCGGCGAAATATTTCAGCCAAGCCCCATGATAAGGCGCGAGGATTTCTGCGGCGAGAAAATGTACCTGGCGCAGAACTTCTATTGCGGAAAGAGCCAGTAGCCACCATCGAGAGTTTAAATTCTGGTTGACCGAATCTGAGAAACTGAGAATCGGATTATTAGACATATCAGCCCACACGAGGGTAATGAAGACCAAGGCGAAGAAAATAAGAAACTTGAAGCGATCAAATGCCGAAAGGCGTACACGGGTAGTCCGGTCAGCATCACGGGGCCGGCTCATTTTTTCCATTTGACTCATTACTTACCCCTGACTGTGAATGAAGAGGCAATCTTTTCAAGAACGCCTCTCTGTTTGTCATAACATGATGTTGAGCACCGGATCAGTAGAACATAGATTGTGGAATGATCATTTGATAGTAGCGAGGTCTGATCAATTGTTTGCGAGGAACCATCTACTTGCGTAAATTGGAAAACACTATGAATTCCACGAGCTCCCTTTTCGACTCTCTCCTCGTCGTTTAAAATATCAAATTTAGGGGGTTGCACGGTTTGGTTGACCCAGGCGGTGAGAGGAACCACAAGATCGCGCAAAGAGTTATAGGAAATCGAATTGATTTCATCCCCCAACAAAGAACGTACCCGTGCGTAGACAATCGGGAACTCTGGGGTAACCAGACTTAGCACCGATTTTGCATCTACACGGTGGTTGGGAGAATAGGCCTCTTGCCACAACACTGACGCAGCTCTATCTGCGGCTCCAGTGGCGGTGGACTTGGATTCCTGCGCCGATAATGGCAACTGGCCAATTTTTTTCCATCCTTGAGGGAGCGCAAAATAGACTCCTTCTTTTTTATCACTCGCGTAAATCTTAGAGGGTGTTGCGCAACTCGTAAGTAGAGCGCAGAGAACGAGCAAGCCTGCTATCGCGAAACTATGTTTGCGCTTCATAATGAATTATTTCTTATCTTGTCCGGAAACAACGGGTGGTCCATCAACTCCGGCCTCTTTGCGTTGAGCAGGCGTGATTGGAGTCGGTGCTCCGGTAAGTGGATCGCCACCACTTGCTGTTTTAGGGAAGGCGATGACTTCGCGAATGGATTCCGCGCCAGCAAGCAACGCACAAAGGCGATCAAGCCCAAGGGCAATTCCGCCATGCGGTGGCGGTCCATACTGGAATGCTTCGAGAAGAAATCCGAACTTACTCTGGGCTTCAGCATCACTCAGGCCAATTGTTGAGAAAACTCTTTGTTGCATTGAACGATCATGGATACGAATTGATCCACCACCGATCTCACTTCCGTTCAGCACAATGTCATATGCGTAAGCAAGTGCGTTTGCGGGATCTTTGTCGAATGTCTCCGCAAACTCTGGCTTTGGCCCTGTGAATGGATGGTGAACTGCAGTCCAACCGGCTGATGCATTGGCAACATCTACTGGTTCAAACATGGGAGCATCAACAACCCATAAGAATTTCCAAGCACTTTCATCAATCAGATTGCAACGCTTTCCAATCTCCAAACGAACAGCTCCGAGCAAAGCCTGCGAGGATGAACGTTCCCCTGCTGCGAAAAATATTGCATCGCCAGGCTTAGCTTGTACGTGGGAGGCAATTGATCCAGCTTCCTTCTCAGAAAGATTTTTTGCCACAGGACCGCCTAGGGAACCATCCTCTTGCACGAGAATGTAAGCCAAACCTTTAGCGCCACGAGCCTTTGCCCAATCTTGCCATGCATCTAGCTCACGGCGAGGTGAGTTCGCTCCCCCGGGCATAACGACCGCGCCGACATAGTCAGCTTGGAAAACCCTGAAGGAAGTATCAGCGAAGAAATCTATAACTTCCACAATCTCATTAGCAAATCGTAAATCTGGTTTGTCGGAGCCATAGCGGCGCATCGCTTCGGAATATGTCATATGTGCAATTGGCATCGGGATGTCATAACCGATTACGCTCTTAAAAACCTTTGCGAGTACTTTTTCAGCAACGGCTAAAACATCGTCTTGATTTACAAATGACATCTCGATATCAAGCTGGGTGAATTCAGGTTGTCGGTCCGCTCGAAAATCCTCATCACGAAAACATCGCGCAATTTGGTAATACCGTTCCATTCCGGCAACCATCAGTAATTGCTTAAAAAGTTGAGGAGATTGAGGCAAGGCATACCAAGATCCTGGTTGGAGTCTGACGGGAACTAGAAAGTCACGAGCCCCTTCCGGAGTGGAGCGAGTCAGGTATGGAGTTTCTATCTCCAAGAAATCTAAATCATCCATAATTCCGCGAATAGCAGAGGTGACTTTTGAACGCAATCGCAGATTTTTTGAGGGTCCTTCACGACGAAGATCAAGATAGCGATACTTCAAACGGATTTCCTCTGACACATTTACAACCTCACCACTGTCAATTTGGAATGGGAGGGCAGCTGCTTCACTCAGTACCTCGAGTTTTACACAATCGATTTCAATGTCGCCGGTCTGGATCTGTGTATTTTCATTTCCAGCTGGTCGCGCCGTAACGGAGCCAGTAATCAAAACACACCATTCTGCGCGCAAGGCTCCGGCTATTTCATCTTTGATGACAACTTGAACGGCGCCTGTGGAATCGCGTAGATCGATAAATGCAACGCCACCATGATCGCGTCGACGCGCTACCCAACCCGCCAAAGTGACTGTTGTTCCCACATCACTCTTTCGAAGGGAACCCGCATCGTGTGTTCTTAACATCTAGCCATCTCCAGTAATTAGTTCAAACGTGTGCGACCGGTTACCCGGGCTAGAGGACCTTGCGAAGGTCTTCGTGCAAGGTTCGAATCGTAACGGAGAAGGAATCCCCCGTTTGCATATTTTTGAGTTGAGCCACACCGGAGGTTATTTCGTCCTCGCCAAGTACCAAGGCGAATCTGGCGCCTGATTTATCGGCGGCTTTCATTCCGCTTTTTAGATTGCGGTCACCATATGCAAGGTCGACCGAAATCCCTCGCAAGCGAAGTTCACGGGCCGATGACACAGCTTGACGTTTTGCCGCCTCATTCATAGGCACAATGAATAACGTTAAAGTCATGTCAGCCGGCAGCGCTATCTCCTCTGCCTCACATGCCATGAGTATGCGATCAACTCCTAAGCCAAATCCAATGCCAGATAAATCAGCGCCGCCAAGTTGGGCCATCAAACCGTCATAGCGCCCGCCTCCACCAATTCCAGATTGTGCGCCAAGTTTATGATGTACAAATTCAAAAGCGGTTCCGGTGTAGTAATCCAAACCACGAACCATACGGTTGTTTACCTGATATGAAATTCCAAATACCTCTAGACATTCCTTTACGCTCGCGAAGTGCTCTGCGCTTTCAGGGGTTAAGTAATCCATCAAAATTGGCGCACCAGAAATAACTGCCTGAACTTCAGGGCGCTTATCATCGAAAAGCCGCAGGGGGTTTAGGTTGGCTCGCTGCGCAGTTGCCTCATCTAATTTCAGCGTTGAAATAAATGATCGCAACTCTTTCGTGTACCGCTCGCGCGTAATGGAATCGCCCAATGACGTGATCTCTAGATGATAATCACTAATTCCTAATCTTTTAAAAGCCGCATCCGCAACGGAGATAACCTCAGCATCAATCTCTGGATCTTGTAAACCGATCGACTCAATCCCCACTTGATAAAACTGTCGATATCGACCGGCTTGAGGTCGCTCAGCCCTAAAAAACTGACCTGAGTACCAAACTTTTACTGGCAACTGACCGCGGTCCAAATTGTGTTCAATGACAGAACGCATGACACCCGCAGTGCCTTCGGGCCGCAACGTAATTGACCTGCCCCCCCGATCTTCAAAGGTATACATTTCTTTTGAAACTACATCTGTTGATTCGCCAACGCCACGTGTAAAAAGTTCAGTGTCTTCAAAGACTGGCAGTTCCATCAGCTGGTAACCGCTGAGTTTGGCCGAATGAATTATTGTTTCGCGGACATATTCGAAATATTTGGAGCGGTCGGGGAAATATTCACTCACACCTTTTGGTGCTTGGAATTTACTCATCACTCCCCCTTCACTCTTGTCGATCTAGAAATTGATCCGTCAGGTATTCATTCTTGCGACGCTCGCGTCCAATTGTAGTTTGAGCGCCGTGTCCAGGTAGGACAATTAGCTCATCATCCAAGGGCAAGATGAGATTTTTTAAGGTTTTACGCATCTCTCGAGCCGAACCAGTCGGTAGATCCGTCCGTCCTATTGAGCCTTCGAAGAGCACGTCTCCGGATATAAGAATCTCGCTATTCACAACAAAAATTGTGGAGCCGGCAGTGTGCCCCGGGGCGTGCTGAACTTCAATTGGCAATCCAGCCAACACGATCTTTTGGGAATCCTCAAAGTCAATAACTGTTTTAGGTTCAACAAATGTTCCACTTCCAAATTGCTTGATTAATTGCTCTGAAGGTCCCCCAGGTGCCAGTGCTTTCATTGGATGTGTGAGCAAACTTCTATCTTTGATATGAATCATGGCGGGAATGTCATATCCATCAGCGACAGGAAGAACGGAAAATGTGTGATCGAAGTGTCCGTGGGTCAGCACTACCGCCACTGGTTTGAGATTGTATTTTCCTATCACCTCTTTTATTCGTGCAAGGATGGAAGGAATCGTTATACCTGGATCTACGATGATGCATTCGGAATTGCGGCTAGGGGCCAGAATCCAGCAATTAGTCGCAAAGTACTCAGCTATCACCGACTCTACGATCATGGGGTCATCATGCCAGCCACCGCCGCAAAGAGAAGGAATTTTCTCGATTTTTGAGCGTGAACTTTCCTACCTTTACCCAAACGGGTAGCCTTCCCTTGTAACGGACTCACGCACATCCAATAACGAAGCTCTATCGCATCACTAAAACCATGTAAATGGTTGCGATTGAGTAACGCGCTACAGAAGGAGTAAATCATGACAGAAGAAACATTCTCACCAGCATCAGCACTTGTTGGAGATCCATCACAGTTCGGCCGTGTAGCCGATGATGGTGTTGTGTATGTACGTACTCCAGCTGGAGAGAGGCCAGTCGGTTCCTATCCTGGGAAGAGCGCAGACGAAGCACTCGCCTACTTCGTTAGAAAATTTGAAGCCGCAGCCTCTGAGGTTGTTTTGTTAGCAGCGCGCATTAAGAGCGGGGCGCTCGTGCCATCTGATGCGCATGAGGCAGTCAATAAACTTCGCCAACATATTGCAAATCTCAATGGAGTCGGAGATCTAGAAACTTTGGCCCGATCTGTTGAGCAAATTCCAGATCTTATTGAAGGCCACCGTGCGGTATATGAGTCACGCAAAGAGGCTGAGAAGATTGCTAAAGAAGCAAAACGTGTTGAGGCTCTGGCTGTAAAGGAGAAGATTGTTGCAGAAGCTGAGTCACTGGCCCTGTCTGAGAGTTGGAAGGCAACAGGCGAGCGTCTAAAGACTCTCCTGGATGAATGGAAAGCTGCTCCTCGCTTGGATAAAACAGCCGATGCCGCTCTTTGGAAACGCTTCTCTGCTTCTCGAAATAAGTTTGATAAACGCCGCCGTACCCATTTCTCCCAATTAGAAGCTACATCAGCTGCCGTTGCCTCCAAGAAGGAAGAAATAGTCGCAGAGGCGAAGAGGCTTGCGACTTCGAAAGAATGGTTACCGACAGCCAAGCGATTTAAAGAACTGATGGACGGATGGAAAGCATCTGGTCGAGGAAAACAAAGCGTTGATGCAAAATTGTGGGAACAATTTAAAGCCGCTCAGGACCAATTCTTTACCGCAAAGAATGCAGACCTTGAAAAGCGCCAAGGCACAATGAGTGAAAATCTGAAGAAGCGCGAAGAGCTTATTGTTCAAATCGAAGCCATTCTTCCCATCAGCGATATCGCAGCAGCCCGCAAGAAGTTTCGTGACCTTAGTGAAAAATGGTTCAAGATCGGCATGACTGAACGTTCTAAGCGCGCTGCTTTTGATGCGCGATTTGCAAAAGTTGAATCCGAAGTTGAATCCATGCACGAGGAGCATGCACGCAGAAGTGATCCGACAGCAATCGCGCGAGCGAATAATGTGGTCCAAGGCCTTGTTGATGCTATTGAAGAATATGAAGAAAAAGCTGCCAAGGCTGAAGCCTCTGGAAATAGCGCAAAGGCAGCAACGCTTCGAGAAGCTGCAGCGGCACGAAAAGTTTGGTTAGATGAAGCTCAAAAGGGCCTTACTGATTTCGCGAAATAGCTAAACCAGTTTAAAAAAAAACTGTTTGCTGAACTTCAGTTATTTGTCACGCGATACACATCGTAAACGCCTTGAATGCCTCGCACAGCACCTATTACGGAGTCTAGGTGTGAAGCATCGGCCATTTCAAAAGTGAATCTAGAAATTGCCACACGGTCTTTTGATGTCGAAACGGCTGCATTCAATATGTTCACATGCTGATCTGATAAAGCCTGTGTCACATCAGAAAGCAAGCGATTTCGGTCTAGAGCCTCAACTTGAATATTAACGAGGAAGAGCGATTTGGCCGCTGAATTCCATTTCACATTAACAATTCGATCACCCTGATTTTCCATAAGATCCACGATATTTACGCAATCCTCTCGGTGCACAGAAACACCACTCCCCCGAGTGACAAAACCTGTGATGACATCTCCTGGTACCGGTGTACAGCATCGCGCCAGCTTTACCATCACATCGCCCACTCCCTCAACGTCCACTCCGGAAGAAGAACGAGCCTGCACATCGCGCCTCGTAGGTGCCAGGAAATGATCGACACTAGATTCAGCGTGCACTGGTTCATCTGAAAATAGATGCGCAAGTTTTTCGGTAATCGACGGTGCTGAGACATGTCCGTTTCCGATTGCTGCATACAATGACTCAATATCTTGATAGTGAAGGTCGTGTGAAAGTTCAAGAATTGCGTGGCCAGCAAAAATCTTTTGCAGAGGAAGTCCAGCTTTACGCATTTGACGGGCTAAAGATTCGCGGCCAGCGTCGATGGCCTCCTCTTTTCGCTCCTTTGTGAAATGGGCCTTTATTTTCGAACGGGCCCGGGGCGAGACAACAAAATTGAGCCAGTCTCGACTAGGGCCTGCGTTCGGATTCTTATTAGTAACAACGTCTACCACGTCTCCATTAACAAGATGTGACTCCAGCGGAACCAATTTTCCATTGACCTTCGCCCCAACACACCTACTACCAACTTCCGTGTGAACGGCGTATGCAAAATCAACTGGGGTGGAGCCGGCAGGAAGAGCGATAACACTGCCCTTTGGCGTGAAAACAAACACTTCAGGTGTTTTTAAATCAAAACGAAGAGCATCTAAGAATTCATTAGCATCTTCGGTTTCCTGCTGCCATTCGTGTAACTGTTTCAGCCAAAGAATATTAGGATCTTGGGACTCTTCTCCACTTTTCTTCTCTTTGTATTTCCAGTGTGCCGCGATTCCGAATTCAGCCCGAGAATGCATCTCAAAGGTGCGAATCTGAATTTCTACTGCCTTGCCCGTAGGTCCGATGACAGTTGTATGTAGTGATTGATAGAGATTGAATTTAGGCATAGCGATGTAATCTTTGAATCGCCCTGGAACAGGACTCCACCTAGCATGAATGGCCCCGAGTACCGCATAACAATCGCGAACATTCTCAACGAGAACACGAATTCCAACAAGGTCATAGATCTCATTGAAATCTCGACCTCGTACGACCATTTTTTGGTAGACCGAGTAATAATGTTTTTGCCGACCGGTGACTTTTGCAATAATGCCATCAGCGGCCAAATCAGCGACAACTGAATCAATGACAGAGGTGGTCAATTTTGTTCGAGAAGGGTTTCGCTCTGCAACAAGCCTTTCAATCTCCTCAAATTTCTTTGGCTCAAGAGCCTTGAAAGATAAATCTTCCAATTCCCATTTCATCGCGTTCATGCCAAGTCGATGCGCCAAAGGTGCATAAATATCCAGAGTCTCTCGTGCCTTACGGGATGCCGATTCGGATGAAACGTATTGCCATGTGCGCGCATTATGAAGTCGATCGGCCAATTTGATAACTAGAACGCGAATATCACGCGACATCGCAACCACCATTTTGCGAAGAGTCTCAGCTTCTGCAATCGGTCCGTAAGTTAATTTATCTAGCTTTGTCACGCCATCGACAAGCTGGGCAACTTCTTTGCCAAAATCCTTTTCTAGATTCTCCAAGTTATACTCCGTATCTTCCACGGTATCGTGCAGGAGGGCAGCAATGATTGTGTTGATGTCCATCCCGAGCTCAGCAAGAATTTCGGCAACAGCAACCGGATGGGTTATATAAGGCTCGCCAGATTTTCTTAGCTGGCCTTCATGAGCATTGCTGGCGGCAACAAAGGCCCGCTCAAGGTCGGCTGTTGCAAACCCTGGATGGTGACTCGCTAAAGTTTTGGCAAGTGGATCTATAAGTGGGTTCATAGATTCACCGCGCACGTTCACATCAGAGGGAGTAATTAACGCTTCTTCACGTTCTTGCGTTTTGGCTGATTGCGAGGCCCACGGATGCGATCTTCCTTCGAATGCGTAGAAGTAATGACTCCAGGAATTGATTCTGAAGCGAAGCGCTCAGCCGGTGCACCATTGCGAACTGCAACTCGCTTGCGAAGAGCAATCATCGCTGGCTCGCGCTCACGCAGGGTGGCCAAAATCGGAGTTGCTACAAAGATCGAGGAATATGTACCGGTTGCCAACCCAATAAATAGCGCCAAAGAGAGATCCTTAAGGGTTCCAGCACCCAAGAGCCCGGCACCGACAAAAAGAATTGAAGCTACGGGAAGTAGTGCGATAAGTGAGGTGTTGAAAGAGCGAACAAGAGTCTGATTGACCGCCAAGTTAGCTGCTTCTGAATAGGTCTGTTTTGCTGTACTTGTTATTCCACGGGTGTTCTCGCGAACCTTGTCGAAGACGACCACTGTGTCATAAAGGGAATATCCCAAAATAGTAAGGAATCCAATGACCGTTGCAGGAGTTACGTCGAAGCCGACTAGCGCATAAATCCCGACGGTAATGAAGACGTCGTGAATAACGGCAATGATTGCTGCAACTGCCATCTTAGGTTCCATTGCCATTGCCAGATAAAGCATTACGACAATGATGAACCCGATGAGACCATAAAGTGCCTTCTTCGTAATTTCCTTACCCCACGAAGGCCCTATCGAGAGCGTGTCGATATTTGCTGATTGAACGCCGTAGTTCTTAGCAAGGGAAGCCTTCAATGTGTCGCTTTGCGTATTTGATAAAGCGCCTGTTTGCACACGAACTTTATCGGTTCCAATTTTTTGGACAATCGACTCTGAAGTTATCCCAGCATCCTTTAAAGCTTGATTTGCACCATCGATTGTTGAATTTGGCGCGCTGACAGTAAAAGCGGCGCCGCCCTTGAATTCAATTCCAAGCTTAAGTCCTTGGATACCTAGTGCAGCAGCGGAGATGATGATGAGCAAGGCTGAAAAGGCATAGAAACGGCGTCTCTTGCCAATGAAATCAATTGATGTATCGCCACGATAAAGCCGTCCACCAATTCCTGAAAGAGCCATTATGCGACATCCTTTCCTGTAACGACACCCAAGCTCTTAGCCGAGAAGCCAGAAAGGGATCCACCGCGTGAATAAAACGAAGTGCGAGCAAGCAAAGTAACCAGTGGCTTTGTAAAGAAGAAGACCACGAAGAGATCAACAAAGGTTGTTAAGCCCAATGTGAAGGCAAAACCTCTGACGCCACCCACCGCAAAGAAGTACAGCAAGCTGGAAGCAATGAGAGATACAAAGTCTGCCACCAGGACTGTATGACGCGCACGCTGCCAACCTGTTTCCACAGCAGTTTTAAGAGAACGGCCTTCGCGAACTTCATCGCGTAAGCGCTCAAAGTAAACAATAAAGGAGTCAGCGGTGATACCAATTGAAACAATTGCGCCGGCAATGCCTGCCAAAGTCAAAGTGAATCCAATGTATTTTCCAAGTAAAAGGAAGGAGAGATAGGTAATCGCGCCGGCAACAGCAAGAGAGCCGACTGAAACAACACCTAATCCTCGGTAATACAGAAGTGAATAGAGAATTACTAGGCCAAGGCCAAGGCCTCCCGCGATTAATCCTGCGCGAAGTTGATCAGAACCTAAGGTTGGTGAGATTTGTTGTACTTCTCCACGGTCAAAAGCCAAAGGCAGTGCGCCATATTTCAGAACATTAGAGAGATCAGTTGCATCTGTCTGCGTGAAATTTCCGGTGATCTGAGCGCTTCCACTATTAATCGCTTCAATAATTCGAGGCGAAGACACGACCAATCCATCGAGAACAATCGCTGC
>Ga0136642_1000245_pt1 | contig 32522 bp, 35 predicted proteins | sample LowCatLa1302831Y_FD_115313 | JGI IMG/M metagenome (GOLD analysis project Ga0136642, IMG submission 115313) | Freshwater microbial communities from Lower Cathedral Lake, Yosemite National Park, California, USA - 13028-31Y | ecosystem: Environmental > Aquatic > Freshwater > Lake ... | reverse complement strand
TCAGCGGATTATTGAGCTCGCCCAGCGGCATCGGCGCTATGGAGTTGGCATGACTTACTTGAAGCTTAGACACCAAGGTCAGTTGGTGAACTACAAGCGTGTAGAGCGTCTTTATGGCAAAGAAAAGCTGCAAGTTCGTCAACGTCGACGCAAGACGTTGGCACGTGTTGAACGCCATCCGCTATACAGGCCGATTGCAGCAAACGAGGCTTGGTCGATGGATTTTGTGTTTGACCTAGTAGCAACGGGTCGAGCGCTAAAGTGTTTAACAATTGTGGATGACGCCACGCACGAGGTGGTTGATGTAGCAATCGATCGCAGCATGAGCGGCCGTCAACTGACGCGAGTGCTCGATCGGATCTGTGCAGAGCGTGGGCATCCTGGCGTTATTAGGGCCGACAACGGGCCCGAATTGACAGGCAAGGCACTGATGGAATGGGCAGATCAATATGGCGTGACGTTGCGCCACATTGAGCCTGGGAAGCCAAATCAAAACGCCTACATCGAATCGTTTAATCGGCGACTGACAGATGAGTGCTTGAACGAAAACTGGTTCGTCAGTCTGGCGCAAGCGCAGCGGACGATTGAGGCGTGGCGATGCGAATATAACGAGGAAAGACCGAAGAAAGCACTTGGCGGTATGACCTCTGCCGAGTACGTGAGACAAAAGACCAAAAGAGCAGATATATTAACCGTCAGACTCTAGATGCCCTCAGGACTCAAACAGGGGGACGTCGTCGGGGCCGTTTTCTGAAATCAGGAGTTCAATTATGAGACCGTTCAACGTCCACCGAACGCTGTGCGCAGTTTTTTGTGGTCTGATATGTCTGGTTACAGTAAGCGCAACCGCTGTGCCAGCTAGAGGGCTAATGGCGCAGGACTTGGTTGCTCTTGCGCGTCTTGGCGGGCCGATCGTCTCGCCCGATGGGCAACGGGTCGTGTACATGCTGCGTGAAACGGATGTGGTTGGCAATAAGTCGCATACCGAGTTGTATGTGCTCGACTTGAAAAGCCCAACTGCAGCACCGCAGCGGCTAACCAATGCACCGCAAAGCAGCAGTCAACCGCACTGGTCGGCGGATAGCACCGCTGTATACTTTTTGAGCGCGCGTTCGGGTTTGAGTCAGGTGTGGCGTATTTCGCTGAAGGGCGGTGAGGCGACCCCGGTGACGCAAGTGCCGGTGGATATCGAAAGTTACACGCTGTCCCCCAACGAGGATCGCTTGCTGTTCTCGGCAGGCGTTTTTCCTGAGTGCGGTGATCTGCTGTGCACGCAAAAACGCTTAAGCGTTGCGGAAAAATCAGCCACACACGCGCGTACCTTTGATCAGTTGATGGTGCGACATTGGGACACTTGGGCCGATGGGCGCCGCTCGGAGCTTTTTGGCGTGTCACTCGATGCGGCCGCCAAGCCGGCCGGTGCCGTGGTTGCCTTGTCCATGACGCTGGACGGCGATGTACCAAGCAAGCCCTTTGGGGACGCGTCTGAGTACGCGTTTAGCCCCGATGGCAAGGCAGTCGTCTATGCGATGCGTGTCGCGGGGCGCGCTGAGGCGTGGTCCACCAATTTTGATGTGTACCTGGTGCCGAGTTCAGGGGGTAATCCGCGCAATCTGACCGAGTCAAATCCGGCGTGGGACGCCGAGCCACGGTTTTCACCTGACGGACGTACGCTCGCCTATCGCGCGATGGATAGAGCGGGGTTTGAAGCCGATCGCTTTCATTTTGTGTTGCGTAATGTCAGCAATAGCGACACCCGGGTGCTGGCAGGCAATTGGGATCGATCCATCGACAGCTATCGCTGGACGCGCGACGGACGCGCGCTCATTGCGCTTGCGAATGAGGGCGGTGAACACGCGCTGTTTCGGATCGATGCGAAAAGTGGTGCTGTGACGCGCTTGACGGCGGCAGGTACAGGCTCGGTTGAGGGCTTTGACGTAGCGGCCGATCGCATTGTCTTTACGCGTGCCGCACTGAACGCCCCTGCGGATCTGTACGCGATGAGTCTTACGGGCGCGGGAGTCAAGCAACTCACCCACGTCAATGACGCGCGTCTCGCGGATGTGAAGTTCGGCGAGTTCGAAGCCTTCACTTTCAAAGGTGCGCTTGGCGAGTCAGTCCACGGCTATGCGATGAAGCCTTGGAATGCGGTTGCTGGCGTGCGTTACCCCGTCGCTTATCTTATTCATGGCGGGCCGCAGGGCAGCTTCGGTAATAGCTGGAGTTATCGCTGGAACCCAGAGGTATTCGCGGGTGCCGGCTACGCGGTTGTGTTCATCGATTTTCATGGATCGACCGGTTACGGCCAGGCATTTACTGACTCGATCAGTCACGACTGGGGTGGCAAGCCGCTGGAAGATCTGCAAAAAGGCTTGGCCGCTGCCGAGGTGCACTATCCATGGATTGATGGCAGCCGCGCCTGTGCGCTGGGCGCAAGTTATGGCGGCTTCATGATCAACTGGATTGCTGGCAACTGGAGCGATCGCTTCAAGTGTCTGGTGAATCACGATGGCATCTTTGATGCGAGGTCCATGTACTACAGCACAGAGGAGCTTTGGTTTGAGGAGTGGGAGCAGGGCGGCCCGCAGTACACTGCGCCTGAGTTGTATGAGCGCTTCAGTCCGTCGCGGCTCGTGAATTCCTGGCAGACACCGATGCTCGTGATTCATGGTGAGCAGGACTTCCGTGTGCCGCTCGAGCAAGGACTGGCTACCTTTACGGCGCTACAGCGCCGTGGCATCGATTCGAAGTTGTTGGTCTTCCCGGACGAGAATCACTGGGTGTTAAAACCGCAGAACTCGCTGATTTGGCACAGCACCGTGCTTGACTGGCTCGACACGCACCTCAAGCACTAAGGAGTGCTTGCCGACGAGTCAAGCGAGTGGCACGGCGGTTGTATCGCCGTGCCGAAAGCGGCGCGTGCCGAGGCGCGTGATGCGAAAGCGGCTTGGGCAATTTGGATCTGGACACGCAATCTCGGTGTCGGTGCTCATCCAGTCGTTTGGGTGCGTCACGCGCTGTTTGGCGGGTAGCAGCGGCAAAATGGCGGCGAGCGAATACATTGAAAAGCCTTGGTTTGCGGGCATGCGTAAGAGTTCGCCTTCCACCACAAAGTGATCGCCAATACGCGCGCCGCAGTACAGGCGCGCGCCGTCGGGTGCGACCACCTCGACGCGTAGATCGTAAAGTTCAAAGGTGTCATCAATGCCAGCTGTGGCAGGTGGTTTGGTCATGGCAAACTCTCGCATGGCGGCTAAGGTGTGCTCATAGCCTGCCAGAGTTCGCTGCAAGTGCAAGCGCGTGCGTGCTTGAGTGTTGTTTTGCTGGAGTTTCGATGCCAACTGCACACAGTGTTGACGGTACGCCCATCGTCTATGAGTCCTTGGGCGCAGGAGAGCCTTTGCTGCTCGTGGCAGGGCAGGCCTGTGATGGGCAGTGGTGGGCCCCCCTCAGGGCGCACTATGCCGTAAACCACCGGGTGATCACCTTTGATCATCGCGGCACGGGTGCGAGTGGCAAGCCTCTCACCCCGTACACCACGCAGCTCTTTGCTGCCGATGCGGTGGCGGTACTAGATCATGCGGGTGTTGCTCGCGCTCATGTGGTGGGGCACTCCATGGGCGGGCGTGTCGCACAGTGGCTGGGTGTGACCTGTGGCGCACGCGTCGGCGGCCTCGTGCTTGCGGCGACCACGCCCGGTAATGCGCACGGCGTTGCACGTGATCCTGTAGTGAACGCCGCTTTAGTGCAGGGTCGAGTAGATACGCTGCTGCCGTATCTCGTGTCCAGGCACTTCGCCAAGACGCACCCAGACTATGTCCTGAACCTGACGCGCACGCTTGTCCACAGCGCCATCAACCATCGAACGGCGCAGCACTATCAAGCGAGTGAGGGTCATGACGCGTGGGAATTATTATCGACGATTACCAATCCGACGTTAATCTTGCATGGACAGTTCGATCAAATTAACCGCGTCGAGAATGCTGCGCTGTTGCAAAGTCAAATCCCCAACGCGCACGTTCACTATATTGCTGGTGGGCGGCATTCGTTCTTCCATGAATTTATCGATGAGTCTGCACGCGTGGTGCTCGAGTTTTTGACAAGTAACCCGCTAGAAGAATCGCTAAGAGCCTAGATACACAGCCACACACGTGTGAAAGAACGGCAGTGCGCTGTCCTTCATGGTGACTCGGTCAGACGAGCAGATGGCGAATATCGGGCAGGTATTTTTCGAGTGAACCGGTGTTGACCGCAACCACGCGCTCGCCAGGGCTTAAATACTTTAAATCACACAGCTGCGGCAGCGCTGCAAGACAGGCGGCGCCCTCCGGACTTAACCAGTCGTGACGAAAATTCCAAGCCGCAGTTAACTGATCGGCGATTTCCCGTTCGGAAACGGCAATCGCGGCGCCACCGCTTTGGCGCACGATCTCAAGAACACGTGCATGTCCGACGCCACCTGGCACGTTAAGACCGGTTGCACTGGTAGAACCTGCTGCCACTGGAATCGTGTCGAGGGCATTGTTTTGGTAGGCCGTGACGAGCGGCTGAGTCACATCGCTTTGCACGCAATAGAGGCGTGGCCGATGGGAGCCGATGTGACCCAAGGCCTCGAGTTCATTCCAAGCTTTCCACATGCCGAGCACGCCCGTGCCACCGCCTGTCGGATAGATCACCACATCCGGCAGCTGCCACGTGCGTGTGCCCGGGCGTGGTTCGGCAATCTCAAGCCCTAGCGTTTTTTTGCCTTCAATGCGCCAGCCCGGCTCTTGAAATGTGGCCACTGAGAAGTATCCCTGTGGCACGTAGTGTTCTTTAAGATACGCGCCCGCCTCACGAATTGTGGGGCCTTGTAAGGTGAGGGTAATTCGCTCAGGGTGGCGCAGTGCTGCGGCTGCCACGCGCCCCTGTATCGGCATCGGGGTGGTGTCTGGCATTGCCACGACCACCTTGATGCCGGCGCTGAGTGCAAAGTGCACGAGCGAGTCACCGGCGTTGCCTTGAGTGGGAACAGCGAGGCGCTGCAATCCGAGCCTACGTGCGTTGGCAACAACCATGACCATGCCACGGTCTTTAAAACTTAAGGTCGGGTTATACCCAAAGCCAGTATGGGCCTTGCCTTCATCTTTAATCTGCAGCTCGATGCGCGCGTTGTGTGCCGGTGGGTAGGCGCTGTAATCGAGGAGCGGGGTGTGTCCGGCGGTGAGCGCGCCGATGTGGGCGGCATCAAACGGATCGTTGATATCAAGCGCGAGCAGGCCCCCGAAGCGCCAGAGCGAGGCGACACGTGGATTATACCAAGCAGCGTTGGGTTGTTCTGCCTTCAGGCGCTCCAAGTCGATGATCATTTCCACGGGACGACCATCGATCGGATCAAGATTCATGATGGCATCGCCCGGATACTCAGCTCCTGAAGCAATACCACGCAGGCATTTTAAGTAGCTCATGCGCGGAGTGTAACGATTTTGTGCACCGTGCTGTAGCGGTAGCGCTCGTCGTGTACTGTGCGTAGCGCAAGCGGCGTATCAAGATCTTGTGAGGCACGGGAAAGGTACACGCCTTGTGCCTTGGTCGCACGCAAGAGCGGCTGTGCGCCACGATCGCCAGTAAGAGTCAGTAGCGCCGGCCAAAAGCGCCGCGGAAATATTGCCGGTATGCCTAAATGCTCGCCATGCATCGTACCGACGGGGACACGCTGCGGCATCGCTTTGCAAAGCCTTTGTAAATCTGCCGGTGTTACGCGCCATTGATCAACTGTCAGTACCAGGACGTGTGTGGCATTGCGGGGCAGGCGACGCGCCCCTGCGCGCAGTGAGGCCGACAGTCCCGAGCCCCACTCGGCGCAGCGTATGCAATGCACTGGTCGTCCCCGTAGTGCGCATGTGGCGCGACTCGCCTGATGGCCGGTCACGACACCGATCCATGGCGCGCCGGTAGAGATGGCAAGATCGACGCTGTGAGCGAGTAGGGTTGCTCCCATCAGTTGCACAAATTGTTTAGGGCGGCCCAGGCGACGGCTGCCACCGGCCGCGAGGATCAGGACAGCGAGGGAGCGTTGGTGACCAAGTGGTATACGCATGCCTCTAGAATACCGGACTTGTGCCAAATACCACGCGTGATAGCTCGCGTGCGAGTAGATGCGATTGAATCGCGCGGCTTACATTCTGTTCAGGTATCAATTTTGCGCCCGCAAATTTCATTCACCGTGATCGGTGGGATCGCTGCGAGCTCCTGTGTATTTTTTAGTTGCACAATACTTGCATTATGCTAACATTATACCATGTCGACCGTTAAATCAGCGCCGCTGGGCTTGCGCCTTGAGCCCCGTATTAAGTGGGCGCTCGAGGCGGCTGCTACGCGCGAGCACCGGTCGGTGGCTAACATGGTTGAGTGGCTAGTCCTCGATCATTGCCAACGGGTGGGCATTCGTATCCCTGAGCAGGGCGCTCTTGCACTTGAGGCGAAAGACGATGAACGAAAAGGGTCTACGGACACTGTTAGACGCCGCGGCCGTTAAACGCGTGCGAGTGATCGCGCAGGGTGCACGGTTTCGTGTCGAAGTCGACGCACCTGGTAACACCTATACGATTGCGACCGGCAAAGGAGGCTTACGCCTCTGGCCGAGTCTACTGTCTACCGCTAAGTGGCTCAAAGGTGTGGGCATTGCCGATATGCGTCTGGATCTCAAACACTGGTCACCGGATCAAAAAGAGCTCCTGCTTTAAGAGACTCTGTGCGGCCGTGTCTGTGTCCACAGTGTGTTTGAGGAGTCAGAGTGCTAAAGCCGACACGTGCTTGGTAGACTCGGCACTCGCCGTAGGCGCTAGGTGTAGCGACCAGCGCGCTTGAGTACTTCAATCTTATAGCCATCAGGGTCGGTGACAAAAAAGAAGGTGGCGAGGTTGCGCTCGGCATGCTGCATTGACTTGACCGGTGTAGGCGCAAACCCGAGCTGACTTAAGCGGGCATGCTCAGCGTCAATGTCATCAACGCACACGGCAAGGTGACCGTACGCTGCGCCATGGGAGTACGGCTCGCTCTGGCCATTGTTGATGGTGAGCTCCACTTCGAAATCATTCTCAGCATTACGCAAATAGACAAGCGTAAAGCCGTCAAATGCATAGCGATCAGCGACAGCTAAGCCAAAGGCCTCGCCATAGAAGCGCACCGAGCGCGCTTCGTCCAGGACCCGAATCATCGCGTGTATCAGTTTGGCCATGCTTGGCTCCGCATAACAGCAGGTAGGAGCGAGCGGTGTATTTACGCAGCGCTTTTAGCTAACGGCGACCACGCGAGTAGGGTGGTGTCCTCTGACTTTGCGTTCGGCACGAGCTTGGCGCCTGCAGCTTCCGCAAAGGCCTTGTATTCCATCCAAGACAATACCGCTGTGAGTGGGGTTCCCTTGCCGGAGTCAAAGGCAAGTGGCCCGTATAGATTAGCGGTGTAAATCAGATCTTCATCGGTCAGGCTCTGAGTTGCATCATGGCGCGCACCGGCAGGCTCAAATACCCAGACACCTGCGCCGGTGCCCTGTGGGGGACCGGCGCGATAGCCCATGGTGCCATGCAAAATTAAAAAGTCGGCGGGACTGAGGTGCCGGTGGGGTGGGGCTTCCCCGTTGTGGCGTACCACCAGCGTGACATGTCCAGTCTCCTCGCTGATACGCAAGACCTTCAGTCCAATCTGCGGCATGTCGGGGTTATAGGCCCAGGGAACTGAGCGCGTATCGACAAAATGCGGATGGACCACGTTGGCGACAGCGTGAAGTTCGGTCGCCGTGGCGACGACTAGTCGGCGCGCGTCCTTGGAGGCAATCGCCATCGCATCGCCATCACCCGCCAAACGGTTGATGCCATCGTTGGCGCAATACGCAAGGGTGTTGGGCACAAGCGGCGAGTGGTGGGCTTTGGCGAGTGCGAGTACATCCACGCTGGTTAACACGGAGGCAATACTGCCGGAGTCGTCAAGAAAAGCGACGCCGCTGTAAAAGTTCATTAGTAGCTCGGAGTCTTCATGCGCGCGCAGTGTGTCGACTTTGGAGTTGGCGCAGATGTAGCCCCAGACGCCCGGCTCCAGTCGGCTGGTCATCCCGTCCTCGCGATAGGACAGCGCACCAGACAGTACCCAGAGGTCCATGCCCCCGAGATACACCGCGGGGGGCAGCGCGGCCCCCGCTTCAATGCGCACCATGGCGGTAAAAAAGCCACTTTCGACGCTGGTGCGTAGCGGTTTCAAGGAAACGCCGCGCAAAAGCGGTGCGGGCAGCCAGCGCATCCGATTGGTATCGATCGCCCCCTCGACGCCGGTTGGGTCGTATTCAGCGTTGTACTGACTGGCCATTACATTCCCCTTTGCGCGACTGTGGTGTGGCTCTTAGGACAGCCCTTTACTGGATGGTAGGATACCCTCGATCATGAAACAATGGGCAGCACGCCACGGGCCTGCCTTTCGGCCGCTATCGTGCGTGAACTTCAGCAATGACCAAGGGATTTTGTATGCCAACAGCCAATCGCAGATTCTCAAATGAGTGGTTTGATCAATGGCCAATGACGGGCAGCTATCGCGCGTCTGATGGACAGATCAATCGACTTCCGCTGCGCTTGACCAGCACGAATCTCGTGATTTACGGCGCAGCCACCTTGTCTGAAGTTCAAAAGGAATTTGCTCACGAAGATTTTCAGCCCTTGACTGTGGGCGGTAAGGTGCCGGTACAGGTCTGGTTCAATAATTTTGTCGACACGGACTGCGGTCCCTTTGATCGCATCAACGCCTACGTAGAGACCTGGTACTCGTTTCCAGTAACTAAAAAAGCACAGTCCGTGGATCTGCCCTACGAGCATCCGTTTTCCTATAACGCGACGCATCCGGACGCACTCATCTGGGTGCATCGCGTGCTGTGTGGACCGGATAAAAATGGCAATGCAATCGGCGCGCGGGCCGCAATTGCCGGTGGGCGCGAAGTGTGGGGCTTTCCGAAGCACCCGGCGGTTGCCGATTTGAGCTTTCAATATCCAGACCCAAGCACCATGAGTTTCACAGGCGCGCTGCTGGGTCAGAAGGCGATCACGGCGCGGGTCGCGTTACCCGAACAGGTCGCTGGGTGTGTGAGCGTGCCCGTGGATGCAAGTACTGCGATCGATGGTTGCGTGACACCGAGTCAAAATCCATTGGTGCCAGGATTTATTCCGAAGCAAACGCGCTACGGGCAAGCGTTTTGCGCAAACCTTCATCTCGCGCCGTGGGACCCTTCGACCGATACGCTGGAAATTCACGGTGCAGAGCCGTTTTACGGGGCGCTGCTCAAGAGCTGGGATTTTGTGCCGGCATTAAAGATGCATACATCGGATTTCAAGATCGTCGCCTTCAAGCCCGATGGCTGGGATGCGCGACACTGGACGGGTGGTTGAGTCTTTCGTCTCTGAGCGCACCGAGAAGCGCAGTGAGAGCGTGTAGACATAGGCGCGTTCCGCTGAGGCGTATCGCATTCACGCCATGAGCTACGCCTCTTTAAAAGCGCGCCACCGGGCTGAGCGTGGTGTGCATCACCAGAATCTGTCATTGCGCGTGCATCGTGCGCTGAGCTGGCTTGACCGTGCCGAGCAGCTATCTGATGATGCGGATGGGCGATTTATTTTTCTGTGGATCGCCTTTAATGCCGCCTATGCCAGTGAAATCGATGAGCGTTATCGTTTATCAGAGCAAGCAACGTTTCGGGACTTTATCGTGAAGCTGCTCGAGCTCGATGGCAAGAGTCGCTTCGAGGCACTGGTTTGGACTGAGTTTTCCGGCAGTATCCGCACCTTGCTTGAGAATCGGTTTGTGTTTTTTGATTTTTGGTTGCACCAAAAAGGCGAGATCAGTGCGGCTGAGTGGGAAGCGCGCTTTAGCGCCGCGAATGTTGCAGCCAAGAAGGCCTTGGGTCGGCGCGACACCGCGACGACCTTGGGTGTGGTGTTAAGTCGCATCTACGTGCTACGCAATCAGGTGATGCATGGCGGGGCAACTTGGAACGGCAGCGTGAACCGCGATCAAATGCGCGACTGTGTGCAGTTCTTGAGCAAACTGGTTCCATTGATTATCGAGGTGATGCTCGATAATCCCAGCACTCTGTGGGGCGACGCCTGTTTTCCGGTAGTGAGTTAATCGCCAGTCACTGAACGGAGTCTTTGCGCCTCTATGGCAGCGACAAAAAAATGGGGCCCATCAGGGCCCCATTGATGATCAGCAACCCTTGACGGGTATGCCTCGGTCTATCGAGCAGTCATTACCACTTGTAGTTGACGCGTAGACCATACGTGCCTGGCACGTTCCAGTATTTGTAGCCGAACAGGTACGCCGTTCCCCAGTTCTTGCCGCCGCAGTTGCGGCATTCTGCTGTGACCGACAATCCCGAGTCATTGTCCTTGGCCGTGACACCCAAATCATAAGCGGTGTAGGCGTCTTGCTGCCCATTGGGGCTGCCTTCGGTGCCCACGTTCTGGTCGCCCACGTACTGCAGACCCGCATTTGCCGTGATTGTGTAGTGACTCGCCGTCCAGTCGTACATGGCGTGCACCGAACCTGTGGAGCGCGGTGTCTCAGAGGGCGTTGCCAGGTTACCCGACGCATCCACAATGCCATTGAGGCACAGCGAGGCGGTGCCTGCTTTGCATCCGGCTTGCTGCTCAGCGACCGCTGCTGATGGATTTTTATACTTCGCATTCATCAAGCCGAGATTGACATCGAAGGTCAAGCGATCGACCGGCTTCCAGGCCAGTTCAGCTTCAATGCCATGCGCTTCAAAGTCTGCAGCGTTACGGGTCACGAAGGAGCTGCCGTTATCCGAGAGCAGCTGATACGAGCTCACATTCTCCTGGAACACGTTCACGTTGAAGCGAATCTTGTGATCGCTCGACTCTGACCGGAGGCCAGCTTCATACGACCAGACAGTCTCTGGATCAAAGTTGTTGTAATCGGCTGCCTTGAACGCGAGCCCGTTCCAACCACCGCCTTGGAAGCCGCGCGTCACGGACGCATACACCATGACGTTTGGATCGACTTTGTAGTTCAACGCAACCCGCGGCGTGAACTCATTGACCGACAAGTCAGTCTTAAAGCCCGCGGCCTGAATCGCGGCCGTATCAAACCCAGCGCCCGGGACATTGCTACGCGCGCTTAAGTTTTTCTGCTCGTGGGTGTAGCGGCCACCGAAGGTGAGGGTCCACGCGTCTGCCAAGGCAAGATCGCCCTGGAAGTAGGCTGCTGTAGACTTGGTTTCGTTGATAGCGGTCTCGTCGCCCAAGGTGCCAGGCAGCGACGGCAGTGTTGGCAGACCAAACAAAAATCCTAGCGCACCGAAGTTACCAGCGGCACCGAAGTCGTTGTTGCTCTTCTCATGTAGATAGAACACACCGGCGGTGTATTTGAGGCGACCGGCTTCACCCGTCCACTTGATCTCTTGGGAGAATTGATTGGTGTGCAGGTCTTGCGCGAGCGCGAACTGGCCAATGGGGCTTTGATCAAAAGGCTGCAGAGGACCGAAACCCGAGAACGGAAAATCAACGGCTGTCAGCTGATTCAGGCCGCGGTAACCGGTGATGAAGTTCAAAGTTCCGCTTTCGTAGGCGACCTTGAGGTTTGAAGTGAGACTCCAGGTAATGACCTCGACGCCCTGACCTAAGCCCGCCTTGCGGCCGACCAGTAGCGGCGGGTAGCCGGGGATACCAAACAGTGGGCCCGATAGGGCGCCGCCGTCGGTGCTAAAGCCACTGTAGGAGATACGGCTGGACCCTGAGGGGAAGTTCAGTACGTTGGCAGCATCGTTGTCGATGTAGTCACCCGCCACATTCCATTCGACCTTATCCGACGGCTTGTAGGTGATGGCTTCACGAATGCCGTAATTTTTGGTCTTGTTCAGCGTTTGGCGAGTGGTTACGTCACGGACGTAGCCGTCATCCTCGACTGTAAAGAAGGCCAGTCGCGTCTTGACCGTGTCACTGAGCGGCGTGTCAATGCCAGCGCGCAAGGTCTTACGGTTGTAATTGCCATAACCGACTTCAATGTCGCCGTGGGCTGTATCGGCAGGTTTGGCGAGGTTCACCACAATGGCGCCACCAGTCGAGTTACGTCCGAAGAGCGTTCCTTGCGGTCCACGCAACACTTGCAGCTGTTCAACGCCGAAGAGCGACAGGTTGTTGGCGTTCTGCCGACCAATGTAAATGTCATCCACGTAGGTGCCGACTTGCGGCTCGAATGTGGGGAACGACTGCGTCTGACCAAGGCCACGGATGTAGTAGACGTTTGCCGATGCTTGGCCGACGTTGTTCGTCGCGACCATATTCGGTACGGCGCGGGTGACATCAAGTGTCGAGGTGATCTGTTGGGCTTCGAGCGATTGGGCGGAGAAGCTCGACACGGCGAGGGGGACATCTTGCAGGTTTTCGCTGCGGCGTTGGGCAGTGACGACGACGCTCTCAAGTCCGCTCGTATCGGTGCTGGTATCGGCGTAGGCAAGCCCAGTGGATAAGGCGGTCGCGATGGCGACGCTCAAACGCATTGAAATAGACTTAACGCTCATTCGATGGATCCCCTAGACAAGTTATTATTGGTGGCTGCAGCTGCCTAAAGCGGCCCGCGCGCGTGCTTCTCCGAAGTGCAGCTTTCCTAAGTGTATACAACACGTGGCTGAGTGCAAGCGCGGCATGCGGCTCACGCACCACAGACCTGTACCAAGATATAGGCGCCAGTAGCGCCTAAGGTATTAATAAATAAATCAATCACCTCAGTAGGGTGTGCAGGTCATCACCGTGTGCGTTTAACGCCACACGGACGTCTGGCTGTATACCGGATCGATGTCATTACTCTCGGGGTGTACACGCTGACCTAGCCTGGGTGCGGGCGTTAATGCATCTCAGCACCACCGCTGACGTTCATCGCCTCACCGGTGATATAGGCGGCTTGATCGGAGCATAAAAAAGCGCAGGCGTTCGCCGTGTCCTCCGGGATGCCCACACGGCCGAGCGGGATACCGGCGCGCATATCGGCTAAATATTGTTCAACCGACACCCCGCGGAGTTTGGCGTAGTAGGCGTTTTGTACGGCGCCCAAGCCCGTGGTGACGTGGTTTGGGCACAGGGCATTCACCGTAATGCCATGGGCGCCTAACTCAAGTGCTGCGGTGCGAGTCAGTCCCACTAAGCCGTGCTTTGAGGCAATGTAGGCCGATAAATGGGGATGCCCGGATTTGGCTGCCTGGCTTGCGATATTCACAATCCGCCCGCCCGTGCCTTGCTTGATCATTTGTTGCGCGGCGTGCTTCGTGCACAGGAATGGTCCCATGAGATTGACGTCCATGACCGCTTTCCAAAACTCAGCCGGCGTATCGATGATCGGCGAGAATAAATAGCCGATACCGGCATTGTTAATCAGGATATCGAGGCGACCCCACTGGGCGACCACGGCCGCTATGGTGGCTTCCACTTGGGCCTCGTCGCGCACGTCCATGGGAAGTGCGATGACTTTTGGCCCGATGGTCGCCAGATCCGCGGCGACGGCATCCATCTCACTCAGTGTGCCAATGTGTTGCGTCTCCATGAGCGGTTGAGGGGAGGCGAGGTCCGTCAATGCCACCGCACAGCCTGCGCTTAGCAGGCGCGCGCAAATGGCTTTGCCGAGCCCTTGATGGCGTCCAGCGCCCGTCACGAGTGCCACTTTCCCTGCAAGCGTCATGGTGTCGTCCTTTATGTCCTCAACGTCTAGCCGAATGGCGAATCGCGCGACTGACTCTGTCGACCGTTACCGATCCGGCACGTCATCACCCGAGCGCATCCTTGGTAGCCACAGCGCGGCGAGTGCCGATACCAGTAGCAGTGGCACAATCGCAATCGAAAAAGCGCGTTGCCATCCGAGCGAGGCCACCACCAATGGCACCACCGTCGGAAAAAACGCAAAGCCAATGCTGAGTGGGGCCGAACCGCACACCGCGAATGCCGTGGCCCGCATGGACGTCGGATACAGTTCCGTGAGTAAGGTGCCGACCACGGCATTGCTGCCATAGAAAAAAGCGGCTGTCAGCGCAAAGAATAAAAGATCCGTTGCGTGCGTTGTCGGTACCCACATCAATCCGAGCAAGGCGATAGCGCCGATCGCACACCACAGTGCATAGGTGTTGCGTCGATTCCAAAGATACTCACCGACAATAGCAGCGAGTAGATACCCAAAAACAGCAATGCCATTTGAACTGCCCACTAAGGATACAGCCTCTGCAGGCGTGTAACCGCGCACAGCCACAAAATAGGCCGGAAAATAAAACGCGGTGCCGGCATAGGCGCAGCCAAATGCAAAAAAGAGCACAGTGCATGCGATCGAGCGGCGCCGATATTGGCCCTGATACAGGCTGCGCAAAATAGAGTAATCAAGGCCGCTGGACCGCGTGGGCGCACGTGTTGCTGCCACGCGTGCAAAGCGCCCGCTCTCGGGAAGCTGCCACGCAATGATGAGTGCTACCGGAATGACCGCAAAGCCGATCATAAAAATTGAGCGCCAACTGTGGCTTGTGAGTAAAGGTGCTGCAATTAAAGAGGCGATAAACCAACCGAGTGGATAACCGCACTGCAAAATACCCATCCACAATCCGCGGTGCCGAGCAGGGGCCGCCTCCGCCACATACACGGAGGTGATGGGGGCCACGCCTGCGGCGATTCCAAAGGCGAATGAGCGCAGCACCAGCAATCGCATGGGCGTGGTGGCAAAGCCGTGCAAGCCCACAAAAAGAGCCGAGGCAGCAAGTACGACGGCCAAGGTGTAACGCCTCCCGTAGCGGTCGGCCGCAAGACCTGCAAAGATCACCAGCACCGCGGCGGAGGCGAATGACACCGCGAGGATGAGTCCAATCGTCTCAAGGCCCACGTGAAATTCGGACGCAATACCGGGTATGGCATAGCCAAACAACGATTGGTCTAAATTGCTGACCGTCCAGGCGAGCAGACTAAAACACAGAATCGACCATGCCATTCGCGGCAGTGTCACCGCGGTCATGCGGGCTCACGTAAGGCGGCGAGCGTGCGATGGACGTAAGCGAGGAGTGCGCTGTCGCGCTCAGCGCTCACCGTGCTATCAGCGGCGATGGCATCTAACTGCGCACGCGTCAGCACGCCTTGACTGATGACGGCCCGCTCAAGTCCATCGAGGCGTTCTGTAACGACCCACAGTTCTTGGGTCAGTTTGATAAGAACTGCGGCAAAGCGGTCCATGGCAGGGTCCGCGAAGAATTGGGGTTGGCCATCGGGCCCGTAGTAACCGCGGGCCGAGGGCTCAGGAATGGCAGACAGCGCATCGGATGTCATTGCGCCGACTCCTTCCAGGCTCCAAATCCAAACCACTGGATACCGTTAGCGAGGCGCCCGGTGGTCTCGCAATTCACATTGTTTGCCTCGCGCGCGATAGCCTCGTCAACCGCCGCGGTGCCGTAACTACCGATGCTAGGGACCACAAATTGGAAATAACGATCCGCGGCAAAGCCTGCGTTGCGACATAGATCCGCAGGATCCTGGTCACGGAAGGCCTTATAAAACGGCTCGACGTTGTAATAGCAATCCCAATCCAAGTAAAAGCCTTCAAAGGCGCCCATCTGCGTATTGGGTGGCAGTTCCATGTGCAACATAAGTCCACCTGGGCGCAGCACGCGGCGAATTTCCTTGAACACTTTGCCAGTGGTTTTGAGCGCAAGTTCATGCAAAAACATCGACGAGAACACCTGATCAAAGGAGCTGTCCGCAAACTCAAGCGCTTCGGCATTCATTTGCTGAAACGTGACATCAACGCCCTGCAAGGACGCGCGGGCCGCGCCATACTTAAGACCACCCGCCGCGACATCAATGCCAACTACTTCAGCGTTTGGATAGGTTTGTTTCCACGGCAGCGTGTTGTGTCCAATGGTGCAGCCCACATCAAGGATGCGCAGGGGGCGGAAATCGGGGAACTTGCGGCTCACGTAGCGCCCCATCGAGAGCCCTATGTCATCGAGGTTCTTGCCCATGAGGCCCATGGAGAATACGGCTAGCCCTTGATCATAAACCGCGCCGGGTGTCACATCATCCGGTGCTTTGCTGCCCGTGTACGAGCCGGGCATAAAATGCACATCAATGGCTGACACGTTGCGAGGGACTTTGAAATCGGTGCGGGTCTGTACCCGACCGTGGCTTGCGGTGTCGGCAACGGCACTTAAGCGGTCGTGCTCACGGGCGACCATTGGGGTGACTGAGTCCCAGACCATCTTTTGGGCATTGACTCGTAACGCACTGTAGGTCTTGAAGGTCGGATCCTGCCTGAGTGCTGCATGGACTTCTGAGCCGTTGGCCGGCGCGCGACCATGGTCGCGCTGAAAATCGGGCACCACACGCTGATCATAAGCGCGGCGCAGATCGCCCGCCAGATCGTTGAGGACAAACATCCTCAGTCCACTGACAAAGCGTTGGCGCGCCAGATCCTCACCGGTGGGGGTGGGCTTCATTGCGTGCTGTAGTTCCACTGCCATGGGGGTGTCCTCGCAAAGTGAGTCAACGAATAAAGGGTACTTAAAGGAGCCTAGTCGCATGCTAGCGCAGGTTGGCGCCCACGTGGAGGGGGACGCACGGAATTCCGGCTCTTAAAGACGATTGCCCAGAGAGTGGCCCTCGCTGGTCGCGAGGAGTACCGTGCGCGGCTGGCGGCAATCGCCAATGCGATGGATGTCGGGGTAGCGGCCACGCAATGCGTCATAGAGCGCGTCATTGGGCACGCGTGGTGTGGCGTAGGTGAGCACGGCGACATCCGTGATCACACTCACCTGACCGGTGTGAATATTGGTTAAGTGCACCAAGCCCTCTTCAAGGGCAGATTCGGCAGCGACTTCTGTAAAAGGCACGACCTCGATTGCTAATCGCTGCGCTCGGCGTTGGATCCCTAGCGCTGAGACGAGCGGCACGTCGGCAGCGATCCGATCGCGTGGCGTGGCAAGCACGACGCGATCGAACAGGCGGCGTAGCAGCACCGCGAGCGCGTAGGTGCCTTCCGTATGGTCCATGTCAAACAGCACGGCCGTCCCACCTTGCGATGCGCTGACGCCGGTTAACTCTAGCGCCAAACATCGTGCATCGGGAATGAATCCCTCATCACGCCAAGCAAGCGGCAGGCTGCGCGGCCAAAGCATGGAGGAGCCGGTAGCAAGTATGAGCGCATCGGGGCGCGTGTCGTTGATCATGTGCGCCGTGGCCTCAATGCCTAACTCAAAGCGCACGCCGTGGCGACGTGCCTGCGTGTACTGATAGTCATAGATAGACGATAGTGACTCGCCGCCTGGTAGCGCTGCGTGTAGACGCGTTTTTCCGCCGACCTCAGGGCTGGCGCCAAACACGGTGACTGTATGTCCGCGTGCTGCAGCAATCCATGCCGCCTCGAGTCCCGCGATGCCAGCGCCTACCACCGTCACGCGGCGTTTTGTCGTTGCCGGCTGTGGCTGAAAGTCGACCTCGTCCGTCTCCGCGACACGGGGATTGTTATCGCAACTCAGTGGATGGCCGTCAACGATTTGGCCCCAGCAGGTGTTGCACGAGACGCAGTAGCGAATCTCAGCCTCGCGCCCTTGCGCACTTTTTAAGGGCCAGGCTGGATCCGTGACCAGCGAGCGTCCGAGTGCCACAAAGTCCACCGTACCGCGGGCAAGATGGCCTTCCGCTTCTGCTGGGTCCGTGATGAGTCCAAGTCCCACCAGAGGCGTGCCGTTAACCGACTGTTTGAGTTGCTCTATGAGCGGCATCCATGTTGAGCGCGGCCAGTGCATGTCAGGGATATGCCAATCCAGCGTGCGTCCGTGGGTGCCCTGGCAAAACGCGACATAATCCACGCTGTGCCGAGACGTCATGGCATCAGCGATTTGCGCTGCAAGAATTGGGTCAATGCTATCCGGTAGCCCATCATTACCCGGAAGCTTAAGTCCGATCACGAAGTGTGGCCCGCACACTGCGCGGATTGCACCCACTGTTTCTGATAGGAAGCGCAAGCGATTCTCAAAATCGCCCCCAAAGCGGTCTACGCGTTGATTGCTCCATGGCGAAAGGAACTGGTGGAACAGGTGTCCATGGCCTGAGGAGATTTCAACGCCAGAAAAACCCGCGCGTTCCAGCGTGTGCGCGGACTCAGCGACTTCGGCGATGAATGTTTCAATTTCACTCTCGCGCATGACGCGTGGCACGGTCCAGGACAAATCATCTGGTAGTGCCGAAACGCCAATTGCGGCCGGATTGCGGCCACGTTCGTGTCGGCCGCGTCCTGAGTCCTGCACTTGCCCCAATAACCGACAGTCGTGCCTTTCAATCGCTGCCGCCCAGCGGGCGAGTCCATCGGCATTACGCGCATCCCAGACGCTCACTTTGTGCAAAGCGGTTTGCACACGCGCCATATTCAATGGCTCAGTGACCACGCAGCCAGCACCACCCGCGGCGCGGTTGGCGTAGTACTGAATCATCGAGTCGGTCACAAGACTCGTCGTGACGCGCCGTGTCGTCATGGAGGCGTGCACAATACGGTTGCGCATTTTGAGGCGCGGGCCCCGGTACGGGCTAAAGAGGAGAGGGTAGCGATCGTTAGGAATCATAGGCCGTGCTTTACGCTAAATTCAGCTTAGAACGGACGCGCAATGCGCTCGATCCACTCGCCAGCCACGCCCGTGATCCGATCAACGCATGCGCCTTGATACAGCGCGCCGGGAGGCCTAAAGGCGCCACTGGCCACCACTGACTGGACGCTAATCATGGCGATGCCCGGTGGCAGACAGCCAGCCGGGTGCGTGCGTAGACCAATGTGTGCAGGTGCACTATCGATCTCAAAGTAGCCACCACCCTTGAGTGCAACCGTCCCGAGTGTATAGGCATGCTCCACGGGTAGCCCCTGAAATCGCGCCATAAAATCGACCGGTAACTCAAAAGTCGGCGAGCCTTGATTGCCAAACCGCTGACGATAGGTATCGATGGCAAGTGCTGCATCCGCGCCGTGTAAAATGGCGATGAAGGGCTGATCGATGAAGCAGCGCGCCATCGGTAAATCAAAGCCAGGTATGGCACGGCGGATTTCGGTTAAGTACAGCACTTCACCTGAAGGGCCCACGAGTTGGCCGGCACGCAGTGCGCCCTCTGCAAAGGCAAGATCGGCGGGCGGTCCCACCACCTGAAACGGTCCCTCGCTCACGCGGGCCACCGCCGCGTCACAATCGGACACCGCGATCTCAAGCGCATTCCAGCCCCACGCCGAATAGGGAGCAAATGGCGTCCCACCTGAGCCTTCAATGAGGCGAATACCCACGCTGGCTCCACTGGCGGGTACGAGCCATTGGTAGCGCGCACCCGCGGTTCTGGGCGCACCCCAGACAGCGGCCAGCGTGGCATCGATCGTACCTTCCTCAACAAGTTGATAACCCAAGTCCTCGCGATACGCGCGGCAGGACAGTGCGTAATCGGGGCAGACGATGGTGGCGGCGGATAAGCGGCCTAGCGTTTGGTTCGTCATCGCCTTGTCTCTGACCTATAAAGATGATCTGTGCGCACCTTAGCAGGATCGGGGAGCGCTGCAAAAGCGGAGTTCGGCATGCGGGTTGCAGTTGGCAGGTGCGCACCTCTAGACTGTATCGTGACGAGATAATTTTAGGAGGTCGACAGTGCAGACGATTGTGGTGCTTTTTAATCTCAAGGCGGGCGTGTCGATTGAGGCCTACGAGCGCTGGGCTCGGACGACGGACTTGCCGATTGTGAATGCGCTCGCGTCTGTTAATCGATTCGAGATCTTAAAAACAACCGGGCTTTTAGGTGGTGGCGCGGCTCCTTACGCTTATATTGAGCTGCTGCAGTTTGAGTCCTTCGATGCGCTCGTGACGGACATTAGCAGCGAGACCGTCAAGCAGGTTGCTGCAGAGTTTCAAACGTTTGCTGATCAGCCACTATTTATCACGACGAGCGCATTGTCATAGGTAGAGCCGTACTCATGTGCGGAAATGACTGACGCACGGTCGGACGCGCTATTCGAGGATGGGTTTTTTTGCTCGACTGGCATTTTAAGATAAAGGTGCGGCGTGCGTGCTGCACCCACCAAGGGCCCAATGGACACGAACACCCAGAACCACCTGCGCATTTGTCCGGACGAGTTTGCGTGGGAATTGTTCGACGATCCGCACGGGCGTCCCACGACGCCGGTGCGCGTTCTGAGAATGAACGACCCTTACATACTCGAAGCGGATTTTCCGCCCCACTTTTATGCGGGTCTACATTGGCATCCGCATGACACGATTTATCTCATTACCGCCGGCTCCATGCGCTTTGGTGATGAAGGTGTGTTTACAGAGGGTGAGGTGCGATGGGTCAGAGGCGGTCATGCGTATGGCCCTGAGACCGCAGGTCCCGAGGGGGTGCGCTTTCATCTGATCAGCCTCGGCGGACCGGTGGGACTGAATTGGGCGGACCTTTATGAAGTGCCAGAGGCGTTGGCTGAGCGCCTAAAAACGTTTGATGCGTTGCATGGGCGGCTAACACCCGGTGCGACTGCCAAGGTTTGGCCGAGCGACACGCCGCTCGCGGGCGTGCGCGTGGAAGTGCTCAGCAACACTCATCCTCATGTGCTGCGAATTGAACTTGATGCAGGCGCCTGCTTGCCTGCCCATGCTGTTGTTAGCGATACGCTTGCATATGTCAAGCGTGGGGTAGTTGAGGTTGATAGTGAGTTGCGCTACTTAAGTGGTGACTTGCGCTTTGGTCGAGCGAAGTCGGTGACAGGAGCTATGCTGGCAGTGGATGGACCGGCTGAGGTACTTCTCATTGGTTTAGGCGGTGCACTGGATATGGCAGTTTGAAAAAACAGCATGAGGGCTTGTTAGGACGCCTCACAGTCTAGCCGACGGCGCCTCTACTGTCCGCGCAATGACTTGCAGCGTTTTGGTCGCGCCGTGACTGAACCTTATTGTGAGAAGTTCATTCAACGCAAATTTTTAAAGCATCAAGCAGCTTAAGCTTGTTTTACGCGTCGGCGCGACCGTTGGGGCGCTGGTAAAGCAATTGCTCTAGGTGTCTACGAAGTGATGCTGTTTTGTTGCGAATGAGGCCGGGTGGAATGTTTTGCAATATCTCATAAGCCTCAAATAGTGACGAGAGTTCCTTCGTGTCGTATTTCTGGAGTGTTGACGGTGGTGTCGGGTGACTGTCACGTTCAAGTAAATACCCACCGCGCCTGCGACAAAATGCGACGGGTGTATCCAGTTCGTCACGTAGGAAGCGGACCAAGCGCTTCACCGTCGCACTCGAGGCGTTCAATGATGCGCACAGGCTGACAAGCGGTATGGCCTCCCGCGTCGAAATCAAAATATCGTAAATTTGCGTCACACGTTCATATCGAGCCATAACACCTCAGTCCTTGTGGTGCCTCAGTCCTTGTGGTGCCTCAGTCCTTGTGGCGCCTCAGTCCTTGTGGTGCCACAGTGCAACAGAGCGCTGCGAATACCTGATTATACTCTGCGAGTTGAATCCGTGTCGTTTTTTGATCTCGTTGCGCATTCAGCGACTTTATACTGTTTTGAGGATCACAAATTGATCCAGACAGCACCCTAGTCGATCAAAAAAGACACGGTTAAGCAGTACCATGATAACGTGGTAACGACGTCACGGGGGTGTCCACCTTGATCACTCGCATTACTCACGCACGCTCACGCACAATTTTCAGTAGGGTTCAATGATTTTAGTCCTGAGCGTGTTGGTGGTCTACACACTTTTTTTAGGGAGGATATTGATGAAATTATCTAACAGATTGCCCGCTTTTCTCCTTGTTGCTAGCTGCTTTATTTGCGCCGCGAATGCTTCCGCCGAAAACATTAAAGACAAGGTCATCGACCCGACTTACACCGCAGTCCAGTGGCCTAGCTACGATGGCGCAAAAATATCGATAGGAGTTCTTACGTTTGAGGATGGAGTGTCAGGGAAACCTTCGCCAAACTGGATCAATGCCGATAGCGGTGTACAGACACAATACGGAGTGGGCGACGGATTATCGAATATCCTCGTGAGCACGCTGGCATCCACCAATCGATTTACTATCATCGACAAAAAAATCTCACGAAAAGTATTTGAGCTTTATAGCACCGACACAGCAAACAAGTTGGTAGGCGGAACCGCCTTACCTAAAGTTCCAGGGATAAAGTATTTCGTTTTGGGCTCCCTTACTGCTTTTGATGATGGAAGTACTGGCGCGGAAGGTGGCGTCGGTTTTGGTGGAGTCAAACTTTCAGCCGGGAAATCCGTCGCGTCGTTGACGATCCATATGCGAATCATCGACGCAACTAACGGTCAGGTTGTCTATTCGGCCCCTGTCGAGGGGACGGCAAGCACATCAAAAGTCGGGATTTCCATCGCTGGGGTCGGCAATTTGTCCGGTTTCAAGGCGTCGCCAATTGGACAAGCGATGCAAAAAATGATCGATAGGGCTACCGATGAAATCATCATGAAGACTTTTCCGGGCACCGCGTCGATACTTCCGCCGGTGTCAGACAAATAATTCGACACGTACGGGTCGAGAGAATCGCGGACTGGATCTCGGTCTCCAATCGCACCTTGCATGCCCTTTAGGACAATGGCATGCAAGGTGCCCGACGTCTTTGTCAATTGGCACTGCCGCCGAGGAGTCGTCTGGCATGCACTCATAAAATATCGAGCGACTCGGTACAACGCTCACGATCAGGTCCCGATTTTGGGTGCTGTGCCGTGTAAAGCATCATTGCCGGAAAACGTAGTGGTTTACGGGCGCGCAGGATCCCGCGTGTCGGGTGCTGCCGTCGGGCGCGCGGCGGGGTGGATGCCCAAGTTGAGAGGATGGCCCACACGGTTTCACTCAACCAGTACGCTGTTCGCAAGCGGCATCTGTTCGATTCGCGTTTGCTGCAGTTATCTCAAGGCAGGTCATTCTTCCAGATCAAATTATGATCCTCAGCAAAACACGTAAATAATTTCCGCTGTAGATCAATTCATGATCCAGAAACTAGGCATACTGAATTGGCCGACAGCCTCCGGATGCAAGACGGATTGCATCGTGGCACGGACGCCGCGGGGGCTGTCGGCCTTAATTATCGATGACTTGTATGGCGCTTGCGTGATTTTACGGAAAGTAAAAACAATAACGTTTGACAGGGAAAAGTCGAACGTCCAGTTTGGTGCAGTCTTCACGTCAAGTGCGCTTGCGTCTCGGGCTGTCTCAACGATAAGTCGCTAATCCCCGTGTACGGCTTTCAATAGTGCTGAACATGATCGGAGCTGTGTCACAGCCTTCGTACTCTGCTGTTAAAAATGTGGACGCACGTGTCCTTAAGGTGCTGCGGCATTAGCGACCGACTGGCCGTTGGTTTCCTTAGCCGGTGCCGGCGAGCAGACTCTCATACGGGATCTTCAGGCGTTACCGAGTCCGATGAGCCACTGTTTGGCTGCCGACAGGGAAGAGGGCAGCCCTTCGGCCAGACCCTTTCCGGACGTAGCCAACGCGGTGCTCGCCAATACGGCGCACTCGCATGCAACAACCCATCCAACAACATCCCATCCAACAACATCCGACGGGTGACTAGAGCCATGCAACACCCTTAAATGGCGGCAATCCCGAGGGCTGAACCTGTGTACACCGATCTCACCACCCCCCGTGGGTGTCGAATCGGGCGTGGTGCAGTACACTTTGTGTATCTAGGCGCTTTCACCGAGGACGCACCATGACAGACTTTCGTCGACTGACCTGTGTGATCCTCTTCTATGGCATGGGTTGCCTCTCGAGTTTCGCCCACGAAACCCCAGTACATACCACCACCTTAACGGGTGACCTCGGCGAGATCCACTTCGAAAACTCAGGCGCACGCGCGGCCCAAGCAGACTTTTTGCGCGGCGTATTGCTACTGCACAGCTTCGAATTCACAGCCGCCCGACACGCCTTTCAACTGGCAGAGCAAAAAGATCCGCACTTTGCGATGGCCTATTGGGGCGAAGCGCTATCGCACAATCAACCGATCTGGGGCGAACAGGATTTGGAGAGCGCCCGAGCGGCGCTCGACAAACTAGCCTCCACGCCTAGCGCACGTGCCGCCCTTGCCGCAACGCCGCGTGAAAAAGCGTACCTAAGCTCGCTCGAGAGTCTATACGGCACAGGTGATAAAACCAGCCGTGACGCGCGATTTTGCGCCGAGCTACGTGCACTCGCGGATCACTATCCGAATGATCTGGATGCCAGAGCATTTTACTCACTTGCTCTTTTGGGCTTGAGTGGCACACGACGTGATATGAAAAACTACATGCAGGCTGCAGCTGAGGCCCAATCTGTGCTCGATCGTGCACCGAGCCATCCAGGCGCGTTGCATTATTTGATTCACGCCTTTGACGATCCCCTGCATGCTCCCCTCGGGCTGCATGCGGCTCGCTTATATGGCCAAGTGGCACCCGCCGCGTCGCATGCGCAGCATATGCCCTCACATATCTTTTTCTCACTTGGCATGTGGGAAGATGCCATCAAGGCCAACGCCGCTTCGCTAGACACCGCCCGGAAACAAGGTGACGGTGGCTATCACTCTTTACTGTGGCTCACCTATGCGCGCCTGCAGCTCAACCGAGTGGAGGCAGCTGCTTCGCTAGTTAACCTTGTCGCCCACGATGTCGCCGAGCGGCCTACTAAGGACAATCGCGTGCGCTTGGCGTATGCACGCGCTATGTGGCTGGTCGAAACCAATGGCGCACCAGGCGTCGATGCACGGCAGCCTATAGATGCGACGGGTATTGCGTCTATTAGCTACTTTTCAGCTTATGATTTTGCTAACGGCATCACCTACGCTAGAGCCGGCCATTCGAGTGAGGCTAAACAGGCCTTGGCAGATATCCACGCGCGTATTCTCGGCGCACCGCAAAATATCAAGGGGGCCACGGTAGAGTGGTACGACACAGTGACGCCCGAAGAACTCGAGCAAGCTAAAATTATGGCGATGGCACTAGAGGGAACGCTACGCTTTTATGCAGGCGACACGGGGGGGCTCTCACAGGTGCGCCAAGCCATCAGCGACTCGCAAGGCATGGTGTTTGAATACGGGCCACCGTGGTCAGTCAAACCATTGGATGAGCTTCTAGGGGAGCTGTTACTACATGCCGGTCAGTACGCAGAAGCCGCCGCCGCCTTTGAGCAAACACTGGCTACTTACCCCAATCGACGCCTCGCACTACGTGGCCTCGCACAAGCAAGCGCGCACCAACAGTAGAACGTCGCGCGAAGACCCGGCTTACCGATAGTCAGTATCCTCTGCTCATGCGCAGGACAAACAGCGAGACCACCATGCGATTACTTTGCCGCCTCATCAGCCTATTTTTGTTAACGCTGTCGATAAGTGCCTTTGCCGAGACCACGCAAGCCACGCCCTCATCAACCGTCGTATCGCAAGCCAACTCCACGCGCCAATCACTGGTGGGCGCTTGGCGTTTAAAGCGCATTGAGCGTCTTGGAGCCAACGGACCCATCGTGGAGCCTTTTTATCAAAGTGACTCCGATGGTCTGATCGTATACGACGCTTCCGGCTGGATGAGCGTGCAGATCTTAGGCCGTCATCGGCCATCGATAGAAACGCCTGCGCAGCGGACCGGCTCTCCGACGGAGCAAACCAACCAACCCATTAAGGCAGCGCTACTCGACAGTTACTATGCGTATTTTGGTACTTGGCAAGTCGATGAGGCGACCCGTACCGTGACGCATCAGATCAGCGGGGCGCTATATCCAGATGAGACCGGCATGCGCTACGCCCAGCAGGTCTCTTTTGAAGACGATTGCATGATATTTAGCATCAGCGATCAAAAAAATGGGCAGGTCATCGTGCGCCGGAAAGTCTGGCAAAGAGTGACTCCCGTCTTGCCCTAGGTGCGATTCGCCTGGATTTGTCTTGCGGGGTTAAACGCGCCTGCCCGTCCAGATGAAAGGCATCAAGGTTTGTCACACTGAGGGCCATGGAAATGCCGCCCGGCTTACACCGCCGATCGACGACGGCATCATTGATGAGGTCATCCGCTCGCTGAAAAGCGGCAAGCAAGCGACTGTCTGCCTCGAACGGGCTGGGTCGGGGCTGCGCTGCGCCAAGGGCTATCGCGACATAGGCCAACAGCTTAAAACCGCGCCCCGGCTACCAAGAAGGGCGCAAAGTATGTGGTAGTCGGGAAATGCGGGCGATGAACAAGAGCACGCGCTACGGTCGCAAAGAGCAAGAAGAAAACTGGAAAAACGCTGAGGTTGATGCGCTCTATCAACTCGCTAATATAGATCTACGCGTACTCAAAGCCGTTCTGGCTAAGACGCGGTTCTGGCAGCGCTTCGGGGTACCGGGTTCTGCGTCGCTCAACAAGCGACAGGTGAAGAGGGTTAATCGGCTGCTTGATGGCTCTTCGAGGGCAAACTCACCGGCAGCAAATGGGCGGCGATCGCCACGTGTTCGCCGGACACCGCACGACGCGACATCACGGATTTGTTGGCCCACGGCGTCCTGCGCACATTGAACGCGGGTGGGCGCAGCATCAGCTACGAGCTGAACCACCGAGCAGGGTGGGTCGACCTTCAGGAATTGCCCTGGTCTGACGGCGGAACAGCGCTTTCATGAACTCCTGCCAACGTAGGGGGGTTTTCGTAGGAGATCGCGCAAACACGCGCCATCTATAGGCAACCGGCAAGAAAAAACCGCAACTGAGGACAGTTAGTGTTTGAATATTGGTGATGGGGCGGCACCCGGTGCGCAACACGCATTGGAAGTACGAAATATCGAGATTTTGGCAAGTTGCGAAAGCCTGATAACCCGAGCAAAACCAGGGCATTGATACGCCAAAAGCTGCGGACGCTCGATGCCGTTGTGATCTGCGATCGGTTGCCGATATCGCCATAAAACCGCTCCTGATTCGATTCCCGTTTGCGGAATCAAAGCCGCGTCCGCAAGCTCGGCGTGCGGAGATTGACCACCTTAATCACCGCATATGTTGCGGCGATTGACTTGCGCTTGCGGTGAATAAGCCTCATAATCTCCGCATGAAAAGCGGAGATTACACTTACATCTGGCACGCCCCAGACTGGCCGAACTGGCGCTACGACCTGACGACCTTGGCTCAGCCTTTGGCTGACGTGAGTCGCGCCCAAGGCTTACTCATGGGACGGTTGGCTGACGTTGGCATGGCCTTGCGTGATCAGGCAAGTCTTTCGGCCTTGACCGAGGACGTCATGAAGACCAGTGAGATCGAGGGCAAGCACCTGAACGTGGAGTCCGTTCGATCGTCCATTGCCCGTCGCCTCGGCGTTGACATCGGCGCATTGGCTCCGGTGGATCGCCATGTCGAGGGCGTCGTTGAAATGGTGCTTGATGCAACAGCCAACTGCCAGTTTCCCGTCACTCGGGAGCGCTTATTCGGTTGGCACGCCGCACTCTTCCCGACCGGCTACACCGGCATGTCCAAAATCAATGTTGGCGCATGGCGCGATGATGCGACCGGTCCCATGCAAGTGGTCTCGGGACCCATCGGCCGCCAGCGGGTTCACTTTGAGGCGCCACCAGCCGATCAACTTGAAGCAGAGACCGAATGTTTTCTGAAGTGGGCCAACGGCCCATCTGGCGAGCCACCGTTGATCAAAGCCGGACTGGCGCACCTTTGGTTTGTGACCTTGCATCCATTTGATGACGGCAATGGCCGTATCGCACGAGCCGTGGGCGATCTATTCCTCGCTCGCGCAGATGGCAGCCCTAAGCGCTTTTACAGCCTGTCAGCGCAGATCCAGCGCGAACGCGAGGCTTACTACGACATCCTTGAGCGCACCCAAAAAACCTCACTCGACGTGACGGAGTGGCTGATGTGGTTACTCGACACGCTGCATCGGGCGGTCAACCAGGCACAACTCACGATGGATGCCGTGCTTGCAAAGACACGTTTTTGGCAACGTTGGGCCACCACACCACTGAATGAGCGACAAGTGAAGTTGATCAACAGGCTGCTCGATGGCTTTGATGGCAAGCTCACCAGTAGCAAGTGGGCGGCCATTGCCACGTGCTCACCCGACACCGCATTGCGCGACATTACGGATCTGTTGACGCGCGGCGTTCTGCGCAAAGCAAATGCTGGCGGCCGCAGCACTAGCTACGAGTTGAACCACCTGCCTGAATAGGGGCGGCGAAATTCGGCTGTTGAGACATTCCCGATCGGGAAATTTCAATACCTGCACAGCCAAAACCCATTCAGATTTCCCGATCGGGAAAGCTGCCTGCCGCCAACTTGACTCGTGCGCTGAACGAAGCGTTCGTGGGCTCCTGCCAACCCTTACGCAAGGCGACCAAGATGGATATTGCACACTTCAATCAAAGACAACTGGCCGCACGTTGGGACATCAGCGAAGTCACTCCGGAACGATGGCGCAGCGAAGGAATCGGTCCCAAATTTCTGAAAATCTGCGGCCGCGTGCGGTACGGGCTGGTCGACATCGAGGCCTAAGAGGAACGCTGCCTACAGATCTCGATAAGCCAACGTGCGATGGTGTCTCATTTGGGGTGATCCGTGCGGACGTCGCGATCGTCCGCAGTAAAGAGCCGCTGGTCAATCGTGCCTGCCGTTCAAATTCAATGAATTGTCGTCAGGCAGTGCGAACAGATGAGGGCTGCTGGGGTTCCTGCCTACTGGTTCGTGCTCCTGCGGGTTTTGGGGTGGGGCGGCACCCGGTGCGCAACACGCATTGGAAGTACCAAATATCGAGATTTTGGCAAGTTACGAAAGCCTGATAACCCGAGCAAAACTCGGGGATTGGCAGGCCAAATGCTGCGGACGCTCGATGCCGTTGTGATCTGCGATTAGTTGGCGCGCTATAAAACCTCTCCTGATTCAATTGCCGTTTAAGGCATCAAACCCGCGTCCGCAATCAGTCAGGTGCACCATTTCCATCGTCCGGTTGGGTGAGGGGCCCAATCGTGACGCTCCCTCCGAGGTACTCCAGAAATGAAAACACCCGCCGAGGTTTTAGCCAGGGGCGGGTGGGTTTGCAGTCAAAGGTCAGCTTCAGAGGCTGACCCTGTTCTTCATAGATTTCGGGCTGCGTGATGCAACCTCAAAATTTCAACATCGTCGCCACGCACGCGGTAAATGGCGATGTGGTTCTTGTGCAGGACCAGCTCACGCGTACCAGGGACGCGGCCAGCCCGTCCCATGCCAGGATGGGCCTGAAGTTTTGTCACAGCGGCCCGCAACTCCAGCATAAAGCTGGTGGCGCGGGTCGGGTTGTCTTTGGCGATGAATCCTGCGATTTCATCAACAGACGCGAGCGCTGTCTTGGTCCACCTGGTCAACATGAATCAAGCGCCGTATTTGGTGAACACCGCTTTAACCTGCTTGTCGGTTGCGAATTCGCCTGCAGTGGCCTCCTTGATGCCTTCGTGAATGTCACGAATCTGCCAGGATTCACTCTGCACATAGTTGGTCAGCGCATCGATGGTCAAAAAGCTCTTGGTCCGTGCGGTCGCCTTGGCCAACTCTTCGATCTGGTTGTAAAGCGCCTCGGGCAGACGTACGTTGATGGTTCTCGCGGTCATGTCGTAACACTTCTGTGCATTTGTAATACAATGCACTCTACGTCACAAAGCCAAAGGTCAACGCGGGCAGCATCTTCCCTGAGCAAGAGACCTTAGGCCCAGGTAATTAAGCACAGGTGATTGAGCCAAAGATGCGCAGTTCAGCCGAGCGACGGATAGCCTGATCCACCGCGCCTTGGCTTTTGAATGTCTTCACGTAAGCAGTGAAGGTGGCGGTGTTGCCGTTGGGCAAAATCAACTTGAAGCTCTTGGCAACACCGGTAACCAGCCCAGTCATCTGCCATCAGCGTGACAACAACGACACCTTCGAACCAGTCGCCGCCTCCGGGCGGTTTTTTTTGGCCTTCTTGGCTCTCAGTCGCCGCCTGCACAGCAGTTTCCATTTACAACCCTCACCGCGCAAACCCGAATAAATACTCGATATGAGGTCGAAAGCGCTCGCGAGGCAAACAGAGAAAACAGTGAATGGAGAGAGGCTACCAACGTGCCGGAACTGGCGCGTTTATGGGTGTGCCGAGCGCGACGCACCGGCCCGGAACCGCGCCAACACTGGCGCTCCGGGCAAAAAAATCCCAACCGATAAGAGTAGGGATTTGAGTAGTGGTGGCGGAACACGGAACCGAACCCGCGTCCGCTCTTAACACCAAGTCCGTCCGCAAGCTTGTAGTCCCAGATTTAGAACAAACGGCGGATTCCGCGAACATTTTTCGGACTGAAATGGCCGCCATTCTCGTCCGGTTTGATACTGCCGACTGGTAGCCAGTCTCCCTCCGAGGTTCGGGCGTTGCGCAGGCTAGAAAAGCGCCTTCAAGACAAAATGCGTCAATTGTACTAACATTGAGCCTATTGTACATCTGAAGGGGGATTTGCCATGACTGCCACTACTACCGCTCGTTCGGCCCGGCTCGGCCTGCGCGCGACACCTGAACAGGAAACCGTTCTGCGTCGCGCCGCCGAGGTCGCACACAAATCGTTAACTGATTTCATTCTCGATGCTGCTTACCAAGCGGCCGAGCACACCTTGCTCGATCAGAGGTTGTTTATGGTTTCCGGCAGTCAGTACCAAGCGCTCCTAGAAATGCTGGATCGACCGGAGTCTGACAACCCTGGTCTGGCCAATTTGTTCTCCCGGCGTCCGGTGTGGGCAGAAAAATGAGTCTATCGGCACCACAGTCACTGGATGCGCATCATCGGCTGGAAGAATTTGACTGCGGAAAACCGGCCCTCACCGACTGGCTGCTTCGCCACGCACGCCAAGCGCAAGGTAGCGGTTCAGCGAAAACGTTCGTCGCCTGTGATGGAAGTCGCGTTGCCGGATACTTCAGTTTGACCGTTGGGCAAATCGACACGCTCGATGCTCCCAAGCGGATTCGTCGCGGGATGGGCCAGTACCCGATTCCGCTGGTCATTCTGGCGCGGCTTGCTGTCGATCTCGATTACCAAAGACAAGGTCTTGGTTTCAGCCTGCTGCAAGACGCTATTCGCCGAACGGTTGCAATTGCAGAGCACGCAGGCATTCGGGCTCTGCTAACACATCCCATCGATGAAGATGCCGATGCGTTTTATCGTCGTTTTGGCTTCGAGTCGACACCAGCACACGAACAGCAACTGATTCTGCTGCTCAAAGATGCACGACGTTTTGTTGGAACAGCATAATGAAATCGAATGGGCGCAGGCATGGGTGAAACAGGTTCGACCGCGTAGTGCTGACGCGCTTGCCTTCCATGCTGAACAGAGGTGTCATGGAGGCATTCGGCAAGGAGATCAAAACGCACTACCCCGTGATGACAGAGCGGCAAGTCGCAGCCCGATGGAAAGTCAGTCTGAAAACCATGCGGCGCTGGCCGCAGGATAAGGTTGGCCCGGCATGGTACAAACTTTTTCATTCCGTTCGCTACCACGGGGCTGACGTTTTCGATTTTGAGCAACAGTGCGCCCAGCACTGGCTCACAATTCGTGGTGACCGTGAACGCGTCCCTCGCATCGTGTCGCATCCGCCAAAAGTAGGCGCCGCCCCCGAGGTACAGGACATCCAACCTGACCCGGCAGTTCGTTACGTCAGCGCCAAGGAGGTTGCTGACGCCACCGGTTTGCCAATCCATCTGTTCCAAGATCGCATTTATCGGGATCGCAAGCGGATTCCTCACTTGATGCTGGTTGGAAACCTACGCTTCTCGCTGGAAGCCATTTTGCAATGGGAGTTGCGAACAGCACGCCGGGAATCGCGCCGGAACCGCCCCATGCCATTCCAGAAGTTGATAAGCAGCCTGAAGCGCCGGTACGCATCCCGCGTTGGCATGAGATCGCCATGGAACAAGCTGGAGGGTAGTTTGATTCCCCTCTGTGCCTGAACAGGTGTCCCTGTTTTAGCCCCAATTAGCACTGTTTCGGGCATTTGTCCGTTAGAGGCGGAACACGGAAGCGAACCCGCGTCCGCACTTATAGCCAAATAGTACTGTTTTGGCCTTGAGGATTTGAATTAGAGAAAATGGGCATTTCGTTGTGGTTTTTTCCTTACCAAATTGACCTGACTCGGTTGACCAACTTACAGGGCAATTCGACGGAAGCCCGTGCAAATATTTTCAATTTGAGCGGCACAGACCGAATGCGGCATGTTCCGCTTTTCCGGCAAATGCAAACAAGTGACGACATTTCGGAACATGGCTGAAATCGCACGCCATCAAACACCACGTCGCGACCCGACCCGTCAACGATCGATCGTAAGATGTGCGAACTGGCAATGATTGCAAACTTGATTCGGTCGCGCGTCAATTCATAACTCCATCAACCAAAGGGTAATCCCCCCACAAAAGTGGGGCTCTGATAAGTAGAATTTTCTCACTGAGGAGTTCTATATGAAGAAGTCGAGGTTTACGGACAGCCAGATCCTGGCGATTCTGAAGCAGGCGGAGGCTGGGGTAGCGGC
>Ga0136642_1000244_pt1 | contig 32546 bp, 56 predicted proteins | sample LowCatLa1302831Y_FD_115313 | JGI IMG/M metagenome (GOLD analysis project Ga0136642, IMG submission 115313) | Freshwater microbial communities from Lower Cathedral Lake, Yosemite National Park, California, USA - 13028-31Y | ecosystem: Environmental > Aquatic > Freshwater > Lake ... | reverse complement strand
CGCTTCGGGCTCCGTTGGCGTTGCAGGCTTTACCACCGCTTCGGGCTCCGTTGGCGTTGCAGGCTTTACCACCGCTTCGGGCTCCGTTGGCGTTGCAGGCTTTACCACCGCTTCGGCCTCCGGTGGCACTGCAGGCTTTACCACCGCTTCGGGCTCCGTTGGCGTTGCAGGCTTTACCACCGCTTCGGCCTCCGGTGGCATTGCAGGCTTTACTACCGCTTCGGGCTCCGTTGGCGTTGCAGGCTTTACCACCGCTTCGGGCTCCGGTGGCACTGCAGGCTTTACCACCGCTTCGGGCTCCGGTGGCACTGCAGGCTTTACCACCGCTTCGTGCTCCGGTGGCACTGCAGGCTTTACCACCGCTTCGTGCTCCGGTGGCACTGCAGGCTTTGCCACCGCTTCGTGCTCAGTAGCATCACTAGCCGCCAGTGCTGGTTCCTGAGTTTCGTCAACAGGAAACAGAGCTTGCGACACTGTGGATGCAATAACCATGAGGCTATTCTCTCGATCGATCCACCATTTCTCGTGCGCGAGAAACAGACCGGGCGAAACAAATACCACCCCCATGGGCTCGAGTTCGGACCGGAGGGCAGATACATCAGAGAATATGATGACGCGATCCCTTGGTTTCGTGGCCCTGATGCGGCCTGCTTCGAAGGCCATACGATACACTGCGGACGCCTCTCCTGCGCGAGCTCTGATGCGCCTCGTCTCGCACGGCATGCTGCTGTGTAGCATGCTTATGGCGGATGAGTACGACACGGTCACGCTGTCCTCGGTGCCGTCGTCGATTATTATCATCTTGACTGAGAAGGCAGTGTGTGGGAGCATGCAGCTCTTGACGATGTTGCTAAAGTGCGAAACTATTTTCACATGCGCGGCTCCCGCCGAAAGCACATGCGCACATGCGAGCTGGTATTCTCTTGCCATGGTGCAAAACGGTACGGACGGCGTATATAAATGGCAACGAACGAAAACCGACTTTTTAACTACGCCTTCTGTATCTGCTCGAAGATGAGCCGCTGCGTCTGCGTGTCGGTCGCGTGCATCCAGGACGTGGCAACCGCGGAAAATATTATGGTGGATGTGAACGACACGGTCTGCAGCCACACCCCATCCAGCGACTTGCTATGCTGCTTAAGCACCGGCCCGATCGCCGGGAGTGTAGATATGGTCCACATGTAGGCAACGCTGATACCAGCAGCGCTCGCAAAGATCAATCCGTTAATCACAACCGCCGCCAGTATGGAGTCGTACCATGTCGTCTTGTCAACCTCTATGCCCTTTTTGATACTGATCATGACATTTTTAGACCTGTAGACCACAAGCATGACGAACAAGAAAAACTCCGAGACTGCTGCAACCGTAAGCCACATGTATGCATATCCAATACCAGCATAGTCGTCGATGACTATGCTGAGCGTACTCACATGCGGTCTATCGTAGCTCAGCTTGAAAAGTGCCACCATCCACCACACCGTGGAGCCCTGAGCGACTGCATATGTTAGAAATGTCAATATTTGTCGCGTTATGCTTATAACCATGTCATCGAAGCTTTTATTTGATTGAACGTGTTCTTGCTTAGACGGTGAAACGGTTGCTTCTACTTCTACCGCAGTTGCCGCCGGCGGCCCGAACCGATTCACCACGCGCATCGCCATATCACGCCGAACCTCGTGCTTATATATTACTCAGCTTGTTGTTGTTTTTCGCATTGTTAAAGACGGCCCGCTGCGTCTGCACGTCCGTTGCGTGCGTCCACGACGTCACCACCGACGCAAACAATATGGACATGGCGAAGGAAAGATTCTGCAGCGTCATGTGCGCCAGATACTTGCTGTGCTGGTCGATGACCGGCCCCAGCGCCGGGAGCGTAGATATTGTCCACGCGTATGCAACGCTTATCCCGCAAACAGAGAGGAAGACGCATCCGTTGACGACCGCGGATAAGATGACGGAGTCGTACCACGTCACCCTCTGTAGCTTGGCGCCGGTCTTTATGGCATTGGCGACGCCTTCTCTGCTGAACATTGCGAGCATGCAAAACGCCACAAACTCTGCAGTCGCCGCCACGGCGAGCCAGCCGGTGGCCATGCCGATGCCCGCGTAGTCGTCGTTCACCACGCTCAGAGTCCGCACGCTGTGTTGGTGATGGGTCAGTCACAGCGCGTGTGGGTTACGTGCGTGGGATGATTGCGTACCTAGGTCTGTTTTTACTGAGCTTCGAAATCTCTATAGCCCACCACGTCGTGGACATCTGGGCCCCGACCCACGAGGCGACTGTAAACCCATATCGAAGAGCATGAATTACACGGAACTCTACATTCGTTGCAGACATGTATCGGTCTATTGCGTCTTATATAATTCTAGCTTGATCGCGTCGAGCGTCTCGAGCATGCGCATTGCAGCGCATTTGAATAGAACTTCTTGAACGAGCGACACCGCGGCGTCCTCGGCGTCCCGCTCTGGAGGGCACGGAATCCGCACAGAGATTGCTGACGTGTTGGACTCCGGATGCAGTATGTGGTACGTCGCGCTCATTGAAAACTCGGACACAATGTCGTCCAGCGCGTCTGCCATCGTCCTCATTATGTGCGGCGCCGGCATCTGCGCAGCGGGTTTGGTTACAAAAGGCTTTGTTGCAGAGAAACAAATAATAGTAAATAAACGCACCACGAGCCACATCCAGACGACGCAGTGCGTTGCCTCCGAGCCAGCGCAGCGAGTTATTTGGTACACGCAGTCTGGGTATGCGTGCGGGGTGGTCACGAATCCCTGCACCCCGACCGGGGCGTCGAAACGCGCGTCCTTGCCCACGAGACGCTTCGAGAGCGCGCCTCTGACGCTCTGCAGGAAATTCATACGTGCTCTATTTTCGCAGAGGATTCTGACGTCTCTATGTCCAAAATGACGAGCAAACGAAAGCGTGAGGAAGGGGTTTTCATTTCATACGATAGACTCATGTGCCCAATAACGCAGAGCCTTATGGTTCGGCCGGCTGTGGCGAGCGACGGGCACACGTACGAGAGGACCGCAATACGGAGGTGGCTTCTGGGCACGAAAATGACAAGCCCCATGACGAACGAGCAGCTCGAGAACAGGCGCCTCATCCCAAGCCATGCCATGAATTCCGTGTGTGCGGAGGCGCTGTCGAACATGCGAGAGGCGCAGCGGGCGGAGGTTCTGGCCATTGCCGCCGAGTCCACGGTGCTGGAAGACCGGCAGATTGCGACGCTGTGCTCGAACGTGGTCGAAGCGGACGTGCACCGGGGGTGTGTGCGGCGCTGGACTTTTGCCATGGACGGCGACTCGCCGGAGGACGTCACGCGCCTGCTCGTGGCGTCTACTCGGCGCACCCTCTCGAAGGGCGGGGTCCCGAGCGCATCGGCGCTCGGGGCCCTGCAGCGCACGAGCGCGGTGTGCCCGGCGGCGGCGTGCAGCGCGGGAGCCCCCGAGTGCGCCCTAGAGGTATTGAACGCGGGAACTCTGATCGTAGAGGCGCTCAAGGTCGTCTCTGTCACCGGAGGAGGCTCCGTCTCCTCGGAGCTGCTGACCATAGCCCGCGGCCACCTCGACACGCCGAGCGGCCTGGCCGCGCTGGCCGCGCTGGTCCCTTCGTGCACCCCGGAGGAGCTCGAGAGCTGCCGAGAGTGCCTATGCGAAGCGCTCCGGAGCCCTTCAGCCGCCGCGGCCATGAAGCCTGCGGCTGCAATGTCCGTTTCGAAGGTCATCCCGGCTGTCCAAGATAGCATGGCGGAAGCCATGAAACGGTTCCACTCGTGTGAGGCCGTGCAGGTCGCGGCGCTCAGAGCCCTCCAAGACGAGGTCGGCCGCATTCCCAAGGGATCAAGGTTCGGGACCCGCAGTGCAGAATCCGTGCGATTTGTGATGATCTTACGCAGGTCGCGGGTCCCGCGCAGGAACCTCGACGTTCTCGGATTCGCTCTCACTGCGCAGCTGATGAGGGCGCACGCGTCCGGAACGCGCGTCGTAAAGGTAAGCAACTTTTATGAGCCAAGTGTAGTATACCATGCGTTTTTTTTTTCTGAGTCATGCATAACTGCGCAGGATTGCGCGCACTCCCTGTGCGCGGCCCTCGGAGTGTTTGAGGTTTCCGCCCGCGATTCGGAAGCGGATGTGGAATCGGAAGACATATCTGAAGACGAACCAGAAGACGATGAAGATTAATAGATAAAAAAAAAACATTTGCCAAACCTTTTTTGCGGTCGTATTATGTCATCTAAGACAAATGCATGTGTGGATAGCCGCTCTATGCAGTATAATCTTGGCGGTGCCCGTGTACAGGATTCTAGGCTACACGAGCTCCTTCGTAACTAAGATACTATTGGTCTTTGCGCGGCTCTTTGCGACATTCCTCATCACAGCAACAATCATGTCTGGGGCAATAATCTTCATCTCGAGAAGGAGTAACATAGTGGGCCTGTGATGATGCTGGCGAATGCCAAGCAAATAAATAACCATACTATCCATTCGCCGGTGTTGTCCGGCTCGTATCGAACATCAGGACCCTGTGCGAGCCGCACAAACGCGCTGAACCACGCGTCTATGAGGACGGCGGTCATCGTGGTGCACGAGCTCGAGGACGCGTCGACGAGTGCAACGAGCGGAACGTCGAGCCACGTTGCAGATCCAAACTCGTCCGTATCTGAGAATACCGGAGACCCCTGAGGGGTGGTAGTGTGAGGATCAGGTGTCGATGGTCGTAGGGTCGGAAGGGTTTCGCAATGTGACCGGTACCTCGACAGGACGTACGCAATGCAACGAATCCACAGTGAGACCGACCGCGTTTGATCCCCGTGGCTTGCCCGTTCCCCGTACCGCGTACGTCCTATCCACCCCGACCATATCCCCTCGGCCGTCTCTGAACGCAGTAGAAAGTCTCGCGAATGTGCGCGTGGGCGGATGAAACTCGATCGCCGACAGTCCTCCTGCGAGGATGATGCGTCATATGATGTATTGTAAATAAAATAAATAAATAAAATCCCTATGCATCGCACCCCATTCGACGACCGACGCAGTGGTGGCTATGCCGCCGCGAGTCACGGAGGCCCCTGCTTCTATGAGTCTCGCGCATATTTCGGTCGTTATCGCCAGAGTCGGGGCGTATGCTGTGGCGAGGCACGCGCCCCCGCCGACGCTCAGGGTGAAGGGGCGGGGGTTGTACATTGTGCATCAAAAAGAAAGACCTGCGTATATATGCGCCGCACAAGCACGGGCATGATAAAATGATGGTACTTCTGCCCCACGCAGATGCGCTTCCGAGAACAGCTCCGCTCATCGCCTTTGCTGGCGGCGGCATGTTCTTCTCGTGGATGCTCGGGGTTGCTCAGGTGGGGGGCATGCTGCCTTCCATGCTGGCTCACCGCAACTTACTGATTTGAAATGTATTCGACATCGCAGGCGCTTCAGGAGCCGAGGTTTGGAATAGACCTGCAACAGTGCGTGGTGTCTGGGAGCAGCGCAGGCGCCCTCGTCGCAACGTTGCTCGCGGCCGGTGTGAACATACACGACGTGAAGGAATGGCTGGTGGACAGCCCGGAGCTGCACGGCATGTTCAACAGCAGCTTCGGGGGCGCATTTAAGATGCGCGACATGCTGATAAAAATCTTGGACACGTTCTTGCCAAAGAATGTGGAGCGGGTAAATGGCAAGCTGTACATCCTCCTGTGTAGCGAGAAGAGCGGCCTGTACTTTGTGAACAACTTCAGGTCGAGGAAGGACCTGATAGAGGCGGTGGCAGCGAGCGGCCATGTTCCTATCTTCTCGGACGGCACGTACTCCGTCAAGTTCCGCGGCGAGCCGCACGTGGATGGCGATTGGAAGAGCACGCGCGATGCGACGACGCTATGCAGGAGCAGGACGTGCCCCAAGCTTTTCTTCGACCACAACGACGACAAGGCCATGCATGCCACGGACAAGGCCAGCTTCTATCAGGTGACCAACTTCCGGACGCACCTGCTGCGCTACTCGTACGGGGTGTCGTACGTGTACGCCATGTCGTCCCGCGGAGAACTCGACGACATGCCCGTATTTAAAGCGGATGGATAGACTTTATAAAAATATGAGCAGCCTCTTTTTTGGGTTTAAGGAAGGCACGGACTGGGAAAGGTTGGAGAAGGAATTAGAGGCCCTGGGTCTAAAGCATGGGCACGGCCACGTGAATGAAGCGAAGGGTATGCTGGCGAAGGAGAGAATACAAAAGTACATCTCGAAGGGGTTTTCGGAAAAGCTCTCGAAGCTCGGAATTAGAAGTTCATAGCACTGAAGGTCGCGGACCAGACCCTTTCCACTTCTTTACGAGCACAGACGCAAATTCCCTCTTCGTTTCGTACATGGCAGTCGGCCCGAAACCAACGTGCCACGAGTTCTTGAACTTCTTGCCTTTCGCATCGCGAGACCATTTGACGAGGTACTCGTAGTTTCCTGCGTGGTGGAGTCGTTTCAGGAAGTCCACTCCGTCGAATGACAGTGCCCGGGATGTCACCTCTGGCGTTCTTGCGCTGTGCCAGAATTGACGAGATGTTGCCATACTCGGTGTCCTCGTCCGGCGCAGCGCTCGTTTCAGACTTCGTGATCGCGCTCAGAGTCTTTGCACCGAGCAGGTCCTGCATCTCGGCAACCTGGGCACGCAGCAACTCGATTGTAGCCTCCAGCTCTGCCTCTCTGGAACTACGTGCAGCAATCATAGTAAGAACGTTCTTTATGTTGTGTACGTCCTCCTCGATGGCCGAGTGCATGCAGCCGTATGTCCTCTTTGGGGGCATGTTGCGTCTTTTAAGTACTGGTTTTAATTGCATTTGCAAAATTACCCGAAAACCTCCTCCAAATTACGATAGAATCTTCTGTCCAGACAGTTTCCCATACTGGTCCTTTGAACCAAGATGACACGTCGACAAGCACTTCATCACACGCCTCTTCCGGCTGTTCAGATACTGTCTCCACAACCCATCCGTCCCCTCTCCTGACAAAGTCCCATGTTTTTTTCCGGAGGTTGGGAATGACGTAAGGAGTTATTTTTTTCGTCTCAGCCATACCCTTCTGCAGTCGCCCCTTCATATAAATACTTGATGCAGACGCCTCCGACCACCGTACCCCATCCGTTCGCCGGGAGCAAGGATGACGAAGTCCCAAACAAGTTCGATCTCGCCAGAATAGAGGGTGCGCGCCTCGCGCAGCTGAAGATGAACGCGCCGAGCACGGTACGAGGCGTGCAGATGTCCCCGCTGGTCTCCGCAGAGGATGTGTACGCCGCGGAGCTCAAACACGGAACCATCCCGGTCGTGCTCCAAAAGCCAGGTGGGGGGCATGCTGCTCCCACAGCCCCCCCTGCATTTCGTCCGTATTATTAATTTTTAATTCTCTTGCCCGGATGGCTTTCCAGGGATCGGCTCAAAGCCCAAGAGGATCCTCAGGCTCAAAGCGGGTGGGACGGCCTTTGAAAAGCTGATGTAGTATAGGAACGTTTGTGCTATTATTTAAGGTTCGTTCACAGCTTGCAAACAATGTCGAGAGGCTTCACCGATGAAGTCACCGGAGAGCGTCTACGCGGCATAACTTACCTGCTGGAACGTTGCTTCTGGCCAACATATTCTTACAGGAAGGCAACGTCGGGGGCCGTCAAGTGCACGGCGGCGCCGAATGCGCCGAAGGGAAAGCGCGGTGGCCTCATCCGCGGCAGTCAGGTCGACTCGCAGATATGCGGCTGCGTCAACCGCGGCGTGGCGCCCACGCACCCCTATGCCATAAAGATACTCAAGGCTCTGTCAGTCTCCGGACTCAAGCCAGAGAAAGCGCAGGTCCGCGTCACGGACCCGACGTTTGGCATCGGCACGGGCGTCGACCTTCTCTGCTCGAGGACTTCTGAAAGTGGTAGAAAGAAGCTTGTCATTTGCGAGATAAAAGCTGGATTCAACCGGCCGGGTACGCTCCACACTTGTCGAACGCAGTCAACCAGACTCTCTGACAACAATTCGCCTCAGGTGTTTACGAAATGGCGTGCGGGACGATGATCAAGTGCCTCAAGGGAATGCCAAACAGCCTGAGGTTTGTTTTTCGTATTGGCTTACGGAATCGTGGTGCTGCGGAAGTTTTATTCATTCCCTCCACGACATCGCAGGAACCAGCACCAAGTGCAGACGGTGGTGACGCGGGCTCTTTTCATGTCAACGTTCCCGGAGCACGAGGACGTGGATGCCTGCATTGTCAGGGTTTCGGACGAAGGCGTCCACATACACCCCGTTGACCGAAAGCTCTATCAAAAGGCGGGTGCCATCATGGAGACTATTTCGCTGGCGCGGAACCGTATAAAGGTGAAGAAGCCGTTCTCGGTTAAGAAGAAGAAATATAAAAGGCTGATTGAGACCAAATAGTAAAATGTCGTTCCTGTTTCTTGAAAGACAGTTTTTTGGTCTTCGTACAAATATTCCACCAAATTCGACGGCGCTGAAAACATCCTCACCACGTGTGAATCAGTATAAGCCAAAGCCAAAGCCAAAGCCAAAGGCGGAGGCACCGCAAAATACGAAGCCCAAGCCACAGCCAAAGCCAAAGGCGGAGGCACCGCAAAATACGAAGCCCAAGCCACAGCCAAAGCCAAAGGCGGCGGCACTGCAAAATACGAAGCTCAAGCCACAGCACAACCAGGCGGCACCGAAAGGCGAGCGCTCGCAAAGCCAGGGGCCGAAAGGCAAGCGCTCACAGAGCCAGGGCCCCCAAGGCCGGCGCCCTCAAGGGCAAGGTCAGCAAGGCGAGAGCCAACAAGTCCAGGGCACACAAAACCACATCAAGACACAGGGATCTCACAACGGCCAGGGTCCTCATGGCCCGAACGGCCAGGGAACTCATGGCCCGAACGGCCAAGGTACTCATGCCACGAACGGCCAAGATATTCATGGCCCGAACGGCCAGGGAACTCATCGTCCGAACGGCCAAGGTACTCACGGCCAGCAAGGCCAGGGAACTCATGGTCCGAACGGCCAAGGTACTCACGGCCAGCAAGGCCAGGGAACTCATCGTCCGAACGGCCAAGGTACTCACGGCCAGCAAGGCCAGGGAACTCATCGTTTGAACGGCCAAGGTACTCACGGCCAGCAAGGCCAGGCACAGGGTACGCATGACCAGGGCCAGCAAGGCCAGGGACAGGGTACGCATGACCAGGGCCATCATGGCCAGGGACAGGGTACGCACGACCAGGGCCATCACGATGATGTTCATTCTCCTCGCAGTAAGTATCGTAGTGACAACACCCAATATGATCGTGGATCATCCATGCCTCAAGATGTTGATGACAACAGAGGGAAAACATACAACCAGAGAAACTGGCGTGATAGGGTCGACGACGCGGCGGGCGCGGTCGGCAACGGTGCGTCATACGCTTCGGGCGGTATTGCTGGTGCAGCAGGGGGTTTGGGGAACGTCGCTGCGGGTGGAGCGCAGGCTGCCTATCAAGTTTCATCTACAGTCGCGCAAGGGGCGACCTCGCTTGGGGGGTACGTACTGGGGGGCATCGCGGGTGCTGCCGCAAACGGGGCGATGTATCTTGCAAACGGTGCTGCTGCTGCGGGGCAATTTGTTGGAGACACATATCTAAAAGTAAAAGACGGGCAAAGCAGCGCGCTTGCCCAGATACAGGACGGGTTTCAGGACCCAAATGCTACGTAATGTATTTATGGTCTCGCACTATTGTACCGATGCTCGTCTTTCTCTTGCTCTTGCTCGGTGCAACATGCTCGCTCGCGGATATCAGCTACCAGCCGGTTGCGTGGGGGTTTTCGACAGAAAACAGCAGGTTGCCGAACGTGTACATTCCCCCAACGTCCGGCGTGTCGTTCCAGTTCCCTAACATAGTAGGGTGCGTGTTTTGCATGATCGTGAAACAACGGACGCCCATAGACTGACTCGCCGACATCTTACCAGATCCCTCCACACAGTATGGCTCATGAAGTCGGAGGCGGCCATGGATGCGTGCAACTTCACGGGGGCGACGGAGTTTGCAGTAAACTCGAGCTTGCCTTCTATGGCATTCGTGAATTGGGTTCCCCCTGGCCCAGGCGAGTATTTTTTCGCGTGCGACGGCGGAGCGCTCACGCATTGCATCCTGTACCACCTACGCGTCAAGGTGACGGTGTCCGACACGGTCCCGCCGGCGCCGCTCGCGCACCCGAAGGGAGACGGCAGCGCTATTGATCCGGGGGCGGCAGCAGGAATTGCAATAGGCGCCGCGGTTGGGTTTGCAGCAGTGATATATATTGCGATGAGGGTAATCAAGAACTTGAGGTTGGGCCCATAGTAAATGCTTGTATAGACGCGGCGGCTCCACACGCAAAGGACGTCATGAGAACCCAGTACGCCGCCTGTATAGGCTCTTGGACCGTCGTCTGCGCTTCTGCATCCGGAGGCGCCTCCGGGGCTGGGGACGGAGCCAGTGCCGGTGGCGCCATATCAAACTCGAAAGTGCCTGTGTCGTTTGCGATGACTGCGACGATCCAGTCGTCGTAAAGGTGCGGGTCGGTGAAGACGGTGGCGTTGACGACGCCGCACGCCGATCCCCTGCTGACGACGCCCACTTGGAGGCCCGAGGCCGCGTCCACGAGCGGGCCGCCGCTGTCGCCCATGCACGTGCTCTCTGTGGCATTCTGCGCGCAGAATTGGTCGGGCCCGACGGTTCCCGGGCACGCTCCGTCCGCAGTCGGCGTCATGTATGCCTCGCGGAGCAGGTTGGACTGCAAAGACCCTATTGCCGTTTGGCCCCAGCCCAGAACGAGGCTCTGCTGCCCGAGCCGATGCGGCGCGTTCTTCAGAATCTGCACGCCGAGAGGTGCATAGAGGAGCTTCACCAATGCAACATCCCCACCCCTCGGATACATAGGGTGCGAAATCCCAGACACGACAGGTATAGGCGCCCCGCGCTGCGTCGATGTGCCAAACCTGCAGTTGGGTCCGAATGTGACTGTGATGTTTTGCAAAGTAAAATAATGATGATGATTATTATTATATGATACCTTGCCCAAGCAGGTCCGAGCTCGAGGTCTGGCATGCAGTGTGCGGCGGTCAGGAGCCACTTTGGCGCCACGAGTGCGGATCCGCAAATGTGGTAGCCCACGGGCGACTGCAGACTCGCCACGAATGTGTTGGTGCCCTCCGGCGAGAATCTGCCTCCTATTATCCGGACGTCCAGGTTGCTCGCGTTGCCGAACGTCTGGTTGCAGGATGCCTGGAAGAACACCTGTCCGTGCCCCGTCGAGTCCACGAGCTGCTCCAGAGACTGCGTCCAGTTGACAGCCGTGGACGCTGATGCCCCCACCAGGCTGACCTTTGCGTCTTCGCACTGCTGAGCCGGCAGCCAGCACGGGGTGGCCGAGCACCACGTCGTGGCGATACCTCTCGCGTTCGTCAAAGACGACACAGCCGCGTAGAGCGCACCCGAGCACCCCCGGCAGCTGGCTCCTGCTGCGAACGTCGGCGAGGGCCAAGTGCCGGACCAGTAACCGGCCGTTGGCCCGGACGGGACGCACACGGGCAGAGAGAACTGCATAAACAACTCGTTTGCGCTCCTGCCATGGTTGATTGAGGCTTTAGGATATTTCGATAATTATTACACAGGCTTTCTGAAGGCGTTTAAAGAAAACACTGTTACCTGCTCAGAAGCCTCCATGCGGACATACCAACTGATCCCGTCTTCACCGTCCACGTTATGTCTGACTCTGTATCTGGACTGACCCAGAGGCGTACGGTGTCTCCGGGGCACCAAGACTCCACAGGTAGTAGTACTGCAGCGTTGGGAAGCCGGGAGGACGCTTCGTACGCGAAAGGAACAGGCAGAGGCGTTGCCGGCAGAGGCCAGGTCTGCGGGACAACGACCTCGCACTGCGTGACTCTGCTGAATGTGGCGCTGTAATCAGACCCTGCGCATCCGTTGGCACACGAGGCGTAGAGAGTCACGTCGATAACAAGCCTGTACAGGCTCTCGAAGACGCCCCCGCGTACAGACACGTCCGGCCGGCTGCCGGCGTCTATGCGAAACCTGGCTGACGCGTCCGAGGAAGTCACTCGCAGCTTCGTGCCGTTGCATACGCTCTGGTACTTGAATACAGCCACCGGCCTCTCGTCTGGACCAGCATCGAATGTTCCCCGCCGCGGCTGCGCGTCATCCACCACGTAGGCCCCGGTGCGGCGGAACAGCAGCGCAACTAAAACGGTGCGCTTCAGGACCTGCATGCAGTACTGTGTCATATTTAGGTTATATATGAGTCGTTCGGGTAGATGCACGATGCACAGAACAATACTCGTGTTGCTGTTTTTGGCGCGTGCGAATGCGACTCTGCAGGCGTACATAACTGGAGGTTACAACGTCGATAAACCCGGAAGGTATGTATGTATGTGTTATGATGCGCGATTCCAGTGTAAATAACCACATGCAACTATGCAGGTATCCGTTCATGGTGAGCATCCAGGTGAACGATTCGGCAGTGAGCAACACGTTCACGCACAGATGCGGAGGCTCTCTCGTGGCGCCTCGATGGATCCTCACGGCAGCGCACTGCGTCACCCCTTTCGTGAACAACACACAGGTTGTGTCCGTCCTCATAGGGGCGCTGAACGTCACAAACAACGGATACACGCGCTCTTTGGACCCGGGAGCAGAATTCATGCACGTTTCTGGTGCAGTATATCACGAGAGTTATAAAGTGCTGACTTCTGGAGCAGTTGTCAACGACATTGCGCTGCTCCGCCTCCCGGTCGCGTCCATGTTTACGCCCAAGTCAATCACAACCGAGGTGAGAAATACGTGAGCGAGGTGAGTTTATGAGTACTTGGCGCACCTGATCGTTTTATTTACCTCGCAGGATGTGTACAAGTACTCGGACCAGCAGATTGCTTCGCGGCAGTTTCTGAATGGGGTGATCATGGGTTGGGGCCGCATGTCCGAGTACGGGCCGCTATCAAACACTCTTATGAACGCGGCGATGCCCGTGGTGGACAACGATGTGTGTCTCGCGTCCTTGCTGCTCAACGGCGCAGGAACGTCATCGGAGGACTTCTCTGGTATCGTGTGCGCGCACCACGACAGTGGCACAGTGGACTCGTGCGAAGGCGACTCCGGGGGGCCGCTCATGTTCACGACAGACCCGGCTCCGGTCTTTGGTCCGGACCCCGCCACGCGCTACTACCACGTGTACGCAATCGCCGGGATCGTGAGCTTCGGAAAGCGGTGCGAGGAGAATGGCGAGTACGGAGCTTACACGAGGGTTTCGCAATACACGGGCTGGCTTGCGGCGCAGGTGCGCTTCACATTTTACATATCGATGCACTGTAGAATGGTTTTTGCTGATGATACATTTTATCCACATCGCAGGGCGTCGTCTTCACACCCGCCCAGCTCGCGCCGCCGGCGCCGTACGTGGATAGATTGCCCCCGAGCCCTCCGCAGCCTCCTATATTCCAGACGTCGTCCGACTTTGTGTATCCAAACGGGCCCACCCCTCGGATAACTGTCAAATGGTTTAGATATGGAAAAAACACTATGTTCAAGGTCACAGCACTCATTCTGGTGGACCAATCGCATTCTGAAGGGGTGAGCAGCGAGGCGGTGCTGATCGGGTTCGGTGCACACAACGACACGCAACCGTCCGCCGTGTTTGCTGCGTGGGCTTATGTGCTCCATGAACCGACTCTTCGATTCGCAATACAGGCGAGAGTGCCGTCTGGCGACTCTCTCGTAGTTGCGCAGGCTCCTACGGGGCTCTCCATAGACAGCAAGCTTCCAGACAGGACGCAGACGATGTACGATGCTGGAATCGGGGTCTTTGTATTTTCCTGGCCGCACAGGCCGGGCGGCGGCGATCCGTGGGACATTGACTGGGGCGAGAACACGTCCATATTTTATGCGGTTCAGGGTCCGCGAAACAGACTGGCACCGGATCCCGCGTCTCCCTTGACGTTTGATGCGGGATGGGCAGTGCAGCGGGGCGTGCTGTTTCCGAAGACCAGATCATACGACTACGAATTCGTGGGTATGCAGGGCGGAAGCGGCGGACCGGAAGGTCTGGGGGCGGGTGCCATCGCCGGCATAGTCATAGCAGGGGTTGCAGCGTGCGCTCTGGCTGCGTCAATACCACTCATAATCAGTAGGGAGAGGACAAAGACGCATCTGTCGGCCGCCGCAGACGCTGCTGTCAAAACAACGCAAGGGTACCTCGTGATGTAGCCTATATATACACGATATTACAACGTCTGAATGGAAGTGAGAGTATACGCATCGCAAACCGTCCAGGCTTCCGTCTGCGGTTCTTCGTCGTACGATGCGGTTGCTTCAGGCAGATTGCATCGCCTCGATGGACCAGGAGGCGAGTTGGCGTTTTAATGTGACCTCGACCTTTAATGTCCGTGACCTTTAACGTCACCGCACTTTTTGAACGATATTGGTCTGCAGGTGATTCGTGCACCGAATGCGCCAACACGACTCTCCCGGTGAACGCGCTCGTTACGGTGGATTATGATATACAGACGAGGGACGCAACGTGTGAGCCGGTGTTTTCTATCGTGAATGACCCTCCGGCATGGGCTTCGGGCGGCCCCTCAATAACATGCGTGGACAACTGCTCGACGGAGCACGTGTTCGGAGGGTCTGTGGTGGTGAATCCCCTTGACTTTATGGTGTCTCTGCAAATACCAGCCGGCTCCCACCGCTGCGGTGGTACGCTTATCATACCTGGATATGTGCTGACGGCGGCTCACTGCGTGTTGGGCGACGCTGGCAACGGCAACAGAGGGTTTCAGTGGGCTGTGGACGACGCGTGTCCTTCCGGCTCGTGCGCGAGCGCGCTCGTGGGCGCCCAGAATCGCCTTGCCGGCCTCCGAGGCGGGCCCTCGCTCGGCCAGAAGCAGGGTCGGCTGGGCATCGCGGGCTGGGCAGCGCATCCGCTGTACGACCCGGTGACGTTTGCGCACGACGTGGCACTCGTGCGGTTGTCCGGCTCCATGGACTGGACGAGGGTGCGTGACTCTTATGCAGTGCGGGACCCTTTCATCAGGACTCCAGACTCTAAACCCCTCCCACCCGGGCGCAGCGCGAATACGCCCTCGGCCCGTGGAACAACGCATCGTCGAGGGTTCCGCAGCTCTCCGCGCTGGGCGTTCTCGGCTGGGGACTTGACGAGACTGGGAATCTATCCCCGCTGCTCCGCAACGCCACCATGCCGTACGTGCCGAGGAGGGACTGCCTGACGACCTGGACAAGGCGCGTCGCAGGCGGAGCGGGACTGGTCACCGAAGACACATTCTGCGCTGGCAGCCCCTACGCGACGGATTCGTGCTCTGGCGACAGCGGAGGACCTATCGTACTTATGGGCGGTGCAGAGGGCGCATCCTTTGGGTCACAGGTTGGAATTGTTTCGCATGGGGTGAACAGTTGCGGGGGGAACTCGGCGCCCGGCGTATACGCTTCTTTGGCAGATCCTGGGAATGCGGGCTGGATTGTCCAGCGGCTCACAGCCTGGGGTGGTGTGTCAGCAGAAGGTGCTGCCGTACCAGGGGACCACGCACCGGAGACGAACTTCGTGGTGTTCCTCCCACTCATAATTGCAGTGCTAAACTTTTTCGTAGCGTTCCTTCTAAGACGACGGGGGTATTGATGTTATACTACTGGAGCGAGCCGAGTGTCCACCAGCATCTGCTGGTGCTCACGGTCCGCTTCCACCGCCCTCTGCGCCGCTTCGACAGCCGCGCGAGCCTCGGCTGTGCAGACCAGGAGCGCTTGGTGGCGGGCGATGGCGAGAATCCCCATCAGCTCCGGCTGCCCCCATACTGGCACATCGCTGCCAGACTGACGGCGAGCGCTGATGAGGCCGCCGGATGCCTCCGCAGCGCAGAGCTTCTGGGTCGGGTCGCCCATAGTCTGTACAGCGTCTTCGGCGGACAACAGAACCGCGCACGCGCGCATGAGCGCCACGACGGAATGCGGCGCCCCCAGTACCTCGAAGGCCTTTACATGGGCCGGGTTGATCGCGAGCCTTTTGGCGGCTTCCACCGCGTCCGGCAGAAGCCGCGCGAGGCGCCGGCGAGCGGCTGCGGCGACTGGGGTAGGCACGATCACGGTGAGGTCGGTAGGGTGGGAACGCGGGTCAGCGCCGTCCTCCGCGAGAATCACCGCACACGTTATGCGAGCTCGAATCTCCTCATCGGCCTCCCCGACGAAAAGGGCTGCGCGAATGGCAATCTGCAGCGGAGTGAAGCCGTCCGTGTCCTGGACACCAGTGTCTGCGCCCGCAGCAATCAGCACGCGAACGCACGCCGGAGAGCCAACGGCCGCGCAGTGCAGCGCTGTGCCTTCGTTCTCGTCCCTGGCGTTTATGTCTGCGCCGGCGGACAGAATGGCCTCGATGCAATCGGGATTTTCGCCAACCGCAGCCAGGTGGAGCGCAGTCTGCCCGTCAGCATCCCTAAATTCGAGGCCGGCGCCGGCAGCGAGCAGCACGTTGAGTATGGGGAGTTGCCCGTACAGGGCCGCGCTCATGGTTGCCGTGTAGCTGTTGTCGGCCACTGCGTCCTTGTTCACACCGGCGGCGAGCAGGGCCTCGACGATGTTCTGTCGGTCTTCTTCTGACGCGGAATGCACGAGCTCGAGCTCCATCTCGCGTGGAGACATGTTTCCCTGTCGGCATAAAGTCAAAATCAAATTTTGTGCCGAGGGGGGAAAAAGTCACGCACGGTAGGAACGCACCAGGAGCAGCTGCTCAGCTTCCATCGTAAATATTTTATTAAAATTACTTTTAGTTTTGTTTGTGAGTCTTCTCACTTTCGTGCAAATGTTTCAGAACAAATGTATCAGGTAACACGAAAATTATAAATGTAAATTGTAATATGTTTAATAGGTAAATGCTGTCTAAGCGTTCCGGACGCGTCAGCATCACAAAGGCCCTCGAGCAGCTATCTCTTGTTGAAGAAGATCCTCCGCTCCTCGTGAGCTTCGACACGGAGGGCACGGCGAGGTCTGGAGGCATACGCGAAATTGCAGCATGCTGTGTCGAGCGCCCGTCTGACACGTTTGCAGACATTGTGACGACCCTGTCAAACGCTACTGGTTTATCCGCTTCGGACGCCGATCGCACGTGGGCACGGGTGGGTCCGCGATTCTTTGCGTGGCTTTCTAAGATGGCGGATGATTCGAGGCCCATCGTGCTTGTGGCACACAACGCAAAGCACGACGCAGCGCTCCTGCGCCGGGAGACTATCGAGCAATGCCCCCAGTGCGTAGACCACACGCTGCGGATCGCAGACACTCTTGCCGGCACGCGCGCAAAGCTGCCGGAGCTAAAGCGGCGAGACCAGTCCAGCGTGTACAAGCACCTGTTCGGCGCGGCTCCCGCAAAGGCGCACACCGCGCTCGCAGATGCGATAGCAAATGCCTCCATAGCAAGGGAGTTATCTGAATACCTGGCAGCAAACAACGCCATCATCTTCCCGAAAGAAAAGTGATGTTTTACATTTCGTATTCGTCAACATCTATAGGATTTGACAAGCTTCCTCGGAAGATTTTCCACTCCATCGGGTTTTCATCCGTGTAAACGGCGGAGCCGCCGACTGCCCAGCCAGACTTGAGGAACTCCGCGAATCCTCGCATCGTCTGCGCACTCACCCCCATGTTAATGAAACTTGAAATTACATACAACTTGGTCTCGCTCTCGTGCTGCGGTAGCGCAGCAACGTGCCGGACGAGGCTGTGGAAGTTGTTTGCCAGCCACAGGCCGCCGCTGACGGACGTGCCAGACGACAGTATGACCGTAGACGAAGATACAATTAAACTGGTGAAGAATGACGTGAAACGGTCCATTATTCTCCTGAATATAGGCTCTTCGGCATACTGGAAAAACTCGCGCTCAAGTTCGTTTCGGATTCTGTATACCTCCTCATTGTATTTAATCATTTCGAAAGAAACACCATCTTTCCATCCGCCCGCAGGCGCGTCGATTTCCGAAATCCACCCGTACGGGTCCGTGCTAGTTGCTGCATTAAAGTATACGCTTGACATCGATGGTCTTGGTCTCGGCCAAGCGAGCACAGGATGGCGGCGCACTCGTAGTCCTGTGATCAGATGCGCTTATTTTTTATTCTCTTTATGCTTTAAAAACAAAACTGGTTTTGCACTCACCACCGCTCGATCGGGGAAGCTGGCGGATGTCATCGAGTATCTGCAGTCGGGGCTGGCAGAGCGTGTGCTGCTCTCCGCAGTACCAGAGATGTGCATTTCTCGGTCCTCAACATCCACCATTTCTATGTGACGCAGTTTCTAAACTGTAAAGACATTTTGCAGACGACAAAAGTCCATGCACATTTCTATCATGTGCTTTCTTTCGCTCACCATACTCACTGGTATCTTTCATACTGGTGTGCGTTATATAAGTGCATACATAATTGAATAGACATGTCGGTTGTTATTGGGCCGCGACGGCCCAAAAGCAAAAAGGTTACCGATCGGAAAATAACAACAACAGCGTGGAGAGGCCGTGGAAACGAGACCTCTGACCTTCCTAAAATCCCAATAGACTTGTATGAAAAGATTCGAGACCACCCGGGAGATTGGAATACCATAGAAATTCCAGATGGGTACAGACTATTTACATCTGCATATTCGGACTACAACAGATGCCAAGAACGGTATTCCACTGTAATTTTCAACCGCGCTTCCGTTGTGTATTCAATCTGGAAGAGACCGGACATATTCGTGGTGACATCCGTAGACTCGCAGGATGCACTACTGGGGTTCCTTGTGGCAACACGTACCCAAATGGAACTTCACATTGATGCGATAGTGAGTATGCCAGGGGAGGGCGTCGGTGGCGAACTGTTAGAGCGTGCCAGAATTCTAGCCATGGATCTCAAGTGCACCGAAATCACGCTGGAAAGTTTGGGGTATTCAATCGCAAAGAGCGCGGAAGCATGCGAAAGTGGACGGGCTAAGTTTGATCTTAACGAGTATTACCTTCGGAAAGCATTCCATTTTGCGAAACACTGCGGCGACAAGCCTCTCGCCACTACGGGTGAATACAACAATAATGCCGTTTACATGAGCAAGTGCATCGCCGGTGGCACGGCGGCCATAAACGCAAATACGTCAGATGATGGGTGTTCAATCATGTGACTCAAACCCGCGAGACAACGCTTCATTTCGTGCAGCACGTGCATCGTCCACCGACGGAGGCATGCACAGATAGCAAGGCATGAGGCCGCTTGCGGAATCGCAGGTGGCGTGCGCTGACGTCAAGGCACACTCGGAGCGCCTGTCGCACGATGTGGGTGCGTCGGATGCTGCAGCAACTATGATGATTGCAATAAAACCCAACCGCCACATGGTTTCATGGGTGCAATGGCTATTATATACGCACGGGGTGTCCGATGCACAACATGAGCGTTCTATATGGCCCCCCACCTAAAGGACGCCTTTCTACCAACTTTCGTTTCACTGCTGTGCCGGTTTATGTAGATAATAAATACGCATGGCCTGGGTTGGAGGTGCATAGGTGCAAGCATAACGGGACTGATATGAACGGTATCTTTACGACTCGAGGCATCAAGAAGGGTCTCCTCATTCCTTACACGGGTGTCTTTAAACCCGACCTCTCCGAAGACCAAGAGTGTCCTTACTGCATGACAGTCAAGGGCGGGGCGGTTGACTCGGAGGATCTCAGCAATGATTGCTTGCACATAGCCGGTTACGTCAACGAGCCAGATGTGAACCAGACATACAACTGCATGTTCGTGCAGACTCCGTACAAATATACGATGCCTGGATACAGAGACTTCAAACCGTACGGAGGACTCTACATGTTTCTACTCGTGGCTCGTGATATACCAGACGGCGGAGAGCTGCTCGCATCATATGGACCTGATTATACACATCAAAGATACAAAGTGAAGAAAAATCCTCCCAAGTGGGGAACCCTTCTATACAGTCTGCATAAGTGCGGTAAGATACCGGCCGAGTCAGGATAAGTGTATGCGTTCGCGGAAAAGGACTCCGGTTGGACACAAAATTCTCACTTCTTCCCCAAGGCGCCATGGAAATTATTTCTCTCAGGAAGGTAGAGGGAGATGAGCGGCCTCGGCCGGACGCCTTTGTGGATTTCGTGGCTCTGATGGAACAGTTCCCAAGCGCGGCTGTCATTTTCTGGCTCGAGGGGTTCTACGACGAAGAGCTGTACGAGCACGCGGACTTGCTGCGGGCGGTGGAGCTCCTGGGCAACGTCACGAGGCCGTCTGTGGAATTCCATCTGGACGCTGGCGAGGTGCCAGATTGCGTCAGGGCTGTTGTTGCAGATTTGGCTCGCCTCGGGAAGGTGCCGAGCATGAGCACCGATGACGGGGAGTTCTTCCAGGAGCTCATCAAGACGCCTAGCGTCTTGCTGCCCAGCGTCGCGCTCATCAAGAACATTGAGATTGAGAACTACGAGACCGACCTCCTGAAGGACGCGCTCACGGTCTTCATCTCGACGAACACGAGCTCGGAGCTCATCAGGATCAATAGCCTGACGTACTTCGCCAACGAGGTCGATGTGGACCACACAGAAGCGCGGCGCTTCGTGCAGTGGGTCTTGGACGATCTGCCAGGTAGCTATCAACTGTGTGAGCTTGTTTGATTCACCTGCAGGCCCCACTGAGCTTTTTTTTCTCTACGCAGGTCTCATTCTCGGCAGCCGCGGGACACGTAAGATTGAGATCGGAGGCATAGTGAGCGTCATCGAGTTCAACTTTGACAACAAACTGGAAGGAAACACTCAGATAGTTATTGACCGCGAACTAGACACGATGTGCATTCAGCGCATTACTGAGCAGTAGTTGTTTGCGCTGGCGGTTGCCGTTAGTCAAGCATCTTGTTTTATTGGGGAACGACTCGGTCGTTACAGCGCAGCATCTTGTTTTATTGGGGAACGACTCGGTCGTTACAGCGCAGCATCTTGTTTTATTGGGGAACGACAATTGCCGTTACTTAATGCTACACCCTGTTTAAAAACTCGTCTATGGATTCGAGAGGCTCAGAGAACCAGAGCTCCAGCACATTCTGCGGTTGGGCCCGGTTCGTCAGCGGGCAACAGGCGAAACTAGTAAAACTTTCAAAAGGTTTTCCTTTGGTAAAATACCAAACACACCTCCGTGGCCTTCCACTGCGTCCCAGCATCCACGGGCGACAGGTTATGGTGTACACCGTTCGCCGCGCACGCGCAGCACAGACTGCATGCAAGAGCCCTCGAAATTGGCGAGTTATCGTGGCCGCCGGCCTGTCGCACTCGCTTCAAGGTTCGGGCCACGTTCTCGGTGAGACAGACCGTACCGGACGCCTCGAGTGCCGCGAAGGCGGACTCTGCGACGTCGAGGGGGGTGGCTCTCGACGTGCCCATTGCGAGCTGTGCCATGGAGAACATTGCTACGTTGACGAATCGAGCAGTAAAAAAAAACGTCAATTACGTTGTAACTTTTGGTCTCTTCCGCTTTGCGTCGACCAGGGAAGCGTGCAGCTTGACAGACTCCTGCAGCGCCTTGACGATACGAAGGTCCGGTGTGATCTTGTGCGTCGCGTCGTCTCGCACGGCCACGTTCTCTCGAAGCATTTCTATCGTGGTCCAAACTATTTTTATCGCCTCCGTAGACTGCCTGTCCTCGCTGTTACTGCTATAGTTCATGATGTACATGTATATCGACTTTCTAGACCAGGCTCCGTAGTCGTGCATCGAACGAATTTGGTCCTGGGAGCAGACAGGGTTGTCAGATGCTGGTTTACGCAATCGCTGGTTACACTGATTGACACTCGCACCTCGTAAAAACCATGCACCGCGTCTACCAGGTCGGTCATCGACGTGTTGTTGTTCATGTGACGCTCTATGAGAGCGTGCATTTGGCTGAACGCGTCCTTGAGCTGGCTGGACCCAAGATCCGTGGGATCGTCGTCGTCACCAGGACTGAAGCGTGACGCAAAGCAGAAGCTTGTATCGTCGTCTGGATCGTAGGGCATCTCGTCGGCCGGCGCCCTGATCCTTGTTGCTGCCGTTTCATCGATCTCCAGATTGGGAAAGAAAGCGCCCCCCTCGTCATCCATGTCGTACACACTGATACATTTGAAACATATATATACGCGCAGCCCTCAAGTATGCTCTTGTGTGATGCCATGTGTGTGGGATACGCCTTTTTCTGGCCCCATTTGCTCCGGGGACGCCGAGCAGCACGACGCTCCGGAGGAGCTGTATGCTCCCGCGGGCTCGGTGGTATACGGCTGCGATGCGGACGTGTATCTGGTCGACGGGGCTCTGTGCGGGACCGGATCGTGGACCCTCGGGCGTGACGCGCAGATGTCTGTCGGCGGTGCTGGCACATTCTACATGTACTATAACGTGTCCGTCCCCGAGTTCCTGTCCCCCGCGGACCCAGTGGGAAGGTCAGGATCGGACACTTCCAGCCTTTCCATCGTCATACCGGGGTCTGTCTTTGCGTCGGCCGTCGTCCGCATGGCACCCCAGTCTATCACATACCAGGTGGGGCGATTTGGTATTACACAACTACTGGTACAATTCGGTATTTTACACAATCTCTTTTGTTGCAGGGTGCCTCCTACGCGAAGCTCGCGTATGCCCAGTCCAACACGACATCGGACGCTATACTCGTACAATCTTCGGTAGCTGGGCCCGGCGAAATCCTCTTGTCGGAGTTTGTGCCTCTTCCTGTTGCGCCAGGTGAGGATCTGGTATGCAGGTCCTTCAGAATTTATGATTCCTTTTTGACAAAGGGCGCATTCACGTCGCAGGGAAGGCATGCGTCGTCTGGAAGGACGCGGCTTCAGTGCCGGTGCCGCTCCCACCCATACCTGGCGTCCCAGACGTCGTCTGGTCGTCCGTGCAGCCCGTCACAGTGCTCGAATTCTCCGGGCACGGGACGTCCTTCAGGTCTGACGCGGGTGCATTCGTGTCGAGCCTCACTGCGGGGAGCGTCCTCATATGTCAGAAGTACAGTGTGCCGCCCCCCACGCCGCCTCCACCGTTCGAGTCTACTGTGTCTGTGATACAGTCACAGGCATCGGTGTGGGTATCTCTGGCGGCGAGCTTGTCCATTGTCTTCGGAACAATACTCACGTTATGCGCATTCGTGGAGAATAGACGGAGAAAGAAGAAGGAGGAACGGGAATCTTTGAAACAGCAGCAGCTCAATCCGTACGGCCTGCTGAATCCGCCGCTGCCTGTTTGGCAGACACCCCCGCTAAAGAAGCCGGAAGATGCAGCAGCAGGAGGTTCCCGTGCGAAACAGGTCGTCGTACGGGTATAGGTCGTATAGGTATAGGTATGTCGTATAGGTATATCGTAATATGCGTATATTTTTATGCGGCGGACGTTCGTCGTACGAACTATGTGGTGGTCTAACGATGTCGATGACGCTGTCGAGATTGCGCACGTGTGTTCGGACTCGTGCGCAAAGGCGATCCGGGGATCTTGGGTATGCACCATGAACGGAACTGTCCTTGGTCCAGCTCTTCTCGAGAACATCAAGATACCAAAGCCGCAGACACCGATAAAGAATCGCGCCGACTGCAATCCGGCGGCCAGAGGCCGGTTCGTCACCTCCGTGCAGGCTCTGCTCACAAAACTCGTGAAGGTACATCCCTCGCATAGATACAATACCCACCGATTACCAAACCGACATAAAGACGCAATGCAGGGTGATAAGCGTACAAAGGTGGAAGGGGCGCGTGCAGGCAAGGGCCGCGTGCACGCGCTGCGCAATGCTACTCGGTCGGTGCAGAGCGATATCGAGAAGGGCAAGCTCCCGAACGTGGGGATCGCACTTTGCGTCGCATGGACATCGTACGAGAAGTCGACCAACGCCCTGGATGTGCTTGCTGAACTTGACCAGGTGAGCCTTTTTCGCGCTTCTGGTGGTGGTGTGTTTTTACTAAGACGTAGATGTATACAGGACACGGAGACGCACCTCCTGCAAGAATGTGGAGACTTCTTCTGTAAGTACCTTGCAAAGGAACCAGGCACGCAGACATTATTCATTCGTAATTCGAGTAGTCTGGACGCTGACGCGCATGCTACACAGGCCCGGGGGTTCAGGAGTGCAGACCAAAGCTGGACGCTCTTGCGCTCGCCATACTTTTCTTCATGAGAGACGGTATACCAGGAAAACTCAAGAGCTCCAAGTTCCTCTTTGCAAACCTGCCAGACTTGAGTCGTCTGAAGAACTACGACATACCTATATCAAGTTTCACGGTACGTATACGTTATGCATTGTGTGTATCCCGAGTGAGTCACTTACACATTCGACGCAATTGCAGCATGGCAGGCGATACATACAGAGTGTTTTGGACGAGGATGCGTGACTAGAGCAGCTCGCTAATCTCGTCGTGGTAGATGTGCCACGCTATGTTGGAGTGCGAAGGAGGCTCCCAGAGGGCCTCCTTCGTCTTGTGATTGTAAAAAAACACCCTGTCGTGCTCTGCGCTGTGCGACTCGGCCCACGCGGCATCCACCGGCGCCTCCCACGTCGTTTCGCCATCCGCAGTCTCGAAGTAGGTCGCGTTGCGCTCCTCGTCCCTGTGGCCTAGCACCTTCGGCTTGGTGCGCGTCGTCTCCTTCGTAACCGAGTTGTGGTAAAAGTGCTTATCGTACGATCGCACGCTCCACCCCATGGACGCCGGGCGATCCCACGTCGTCTTGGAATTCACCAGGCTCTCAAAGTACTGGCCCCCATTCGGCGTCCACCTGTGTGCGGCGAGATAGAGTCCGGATATAACGTCCCGCTGTGTTTTGCGCAGGCGCTCTTCACTCACCTGGGCGTCCATGCGTCGTCTTCGGATTCGGGCATCCACGAAGCCTCTCCGTCCACGAGCCAGTACGGGCGGCCGTCGTCGGAGAAGTACGGCATGCCGTGGGGCCTCTCCCACGTCGTGGCGTGCGTAACGTTGTTCGAGTAGAAGGGGCGGTCCTCGGACGCCGAGGCACACCACGCAAGCAGGATCGGAAGCAGAGGGAAGAAACGCATATTTGTTTATGATGCACCGTTTGGCGCAATATATAGTATGTCCGTCTGTTTTACGCTACACGCGCCCACTCGAAACGCACGCATTGACGACGTCCTCCTCCGTAACGTGGTCATCTATTGCCACCTTCGTGTCCAGGTACGTCTCCCTCGAATTTGGCTTGGCCTGGTTTTGGGACGTCAAAGTCAGTATCTGTCCGTTCAGCCAGGGATGTAAAAAGGCCCATACCTTATCAGGACGAACGTGCATGATGAACCACCCGCGCTGCTCGTAGTTCCACGCGGCCTCGACGACGCAGCCCCTCCACGCCTCCATGGGGTTGACGCACGTCTCTTCCGCGGGGCGGCCGTCCGCAAGAAGCAGCACATCGTCCTCGCTCACCGTAAAGTCCACAGTATTGCTTATTTTCCACTTGTACATGCTTCGGTCCACGCCAGTGACAAAGACGCCGTCCGAAGAACAGAAGATGAGGCCGTCCCGGTCCGCGTTCCTGGGATCAGCCAGGACCTGCGGCGCCTGGTGCGCCGGAAACCAGTGCTTCCGGAGTATGTGTATGGCTGCTATGTCGCGTGTCTTTGAGCTTCTCCGCAGGCGCATGTACAGCTCCGCGCACCGCTCTGTCCGCTCCCTGAACGGCAGGCCGGCCGTGCGCGTCCTGTGCACGTTCATGAGGTCGTGCACCCATATCGTCTTCCGCTCTCCGGAAATGACAACCTCAGCGTCAAACACGATAGGGCATACCGCCATTCTGGCCTCGTGCGACATGCCTCTCAGCGGGTCCCCTATCCTCCGCACCTCCATGCGGCGGTTGAGCCCGAAGGTGCCAAATTCGAGCACTGCTATGAGCAACCTGTCGATGGTATCGTTGTTAGAGTTTTTCTGAATGCCCACGGTTGCTGCACTGTGGATTGCTGCACTGTGTCACCTGCATCCGTCCGCCTTCCAGGTGACGCTGTGGCCGAATCGCAGGAGGTCGAGATGTTCTCTTCGGAGCGCGACGGGCTGCGGGCCAGCGATGACTTCCGAATCGCAGCCGCACGCCGCCGCGATGGTCGCACGCACGACGCACGCGCACGATGCGGCTGCGTCGAACTTGCTGACCCGGAGACCCCAACGGACTGTGTCCCCAACGTCGTGCGCGTTGGTTATTATCTTGCCAAGGGCCTCTGGCATGGGCACGGCCACCGGCCCATTCCCGAAGGGCACGCGCCATACGTCCGGGAGAGAGTTGATGATGCGTCTTGCCGTGCGGCCTGACGGCCAGGCGAGCGCCTCCTTTATTGGCAGCTCGCCCATGGATACGCATAGGCGCGTGACGTAGAGCGTCTTGTAGATTCCCCCGCCCGCGCCTCCCCACTCCGCTCCCCAGGGCCGCGCTCGCGCGAAGATGAGCATAGCCTCCTTGACGCTCGCCGCCATCCCGGAGACCACCGCATACCTACATATCATGTACCCTGTGCGGTTGCAGCCGTGCGTGCAGTGCACGAGAACTCCGGCCTCCGGGTCCGCCGCCCTCGCTCGGCGAACCGCGAGGTAAAAGCTCTCCCATGCTGCCTCGGGAGGCGGGTCGTCCCGCCCATCGCCCTTGCACGGGATGACGACGTACACCGATGCCGGTCCCCACGGAGCCCCTGTCCTCTGGTAGTACCCAGCCCCCGCCGTGAGGTCCACAACGAGCGCGGGCGGCTTACCGAAGGCTCGCGTCGCGGCTGCGAGAGCGTGGCCCGTTGTCCACGATTTTCCAGACGGAACAGCGTAGCCGTGCAGCGGCGTCTTGCACGGAAAAAAATGAAATACGCGCTCGCCGTGCGGCTGCGCAGAGAGCCAGTCCTCTGGCAGGTCGCGGAGATCCATACTAATAAATAAAGAAACCAGACTAAAAAATATGTGAATTATGTGTAGACCGAAAATTTCGAGTTTACATATCACTCATTGCTCCAATGAGGTTTCTAATTTTTCCCGCAACTGACGCAACAGCTTTTCCCCCTCCAGCGTCTACTATCGAATCTAAAAGTTTCACGCACACATGCAGCTCATACAGAAAGACGGAATGCCAATTTCCGACCCGAGGATCTAAGCCCGTCGTCTTGTCCATGCGTTGCATTCGTTGGGAGAGCTTCAGCGCGATCAATATTGCGGACCTCGTCCCCTTGTGCTCCAATGGTAACGTAGGTATAGCATCCTCCCCCGCAACCGATGCCTCGTGGGCGCATGCCGACACTCGGAGCTTCCATGTCTCCATGCTACTACCGGAGCGCGCAGCGGGTAAAAAAAACTACATCCGACCAACGTCTGCGAACGACACGTCCGGTCGACCTGTTGTATACATAACCCCGGGGGCGGTGCGAATAAGGTAGTAGAGGTTATTGGGAACGCAGGACGTTGCGTGCGTTTCCGATATAACGTCTACCCAGTTGCGCTGCGACTGTTTGTCCTCAACGTATCTCTGGGCCATCTTCTTCTGTCGTATGTGCTCGTGTGCAGCTGCCTGAAGCAAAACCACTGTGAGCTGCGTGCAGAAGAGGCCGTCTTTTATCGGCACGAAAGGCTTCCGCACGTCCTGAGTATCAGGGTCGTAATAACCCAATCCGGGCGTCCTGGGCATCAGCGCGCGCATCTTGTACGCAAACTCGTTGAAGGGCGTCTCAAGATTTCGAATTGCGAAGCAGAGCATCCTCGTCTCCATGTCGCGAGTCGCTGGGAGCTGTATCGCCTCGTATTTTGCAAGCTCGCCCTGATACAATCCACAACATTTCAGAATTCTGAGAGAGCCCACACAGGACGTGGCACGTCCGCGCATGCGACACAACACAACTCAGGACGTAGCACGTCCGCGCATGCGACACAACACAACTCAAGAGGTGGCACGTCCGCGCATGCGACACAACACAACTCAGGAGGTGGCACGTCCGCGCATGCGACACAACACGAAAGCGCCCATCAGGAGGAGCCACCTCCGCTGATATAGGACGTGTCACCTCCTGAGTTGTGTTGCATTCGCGGACGTGTCACCTCCTGTGTGGGCTCTTTATATTGTGTCACCTGACTAATCTCGCTGATGAAGAGCTTCCCCGGGAGCCAGACGGTTTCGCCATTCGCGTTCGTCTCTGCGAATTTGAACATGGTTCCTATGCGCACGGTGCATCCGCATGCGATGTCCATGACGACCTCGGTGTGACAGTTGTTGCACCACGGCGGCTTGTTGTAGGGTGGGAGTATCGGAGATGTTATGGCAACTGCAAAGTGGTTCAGCCAGTGTTCCTTCTCTGACTGGCCGAGCTTCCTGAATATTACGCGAAGGCCTCTATTCCCCGAGAATTGTTTTGTCTCGTACCTCACCGGCTTTGATAGAGGAACCTTGCACATTTCTCTCCTGGCGTATTCCGAAAAGGCAAGCTGCTCATCATCGTAGTGTCTGCCGCCCCCTGAGTATCCAAACATGGTAGCGGGCGCAGCCTCCGTATATAGATCCCATTGACGAATGCCTCTCTTTTTCACCACAACGGCACGCAAGCTCTGAGATGGCGACCCGCGTCTTTAACGATGGCCTTCGGGCGGCAGGACTCGACGTCTTGGACGACGGGCGCGAGTGGATCATGACGCCCACCACGGTGTGGGAGCAGATGGCCGATTACGGCAGCCGCACCCTCTTCATGAACGTACCAGGCGTGCACACGCATATGGTATCGCATTGAAACACACGGCAGAATGAAACTTACACGACGCAGGAACCGCGACGTACGTCACCATCGGCGGCCAGAAGCGGCGCGCCGGCGTGACTGCTTCCATGAGCGATCCGAACCGCCTCGAGGTGCAGACGAGTCCGAAGCAGTACTTCGTCGTCCCTGCGCTGCCCGGCGAGATGATACGCGTGCGCATAACGAACGAGTGCGTCGAGACACTCGATGGCAAGGCGCTCAAGGAGCCAGTTATCGAGGTCCTCATGGACGGTCACGTGCAGGTTCCGGACGAGGAGCACTTCTTCGGGACGCAGGGCACCGGCTTCATGCCTGCTGTCGCCGACGGGGAATGCGCGTACTGCTTCCTGCACGCCGCAAACGTAGACGGGGTCCGCTGCTTCGTATCTGCGAACCTCACGTTTAAGAGCCTCGTATGAGATAGTCACCGGTTATATAAGGAGATATGACGTATTTCCAGTGCCGAGATGCCTTGGCGGGATGTGTACGTCAGCAGCACTGATGCAACGCAATACAGGTCGTCATCGGACCTGCTTTTCTTCATCACGTTCTTTATCCTCTTGTTTGCTATATGCGCATGCGTAACATATCCGACAATCGAAGAAAACGTGATGTACGATCGTAGGGCTCCAGTAGCTTCGCAGCAGACAAGGGCTTATAGAGGAATTAATACTCAGGTCAAACTACCTGCTGAATGCAGAGAGAACGATGTCTAGACTATTTGTTTCCAGTCCCTCTTCGTGTGAATAAACCTTGCCCCACCTATCATATTCTTTCTCGACCCAACCGCAGCGCTGGGCTTCGCCAAATTTTGGGGTTGTTCCGACTGGTCCCCCTTACTCCTCAACGCCGTGTACGCGCAGCAGGCGAGCGCAAACACGCATAGGCCAATACCACACATGATTGAGAGTATTGCCCACCACTTGGTGTAGAACTTGTTGGACTTGGCACGCTGGGACGGAGGCGGAGCCGGGGCAGTCACTGGACGTGACGTGAATCCGTTGACGTCGATGAACCCATACGTTGCGCTGTTGAACCAAGAGCTGAACTTTTCTTGCGTGATGGGTTCGAAGATGACTGCGGCGTCGTGGCCTGGCACCCAGCACTGGTTCCCGTCGGAAGCGCCCGAGTAAAGGCAGAGCACCCGATAGGTCACCGTGGAAACAAACATGCCGATGCTATCCGTGTACAGGCCGCGATTGTCAACGAAGGTAGAGTTGAGCTCGACGTACAGGTGCATCGAGGAGCCCGCGTAGAGCGCGGCTATGCGCGCTCTGAGGAGCTCCAAGTATGCCGTAGCGCCCTGCGTCCTCGTAATGTCGAAGCAGTTTGCCCTCACGCGGTCCGTGCCCGGGCCGTACGTGCACCTGAGTTCGATCATGTACGTGCCACTGGTCTGCCAGTCGCCCTGGACGTTCGGGTGCGGCGGAGGGTTTGGAGACGGTGGGCGTGGAGCTGGCGGGTTGGGCGGCGGGCTCGGGGGCGGCTGCGGCGGCGATGGCGGCGACGGCGGCGACGGCGGCGACGGTGGCTTCGGGGGCGACGGCGGAGGAGGTGTTGGAGACGGCGGCTTCGGGGGCGGCTGCGGCGGTGACGGTGACGCCGGCGGAGGAGGCGGCGGTGACGGTGACGCCGGCGGAGGAGGCGGCGGCGACGGGGAATCCGGCGGCGGAAGAGGCGGCTGAGGCGCATTGAGCGTCTGGGCTTGCGCGTTCGAGCACGCCGTGCCAATCTTCATCAGCGGGGTGCATGGCATGAACTTGCCCGTCCATGTGATGCACTGCGGCGTTCCGACTGAAAGACCACCGGCCACAGGCTGCACAGGCTCCGCTCCGATCGTCAGCGATATTCCCCCGCTCGACGTGCCCGTGCTGAAGGCTCCGATGGTCAGTGTACCTCTGCGAACATCTGTATCACCTATTATGACAACGAAGGATCCGTCGGCAGCCCTTTGCAACCCCACGTCAGCGACGAGCGTCCTGTTGCCAGACGCAAAGTCCGTGACAACCACCATGACGTTCATCGTCCTCCAGGCTGACCACACCGTCACGGATGAAAGCACCACCGTGCTCGCGAGCTCAAAAGGGATGCTTACGAGCGTGGTGACCCCAATAATGTCCATGCCCTCGGCAACGACCGCGTAATCCGGGCAGGCCCCAGCAGGGTCGTCTATCGGCCACATTGAACTTTCGATGATCTCAGACGCGAGGCTCGTTGCGTCGAAGCACTCGTACGGACACGTATTCTGCACGAGAAGTTCCATGAACGTTGGGGGTCCTGGAAATGGCGGAGCTGGAGGCAGCGGAGGAAACGGTGGGCTCGGTGGCGACGGAGGTTTCGTTGGCGGAGGCGGCGGTGGAGGAGGGCTGGGCGGTGGCGGCGGTGGGGAAGGTTTCGGCGGCGGAGGCGGCGGAGGCGGCGGCGGAGGCGGCGGCGGTTTCGGCGGCTATGGCGGCGGTGGTTTGGGTGGCGGCGGATTCGGCGGCAGCGGCGGCGACGGGTTGGGCGGTGGCGGCGGCGGGGGAGGACTCGGCGGCGTCGGGGGCGGAGGAGGCGGCGGAGGCGGAGGCGGAGACGGGCTGGGCGGGGGAGGCGACGGGCTCGGCGGCGGCGGAAGCGGAGGAGGCGGCGACGGTGGCACGTGGCAGTCTGTGCGCCCGAGGCTGTCGGTTCCGCTCCAGCCGGGCAGGCAGGTGCAGGACGTCTGCGCAAGGAGGGCACGGCGCCTGCCTGCGGCTGCGGGGATCGAGCAGACGGACGCAAGGTCGACGGTTGCACCCGACGGGCCTGTCACAGATGCGCTGAAGCTATAAAGTCCTGCGCCCTGGCTGTAGAGAACCAAGATGGGGTATTTCACGCCGGCAGTCAGAGATATAACACCGGAGACGGTCTTTGCAGCCTGTGAAAAGATGTTTTTCACCAACGCGTTCGAAGCTGTGAATCCGGATTGAGCGTATGTGCCGATCCACAGCGCGCTCGCGTCATCTGACGTCGTCCGGAACGTATATGATCCAGTTTCTGTGGGGGTGTAGAATCCCGTCCACTTCACCCCAAAGTTGGTCTTGGTGCCCGTGTAAAAGCCGTTAGTAGCTGCCGAAATGCTGGTGGTGCTGGTCGCCACTCCGCTCGTGGCTGCCGAAGGCGGGTTCGTAAAGAAAGATATAAACCCGCTTGATCCGCCAGTCATTGGGTCCTGCGAGCTCGAGTACCCTATGAAATTGAGACCAGCTTGCATCGGAGGCGGAGGCATCGGCGGAGGTGGAGGCAACGGCGGCCACGGGCTCGGTGGCGGAGGCCTTGGCGGATTTGGGCTAGGAGGCTCGGGCGGAGGCGTCCAGTATTCGTACGATCCCTCACCGCACACAAGAGCATTCGGAGCAGGCATTGGCGATAACGCCGTTGTTTCGCTTGGAGCGTAATCAGGCAAAGGAGCTGTTGCCGGAGGAGCTGTTGCCGGAGGAACTGTCGCCGGCGGTGTGGCTACGGGCGGCACTACCGTCGGTGGAGGTGTGGCTGCGGTCGGCACTACCGTCGGTGGCGGTGTGGCTGCGGTCGGCACTACCGTCGGTGGCGGTGTGGCTGCGGTCGGCACTACCGCCGGCGGCGCAACAGTGGGCGGCATGGCCCCCGGCTCCGGAGCATATCCAGGCGGCATGGCTCCCGGCTCAGGTGCATAATCCGGCGCCATAGCCATAGGTGGTGGCGGAGGCAAGGGGCTGGGTGGCAGCGGAGGTGTGGGGACGGGTGGCTGATTGGTCACGGGGACCGGTGGCAGCGGAGGCAAGGGGCTGGGTGGCAGCGGAGGTGTG
>Ga0136642_1000243_pt1 | contig 32689 bp, 32 predicted proteins | sample LowCatLa1302831Y_FD_115313 | JGI IMG/M metagenome (GOLD analysis project Ga0136642, IMG submission 115313) | Freshwater microbial communities from Lower Cathedral Lake, Yosemite National Park, California, USA - 13028-31Y | ecosystem: Environmental > Aquatic > Freshwater > Lake ... | reverse complement strand
TCGCCGGCTGAAATTTGGGACGTCTTCACGACCACCTACACGCCTACGAACCCGACAATTCAACTCCTCTCGAGTGAAGTTGTCGCGGAAAAGAATCACACGCGGATCACGGCGCACCTAGTCGTGAGTGGTGAACAGCTTTCCGTGCGAGGTGAGGGTAACGGTCCGATCGACGCAATTATGGACGCCTTGCGCCGTGAGTTGAACGTCGACTTCACCGTTCGTGACTATCACGAACACGCGCTCACCGCGGGGTCGTCCGCGTCGGCGGTCGCCTACGTTGAGGCCCAGGGGGAGGATGGTGCACTCTGGTGGGGCGTGGGCCTGAGCTCGTCAATCCTCGACGCGTCACTCGAAGCGGTCGTGTCGGCGGCGAATCGGCGCCGCAGCTAGCGAACTACTACTGCAGCGTTGAGTTCAACGCGTGAGATGCGTGGGTGCGTTCGTACTGCTCAATCGCCGAGGACTGGCGCAAGGTGAGTCCGATATCGTCCCAGCCCTCCAACAGGCGTTCTTGGGTAATGGCGTCCATGGCGAAGGGTTGAATCCAGTCAAAATCCGCCACCTCGACCACCAGGCGTTGAACGTCAACAATGAGGGGAGTATTTGGGGATTGCTCGACGATGCTCTGAAGTTCTTCAACCAGTTGCGCTGAGAGCTGAACGATTACTAGGCCCTGTTTGGAGGAATTGTTTCGGAAAATATCGCCAAACGAGGAGGAGATAATGGCGCCAAAGCCGTAATCCATGAGAGCCCACACCGCGTGTTCACGTGATGAACCGGTCCCAAATCGAGGTCCCGCAACCAAGATGGCGGCCCCTTGGTGCTCTGGTTGATTCAAAACGAAGGACGGATCATCGCGCCACTCACTAAAGAGTCCTTGGCCAAAACCGGTACGCTCCACACGCTTCAGCCATTCGGAGGGAATTATTTGGTCGGTATCCACGTCCGATCGTCGCAGGGCGACTCCAGTACCCGTAACGCGAGCTACGGCCTTCACGCCAAAACCTCATCGGGAGTGGCGAAGCGACCCTTCAGCGCAGTGGCGGCAGCCACCGCGGGCGAGAGTAGATGCGTGCGACCCTGGCGACCCTGGCGTCCCTCGAAGTTTCTATTCGAGGTTGAGGCGCTGCGCTGTCCGGGGGTGAGTTGATCGGGGTTCATCCCGAGACACATTGAACACCCCGGCTCACGCCACTCAAAGCCAGCGTTAATAAATATCTGATCGAGACCCTCGGCTTCGGCCTGTGCCTTCACTCGGTGAGAACCCGGTACCACGAGCGCTCGAACGGAACTCGCGACCCGACCTCGTTGTGCGACGGCGGCGGCCGCTCGTAAGTCCTCGATACGTGAGTTGGTGCACGACCCAATGAACACAACGTCCACCGGAATTTCTCGCATGGGGGTATTGGCTTTTAGGCCCATGTAGGTCAAGCTACGTTCGGCGGTAGCGCGCTCTTCGGGGTCGCTAAAGGTCGAGGGATCGGGCACCACCCCGTCGATGGCGACCACTTGGGCGGGGTTGGTGCCCCAGGTCATGAATGGTTGAAGAGTAGTGGCGTCGATAACAACTTCGTGGTCGAAGTGGGCATCTTCGTCGCTCACCCAATTTCTCCAACTGGCGGCTAGGGAATCGAATTTGGTCATATCTATGTTGGGTCGATTCTTGAGGTAGTCAATGGTGGTTTCGTCGACACCAATGAGCCCCGCTCGAGCGCCCGCCTCAATTGACATATTGCAGATAGTCATGCGGCCCTCCATGGAGAGCGCGGAGATCGCTTGGCCGCGATATTCAATGACGTACCCGGCCCCACCACCAGTGCCGAGCCGCTGGACAATAGCGAGAACGATATCTTTGGCCCCAACTCCGGCAGGCACCGCGCCGGTAAGGGTGACGGCCATGGTCTTGGCTTTTTGCTGGGGCAGTGTTTGGGTGGCCAAGACGTGCTCTACTTCACTGGTCCCGATGCCAAAGGCCAAGGAGCCGAAGGCGCCGTGGGTCGAGGTGTGCGAGTCACCGCAGACAATTGTCATGCCCGGCTGGGTCGCTCCTAGTTCGGGCCCAATGACGTGAACGATGCCTTGGTTCTCATTACCCCGCGCGAAGAGAGTGATGCCAAATTCGCGACAGTTCTCATCTAGGGCTTCGAGCTGTCTTTTGGAGGTGGGGTCCGCCACGGGTACCGACAAGGGGTCGGTAGGCACATTGTGATCGGCGGTAGCGAGTGTGAGATCGGGCCGCCGCACGGGGCGACGGTTGAGTCGAAGTCCATCGAAAGCTTGCGGACTGGTGACCTCGTGCACTAGGTGCAGGTCAATATATAACAGTGCCGGCTCTCCGACCGGGGCGACAACGAGGTGCTCTTCCCAGAGCTTTTCGTAGAGGGTCTTACCCATTACCGAATCGCGTGAATGGTGACCGAGAGCGAACCAGAGGGGGCGTCGTAGGTCACCACGTCTCCGGCCTTGTGCCCCAAGAGGGCTGACCCTAACGGGGAGGTGGGTGAAGCGACAAGCACGTCCTCGGGCTTTTCTTCGATGCTGCCAATAAAGAATTCCTGCGCATCGTCGGGGGAGTCGCCCTCGTAGATAACTGCCACGATTGACGCGTGCTGCACTTGGCTAGCCGTTGCGTCGCGGGCGATGATCTCGTGATTGCGAATGACCTGGTCAATTTGGCGCACTCGTGATTCCATCTTGCCCTGGTCATCTTTGGCGGCGTGGTAGTCACCGTTCTCCGAAAGGTCGCCGAGTAGTCGAGCGGCTTCAATCACGCGGGCAATCTCAGTGCGGCCCACCGTCGTGAGGTGGTGATACTCCTGTTGGAGTTTTTCTAAGGTTTCTTTGGTAATACGGTGAATTTCGCCAGCCATGGCCGTTCCTTGGTCTTCGGTAGTTCAAATTGTACCGTGAAACCAGCCAAATCTCTTGGGCCGTTTTGCCCTGAGCCGGTGGGTCAAGCAAAATAGAGGGAAGGAGGAGCCATGGTCACATATCGCGTTGCCGTCATTGGGGGCGACGGGATTGGTCCTGAGGTCACCGCCGCCGCCCTGGAGGTTGTCGAAGCCCTCGGTATCAAACTCGATACCACCGACTTTGATCTCGGTGCCGCCCGCTATCTACGCGACGGATTTGTCTTAGATGAATCCACCCTGGAATCGCTTCGCACCTTCGACGCCATCATGCTCGGGGCCATTGGGCCAGCCATTGGTGACACTCGAATTCCCGGCGGCACACTCGAGCGTGGCCTTCTTCTCAAGATGCGCTTCGCGCTTGATCTCTACATCAACTACCGGCCCTTCTTCGGGGTCGCCGGCTCTTTGGCACAAGGATGTGATTTCGCTATCGTTCGTGAAAATACTGAAGGCCCTTACGCCGGTGAGGGTGGCACATTGCGCTACGGCACGGCTGCTGAGGTGGCCACGCAAGGTTCGGTAAACACTCGATTCGGTGTCGAACGTTGTGTTCGGTACGCCTTTGAGCGCGCCAGCGCTCGGGAAGTGAAAAAGGTAACGCTCGTTCATAAAACGAATGTTCTCACCTATGCCGGGGACTTGTGGAACCGAGTCGTGCAGGAGGTTTCGGTGGAGTACCCGAACGTCGAGGTTGACTACAACCATGTCGACGCCGCTTGTATCTACCTCGTCGAACAACCCGAACGGTATTCCATCATCGTGACGGACAATCTCTTTGGCGATATTCTCTCAGACCTTGCGGGGTCGGTGACAGGCGGTATTGGGTACGCGGCGAGCGCCAATTTGAATCCGGCCAGAACTGGCGCATCACTCTTCGAGCCCGTACACGGCGCCGCCCACGATATCGCTGGGCTGGGCCAAGCCAATCCCCTCGCCGCAATCTCTTCGGCGATGCTGATGCTCGAGCACCTCGGTGAATTTGGAGCGGCCACTCGGTTGTCCCAAGTCGTGCGAGACTTTAAGCCCGAGGCCTCCGTGCTGGGAACCCGTGCAGTTATCGATGCCGTGAAGGAAAGGTTTTAGATGCCCATAACCCCAACCAAGAAAATCTGGGTCAACGGAACGTTGGTTGACTGGGAGCAGGCAACGACGCACGTCTTGAGCCACACACTTCACTACGGCACCGGGGCCTTCGAGGGGATTCGTGCCTATAAGACCTCAAGCGGGCCGGCGGTATTTCGTCTGCGCGAGCACATGATCCGTCTAACCAACAGTTGCAAAATCTTGATGATCGATTTGCCCTACAGCGTCGAAGAGCTCATTGAAGCAACCAAGGAGGTCGTTCGCGTCAACGACCTCGAAAATGGTTGCTACATTCGCCCTCTCGTCTACCTGGGGTATGGGGAAATGGGTATCAACCCACTCAACTCACCCGTTGAGGTCATCATTGCGGCCTGGCCGTGGGGCGCGTACTTGGGTGATGAGGGCGTGGAGAACGGAGTCAAGATGAAGATCTCCTCGTGGAACCGCCACCACCCGAACGTGTTCCCAACTGGCTCCAAAACGGTGGGGGCCTACGTGAACTCGAGTTTGGCCAAGGTGGAAGCGCTAAAGGCCGGTTACGACGAGGCAATCATGCTCGGCACCGATGGTCGAATCTCCGAGTGCTCGGGCGAGAACTTGTTTATCGTTCGAGACGGCGTGATTATCACACCACCATCGAGCGAGGCCGGAGCTCTGGCGGGCATCACACTTAATTCGGTGGTAAAGATTGCGACCGACCTCGGCTACGAGGTTCGCTACGAGTCTCTGCGCCGAGACGACCTCTACATTTGTGACGAGGCATTCTTGACCGGAACCGCCGCTGAGGTCGTACCAATTGGCTCCGTTGATGACCGAGCCATTGGTTCGGGGAAGCCAGGTCCGATCACCAAGCAGATCCAGTCCACCTACGCGTCTGCGGTGCGCGGTGAAATCCCGGCCTACGAAGCGTGGCTCAGTCGCGTGTAACTGTTCAAAGATAGAACGGTACAGTGCACTCTCAATCTGTTCGCCTGGTCACCGGGCGGGCGAAAAATAGGAAATTATGACTCTTAGTAATAGTGAAATCGAATTAATCCGCCGGTCCTTCATCAAGTTCGGACCCGACGTGGTGCTCGACGTCGTTGATCAGTTAGATCTGCGCTCGAGTTCGCAGCTAAAAGCGGTCGTGGGCATACCGCTTCGAACCCTCCAGCAAAAGCGCGATACCGTCAATTTTGCGACTACCGCACCGCTATCGGCGCTCATGGGCCTGCTCGAAGTTATGTCTCACGAAACTCTCGACCGAGTGGTCGAAGTGCTGGGCGACCACGCTGAGTTGCCAACCAAGGATCAATTGAGTGATGCAATTGCTACCGTTCAGGGCGAAGGGGTTGATGACAGCCACGTGATAGCCGTCATGGCTTTTGCGATTGCCAACGAGTTTCCCGCCGGCCCACATTGCGTAGCGCTACTTGAAGAACGTCCCCAGTGGCAGTTACCCTCTTTGCCCGAGGTCGAAAAGGCCGCCCCTCTTTTGCAGGAAAAAGCGAGTAACGATGAAGTTAAGGCTCAGCGGTTGGCACGGCGCGAGGCCGAAAAAGCAAGGAAGAAGGTGACCCAAGAGCGCGTCGCCCACACGAAGAAAAAAGCTTCTGTTGCCGCATCCCCGACCAAGCCAACGATGGCGCCGGTCTCCGCCGAGAAAGCTCCGATCACCGTGCTACCGGTGGATCGACGCCGGTATCTGCTCACCCCACTGGAAAGCTCAACTTTCGATGTGGAGCACCCGCTCGTGGGGTTTCTTGTTCACACGGAAGTCCCCTTTAGTGACGTGGACCCGACTCAGCCCGAAATCAATGCGAAGGAACGCTATGCACTCGTCATTGGAGTCGGGGAGAGCGCCCTCCTGGTTCGTGGGATTTATTCGAAGGAAATGCCCACCCGTCACCTCTTCGGCGCGTGGCGTCGCCTAGGCCTCGACCACGTTTCGTACATTGACGAAAATCGATTGGCCATCAACACCGTCGGCACTTCATTCGCCAAGGTGGGCGTACTCACTAATGAGGAGTGGAACGCCCTCTTCTAGTTCTTCATTGAACGCACCACGAGGGTTGCGCCCATTGCGCTCAGCGCCACACCACCAATCTGCACGCCGAGCGATCCGCTGTGGGAGTGTTGACCCAGCAAAAAATATTCGTCAAGTGATCTGACTAGTCCCCAGAGCAAAATGGCCGTGCCACTCACGAGCCCCGGTCGAGGGCGGCGCTTCTCAAGGGTTATCGCGCTCAGCCAAAGAAAGCCGTCTTCGAGCGCCTGAATTAGTGGGACGGGTACACGCTTGCCAATCTGGCCTTGGTAGTACAGGCCGAACCATTGGTGAGTAGGGTGTCCACCACCGGCGTACATAAATTGTGGACCCAGGGCCCGACCAATCGCCCAACCCAGCAAGAGCGCGGGTACAAGGCGATCAAGAAAGGTGGCCAAGGAAAGCTGGGGCCATAGTCGTCGCTTCAAGAACACTCCCACCGGGAGGGCGAGGGCGATTCCGCCAAAACTTGCTAGACCGCCATTCCAGACCGCTAACCACTGCCCCGGGCTATGGCGATAGAGAGACCAATTGGTGGCCAGGTGGGCGAGCCGTGCGCCAACCAGGCCGAAGGTAATGATGCCGGTCGCAAAGATCCAAAATTGATGGGTGGGTACACCGACTCGTTCGAATCGTTTTTTGGCGTAGTAGTAACTTGCCGTCCCCGCCACGCCGAGGCCTAATCCGTATAGGTAAAAGTGGAAGGGCCCGAGCTGTACTTGAGTTGGCAGTGGTCCCACTAGTTAGCCGCGGGGGCGACGTACACCAGAAAAGCCGTAACCGAAACGCACACGGTCAACACGTACGCGAGTGCCAGTATTGGCCGCTTCAATCATGAGCCCCCTACCGAGGTACATCGTGACGTGGGCGTTTCCGTGCCAGCCGTAGAAAATGAGATCTCCCGGACGCATCGCGTAGAGCGGCACCGGGATCGTTTCATCCCATTGAGACCCTGAGAAGTGGCTCAGGTAGATATGGGCCGCGTCGTACGCGAGCATGATAAGTCCCGAGCAGTCGACGCCACGGCGACTCGCGCCACCCCAAACGTAGGGGACACCTTGTAGGCGTAGCGCTGCGGCGATGGCAATATTGGCCTTGGAATTGGGTGGGGGTACGGGGAAGTGCGTACCAGGGTGGAGGCGACGCCAGTTGGCGAGGTAGTTTGCGTTTTGAGCATTCTGCACCGCCTGGAGAATGGCGCGAATTTGGGAGTTGACGCTGTTTAGCTTGGCCTGTTCAGCGCGTTGGAGCGCTAGACCCCGCGACAAGGAGTTGCGGGCGACTCGCGAGAGGGCGGCAGCTTGATTTTGTTGGGTGTAAAGAATGTGTCGTTCAGCGGTGAGTTGGAGTCGGTAGTTCATCAAGCCGGAAATACGGGTCGAAATGTTCCCCTGCGCGAGGCGCGAGTAGAGGTTGATTTTCCCAATTTTGGCCGCGTCGGCCCCAAAGAGGGGGTTGTTTCCCTGCTTGGACCCATTAGTGACGTAGGCGAAGAGCACGTCCGAGCGCAGTTGCTGCTTGCCGTTGGAGACGCGGTGCTCGATAGAAGCGACGATGGAGCGAGTGTTGTTGATTTTGTTGCTGATGGCCCTTAATTTGTCGGTGGCCTGAACGTACCGTTGTTCGAGAAGCGAGACCTGGAAGTCGACTTTCTGCTTTTCCGCCAGGATGGATCGAGCGAGGGCACGCTTCTGGGCGAGGGTTGTCGCGCCCGCCTCGGTGGAGAATGAGAGGGTCGAAACTACGAAGGAAAAGGCGACGAGGCTGAGCGTTGCGCTGCGCCACGCCAGAGAGCTCTTTCGAGTGCCGTGTTTCATCTCATTAAGGCTACCGGCAGGTAGTGGAAGAAGGGTCCGTCCCACAACCCTATTTTTACCGACTTTTTGAGAGATTCCGCAGATAATAAATTTTTCAACACTGTTTCTCGCCTCCTGGGTTACCCCTGGTGTTTGCAGCACACGGCAATCTTCTATGCTCGCGGTGTGAATGTGACCATGCTTCTTGCCGACTCGGCCCAAGTGGCCGACGGAAAACTATTTATTTTGGGTGGCGGCTGGTCCGTTACTGGACCCGGACCGGTACCGAGCGCGGTGGCAATCAAGGTGGCGGTGGATGCTCACGAGTTCAATACGGTTCATCACTGGGAACTCTTTTTGGAAGACGCTGATGGGCGACCCGTCATGTTTTCGACCCCCGAGGGAGATCAAAGCGTCGAGGTCCGTGGTGAGTTTCAAGCTGCAGCGCCCGAGGGGCTGGCCACGGGAACGCCGGTGGATATTCCTCTCGCGGTGAACTTTGGGCCCCTACCCCTCGAGCCCGACTCTCGCTTTGTCTGGCGATTCGTAGTGGGGGGTCAGGCTCTACCGGGCGCTTCGGCGGCTTTTACGACTCGACCTTTCCCCAGTGAACTTTAGGCATTGACCGAACGCAGCGAACGGACCCGATCGATCAAGTTCTTAGAGGTACTTGAGCGTTCACGTACCGATGTAGCCCGAGATCTCCCCTGGATCAAACATCCCGATCCGTGGGCCATCTACGTGAGCGAGGTCATGCTCCAACAGACTCAAGTCTCGAGGGTTCTGGCCCCCTGGCGGGAGTTTTTGAGGAAATTCCCGACTCCCTCAGCTCTCGCCACCGCGTCGCTCGCCGATGTCTTGGTGGCGTGGCAGGGGCTCGGTTTTGCTCGCCGGGCACGCTTCTTGCGGTCAGCGGCGCAGGTGATGGTGGCCGAGCACGATGGTCAGGTGCCGCGAACAATTGCCGAGTTGCGAGCCCTCCCGGGAATTGGGGAATATTCGGCGGCCAGTATCGCGTCCTTCGCCTTCAACCAGCCAGTCTTGGTGCTTGACACCAATGTGGGGCGAATTCTTTCGCGCGCCATCACGGGAAGGACCCTATCTCCAGCGGAACTTCGAAGGGTCGCCACTTACTTTGAGCCAATCGCCGATAGTGCAACTCTTAACCAGAGCCTCTTAGATTTTGGGGCCAAGTACTGCCGGGCGCGGCCAGAGTGCGCCAGCTGTAGTGCACGAGCAGTCTGTGCATGGCAAAAAATAGGGGGCCCCGACCCCGCACGTAATTCGGCCAAGGTTTCTAAACCCCAAACACCCTTTGCGGGCTCTCGCCGACAGGTCCGTGGCCAAATACTGAAAGCACTCGATCAGGGTCCACTTTCTTCGAATCAGCTCGCAGGGCTGGTGCGCGATGAACGTGTAGCACTGGTTGCGAAAGAGCTCGTCGAGGAGGGGATGATCGAGTGGGTCAAAGACACGGTGCGCTTGAGTGGTGATGACCGGTAAGATGAGAGCATGAACAAACCTTCAGTTGACGCCTACCGCGATGCGGTTTCGAATTTCCCAACCGGCCTGGTCGTAGTAACGGCACATGTGGCGGGCGAGCCTCTCGGTTTCACCTGTCAAACCTTCGGCTCACTTTCGTTAGAGCCAGCCCGCGTTCTCTTCGCCGCCGGAAACCAAGGCACCACCTGGCCCAAGATGAAGACCACCACCTCGGTCGCAATAAGCATCTTGGCCGATAACCAAGAGCAGGTTGCCCGATCAATGGCGACCTCGGGTAAGCAAAAATTCGAAGAGGTCGAAACCATCGAGGGTGAGAATGGGGCCCCACTAATTGTTGGCGCCCTGGCCCATCTCGAAGGCCAGATTGAGCGAATTGAGAATTACGGTGACCACGACGTGGTTTCGGTTGAGGTGACCCGCGCCAGTTTTGTCTCGGGGGCCCCGCTAATCTACGCCCAGCGCAGCTACAGGCTCCCGCAGTAACGCACGCCTTTCTCGTACTATGAGAGGGGTATCGCAAGAGGGGATGGCGCGACGTGGGAATAGTTCTCTATACACTGCTCGGCTTCGTGGCACTACTGTTCCTCGCCGGAACCGCACTGCGCATCAGAAAGTTGCGGCGCGATAAGCGCTTGCGTGAATCGATCGGGGTAGATCCCCGTCCGCGGGTTACTCCGGCCCCGGCCCCCGAAGGGGCCAAGAGTTTTCGGTTTTTGCGCGAAAATGAAGAGCCGAGCGAAACAATCATTGAGTTGCCACGAATCGAACCGGTGCGGCGACGAATATTTGAAGATGGCGAAGATCGTGAAGATTTCTACCCCCAACCAGCTAAGCGGGGTCGTCACGACAATGATTGGCTCTTGGACCGTTCTCGCCATCGCAGCGACCCGTTGCGACTGGTGAAAGTTCTGATTCTCGCTGTGGTATTGCTCGCGGCGGGATCAGGGGTTGCGTATTACGTGTTGCACCAGCACTCGACTCATCACTGAGTAATCCCGAACTCATTGAGTAGCCAGGCCACCACTTCGCCCTCGTCGCGCCAGGCGTCGTAGCGTCCCGTCGGGCCTGAGTGCCCGGCGCCCATTTCGGTTTTTAGAATGGCCTCATTTTTTTCTGAAGCGTCGCGTAGTTTCAGAACCCACTTGGCGGGTTCCCAGAAACCCACCCGTGAGTCATTGAGCCCACCAGCACAGTACAGGTGCGGATAGACCCGTTCTGATCCGTCGGGGTTGGTAGCAACCACGTTGTCGTAGGGGGAGTAGCTCTTCATTGTGATGTAGCTGGCGGCACTGGCCTCAGGGTTGCCCCATTCCTCCCACTCGCCAACGGTGAGGGGCAAGGATGCGTCGAGCATGGTGGTAACGACGTCAACGAAGGGAACCTCAGCGATTATGGCGTGGAACAAGTTGGGCGCCAGATTCATTACCGCGCCCATCAAGAGACCACCCGCAGATCCACCGCGAGCGGCGAGCTGTTCGGGGGTAGTCCAACCAGAGTCCACGAGGTCTTGCGCGACGCGAACAAAGTCACTAAAGGTTGTTGGCTTCTGAGCTAACTTTCCCATTTCGTACCAACGTCGGCCCATTTCACCGCCACCACGAATGTGGGCGATGGCGTAGATAACGCCACGGTCGAGCAGCGATAAACGCAGGGCTGAGAAGCGTGGGTCGATTGAGATTTCATAACTGCCGTAGCCGTAGAGGAGTAGTGGCGCTGGCCCCTTGGGGCGCAGACTGCCGTCCGCCAAGAGCTCGGCCTGATTGCGGTGTGCGACCAGAGTCACGGGAATCCGCTCACCATCCGAGGCGGTAGTCCACCAGCGTCCCGTGACGTAGCTTGATTCGTCATATCCGCCGAGGACCTCTTGTTGTTTGAGCACCGTCATTTCGTCGGTTTCGATATTTAGTGAGGCGAGCAGTGAGGGGGTCGTCATTGATGTCATGCCCAACCGAAGGTGAGTAGTCGCGTAGTTGGGGTTGCCACCTGCACCTACCGACGAAGGATACGCGGGGGCGGGTACGAGGCGCGAGCGCTCGAGGAGGTCCACTCCGAAGGGGTCATCTCCGTGCAACAGCGATACGACACGCATCGCGGGACAACCGTCATTTCGCTCACCAATGGCCAAGAAGGTGGCGAAGGCGTCGACTCCTTCGAGGCGATTTCCCGGGCGCTCCGCGATAATTTCGCGCCAGTGTGAATCACTCACCCGGCGAGCCAGGAGGCGAAAGTCGGTGGCCCCTTCGTTGGTGGTCTTGAGCCACCAGCCGTCACCTCGGTCGTCGATGAAGTGTTCGAGGTCGTATTCGATGCCGAACTTTCGCTCCTCTACGACCGTTGGATCGGAAAGAGGGGTGTGGGCATCGATGTAACGGAACTCGCTGGTCATCGAAGAGCCAATTTGAATACCGATGATGGCCTCGTCTCGACTGGTACCAATGCCAATTGAATACTGCGCATCATCTTCTTGGTAGACGAGATGATCTTCGGACTGTGGAGTGCCAAGCGCGTGACGCCACACCTGCCACGGGCGCATCGCCTCATCGACCTTGGTGTAAAAGAAATACTGTGCGTTGGCCGCCCACGCGAAGCCGTAGTAGACGTTCGTCAAAACATCGGGTAAGTTGTCTCGCCCAATGAGAGATCGAACGGTAACGGTGTGCCGTTCGTCTCCGTCAAAGTCTGTTCCCACCGCGATCCATTGGTCATCGGGACTGAGGGCAAATACCCCGACTGACAAGAAGTCGTGGCCGTCGGCCTCTTGGTTCTCATCAAAAATAACTTCCTCACCCGGGAGCGCCTCGATCCCAACCAGTGGGGGGTTATCCCCATCACCAACGGCGGGCACGCGACAGCTGATGGGGTAGTTAAGACCCTCTTGGGTGCGTTCGAAATACCACCAACCTCGCCGGCGAACGGGCACGGACATATCGGTTTCTTTAATTCGGCCCTTAAATTCCTCGAAGAGGGTCTCGCGCAGGGGTTCGAGTGGGGTGATGACCTCGCGGTAGTGCCGATTCTCCGCTTCGAGGTGGGCGAGCGTCTCCTCGCTACGCTCCATCAGCCAGTAGTAGTTATCCACCCGGGTATCACCGTGGCGGGTGATTTCGAAGGGTCGCTTAGGGGCACTGGGTGAAGGGGTCATGGCTCTACTTTGTCAGGTTCTCGGTCAGAACGTCCACCGGAGTTAGTACTATGAGCGTAGGGTAAATACCCGATAGGAGCGCAATGGCAATAGACAATCTGGACTTCAGCCGGTACCAATTGGGTTGGAGCGACGAACAGATTCCCGTCTTCAAGCCCAAAAAGGGTATCAACGAGGCCATCGTTCGCGAAATGTCGCAAATTAAGAACGAAGAGCCCTGGATGCTCGAGTTCCGACTTAAGGCGCTAAAAAAGTTTGAACAAAAGCCCATGCTGCCCTGGTTCGCCACCCGCATGCCCGACTTGGACTTCAATGACATCTACTACTACATCAAGCCCACCGAGGGTCGAGTCGACTCGTGGGAAGATCTTCCCGACGCCATCAAAAATACCTACGAACGACTCGGCATTCCCGAGGCGGAGCGTAAGTACCTAGCGGGCGTGACCGCACAATATGAATCGGAAGTCGTCTTTCACCGTAACCGTGAAGATCTCGAACGCTTAGGCGTTCTCTTCTGCGATATGGACACCGCGGTGCGTGAATATCCTGACCTCGTTCGGAAGTATTTCGGAACGGTAATTCCACCTAATGACAATAAGTTCGCGGCGCTGAACTCTGCGGTGTGGAGTGGTGGATCTTTTATCTACGTTCCACCCGGAGTCAAGGTTGATCAGCCCCTGCAGGCCTACTTCCGCATCAACACCGAAAATATGGGACAGTTTGAGCGCACCCTCATCATCGCCGACGTGGGCTCGCAGGTTCACTACGTCGAAGGTTGCTCCGCGCCGGTTTACTCGACCGACTCCCTGCACTCTGCGGTCGTGGAGCTCGTAGCTCTCGAAGGCGCGCGCATTACCTACACGACCATTCAGAACTGGTCGAACAACGTGTACAACTTGGTGACGAAGCGCGCTCGCGCTGAAGCCGAGGCTCACGTCGAGTGGATTGACGGCAACATCGGATCGCGACTCACGATGAAGTACCCCTCGGTGTACCTCATGGGGCCCAAGGCTTCGGGTGAGGTGTTGTCGGTGGCGTACGCCGGTCCCGGACAGATTCAAGATGCCGGCGCCAAGATGGTGCACTGCGCGCCCGAGACGACTTCGACAATTATTTCGAAATCAATCTCCAAAGATGGCGGTCTAACGGCCTACCGCGGACTAGTCAAGGTTGAAGAGGGCGCTACCGGGGCCAAGAGTTTCGTGCGTTGCGATGCCCTGCTCTTAGACGAGCGATCGACCTCGGAGACCAAGCCCTACATGGAGGTGGGCGAGCGCGACGCCTCAATTGGCCACGAAGCGACGGTGTCAAAGATTGGCGACGACCAACTCTTCTACCTCATGAGCCGAGGGCTGAGTGAGGCGCAAGCCATGGGCCTTATCGTGAATGGTTTCATTGAACCGGTCACCCGTACTCTGCCGATGGAATACGCGGTCGAGTGGTCCCGTCTAATTGAACTGCAAATGGAGGGTTCCATTGGCTGAGCTTCGCAGCTTGGATTGTGGGACTCGATGACGATGGGAATGCGCGAAGAGTGCAAACACTTCCAGTCTCGGACCTACGAATCAGGTGAGGTAGCTCGTTTTTGTGTCTTGGGTAACGCTCCCGACCAACCGTGGAATTGTCCGGACAACTGCGTTACCTACGAGCGTCGCTTCGCCGATGTGGGCTGGTCGCACGGGACGCTAGTCCCAGCGCCCACCCAACCCGAGCCAGCGACGGAAATCCCAATTGAAAATCGGCGAGAGGTTCTTGACATGGCGAGTGAGATCGTGAATGCGGTCGCACCCGAAATGATCGGCGAGCGTCTAGCTGAACTGGAAGCACTGAAAAAGAAAGATCAAAAAAGTAAACGCTTTTGGCGTCGCGATCGTGACAGCTAGAAACTGAGACTCACTACCCCCCCACCATGAATAATTTCTCTAACTCCGCCATAGTACGAATGAACGGTGACCCCACCCGACTCGAGGCCTGGGACCACTTCGTCCAAGCAGGTCTACCCTCCACAAAAGATGAAGTATGGCGGTACGCGCCCCTGCAAGATTTTTCGCTTGATCAGTTCGCCAGTTTTGAGCCAGCTACAAACAGCGCAATCTCACCTCGCGCCGCCGAGCTGCTCAGTGGGCCATCCGTCCACATCGTTGATGGAGTCGTGCGGAGCTCTAACTTGCCCGCCGGTGTAACAATCACGTCGAGTGCAACGCCCACTACATTGGACCGCTCTCCAGTCGTCGAACGATACGCCTCAGATACTTTTGCCCTGCTCGCCATCGCTCTGGCGCCGGAGACTCTCACGTTGCGGATCGCTCCCCAAACTCGACTTAGCCAGTCGATTGCCCTCGTGCACGAGACCACCGCTGGCGTGAACTTTTCCCTGATCCAAATCGTGGTGGGTGAAGGCTCGTACGCATCATTCGTCGAATACTTTGATGGTGCTGCCGACGCTTTGGTGGTTCCCCTCAGTGAATACTCCATTGCGGAAAATGGTTCGCTGGAGGTCATAACCTGTCAACGGCTGGCACATTCGGCCTGGCATATTGCTCGCTCCACTGGGTACCTAGAACGGGCCGCATCGCTCCAGCAGTCCATTATTGGATTGGGGGCGCACTACAACCGCTCACGGAATGACGCCCACCTGCTGGGTACGGGGGCAGTAAATGAACTGCGCACAACGTTTCTCGGCTCGGGTACCCAAGTTCATGACTTCCGTACGCGCCAGTATCACGTTGCTGGTCGCACTGATTCGCGGCTCCTCTCCAAGGGAGCGGTGGCTGGGGATTCACGATGCGTCTACACCGGTTTGATTGAGATTGAGAAGGGTGCCAAGCGCACTGACGCGCGACAGACTAATCACAACCTCCTGCTTTCAAGTACCGCTCACGCGGATTCAGTTCCGAACTTAGATATTCGAGAGAACGACGTGATGTGCGCTCACGCCTCAACCGTTGGACCACTCGATGAGCTACAACGCTGGTACTTAGAGTCTCGTGGAGTACCTCCGCTTGAGGCCGAGCGACTGCTGATTGAGGGCTTCTTTACTGAGATGCTCGTCGGAGCTCCGGCTGAGATCATCAGTGGCGTAAGCGAAGACGTTACCCGCGTGCTCTCTGAAGAGCTGGTTGATTGATGAGCATCGATATTGGCGCTATCGCCGATTTTATGAATGATGAAGCGACCAAAGTCTCCGTGGAGGGACGAACACTCGTCGTGGTTCGAATTCAAAATGATTTCTACGTGCTCGATGACCGATGCAGCCACGAAGACTTCCCTCTCTCGGAGGGCACGGTCGATGTCGCTAGTTGTGAAATTGAATGCGCGCGCCACGGGGCGATGTTCTCCTTGGTTGACGGCTCGCCCCATTCTTTTCCCGCGACCAAACCAGTGCGGACTTACAAAGTTGAAACAAGGAATGACCGAGTGGAAGTGACCATCTCATGAGCGAATTAGCAATAACTGATCTACGAGCCGAAGTGGCCGGCAAGGAAGTATTAAAAGGCATCTCGCTGACAATGAAGTCTGGTGAGGTCCACGCAATTATGGGCCCCAACGGGTCCGGCAAATCAACCCTCGCCCACGTGTTGAGTGCGCACCCTGGATACAAAGTTCTGGGCGGTACCGTCACGCTAGATGGAGTGAATCTGCTCGAGCTCGGTGCGAGCGAACGGGCTCGTGCTGGATTGATGCTGGCGATGCAACAGCCCGTTGAAGTTCCCGGTGTTCGCCCCATCGACCTACTCGTGGCGGCCGGCGCCAGTGGTGATGCGGTGAAGAACATGCGCCACGAGGCGGAGCGCGTTGGCCTCCGCGGTGACCTGCTGGAGCGCTTTGTAAACGTTGATCTCTCGGGCGGTGAAAAAAAGCGCGCCGAGATGGTGCAACTGGCAGTACTAAAGCCGAAGTTCGCCATTTTGGATGAGATCGACTCCGGTTTAGATGTCGACGCGCTGCACGCCGTTGGTGAACGTTTGAGCGCCGCGACCCGTGAATGGAATTGTGGCATCTTGGCCATTACCCACTTCCGCCGATTGCTCGATGTACTGGCGCCAGACGCCATTCACGTTATGAGCGCCGGAAAAATTGTGGCGTCGGGAGGCCCAGAACTGGCCGAGATCCTTGAGCGTGACGGTTACGAACCATTCAAGGTCTAAGAACGGACAACGCTAAGGGGACCGAAATAGTCCCGTGCTCGTTAGACTGAACGCTATGACTTATCCCACGAACGGTAACTCACGTCCTCAGCGCAACCGGATAGCCAACGAACAGCGGCTGGCCGCTCTCGGTGCCGCCATTGATGGAACATCCGAGCGTGGAACTCGTTCAGATACTCGCGCTAGAGCCCGCTCGGGTCGTGGCGGTCGTGGCGGTGGGAGAAATCGCCGACGTCTCGTTATTTCCCTGGTGGTTGTGGGGGCCTTACTCGTTGGTGTCGTTGGTGGGGGCTATCTCTACGCGCAGTGGCGCTTCAGCAAAATCGTCAAAATTACGAATAATGCCGAGCAACCCCTAACCGGGCCCGCCTTCAACATTATGGTGTTGGGCTCAGACTCGGGAGTGGGCCTATCGTCCGCGGTAGCGAGGAAAACTGGTCGCAATGCAGTTTCGGGTGCACGTAGTGACGTTGTGAAGATTGTGCACGTCGACCCAACCTCCGGAACAATCTCGATGATTTCGATTCCCCGCGACACCGTCGTGTCGATGCTGGCGAATCAAAGTCTCTATGGCAATTTCAACCGAATTAATGCTGCGTTTAACAATGGGCCCGCCCTCGTAGCGCGAACTATCACGGCCAACTTCGGAATCCCCATTAACTACACCGTCGTTGTGAGCTTTGCGGGCATGATTAACTTGGCTAAGTCGGTGGGAGGGGTGTACTTGAACTTTAAGTATCTGGCCCGTGACCCGTACTCACAGCTCAGTATCACTCACACGGGGTGTCAGCTCGTCACTGGTTTCAAGGCGCTCGCCCTTGTGCGGTCTCGGCACTATTACTATCAGCACTCTGGTAACAATCCCTGGCCGTACCGCGGGGATACTTGGAATCTCCGAAGGCTCAACGCCACTGGCTGGTGGTCGGATGGATCGAGCGACTTTGGCCGAATTGAACGGCAGAACGCCTTTTTGCGGGCCCTAGTGAATCGCCTGAAGGCAGATACCAACCTCTTGCAGCTCAACTCGGTAGTGGCGGCCCTTCCGTCGGGACTTGCGATCGACTCGAAAATGACACTTCACTGGCTCATTAGTTTGGGGCTGCGCTTCAAGAGCTTGGGGGCCAACTCAATTGCCACCTATACCTTGCCCGTGCACGGCAAACTGATTAACGGAGCGGATATGGAAGTTGCTAGCCAACCTTCTACCCAACAGTTGCTGGTGAACATTTTTGGCAAGGAGTTGATGAAGCCAACTAACCCTGCGCCTAATGACACGTTGCAGTCCGTTCAGCCACCTCTTATTTACGCCACGACAACAACGAAGGTTACGACGACGACTAAGGCTAAGCACCACCACAAGCCAGTTGCTACAACCACGACGACCAGCCCAACGGCGGTTCAGTACAGTTACAATCCGACGCCCTGCACGCCCAAGCGCTAATTTTCCTCTAAGCCCTGACTGAGGGTATTCCAAGCCAACGTTGCGCACTTGATGCGTACGGGGAATTTAGAAACTCCCTGAAGAGCGGCGAGTTCACCGAGTGAACGAAGGACGTCGCGATTGAGTGGGTCAGTAAGGTCAACCACTTCACCTTCAAGGGTCATCATGTTTTTGAACTTGGCCAGAACCTCACGAACTTCGTCCAGAGTGCGCCCCTTCACTGCCACCGACATCAGAGAAGATGAGGCCTGGGAGATAGAGCACCCTTGCCCAGTGATTTTGATGTCGGCGATCACCCCATCAGTTACGTCGAGATATACCGTGAGCTCGTCGCCACAGAGTGGATTGAAACCCTCGGTTTTGCTCGCGGGTGGCGGAAGCTCACCACGGTTGCGTGGAGTTCGGTAGTGATCGAGGATGATCTCTTTGTAGAGGTTTTCTAGATTTGACATTTACCCAAAGAATGTTATTGCTCGTTGGAGGCCTTCGAGCAGTGCGTCGGTATCAGAGGGTAATGAGTAGGGGCCGAAGGAGGCTCGGGCGGTTGCGGCCAGATTGAATTTCTTCATGAGGGGCTTGGCGCAGTGGTGGCCCGGTCGAACGCAGACGCCAATTTCGTCCAGCACTTGAGCGATATCGTGCGGGTGAACACCCTCAACATCAAGACTCAAAACGCCCCCTCGCTCGGCGTGGGCGGCTGGGCCAATAATCCGCACTCGTCCATCGAACTGGTCATTCAATCGGGAAATGGCGTCAACGGTGAGCTCTCGGTCGTGAGCTTCGATATTTGCCATCCCGAGACCCTCGAGGTACCGTACGGCTGCGTGCAGGCCAACCGCTTCGGCAATCATGGGCGTTCCCGCTTCAAAACGAGTAAATCCCGTAGCGGGGGTGTACCCATCGAGTCGCACATCGGCAATCATGCCCCCGCCGCCAAGAAAGGGTGGCATGGCGTTAAGGATCTCTGGACGAGTCCAGAAGACCCCAATGCCCGTGGGTCCGAGCATCTTGTGACCGGAGAACATCATGAAGTCCACATCCAAGTCCACGAGATCAATGGGGAGGTGGCCGACACTCTGCGAGGCGTCGATGGCTACGAGAGCGCCGTGCTCATGAGCCAGTCGAGCTAGCGACTTCACGGGGTTGATTGTGCCCAGTACGTTACTCATTGCGGTGAGCGAAAGGAGTTTGACGCCCCTAAGGAGTTCGTCGATGTTCGTTAGGTCAAGTTCAAAGTTATCGTCCACGGGGATGAAGCGGACCTCAAGATCGACCGACTCACGAAGTTGGAACCACGGAACAATATTTGCGTGGTGCTCCATTTCCGAAATCAACACCACATCACCATCACGAAGATTCGCTACCCCCCACGATTTTGCCAGCAGGTTGAAGGACTCGGTGCAGTTCTTGGTGAAAACCACGCCCTCGGCGCCGCCCGGAGCGTTCAGAAACTGCGCCACCGCCTCGCGAGCGCCCTCGTAGGCGTCGGTGGCTTCGTTGGCTGTTTGGTACACGCCACGGTGAACATTGGCGTGGCGAAGCCGGTAGTACGTATCCATGGCCTCGATGACGGACCTCGGGGGCAAAGTTGAAGCGCCGGAGTCCAAGTACGTAATTGGGCGACCATTAATGATGCGAGTGAGTGCGGGAATATCCTCTCGGACCCTCACCGCATTGAAATAGCTCACGCGTCGACGGCCTTCCAGGCGTCGTAGCCTTGGGCCTCAATCTCTTGTGCGAGTTCGGCGCCACCAGATTGCACGATGCGCCCATCAACCAAAATGTGAACTTGGTCGGGCTTAATTTCATCCAGCAACTTGACGTAGTGGGTGACTACGAGTGCGGCCATGTCGGGGTGCTCGTCGCGAACGGTGCGTACGCCTCGGGCGACAACGCGTAGTGCGTCGATGTCGAGTCCAGAATCAGTTTCGTCCAGCAGAGCCACAATTGGTTCCAGCAGGGCCATTTGGAGCACTTCGTTGCGCTTGCGTTCACCACCGGAAAACCCGTCATTGAGGTGACGCTCGGCGAATGCGGGGTCCATGCCCAAGCGATCCATCCATTCCGCTAAGTCCAGGCGGACTTCGAGGATGCTCAACTCTTCGAGCCCCTTGCGAGCGGCGATGGCCTGGCGAAGAAATTGCACGACGGAGACTCCGCTGATTGCCTCGGGGTACTGGAAGGCGAGAAATATTCCCGCTCGTGCCCGCTCGTCGGGGGTCCAGCTGGCGATATTTTCACCATGCAGAAAGATTTCTCCTTCGGTGATGAGGTATCCCGGGTGGCCCATAATGACACTGGCCAGTGTTGACTTTCCCGCGCCGTTGGGGCCCATGAGGGCGTGCACCTCACCCACGTTCAGGGTTAAATTAACCCCCCGCAGAATCGGCGCGCCGTCGGCGCTGGCGTGGAGATTTCGGAGTTCTAAGAGGGGGTGAGTCACAAATCAAGCCTACCGCCCAAGGCTTTTTGTGGTTCAACTACCAGCCGCGAGCGACCCACTCATCGAGATGGGGGCTTTCGGCCCCGAGAGTAGAGCCCGTTCCGTGTCCCGGGTAGAAGAGGGTCTCGGCGCCGAAGGGTCGAAAGAGGCGTTCCTCGACCGAGTTGATCAGGGTGTTGAAATTGCCTCCCTCGAAGGTGGCGTTGCCAACTCCACCGGGAAAAAGAGTGTCACCGGTGAATAACAACGAAGTGCCCTCCAGGGCGAAGCAGATTGAGCCCGGGGTGTGCCCGGGGGTGTGGATGCTTCGCAGGCGGAGTTTGCCAACTTCGATGACGGCGTCATCATCTAAGAGTCGGTCGTAGCTCGGTAACATGCTCGCATCCTCCTCACGGACCCAGACCTCAATTCCCGCTTCACGAACTTCGCTCACCGCTCCAATATGGTCCCAGTGACCGTGAGTTTCCAGAACCGAGGTGACGCCAAGTCTGCGGGCTACTTCGAGCAGTCGCTCGTGCTCGTTGGCCGCGTCGAGCAGGGTGGCCTCTCCCGTTTCGCTACAGCGAACGACGTACACGTTGTTGGCGATGGGCCCCACCACAAAGTGATGGACTTCGCATCGGGCGTCTCGGTACAGCAGCTCTACATTGTTCATACCCCAGCCTCGCAGATGATTGCAGGGGAGTTGAGTAATCTCGAGGCATGACAGGTTGCCGGTGATTAGCCACGAACAGCTCACCTCCGGGTCCTCCACCTTGGACCTTCGAAAAGCGAGTACCCCCGCGCGTCCGAATGAAAATCACACGCTGATTCTCGTCCATGGTTTACCGCGAGTCGCCGGCATGGGTCGTCAGGCGGCGGGACTGTTGCCCGAGTTAGCCGAGCATCTTGCGAGTGAGAGTGGCTGGCTCGTCGCGACGGGCACTCTTTCGGGGGTGGGCTCATCAACGGGAACCTTCTCGGCGAAGCAGTGGCGTCAAGACTTGGCCACGATCATTGACCGGGTCTACCAAGAGGAGAGTCGGCTCTCACTGGCGGGTTTTGGATTTGGGGGAGCGCTAGCCCTCGCTCTCGCGGCTAGTGATGATCGAATTAAGGGAGTGGCGAGCTTTGCGGCCCCGGCCCACCTTGAACCGTGGTGTGGTGACCCCTTCGAGTTTCGTAGATTGGTGCTCGGAGCGGAAGTCGTCGCCGACGAATCAGAGTTGCTCGCGGCCGAGGCGCTAGTCGAAGATGTCCTCGCGGTCGATCCCTTGGGATCGGTGGCGGCTCTGCCCCCTCGAAGACTTCTTATTGGCCACGGATCCGAGGATGTGGATGTCCCTTCGAGCGATGCTCGAGACCTCCTCGAGGCGGCCGAGGGACGTGGAGAGTTGCGAATCATTCAAGGCGCGGGCCATCAATTACGCGCCGACCCCCGAATGGTTGCCACCCTCTTGGGTTGGCTAGATCGTCACCGTTAAGAGAGCTTGATCGAGCGCCTCGCGTAGAGCGCGCGCGGCACTGAGCGGGTCCGTAGCCTCGGTCAGGGCTCGCACTACGACAAAGTGACGTAGGCCACTGCGCACGTATTCACCAATATTTTCTGCCGTTACTCCACCGGTGACGTACACCGGACGATTGGCTTGGTGGGTTGAGTGAACGGCGTACTCCAGCCCCACGCCCTCGCGACCAGGTTTAGTTGGGGTGGCGGAAATGGGTCCCGCCGAGAGGTAGTTTGCACTGGTGCGTAGCCCGAGTGAGAATTCATTTGTCGCGTGAGTGGAAAGACCAATAATGGCGTCTGGTCCAAGCAAATCGCGAACCACCGAAACCGCTAGGTCATCTTGCCCTACGTGGACTCCGTCGGCTTTGACCTCAAGGGCGAGGTGCGGGTCGTCGTTCACGATGAAGGGGACACCTAAGTCTGCACAGATGGCGGACATCAAGATTGCGGTGTCGCGTTGTTGCGAGAAGGACTGGAGTTTTTCGCGTAACTGGACGATGTCAACTCCACCCTTGATGACGGCGGGAAGAAAGCTTTCCATGTCCTCACGCATTCCCACGCAGAGGTAGAGGCGACGCTGATCAAGGGAAAACATAATCCCCACCTTAGAAGTTCACCTCACCCCCAGAACTACGGCAGAATAGAGGAATGCAGATACCCGCCAAGGCCGACTACGCGATTCGGGCGTTGTTGACGTTGGCGGCGGCCGACGGCTCAGTGAGCGCTGAGCATTTGGCCGAGGAGCAGGATATCCCCTCAAAATTTCTCAGCGCCATTATGTCCGACCTCCGTCGTGGGGGGCTGGTGACGAGCCAACGAGGGCCAGATGGTGGGTTTCGCCTCGCCCAGGACCCCGACGAGATTATGGTCGCCGATATTTTACGAATTGTTTCGGGGCCAATGGCGGGCGTGCGCCAGCAACGTCCCGAGACCTTGCAGTACGAGGGCGATGCGGAACACTTGGTCGAAGTTTGGGTCGCGGTTCGTGGAGCGCTTCGAGAAGTGCTCGAACACGTGTCCCTCGGTCAAATCTTGCGTGGCGAGTTACCCAAGGCGGTCACGCGCTTTACGAAGGATGCCGACGCTTGGGTTACGAGGAACGTTTGATTCGCATTCACACCGATGGATCGTGCCGAGGTAATCCTGGACCGGGGGGTTGGGCGTGGGCGGCGGGTATAGAAACCTTCGCCGCGGGACATGCTCCCCACACCACCAATCAGCGCATGGAGGTCCTCGCCGTCATTGAGGCCCTCAGGACCTACCCCGACGAAGATGTCGAAATCGTTTCTGACTCCACCTACGTGGTGAAGTGTTTTCAAGACCGTTGGCACGTGGGCTGGTTGCGCCGAGGCTGGAAGAACTCGCAGGGCCAGCCGGTGTCTAATCGCGATCTCTGGGAGACCCTGATACCTATGGTGTTGGACTCCCCACGAACCATTACCTTCTCCTGGGTGAAGGGTCACTCGGGGGACCCTATGAATGACTTTGTGGACCTGCTCGCCACAGAAGCCGCAGACCAGCAAGTTGAGCGCCGACAGCTCTAGTTGGGGCCGGCTGGCTCAAAACATTAGGATTTGGCTAGGGGGATTTTGCTCAGCGAAGGGAAAGTGCCATGGCTAATGAAGTCCAGCAGTTCGATGTTGTCATTATCGGTGGAGGTCCAGCGGGATACGGAGCCGCCCTCTACGGAGCGAGCGCGGGGCTGAATATCGCCCTCGTGGAGCGTGACAAGGTGGGGGGTACCTGCTTGCACCGCGGTTGCATCCCCGCCAAAGAGTTCTTAGAAACCGCCCACGTGCGTCGCACTCTCGAACACTCCGCCAGTTTTGGCATCACCGCCAAAGGCATCGAAGTTGACTTTTCCGTTTCACAAAAGCGCAAACAAGATGTTGTAGACCTCATGTTCAAGGGGCTCTCAGGCCTCTTGAAGGGTCGTAAGGTGACGACGTTTGTTGGCACCGCTTGTCTGGACGCCGGCTTAACGGTCAGCGTGCTTGATGGCGCAGACGCCGGGGTCACGATTCAAGCGAAGAATGTCATTCTCGCTCCGGGATCAGTGCCTCGCACCCTAGACAACGTGCCCGTTGACGGTAAGACCGTCGTGACCAGTGATGAATTCTTGAGCCTGAGCTCACTGCCAAAGTCTGCCGCCGTAATCGGTGGTGGCGCTATTGGTTGTGAGTTCGCCTCGATGCTCTCAGACATGGGTAGCTCAGTGACAATTCTCGAGGGCCTGCCTTCAATTCTCGCCGGCTGTGACATCGAAGTGGCCAATGTTGTTTCGCGCTCATTTAAAAAGCGGGGCATCGAGATGATTGTGGACGCCAAGATAAAAGGTTCCGCTCTCACCAAGAAAGGCGCCACTCTTTCTCTCGAGGGTGCCGAAGACCTGACTGTCGAAATGGTGGTTGTCTCGGTGGGACGTCGCGCGAGGACTGAAGGGCTGTTGGGAGAAGGAACTGGCGTCGAGATTAACGATCGTGGTTTCATCGTGGCCGACGGACTCATGAAGACTAAGGCGCCCAACGTCTACGCCATTGGTGACGTGGTTGCTGGTACGCCACAACTCGCGCACGTTGGTTTCGCCGAAGCGATTGTCGCCATTAAGTCCATTCTGGGCGAGGCGGTCACGCCCGTGGATTACGAACGAGTGCCGTGGGCGATTTACACCAATCCCGAGGTGGCCTTCGTGGGCCTCACTGAGGCGGCGGCCAAAGAAAAGGGTTATGAGGTAATCGTGAAGAAGGACCCCTTCGCCGGTAACGGACGCGCTCAGATCATTGGCGAATCCGAAGGCGTCGTGAAAATCATCGCGGAAAAGCGCGCTGATGGTTCGGCCGGACAAATTTTGGGCGTGCACATGGCTGGTCCATGGGTGACCGAACAATTGGGTGCTGGGTACTACGCCGTGAACTGGGAGGCCACCGCAGAAGAGGCGGCCGCTTTGATTCAACCCCACCCGAGCTTGAGCGAAACCTTCGGTGAGACTTTGCTCGCCCTGGCCGGTCGAGGCTTACACGTTGGCTGACGTCACCCTCCCGTCGTTGGGTGAATCGGTCACCGAAGGCATCATCACCCAGTGGTTTAAAAAAGTGGGTGACCTGGTGGCACGGGACGAACCACTCTTCGAAGTCTCCACCGACAAGGTGGACTCGGAGATGCCTTCACCTGCGGCTGGCGTGCTCGTTCAAATTCTCGCTGAAGAGGGAGACACGATTGAGACGGGTGCCCGCGTTGCGGTGATTGATGAGAGCCAAACGGTAGCCACGAGCGGTGCCGAGCCCAGCGCCCCGAGCCCAGCGCCCGCAACTCCTACGTCACCCCCTGCCGCTGCCGCCCCCGCAACCGGAAAGAGCGGAGTAGTGCTGTCACCAGTAGTTCGCCGGATCTTGCGAGACGCGGGCATTCAGCCCCAGCAGGTTCGGGGCACGGGTACTGGTGGGGCCATCACGCGCCAAGACGCTGAACTAGCGGTAGCGGGCGGACCCAGCGAGCCTTACGCACTCGCACTCTCCAATGGACGCCGTCGCATGGGTCAACACATGGCTCTGTCCTCTCAGGTCACTCCCCACGGCTTTGTCGCTATCAGTGTCGATGGTTCGGTCTTTGACGTGCTCGACCTTCTCGGGCGCAGCACCAATGATGGCTCGGTCATTACCGATGAGGTGCTGGTTGCTTTCGCCGCAGTTCGGGCGTTGAAAGAGTTTCCAATTCTGAACGCGACCTGCGATGGCGACCAAATCGTCTTCCAGCACGGCGTCAATCTGGGCTTTACCCGAGCGATTGATGAAGATGGCATGTTGGTGCCAGTGGTGCACGCCGCGGCGGGATTGACGCTGCCATTGATGGCCCGTCGAGTTATGGAAATTGATGAACACGTCTCCTCGCGTCAGCTAACAACTGATGACCTCATGGGTGGAACCTTCACCGTACAGAGTTCACCGAGCGAGCACACCTTGTTCACCCAACCCATCATCATCCAGCCTCAAGTAGCGGTGATGAGCGTCGGATCACGGCGCTTCGTGCCTGTAGTCGTCACCAGCAAGGGTAAGCCCACGATCGAAGTTGGTTCAGAACTGGTCCTCGGCCTTTCCTTTGACCACCGTGTTTGTGAGCCCCAGACTGCGGCGAAATTCTTGGAGCGAGTCGCCGAAATTCTGTCGAGCCTTGACCTCGCGGCGGAGCGCTAAGTGTTGCGCCGACGTCACCTCGGACGAGTTACCTTTCTCGAGGCGAACGACTTTCAGCGCGCGCTAGCGGAGAGCGTTGACGACTACCTCTTGTTCTTTGAGCATCCACCGACCTATACCCGGGGGGTCCGAACGGATCCGCTCAACTTTCTTGTTCCAGCCGAATCACTCCAGGCCACCGTCGTTGATGCAGACCGTGGCGGAGACGTGACCTATCACGCCCCCGGCCAGGTCGTGGGCTGGGCGGTAGTGACCGTGCCAGATCAACCTCACGCGGGACCGGCTCACGTGCGCAAGTTGGAAGATGCGGTGATTGACGCTGTTACTTCGCTTGATGTCGACCACCGACTCGGTGTCGTGGGGCGACTACCGGAGTACCCCGGAGTGTGGGCCCACGTAGATTCCGATCCCCACAAAATTGCGGCGGTGGGGGTTCGAACCTTCCGCAATAAGGCCGGCGTGCGTCGAACCCTGCACGGTGTGGCCCTCAACGTCGATATTGACCTCGAGGGATTTTCGAAAATAGTTCCCTGCGGAATTCCTGATAAGCCCGTGGGCTCCCTTCACTCGTTGGGTCTGACTACGGCTTACGTGGAGGTGGAGGAACGACTCGGGGAGGCTATGGAGGCTCAGTTCGGCGGGAACGCTGACGTGGCGCGGGTTGATAGCTCCGAGGCCAGCCTCAGTGAGGAGCGCCCCTTAATTCGCCGTCTGCGCAAAGCGGGGGTCAACCCTGACGAGGCGCTCTCCATCAATACCCGCAAGCCCGAGTGGCTGCGCATTGAAGCGCTCATGGGCCAGGAGTACCAGTCGCTGCGAACGCTAACCGAGGATCTTCGACTGGTGACGGTGTGTGAAGAAGCGGGCTGTCCAAACATCTTCGAGTGCTGGAGTGACGGCACGGCAACATTTATGGTCAACGGGGAGCGCTGTACGCGCGCCTGCGGCTTCTGCTTGATTGATACTCGCAAGCCCATGGCTCTGGACCCCACAGAGCCCGCTCGAGTCGCCGAAGCGGTAGTTCGACTGAACCTCAAGCACACTGTTATTACCTGTGTGGCTCGTGACGACTTAGCCGACGGTGGAGCGGGGGCCATTGCCGAAACTATTTACGCCGTGCGCGAGCGCGCCCCCGAAACCCAGATAGAAGTCCTGATTAGTGACGTGAAGGGCGACCGGTTCTCACTTGACTTGATCTTGGATGCGCGTCCCGATGTGCTGAACCACAACGTGGAAACCGTTGCTCGACTGCAACGAGCCGTAAGGCCTTCAGCGGGATACTTGCGCTCACTCACTACCCTGGCCCGTAGCGCCCAGGCCGGACTTACGACCAAGTCGGGGCTCATGGTGGGACTTGGCGAAACGGCCAATGAAATAGAGCAAGCACTGGCGGACATGTACGCCGTCGGCGTGCAAATCGCCACCATTGGTCAGTACCTGCGCCCCACCGTGCGTCACTTGCCGGTCGCACGATACTGGACGCCCGAAGAGTTCGTGGACTTAGAACGTCGAGGGCTGGCTTTGGGGCTTAAACACGTGCAGTCTTCTCCGCTCACTCGTTCGAGCTACCACGCTCGTGAGGCGCACGCCGCCGCAACGCCAGTAGGAATACCGGTAGTTCGCTAAGTACTAAGCGATGAAGTACTTAGACCGCGGGTGATGGCAGATGATGGCGTCAGTTGACTGTTCGGGATGGAGTTGGAATCCCTCGGAAACTACGACTCCGATTCGACTGGCTTCGAGTAGATCGGCGACCTTAGCGTTATCGGAAAGGTCGGGACAGGCGGGGTATCCCCACGAATAGCGACCACCACGGTATTGCTGACGGAAGAGCCCGAGCAGATTCGGACCATCCTCGTGCACAAAGTGCAGTTCTTCACGAATTCGTTTGTGCCACATCTCCGCCAGTGCTTCCGCCATCTCGACACCCAAGCCGTGCAACAGGAGGTAATCGTTGTAGCGATCTTCGTCGAAGAGCTCCTTGCATCGCTCTGAAACTCGTTCACCCATCGTCACCAGCATGAAGCTCGCGTAGTCCTTGTCAGGACTGTCTACTGAACGGAAGAAGTCGGCGATGCACAGGTAGGGTGATTCATTTTGACGTGGGAAGTGAAAACGAGTCCTCTCGGTCGTGCGAGTGTCGTCAGTGAAAATAATGAGGTCTTGCCCGTCGGCGGCGGCGGGAAAGTGTCCCCAAACGACTTGGGGAATGAGTAGATTTTCAGATTTCGCAACGGCTAACTGTTCGCGCAAAATTGCGCTGACCCGAGTCTTAAAGGCGTTGTCATCTTCCCCTTCTTCGGGACGGTAACCCCACTGGTTACGAAAGAGAGAGGTGAGATTGATGAACTCGCTAATTTCATCAACGCTCATACCCTTGGCCACGCGACTGCCCACAAAGGGTGGCGCGTAGAGCGGATTCGTGGTCTCCGCCTCGGGGCTGCGCGAGGGCAGGTCAGGGGCCTGGACAAACTCTTCTCGGAACCGGCGCTGGACATTCTTTTCGGAGAGTTCACGACCGTAGGCGTCATCGACGACCTCCCCACGTCGAATCTCCCCGAGCCGATCGAGAACTCGTAGCCCTTCAAATGCGTCCTTGCCGTAAAAGACTCGTCCTTCGTAGACTTCGCGTAAATCTCGCTCGACGTAAGTACGGGTGAGGGCGGCGCCACCCAGGAGAACGGGCACGTGGGCGAGTCCGCGGGCATTGAGTTCTTCGAGATTTTCACGCATGATGAGGGTGGACTTAACGAGGAGTCCACTCATGCCCAGAGCATCGGCCTTGTGTTCTTCGACCGCTTGAATCATTTCGGTAATGCCAACTTTGATGCCGAGGTTGATTACCTCATACCCGTTGTTCGTCAAAATAATGTCCACCAGGTTCTTGCCGATGTCGTGGACGTCACCCTTCACGGTGGCGAGGACGATTCGCCCGCGGCCACCCTGGTCGCTCTTTTCCATGAAGGGCTCGAGGTGGGCCACGGCGGACTTCATAGTCTCGGCACTCTGGAGAACAAAGGGCAGCTGCATCTCGCCACTGGCGAAGAGGTCTCCTACTTCGCGCATGCCGTCGAGCAAGATGTCGTTCACAATCAAGAGGGGAGAATGGCCAGAGGCCAAGGCCTCGGCGAGGTCATCTTCGAGACCCACACGCACCCCGTCAATGATGCGACGACGCAGGCGAGCATCAAGTTCGAGGTCATCGAGGGCGGGACCGGATTGGGCCGCGAGCGTGACTCCCTCGAAGAGACCGAGCAGTTCGGTCAGGGGGTCGTAACCTTCGCGACGGCGGTCGTAGATGAGGTCCAGACACACCTCTCGGGCCCGTTCCTCGATTCGGTGGAGAGGAAGAATCTTGCTGGCGTGGACAATGGCGGCGTCCAGTCCCGCCTCGGTGCACTCGTGCAGGTAGACCGAGTTAAGTACTTGGCGGGCGGCCGGATTGAGGCCAAAGGAAATATTGGAAAGTCCCAAGATGGTGCGCACACCCGGTAGTTCGGCCTTGATTCGACGGATGCCCTCAATAGTTTCGATGCCGTCCCTGCGCGATTCTTCCATACCGGTAGAAAGGGGGAGAGCGAGTGGATCGATGAAAATATCGCTGGGCGAGAGCCCGTATTTAGTGGTGGCGATTTCCGTGATGTTGCGAGCGGCGCGAAGCTTCCACTCGGCGGTGCGCGCTTGGCCCTCCTCGTCAATGCAGGTCGCCACGACCGCCGCCCCAAACTCGGCGGCGAGGCTTAAGAAGCCGTCCAGTCGAGTACCTTCACCCTGACCCTCCTCGAGGTTTACTGAATTCAAGAGGGCTTTGCCACCAATCCAACTCAAGGCCTGTCGGGCGACTTTGGTTTCGGTGGTGTCAACCATCAGTGGAACTGAGGACTGGGTTGCGAAGCGACTCATCACTTCGTTCATGTCCGCAACCCCGTCGGCACCGGTGTAGTCAACGCAGACGTCGAGGACGTGCGCGCCCTCACCAATCTGCTCTCGACCGATGGAGACGCAGGTGTCCCAGTCACCTTCGAGCATCGCATCACGGAATTTTTTTGAACCGTTGGCGTTAGTGCGCTCACCGACCATTAGGACCGAATTTTCCTGAGAGTACAGGGTCGAAGAGTAAATCGAAGCAACGGAGGGTTCGAGTTGTCCGGCGCGCTTGGCGGGCTCGACCTGGCGCACCGCCTCGACGACATGCGCCAAGTGTTCTGGTGTGGTGCCACAGCATCCACCAACGACGCGAACGCCACTCTCGGCGACGAATTTCGCCAAGTGCTCGGCTAACGCTTCGGGGGTGAGGTCGTAGTGCATCAGTCCATCCACCACGCTCGGGAGGCCGGCGTTTGGTAGGCAGCTAATGGGAATTGGAGAGTTTTCGGCGAGAGTCCGCAGTGGTTCGTACATCTCGACTGGCCCGGTGGCGCAGTTCAGTCCAATCAGGTCGATTCCCATTGGCGCTAGCGAGGTCAGGGCCGCACCAATCTCCGTTCCGGGCAACATACGTCCGGTGAGTTCGATGGTGACCTGTGCTTGGATGGGTACGATTCGACCATGGCGCACCATGGCGCGGTGACAGGCGTTGATAGCTGCTTTGCCCGACAGGAGATCAAACATCGTTTCGACGAGAAGCAGGTCAACTCCACCCTCAAGAAGTGCGTACGCCTGCTCTTCGTAACTCGCCGTGAGTTCTTCGTAAGTGATCTGGCCTAGTGTCGGAAATTTGGTACCGGGCCCAATGGAGCCAGCCACAAATTTAGGGTTGTTGGCCGTTGCGTACGAGTCGGCTACTCGTCGAGCCAACTGGGCCGAAGCCAAGGAAAGTTCGTGGGCGCGATCGGATATGCCGTATTCGTTGAGCACAATCGAAGATGAACCAAAGGAGTTCGTCTCGATTACGTCTACGCCCACATCAAGAAATGAGCGATGGAGACGCTCGATGGATTCGGGCTTGGTTACCACGAGGATTTCGTTGCAACCTTCAAATTCGGCCCCACCAAAGTCGCTCGCTTGCAGGTCCTGGAGCTGGAGGTTGGTGCCGGTGGCGCCGTCGTAGATGAGGACTCTTTCGGCCAGGGCCGCAAGATAAGGGTCGGTGGCGCCCGGGCGGGCGAAGGGCGGGCGGAGGAGGGCTTCCATTGAGTACTAAGGCTACCGGTCGCCGAGGATTCACTACGCTGAACCAATGAAGATTTACACCCGCACCGGAGATGATGGTACGACTGGTCGGTACTTTGGCGGGCGGGTTGCTAAAGATGATCCGCAAATCGAGCTCAACGGCACCGTTGACGAGGCGCAGGCCTTCCTCGGTTGGTCCCGGTCCCTAACGGACCCCGCCTCACAGGTCCACCAACTCATCAAGGATTTGCAGCGGGACCTGTGGATTCTGATGGGGGAGGTTGCTACCGCGAGTGAGCAGCGGACAAAACTTACCCCCGGCAAAGACCTGGTCACTGCCGAGATGGTGTCCACACTCGAATCGGTCATTGATGAATGGGCTCTCGTGGTGGGGACAATTACCGAATTCATCGTTCCGGGAGAGACCACGCTTTCGGCGTCGTTGGATATTTCTCGCACCGTCGTTCGCCGCGCTGAACGTCAATCATTCGGCGCGTTGGTGAGCGAATCGTTGGTTCCGGTGTACTTAAATCGACTGAGCGACTTACTATGGACCCTCGCTCGGGCGGTAGAGGGCAAGAGTCACCAGTCGAATACAAAATAGGAGAAAACATAATGGCTTTTTCAGCATCAGTAGGAAATTTACGTGATCAGTCGAACAATGGATACGTCGCAGTACCACTCCTGATCACCGAAGGAGTCGCCGCTATTTCGGGAGTAATCCCGACCGAGCTCGTGGGCTTTGACATTCCCCGCCGCTTGGGTGCGGGTTGGTTAAAGACCAACGGCGTATCCGAAAAGCCGGGCAGTACTGCGGTCTTGCGATCCACTGCGGGCGCGTCGGTCATCTTGGTCTCGGTGGGAAAGAGTTTCACTGATGAGGAGTCCTGGCGCCTAGCCGGGGGAGCGACAATGCGTATCGTCGGAACCGAAGCGGTTAGTTTTCTCCTGCCCCTTGATCTCATCAGCGATCCTCGGGGGTGCGCCCACGCGCTCACTGAAGGTGCCGCCCTCGCGGTCTACGACTACAAGATGCCCGAAAAAGAAAGTTCCCTAATCGTCGTACCACTGGGCTCGCCCCTACCGAGCCCCGAGGCGGTGGGGGATATTGAACGGGCCATCGAAGACGCCCTCACGACGACGGAATTAGTTAATTGGGCCAAACGGCTCATTGACATGCCACCACGCGACGCCTCTCCGCGCAAACTCGCCAAGGCCTTCGCCAAGCGATTAGAGCAAGCGGACAATGTCACCGTCGAAATCTGGGATGAGGACCACGTTAAAGAGGAAGGGCTGGGTGGATTGATTGGTGTTGGTCGTGGCTCTAACGAGCCAGTTCGCTTGGTGTACGCCACCTATCGCCCGAAGGCCGGCGACTCGATTCCCCATGTGGTGTTGGTGGGC
>Ga0136642_1000242_pt1 | contig 32764 bp, 33 predicted proteins | sample LowCatLa1302831Y_FD_115313 | JGI IMG/M metagenome (GOLD analysis project Ga0136642, IMG submission 115313) | Freshwater microbial communities from Lower Cathedral Lake, Yosemite National Park, California, USA - 13028-31Y | ecosystem: Environmental > Aquatic > Freshwater > Lake ... | reverse complement strand
TTGCGGCCACGCGTTACGGCGGTGTAGACGAGGTTGCGCGCGAGCATGATGCTGTGCTGGCGGAGGAGGGGGACAACGACCGCTGGAAATTCTGAGCCCTGGGATTTATGGATGCTGACGGCGTAGGCTAGGTGCAAATCGCCTTGTTCGCCGCGTTCCAACTCGATTCGGGTGCCGTCGAAATCAATGAGCAGGGTGCCTTCTTCATTCTGGCCGAGCACCACGCCGAAGTCGCCGTTGAACACGAGTTTATCGTAGTTGTTGCGCGTCTGGATAACTTTGTCGCCAGTCTGAATACGTCCGGGCCGCGCGTCGGGCCCTCGGAGGCGAACTTGGAGCGCTTGATTAAAGGCTTGGATGCCGCCGGTCCCTTTATGCATCGGGGCGAGGACTTGGATATCGCGCAACGGGTCGAAGCGCAGCGCCTTCGGCAGGATGTCACAGCAGAGTTTGGTGACCATTGCCACGCAAGCTTCCGGGTCGTCGACGCGCACGAAGTGGATGTCCTGGGTGAAATCAAGTTTAGTGGGATCCTCAACTGGGGTCGGCGGACTGGTGTCGGCGTGGAGAATGCCGTGGGCGACGGTGACGATGCCGCTGCGGGCGCCTTGGCGAAACACGGTATCGAGGCGCGTCACGGCGGCCGCACCTGACTCGATGAGATCGCCGAGAACGTTACCAGCGCCGACGGATGGGAGCTGATTGACGTCGCCGACGAGGAGCAGGTGGGCAGTGCCGGGGACGGCGCGCAACAGGGCTGCCGCCAACTTGGTGTCGAGCATGCTCGATTCATCGATGATGACGAAATCCACCGTGAGGGGGCTCTCGGCATTAGCTGTGAAACCGCCGGCGGCAGGATCGAACTTCAATAGTCGGTGAATAGTCGACGCCGGCACACGCGTGGCCTCCGTCATGCGCTTCGCCGCGCGACCCGTCGGGGCACCCAGTGCCATGCGGGTGCGTTTGGCGGAAAGGATATCGCAGAGCGCCTTGAGGATGGTCGTTTTACCAGTGCCCGGGCCACCGGTTAGGACGGAGACCTTATTCTGCAACGCCATGAGCACGCCAGCGGATTGGGCTTCGGAGAAAGCGAAGCCCGCGCGCGATTGCGCCCATTGCACGGCTTTATCTGCGACGATCGTGGGTAGCCCCGAGGGCGTGGCGATGAGCCGACGGATCGAGGCCGCGATAGATTTCTCGGCATTCTCCTGCGGGCGGAGCTGCAAGAGCCTCACACCGCGTGTGTCGAGCACCCCGATGGCGTTCTCATCCTGCAGGCGGCGCAGGCGGTCTTGGACAATCGCCCGATCGACCTCGAGGAGTTCGGTGGCTTTCTCCAGGACGCCTTCGTCTGGGAAGGCGCTGTGGCCTTCGCCTTCGAGTTCTTCTAAGGTGTGCAGGATGCCGGCGTCGACGCGTTGCGGTCCCGCCGTGGGCAAGCCGAGGTTGCGGGCAATCTTGTCCGCGGTCTTGAAGCCGACGCCTTCCACTTCGCGGCAAACGCGGTAGGGTTCGGTGGTGAGCACCTTCTTGGCATCTTGGCCGTAGGCCTTGACGATGCGGACGCAGAGCGCGTTAGTGACGCCGTAGGTCTGGAGAAACACCATCACTTCGCGGAGGGCTTTCTGGTCTTCCCACGCGGCCTTGATGGATTTCGCCCGCCCCGGGCCAATCCCATCGACTTCGCGAAGGCGACCCGATTGGTTGGAGATAATATCGAAGGTGCGGACGCCGAACTTGGCGACGATTTTATCGGCATAGGTTTTGCCGATGCCCTTGATGAGACCGCTGCCCAAGTATTTACGGATGCCGTGTACCGAAGAGGGCAGGCGCGAGCTAAAGGTGCGGACGCGTAATTGTGTGCCGTGGGAGTGGTGTTGTTCCCAGTGGCCGCTGACATCGACGGTCTCGCCGCACTGCAGTCCGGTCATATTGCCGAGGATGATGACCTTATCACCCGCTTCCGGGGCGAGCTCCGCGATGGTGAAATGGGTTTCCTCATCGAGCCACAGGATGCGTTCGACCACGCCCGAAAGAGTGGTTTCGGGTCCGCGCGGTTGTTCCCGGGGCGGCGACATGCGGTGAGCCAATCACCCCGCCTCGGCGGGGGCGAAAACAAAATCAGCCCAGCCGGAAGGCGTCACGGGCCAATTCGGCAAGGCCCGCGTGGACGGTGTCGGGCGCAAACGGTGCCAGCTCCTCGGCGGTATGGCTGCCGGTGGTCACGCAATGGATGGCGGAGAGTTTGCCGTTGCGGGCTGTGGCGATGTCGAACGGCGAATCGCCGACCATGACCGTGCGCGCCGGGTCGGCCTTCATCGAGGATAGGACGAATTGGGTGAACTCCAACTGGGGCTTGCGCCAGGGGTGGACGTTCGTGCCATAAATGCCGTCGAGCAGCCCATCGAGTTCGAGGTGCTCTAGGAGCTTCTTTGAGTTAGCGTCATCCTTGTTCGTGTAGACGGCGATCTTGACGCCTTGGGCGCGCAGGTTGACGAGGATCTCCTTGCACCCAGGGTAGACGCGGAGGCCATGGTACATCACGGAAGGGAAGTGCTCGCGAAAGAGTCGGGTAGCGGTGGGGGCATTGGCTTCCCCGGCGAGTTTGACCACCGTGACGTTGACCGAGCCGCCGACCGCCCGGCGAATCTGCTCTAAGGTGACGCTGGGCAGCCCCATCATGCTCATCACGTCATCATAGCAGCGGTGGATAGCCTCGAAATTATCGACCAGCGTGCCATCTAGGTCGAACAATACGGTTTCTGGGAGAGAATGGGCCATGTCGGCTTGTAATCAGGCGGGGTGGAGGCGGGTTTCCAAGTTTGGAATTGAAGGAAAGGTGGGCTGTCCTAGGTTGCGACTTCGCACCATGAGCTTCTCGCTGGACCTTACCAAGCCCCTCGGCCGCCTCGGCCTGGCTATTAATGCAGTCATTTTGGCCGCTATCTTCTACGGGTTGTCGTCGGCTTCGTATAGATACATGAGCCATACACTCCCGGCGTCGGAGGCCCATCTGAAGGAATCTGAAGCGAAGACCGTGCTCATTGAGAAGGCCCTGACCAAGGCCAAGACGGCCGCCAAGGGTAAGTCTTTTGATGCCAAGGCTGTCATCGAGCAGGCCGAGAAAGCCGCCGAAGCTGAAGTCGCCAAACAGGCTGAAGAGATTCACCACCATGCGGTCTCTGGCTGGGCTCCTTTCGCGGTCTTTCTGCTGATTCTTTCCGCTTTATTCTTCGCAGGCTTCTTGGGTGTCTATGTCCAGCGCCGCGCGAACGATGCCCATCTACTAGGTCTCTGGCTTTTCAGCAATCACCTCGGTGCTGTGCTCTTTGCCAGTTATGTGGCCTTCTATCCTTTCTTGGCGGCCAACGACCTTCGAAAGGCTTGGGCACCCGTTTTCTATGCGGGTCTCGTTTTGCTCCTGCCGGCGATGCTCTCGGGCGAAGGCCGTGGCGAACAGGAAGACGACCACGCCCACTGAGCGCCTCAGGGCGATGCGGTGCGGCTGAAGTCGAAGACGGTATGACTGATCAGGCCTCGCTCTAAAACGGCGAGGTCTGTTTGTTGGTCGGTACTGAGGTTAACTCCGTCGTTCCAAGCGAAATTAAAGCCAGTCGCGGAGCGTCGGAATAGGGAGCCATGCCGGACGAGTGCCGGCACGGACCGTTCCATGGCGGTACCCTCTACGATGGTGGACGGATAATTGAGGCTGTGGACTTGCAGACCCTCTATGGCTTGGCCGACAAGCCCCTTGGCGAAGCGTGCGGCATGCCGGCAGGCGGCCTCCAGGTGCGGTCGTAACTCCGGCGGGCAGACGGCAGAGGTGCGGTGGACGCGTTCAAAAATCGATTGTTCGAGGTCCATCGAACAAGCCACGGATGGCAGACCCCAAGCCGTGCCTTCGGTGGCGCCCGCGAGGGTGCCTGAGCTTAAGCAAAGCGGCATCGTGGCGTTAAAGCCGATGTTGAGGCCGGAGATGACCACGTCGGGCTTGGCAGGTAGCAGGTGACCGAGGGCGATATTGACGCAGTCCGAAGGGGTGCCGTCGATAGACCAAGCCCGGGTGCCAAGTCCGGGGTATTCGGCCAAGGTCACTTCGCGGTGGCGACTGAAGGCGCGACCGATCCAGCTGCGTTCGCCCGAGGGGGCGACGACGACGACGTCGAAGCCTTCGGCGGCGCAGGCGGCCACGAGCGCATGGAGGAAGGCGGCATTGATGCCGTCATCGTTGGTTAGGAGGGCGACGGGCTTCATCCGTCTTACTTCTGGCCTTCCAGCCGGCCGGCTTCGAGTTCGGTGATTTGATCGCGAAGGACGGCGGCCGCTTCGTAGTCTTCTTCTTTCAAGGCGGAATTGAGGGCAGCCTTGGCCTTTGTCAGACGATTTTCACGGTCGGCATCAGCGTCAAAGGGGCGCCGGCCTTGGTGGGCAAGCCCCGGCTGGATTCGGGCGATGGTGGCCATAGCCTGCTGGGCATGGGCTTCGTAGCATGCGGGACAGCCCATGCGGTGGACGCGCTCGAAATCGGCCCAGCGGAAGCCACAGGTGGGGCATTTGCCCCGGCCGAGGGGCGCCGGGATGGATAATTTAAGCCCCAAGGCGAGGGAGGGCAGGAAGCAGCCTTCGTTCGGCCCGGCCTCGAGCGTTGGGCATCCTTCGCAGCAGGCATAGGTCTCCGCCTTGCCACCCGAGACGAGGGTAAGGAAGACCTTGGCGGCCTGAGTGCAGCCTTGGCATGATGCCGGGCGGAGAATCATTCCTCTGAACATGCGCGCGAACCGTCTGGGATTCAAGTGCGACCGAGAACCTTTTCAGGTTGAAGCCGACCCGCAGGCGGATTGCCTAGGAAACCGATGCTTTCTCCTGTTCTCATGCTGATACTGGCCGACACCGAAAAGGGTGCGCTTTGGTACTTCAAGCAGATGGATACCGCCGGTCTCGCCGTCGCCGGTGTGTTGCTCATCTGTTCCTTCATCGGTTGGGGTGCGATGATTCAGAAGTGGACCGACGTCAATGAGCTGCGCCGCCGCAATCACGCGTTTGAGCGCCGCCTGCGCGACGAGCCTTCGGTGGTCGCCCTCAACTTTCCGCGCGGATCAAATCTTGGTCCGTATGAATTCCTCGTGGCAGAAGCCGTCTCCGCCGTGCAGCGCCATAAGGGTCGCATGGTAAAGCCATCCGATGTCACGCTCTGCATGGGACACGTCGAGAATGCCATCCAGCGAGGTATCGCCCGTACGATGGTGAAGTATGAAGAGAAGATGGTCATTCTCAGCTCGCTGGTTTCCGGCGGCCCGTTTCTCGGCCTGCTCGGCACGGTCTGGGGCGTGATGGTGACTTTCGGTGCGTTGACTGAGAAAGCCAGCATCGCCCAGCTCGCCCCCGGGGTCTGCGGCGCACTGGTCACCACGACGCTCGGACTGTTGGTCGCGATTCCCGCCACCTTCGGCTACAATTATCTTCTCACGCAGGTAAAGATCATGACGACCGAGCTCGAAAACTATGCGAGCTCGCTGGCCGACCGCGTGGAGCTCGAACTCGAAGGCGAGGCTCGCCGTAACTTCGAAGCCGCGCAGGAACGCGAGCGCCTCTTGCGCGCCGCATCCGCTCCCGCCGCTACGATTGCGCCGCTGGTGACTGCGGCACCCGCGGAGGCCGCCGTGCTTCCGCCGGTTTCCTTACCTGGTTGGGAAGACGCCCAGTAAGCCGCCATGGCCCGTTCTTTTTCCAGGCCTAATCGGCTGCACGTGATTAGCGAGTTGAACGTCACGCCGATGCTCGATCTCTGCTTCGTTTTGCTGATTATTTTTATGATCGCCACGCCGGTGCTCGAGCAGACGACGGCCGTGAATCTTCCCCGAGCGGAGAAGGGGGCGGGGAAGAGCCCCGACACGAAGGTACAGTATCGTTTCGTCAGCATCGCGCGGGATGGATCCTATGCCATCGGGAATCGCTCGGTGACCTTAGCTCAGCTCGAGGCTGAGTTCGCCAGTATCGCTATCCTTCCCGAGGCGGAGCAGCCCGTGGTGCGTATCCGTGCCGACTCTACTTTGACTTACCAGAAAGTGATCGACGTGATGTCCACCGCGAAAGCAAAGGGGCTAATTAAGGTCGGCCTCGATACGGAGATTCGCTGAAACCATGGCAGGAGGAGGCAAAGGATTTATCGGCTCGCTTGCGGTGCATGCGGGGATTGTTTGCGCCATCGTGGGCTTCTCCTGGTTCGCCGCCCGTCAGACCGGGCCTACCGTTGAACCCGTTGACCCGCTGTTGGTTGATTTAAACGGTATTCCTGGCAAACGACCCGGCCAGATTGATAAGGCGGAGGGGGTCGCCAAAGGGCATGAGTCTGGCACCAAAACGGGCGTCCCTTTGATTCATCTCAAGAAACTCGACTTAGAGAAAATTGAGCGTGAGCGCGAGAAGGCGGAAAAAGCCGAGCAGGCCGCATCCAGTTCCGCCGCCGCGAAGACGCTGAGCAAAGCCAACCCGAAGGCAGGGGCGAGTTCCTCGGCGGGAAAGACCTCCCTGAATGATTTCCTGAACTCCAAGGGTGGTAAGGCTGGCTCCGGTAAGGCCGGCAGTATCGGTGGCGTCTCCGTCAAGCAGGGTCGTCCTTATGGTACTGGGGATAATGGCGGTGAAGGAGGATCTGCCTCCGAATTACAGGCCTACATGGGTGAGGTGCTCGCCCGCTTTCGCACGGCCTGGAAAGAGATTGTCGACGCGGATGGCGGCCTCGTTGCCACTCCCGGAAGCTGCGGGGTGACGCTGGCCATTGATGCCGCGGGCGGAGTTTCTTTTGCCGGATGGGTCACGCGTCCCAAGGACACCCACATGGCTGACTTGGTGCAGCGGGCTTGCGCTCAGATTGGCAATTGCGGCAAGCCGCCTGCAGGTAAGTCTCTTAAAATCGACTTCATCAAGATTAAGTTATCCGACGGCTAAGCCCGCTTAGTCGCGAATCTCGAGGACCATCTGGACTTCGACGGAGACGCCTAGTGGGAGTCCGTTGACGGAGACGGCGGCGCGGGCGTGTTTGCCGGCTTCGCCGAAGACCTGCAACAAGAACTCCGAGGCACCATTCAGGACTTTGGGACTATCACTAAAGCCGTCGATGCCGTTGACGAAGCCGTTGACCATCACCACGCGCACCACGCGGTCGAGCGAGCCCAGGGCGGCCTTCGCATTGGCAAGTGCGTTGAGCGTGCAAAGTTTGGCCGCTTCGGCGGCCTGCGCGAGGTCGACCTCGCGGCCAACTTTGCCGAGCGAAGCCACCTTGCCATCTTTCATCGGCAAGGTGCCCGCGAGGTAGAGCAGGTTGCCCGTCCGGACGGCGGGGACGTAGGCACCCGCGGCGGCAGGAGGGGTCGGCAGGGTGAGGCCGAGTTCAGAGAGGCGGGCTTCGACGGAGGACATAAGTTCAATACCAATATTTGGGCCAGCGGGCCTCTCGGCGCAAGTTATGATAAACGAGCGCGATCAGGACGATGACGATAGCCCCAGTGAGTGTGGGGAAGAGGAGGAAGGACCAGCCTGGGCTGCTTTTAAGGGAGAAAATGATGAGCGGATTAGAGCACGCGGGCGGGTGCACCGTACGCGTGATCTTCATCGTGCCAATGGTCACTCCGACGGCCAGGGCCTGGGACCACCAGATGGTCCCGCAGCATTTAATTAAAACCAGCCCAGCCAGCACACCGATGAGATGCCCTACGATGACGTTACGCGGTTGGGCGAAAGGCGAGTCGGGGTAGGCGAAGACAATCAGCGAACTGGCGGCAAAGGTCCCCAAGAGCAGGATGATATCCAGCCTTTGCGTGAGTAGCGCGAACGCCGCTACGATCAACGTGGCCACCAAGGCCGTGGCCAGAATCGCCGCCCAAGGTGAGCGGGGTGGTAACTCGGCGCCGTCGCCCCGCATCTTCCGGAGCAGATTCATGCGGTCCGCTTACTTGATTCGCTTCATGCCTTCAATCAGCTCGGCGAGCAGCTCGCGGCTCCGGGCTTTGATCTCGCGGGAGAGCGTGCTGTCCGAGGTGCCCATGGCTCGCTTGGATTGGGCGTAAGATTGAGCCAAGACGGCTTCCTTATTGCGCGTGATGGTCGCGTTATCGCGGACGGAGATGATAACGTCCGAGTTGTAACGGCCGAGGCCGCGATCGAGTCGGATATCGATGGTCAGTAAAGGCGTGGCGGTGTCCGGGTTGACGCCGTCGATGGACTTGGGCGTAATGGCTGCCTTGAGCATCATGAGCTCGATGGTCTCGCGGATGTCGCTCCGCAGGTCGGCGTCTTCCGGGCGATTTTCGGTCGAGGTGACGTCGATGTAGAAGAAGGTGACTCCCTTGAGTTTGGCGAAGGCCTTGTCATCCGCGCCGCGCACCCCGAGCGGGTCGGCTTGGGCCAGGCCATGGATGGAGGCGATGCAGGTCAGGAGGGAGAGGGCGAGGAGACGCATATTTAAGATGTTTATGGGGTCAATGTAAGTGCGGGGAGGCCTACTTCAATCCCCTTTCGCGGGGACGAGCTTCACAGCGGTGAAAGGGTGCTGGTCTAGGAGGGTCGGGTACCAGCCTTGGACCTCAGGTCGGATCAGGAATTTATTCTTATTGAATACGACGGGTAAGACGGGGGCTTGGCTGATGAGGCGCGCCTCGGCTTGCTGGAAATGCTCGAAGCGTTGGGTGGGGTTGGTCTCGTGGGCGGCGAGACCGAGGAGGCGGTCGTATTCGGCGTCACTCCATTGAGAGGCGTTCAGCTCATTGCCGCTGATGAGCATTTCGAGAAAAGTGTTCGGGTCGTTATAATCACCGACCCACGCACCGCGGCAGAGTTGAAATTCCCCCTTATGCATGGCGGCGAGGTAGACCTTCCATTCGAGATTTCGCAGCTCAACTTCGACGCCAAGTTCGCGTCGCCACATTTCCTGATAAGCCTGCGCGGTCATCTGCTGGCCTTCGGAGGTCGCGTAAAGGTAGTCAAACTTTGGCAAGCCCTTGCCGCCCGGGTAGCCGGCTTCCGCGAGAAGGCGTCGGGCTTCTTGGGCATCTTGGCTCCATTGCATTTTGGATTGGAAGCCGCCCGTTCCTGGTGGCGTGAAGCTGAGGGCGGGACTTTCGCCGGCCCGCAGCACTTTCTCAGCGATGAGATTACGATCGATGGCCATCCCGAGTGCCCGGCGGACGCGCGGATCGCTCAGTGCCTTGCGTGCGGTGACGTCGCTAGGCTTGTCGCCCTTGACGTTACAGTTCACCCATACGAACGCGGTCGAAAAGAACGGATCGAGGCGTAGTTGTGGGGCTTTCTCGGCCCGAAGTTTAGCCACTTTGTAGGGCGGCACGGCACCGGTAATGTGTAGTTCGCCGCCACGAAAAGCGCGCTCTTCGGCGAAGAGATCGGAGATGGCCCGGAACTCGACGGCATTGAGTGAGACTTCCTGGGCGTTCCAGTAGCGCGGGTTCTTCCGCACGACAACCCGCCGGGCGACTTCCCATTTCTCGAGCGTGAAGGCACCATTACTCACCATCGCTCCGGGGCGCGTCCACAGCGTATTGAGCGAATCCATCTTGCCGTGCTTGAGAATCGTTGGCGGATGCACCGGCATCCAGCTTTGGTGGCAGAGGAGTTGCAGGAAATAGGGGACGGGGCTTTCCAGTTCGATGACGAGCGTGTGCGCATCGGCTTGTTTTACGCCCACTTGTTGGAAGTCCTGGAGCTTGCCGGAGTTAAACTCCTTCGCCCCGCGAATACCGTGCAACATTGAGGCGTATTCAGCCCCGAAACTTGGCGCCAGTATACGTTCATAGCTGAAGAGAAAATCGGTAGCGGTCACCGGATCGCCGTTCGACCAGCGGGCGGTGGTGCGGAGATGAAAGGTCCAGGTCTTGCCGTCTTTGGACATCGACCAACTCTCGGCCACACCCGGGATGGGGTGCAGGTCCTTGGGGTCGTAATTTACTAACCCCTCAAAGAGGGCGCCGATGATGTGGCTTTCGCTGAGGCCGGTGACGGTCTGCGGGTCGAGTCCCGAGGGCTCGGCCATATTGTTGATAATCAGGTAGCCCTCGGCGGCTTTCTTCTCGGCCGTGGTCTTGCCGTCGCTACAGCCCGCTAAGCTAGCCATCAGGGCGAGCAGGGCGGCCGTCCAGCGGAACAGGGGGCGAGGCATGGGGCAGATTACGATTAGGTCAGCCCGGAGGGCAAGGCGTCTGGATGGGCTCTTTACTCCCCTCGGCCGATTTCCTAGAAAGTCCGCATGATTACCCCCAATCGTCGCGACCTCGCCGTCGCTGTCCTGACTGCTTCCGTCTGCCTAGGCCTGACGGGCTTCATTGGCCAAGGGCCAGTCGCTGCTACGGTGGCCACTCCCAAGTCCATCATGGGTTCGGTGGCCTTTGATTGGCAGAAACTTGTCGTGAAGCAGACCAAGGTCGGGGAATCCCGTGCCGTTTGCCGCGCCCCGACGGCCACCCTCGATGAACTGGAGATGCATGTGACGACCTTAAATAAGGGCCAAGCTCCGCATCCGCCCCATCAGCATGCCGACGAAGAACTACTCATCGTGAAGGAAGGGACTGTCGAGGCGCTCGTCGTGGGCGACTGGGTGAAGCTCGGACCAGGCTCCGTGATTTTTCAGGCTGCCAATATCGAGCACGCGATTCGCAATGCGGGCGAAGGGCAGGCAACCTATCACGTCATTAAGTGGAATTCGCCTGGCATGATTGCTAAGCGCGAGGCCGCGAAGGCCGCCGCGAAATAAGGTAAATAAAAACGGGCTCCGAGGATGGTAGGTCCGCCCTGGCCGGTACCAATGTCTGTAGTTCCCTTTTTCTGATAAGCATCACCGTGTTTTGTGATTGCTGCCTCTCGGCGAGTTTCATTGAGTCGATTCTATGAAATCCTTCGATGAAGAATTCCGGCGCGGATACCGCGAGACCATGGACCGCTACGGCTTTATTATGCCGACCTACCGTGACGGTGTTATCGTTATTCTGGTTTTTGTCATCCTTGCTATTGTCATCGCTTCGCCCTTATTCGGCGTCCTCGACCGCTTCTTCGGTTTCGAGCCGGACCTCTCCCGGCTTGTGCTGCACCAGGCTCGTGCCGACGATGAACTGCTCGTCGTCGAGGTGGGTAGCCTCGAGGCGTTCGTCTCTGGTGGCTGGGTGAAACTCGGTCGGGGGTCGGTGACCTTCCTGCCAGCGAACAGCGCCCGCTTTATTCGTCAACCCGCTGCTGAAACTGTCTACAAAGTCATCAAGTGGAATCCCGATAGCATTAAGTCAAAGGATGAGGCGACTAAAGAAGCCGCCACGAAATAGGCCAAAGAAAAAGGGCGTCCCGAGGGACGCCCTTCTGCTTGCTCCGAACAGGGGGACTTAGATGGCGGCAGGGCCGCGTTCGCCGGTGCGAATGCGGATGACGTCGGTGAGGCCGAGGACGAAGATCTTACCGTCACCGATCTTACCCGTTTGGGCGGCCTTGGAAATGGTGGCGATAGCCTTCTCGACCTGCTCGTCAGCGACGGCGGCCTCGATCTTCACCTTGGGGAGGAAATCGACGGTGTATTCGGAACCGCGGTAGATCTCCGTGTGGCCCTTCTGGCGGCCGAAGCCCTTGACTTCAGTTACGGTCATACCCTCGATGCCGATTTCGGCGAGGGCGTCCTTAACTTCTTCAAGTTTGAAGGGTTTGATGATGGCGACGACGAGCTTCATGGTGGTGTGTTTAGGTTGGGTTAGGCGTTCGGTTGAGCAAGTCCACTTATGCACCCCTTGTGCCAAGTCTGTGGAAAGGGGTGCTGACCTTACGATTGGGTATTTTTGAGCAGTACCTCCGCCACGCCAGCCAGTTTTTCGACAGATTTAAGCCCTGGTGCCAGTTCTATGCCGCTATTGAGGTCAAAGCACGCTGCGCCCGCTTTGGCCGCCTCGGCGATGTTATCCGGGCCTAGACCCCCAGCCAGAATCCATAGGGAGCCTAGATGGGCTGCATGGAGCTTTTGGAAGCGATTCCAGTCAGACTTCTTGCCGGTGCCCCCGAAGGCGTCTTTGGCATGGGCGTCATGGACGAACCCGGCCGCGAGGGGGATGAGTTCTACTGGCCATTCCGTGCCGTCCGCGAGTTTAGGTGCCAGCCAGAGGTGTGCCTTGCCGATGCGCGCGGAAAGCGCTGCCGGGTCGCACTCCTTTTTGGTTGGATCGAAATGCGCCTGCACAATGGCGAAGCCTTCGGCAATCCGCGCCGCGGCTTCGTCCGCGGTCGGATTAACGGCCACCGCGATTCTTTTATCGGCTGGGATTTCGCGGAGTAGCTGCGCTCGTTCTGCTGTCGCAACGAAACGTGGCGACCCGCTCCAGCAATTCACCCCGAGGTAATCAGCACCATAGGCGAGGGCGAAAGTCGCATCCGCGGCGCGGGTGATGCCGCAGACCTTGATGTGCGCCCGGCCGATCATGAGAGGGCGTCGATCACCGCATTACGAATGGCGGTGGCGGTCGGCGCGGCGGCTGTCCCCGCAAGCGGAATGCCCGCCTTGCGCAACGCATCAGCGGTCGTGTCGCCAATGGCTACGGCCTTGGGCTGACGGGCTCCTGCATCGGGGCGCAAGGCGGCTGCCTGGTGGAGGAAAGATTCCACGGCCGAAGGGCTGGCAAAGACGATGACATCGGCTCCGCGACGACGGAATTCAGCGGCTTCTGGCGATTCGGCGACGGACTTCTCTTCGGTGGCGTAGACTTTAAGTAAGTCCACGATGGCCATGGCCCCTTCCATGAGGAGACGCGAAAGTTCAGGTGAGTTCAGGTTGCCAGTGACGAGCAGGATTTTCTGATTCTCGATGTCGTGCTTCGCCATCAGCTCGCGGCCCAGGGTGAGCGCATCATTCTGGGTGGCGGTGAGGTCAGAATCTAAGTGGTATTGCCGCAGGGCTTTTTCCGTTGCGGGCCCGACGCAAGCGAAGCGGACGCCACCGACCGAACGGATATCCGAGAAGCGTTCGAAGAAGCGGTCAAAGAATCCGCGCACACCATTGGGGCTGGTAAAGACGACCCAGTCGTACTCACCCATGGCGTCGAGCACTTCGCTCAGCACTGTGTCATCCGGCTCGAATTTGATTTCGAGCAAGGGCAATTCGGAGACGGCGGCGCCCGCCTCGCTCAGGGCGTTTTTCCAATCAGCTCCGCGACCTTCGGGGCGGGTGAGGACGATGTGGCGGTCGCGCAGGGGAAGTTTACTCATGTTCAGCGGGGCAGGATCTGGCGGAGAATCGAATCGGTAAGCGCATCGGCGGCGGCGAGGTCGGAGACCGGGAAATCGAAATCACGGCGACCGAAATCGGCGCGGAAGAGGTGCACGCGACCAGCGGCATGGTGGCAGGCAAATGCCGTGTGGCAGCCTTCGCCGAGTTTGGCTAGGAACATGCGTTCGACGGTGACGGAGTAAGTCGTGGCAGCGCAGCCGGCCGCGAGGTATTGGCCGACCTCGGCGGTGCGCGATTGAATTGCGACGGCCCCTTGGCCGGCAGCCGGTACCATCTGGGATAAGGCGACTGGCTCGAGGGTGAGGCCGGGCCAAGTCTTAATGCCGAGGCGATTGAGGCCCGACGCGGCGAGGTACGAGGCGTCCGCATCTCCGTTGGCGAGTTTCTTGAGACGCGTATCCACGTTGCCGCGGAGCTCGGTCCACTGTGCGTCCGGGAAAGTGAGTGCACCTTGGGTGCGGCGGCGCGGGCTGCCGGTGGCGATGAGTTTCGGGTGGGTGACATCGACGCGTCGCACGAGCACATCGCGGGCATCCTGACGAGGTAGGCAGACTGCGATGGCTAGGCCAGCCGGCATCTCCGTGGGGAGATCCTTCGAACTGTGGATGGCCACATCTGCTTCACCGCGGAGGAGGGCCTGTTCGAGTTCAGCGGTGAAGAGCCCTTTGCCACCTTGCTTCTCGAGCGACCAGCTCGCCTGACGGTCACCCGTTGTGGTGAGGATGCGGACCTCGGTTGGGCGATGGAGCGCTTGGCTGAGTCGGCCTGCAGCATCGTGGGCCTGTTGGAGGGCTAACGGGCTGCCGCGCGTGACAATGACGATGGGGCCAAGCATATCAGAAAGGAAGGTAGCCATTGCGCATTAGCCAAAGCACACCCCAGGTCAGGGGAATCCCGAGGTTGCCAAAGAGCAGGGTAGTGGCGGCGATGCGAAGGAAGTCCCAGCGGCGATGCTGGGCGGCCATTATGGCGATGGCGGCGCCACAGAGGGCGGTCGGGATACCGACGCCCACGCCGACCCACACCACTCGATCATAAGGGTCTGTCACCAGCCCCAGGAAGACCGGTGCCGCTTGGCGCGTCATCAGGTAGGCGGCGTAAAGCGTGCCCGCTGCCAAAAAGAGCGAGAACGCCTGAACCACGCCGTAGGCGCGGGAGTCGTCTTCACTCAGTTCAGTTGGCACGCCCAAAGCAAAGACGCCCCCGGGCCGACTTCCAAGATTCAAGTTTCCCGGGACGGGAATAATCCGCCCGGAAACCGTGCTCAGTGGCCGCCGAGACCTTCGTGCTCCTTGATGTATTCCTGTTTCAGGCCCAGGGCTTCTGGGGCATGGAGGACGAGCATTTTCATGCGTACATCCGCCGGTACGGTGGCCTCGGTGGCTTTTGAAACCACAATCATCAAGATGATCGACAGCGGCACGGCCCAGATGGCGGGCTGTTCGCAGAGGATGCGGGCGAGCGGGTGCGCGACCCAATAATCCGCGATGGTCTTAGCGAGCGGGTGATCGGCCCAGTAAGCCGAAAGTTCCGCGGCATCGGCGATCTTCTTCGCCTTGGCGACGGCGACGTCAGAAATCGAAGTCAAGGTGATGGATGCCAGGGCGCTGAGCCCGCCAACGAGCATGCCCGTGGCCGCACCACGCATGGTCATGCCGCGCCACCAGACGCTCATGAAGAGCAAGGGGAAGTAGCTGGCCGCTGCGATGGCGAAAGCCTGGCCGACCATGAAGTTGATTTCCAGTGCTTCGACCTGCGATCCGAGGCCGACGGCTACGAGGCCAACGATGAGCGCCGACCACTTGAATGCCTTCAGGCGTTGTTCCGGCGAGGCCCCGGGCTTCAACATGCGTCCGTAGATGTCGTGCGCGAGGGCGCTGGACATCGAGACGAGCAGACCGGAGAAGGTGGACATAAACGCGGCGAAGGCGCCAGCGCAGGTGATGCCCGAGAGGATGGAGCCGAGGAGCGGATGGTCACGGCCGGCGAGCAGCGTGGGCAGTTCGAGCACGACTTTGTCGGTGCCCTTGGCACCGACGGCATCGTAGAGCTCGGGTGTTAGTGAGCGTCCGATGACTCCGTAGACGGGCGGGAAGACGTAAAAGATACCAATCAGAATCATCACCCACATCGTGGTGCGTTTGGCGGCGACGCCGTCCGGGTTGGTGTAGAAGCGGACAAGGATGTGCGGTAGGCCGGCGGTGCCGCAGACGAGTGCGATAATCAGCGAATAGGTGTAAAGGAGCGAGTAGGGCTTCTTATTCGCCTCAAGTTCCGCTTTCGCCTCAGGCGTCTTGGCGGCGACGATAGATGCATCGATGGCCTTGGTGGTGAGCTTGCCGAACGGGGCGATCCAGGCCTCATCCTTGGGCGCCTTGGCCGGCAGGGTCTTGCGCTCGATGCCCGCCGGCGCGGTGGCCACCGTTTCCTGGCTAGTCTTATTGGCCGCGAGGTGCTGTTGGTAATGGCCGACAAGCGAGGCCAAGACAAAGATCGGCACGGTGATGGCGAAAACCTTCAGCCAATATTGGAAGGCTTGGACGAGCGTGATACCCTTCATGCCACCAAGCGACACGTTGAGCGTGATGACGGCGCCGACGACGACCACGCCTGCCCAATAGGGCAGACCGGGGAAGATGTAAGCCAGCGTCGTGCCAGCACCCTTCATCTGCGGCATGGTGTAGAAGAAACCGATGAAGAGCACGAAGCAGACCGCGATTTTGCGGAACATCGGCGAATCATAACGGCCTTCCGCGAAATCCGGGATGGTGTAGGCACCGAAGCGGCGCAGCGGGCCGGCGATGAAAAGCAGCAGGAACAGGTAGCCGCAGGCGTAGCAGACCGGATACCAGAGTGCGTCGTAGCCGGTAGCCATGACCATGCCTGCCACGCCCATGAAGGACGCAGCGGAGAGGTATTCCCCCGAGATAGCAGAGGCGTTCCAGCCGACGGAGACCGAACGGCCTGCCACGAAGAAGTCGCCCGCGCTCTTGGATTTTCCGGCGGTCCAGAAACCCATGCCGACGGTGATGGCGACGGTAGCGAGCGAGCAGATCGCAATCCAAGGGTCGATGCCCTTGGTGGCTTCTGTGGCGAGAAGGAGGGTGTTCATATTACTTGGTCTGGCCGTCCTGGGCGGCTTGGGCTTCGGCGTTCTCGAGCGCGATGGAGCGTTTGATGAAGACGTAGGAAATGATCCAGACGAAAGGGAAGAAGAGCACGCCGAGGATCAGCCACGTGAGCGTGAAGCCGAAGATGCGTTGGGCCATGAACGCGGGCTGGAAGTAGTTCAGCATCGGCAGCGCGACGAGCGCCACGACGAAGCACAGCGCGCAGGCGATGGAGAGTTTCAACTGGTCACGCATCATGCGCGCCAAGAACGCATCCGAATGGATGTCGACCGGGGTGGGGGGGGGTGGCTCTCTCATGGGGGTGGGGACAGCCAAGCCTTTTGCCTTCGCTTGGCAACCCCTTGGATGCTGCGTCCCCGGACGGCTGGATTTTTGGCACAAAAAAGGGCCGACTTACGTCGGCCCTTTCGTTTCGGTCGCCCGACCGCTTACTTGGTCGTGTACTCAGCCTGCGCACCGCGGATGTTGCGCTTCTGGACCCAGGGCATGAGGGCGCGGAGACGCTGGCCGGTCTTTTCGATCGGGTGGTTCTCGCCCTTCTTGAGGAGCTTGTTGTAGTTCTTAAGGCCGCCCTTGTATTCCTTGACCCACTGGGCGGTGAACTTGCCGGACTGGATCTCCTTGAGGATCTCGCGCATCGCCTTGCGGGAGCCGCTGTTGATCACGCGGGGACCACGGGTGATGTCGCCGTACTTGGCGGTCTCGGAGATCGAGAAGCGCATGCCGGAGATGCCGGATTCGACCATCAGGTCGACGATGAGCTTAAGCTCGTGGAGGCACTCGAAGTAGGCCATCTCAGGCTGGTAGCCAGCTTCGACGAGGGTTTCGTAACCCACCTTGACGAGTTCGGAAGCACCGCCGCAGAGGACGGCCTGTTCGCCGAAGAGGTCGGTTTCGGCTTCTTCCTTGAAGGAGGTCTTGATGACGCCGGCGCGGGTCGAGCCGATGCCCTTAGCCCAAGCGAGGGCGGTCTTGGTGGCCTTGCCGGAGACGTCCTGCTGGATGGCGATCAGGGCGGGGACGCCCTTGCCTTCGACGTACTGGGCGCGGACGACGTGGCCGGGGCCCTTGGGGGCGACCATGGCGATGTCGACGTTCTTGCCCGGCTTGATCAGCTTGTAGTGAATCGAGAGGCCGTGGATGAAGAGGACGGTTTTACCACCCTTGCCGAGGTTAGGAGCGATGTCCTTCTCCCAGACGGAAGCCTGCTTCATGTCGGGGATGCCCACGAGCATGACGTCGGCGCGGCGAACGGCTTCGGCGGTCTCATAGACCTTGAAGCCCTTCTTCTTCGCGGCGGCGGCGGACTTGGAACCCTTGTACAGGCCCACGATGACGTTGAGTCCGCTGTCGCGGAGGTTCATCGCGTGGGAATGTCCCTGGGAACCGAAGCCGAGAACGGCGAGGGTCTTGTTCTTCAGGAAGCCGAGATCGGCGTCCTTATCGGTGTACACTTTGGCAGGCATTGGTGTTTGGTGGAAAAAGGGGAGGGATTATTCGGCGGAGGCCTTCTTGCGGCCGCGCGTCAGGGCGACGGCGCCGGTGCGGGCGGTTTCAATGATACCGAAGTGCTCGATGAGATCGAGGAAGGCAGCGATCTTCGTCACGTTGCCCGTGAACTCGATGAGCAGGGAATCGTGCGAAACGTCGACGACCTTGGCCCGGAAGAGGCCAGCAATCTCGAGAATCTCGGTGCGGGTCTTCTTGTCGGACTTCACCTTCACGAGGATGAGCTCGCGGGCGACGTGGTCGACTTCCTCACGGGAGAAGTCATTGACGGTGATGACGTTGATTAGTTTATCGAGGGCCTTGACGCAGCGGTCCAGGGCGGCGTCATCGGCGACGACGGTCGCAGTGATCCGCGAATACGCCGGATCGTGGGTCGGCCCGACGTTGAGGGTCTCAATGTTGAAGCCGCGCCCGGAGAGCATGCCGGCGACACGTGCCAAGACGCCGAATTTGTTTTCGACGAGGGCGGAGAGCGTGTGCTTCTTCTTAGGGGGCGTCATGGCGAATTGAGAATTATTTGGAAGGGGTGGACGGAGAGGGACTCGAACCCACGACATTCTGCGTGTAAAGCAGACGCTCTAACCAACTGAGCTATCCATCCAGAGGAAGGGTTGGTATAGGGAAGCACCCTGCCTTTTGTCCACTATGAAAACCAGCCCGCAGGCTTGCCCCGGGCCTGTTTGACCCGCAATCTGCGGGCAAATGGACCCTGTCCGCGAACAACGCATCCTGGAGGCCCTCCAAGGCTTGGCTCAGCCCGGCCTCGGCCAGCAGGGTCTTTTGGACTGCATCCGGTCGCTGGATGCGGAGGTGGCGACGGCCGACTCGGGTCTGCCCGGGGACCTCGATCACTATCTTCGCCGTCGATCCTATGAAAAGGCCTTGGTCTTTCTCCAAGGCGGCAAACCAGGTGCGGGGACCTGCGGTCGCGGCGCATGAGCGGTAATCCTTTCGATAAATTAGACGGAGGGGCCTTGCCTCCTGGGCCCCCAGCGAAGCCGGTGGTACCCGTTGCCAAGGCTAAGCCCAAACTCGGCAAAATCATCCTCCAGTACGAACGTGCCGGACGCGGGGGTAAAGAGGTGACCATCCTGAAGGGGCTCTGGATTGAGTCCCAAGAGGCGCGCATGCGCGAGGCGCTGCTCAAGGAAATGAAGCGAGCCCTCGGCACGGGTGGGGCTCTCGAGGGGCGCGAAATCGTGTTGCAAGGCGATCGTCGCGAGACCGCCAAGGCCTGGCTGCTGAAGGAAGGTTTCTCGACCAATCTTTGAGTACGTAAAACCCACTCGCCTCGGTCCGTCGCCCGAGGTATCTCTTGGTTGTGCCAGTCCTGAAGCCAGATTTGATTCCCCTCGATGGTGACCGCGCGCCCGTCCGCCGCGTTGTCGAATTGTTACGGTCTGCCGGCGGGCATCCCTATATGGTCGGCGGCTGTGTCCGTGATGCGCTTCTAGGGGCGAGTGTCGTCGATGTGGATATCGAGGTCTATGGCCTCGGCACGCGTGCCATCGAGGCCGCCCTACGCAAGGAATTTGGTATCATCACGGTCGGTGCCGCCTTCGGCGTGACGAAGCTCAAGGACTTCCCGGTCGATGTTTCCGTGCCCCGCCGCGAGAACCGCACGGGTGCCAAGCACACGGATTTTGATGTGCAGGCCGATCCGACCATGACGCCGAAAGACGCCGCGGAGCGTCGCGACTTCACGCTCAACGCGATCATGTGGGATCCGGTGACCGGCGAAATCATCGACCCGTGGGGCGGCGTGGCCGACCTCCAGGCGGGCGTGCTGCGTCATGTCTCAGCAAAGTTCTCCGAGGATCCGCTTCGTGTCCTGCGTGCGATGCAGTTTGCCGCCCGCTTTGAATTTTCAGTCGCCCCTGAGACCGTCGCGCTCTGTGCCTCGCTGTCGCAGGACGATTTACCTCCGGAGCGTTTAATGGAAGAATGGACGAAGCTGGTGCTTCGCGGGCGCAAGCCATCGATGGGCTTGGCCTTCCTGAAGAATTGCGGGTGGACGAAGTTTTACCCTGGACTGCATGCCGTCATCGACGTGCCTCAGGACCCCGAGTGGCATCCCGAGGGGGATGTTTGGAATCACACCCTGCACTGTCTCGATGCTTACGCCCGCGAGCGCGTCGGCGATCGCGATGAAGACCTCATCGTGGGCTTCGCCGTCTTGCTGCACGATTTCGGTAAGGCCACGCATACGAAGGTCGAACCGCATGACGGCCGGATCCATTCTTACGGACACGAGGAAGCTAGCGTACCGCTCGCCGAAAAATTCCTCGGGCAGATCACCCGGGAGACGAAACTGCTCGAGGCGGTGCTGCCTTTGGTCCGCTGGCATGCCCAACCGCACGAACTTTTCCGAGCCAAGGCCGGCGATGCTGCCGTCCGCCGACTCGCCGCCAAGGTGGTGCGCATCGATCGACTCATCCGCGTCGATATCGCTGATCGGAAGGGACGCCCGCCGCTCTGGCCAGGCGAAGTTTCCCCTCAGGGGGTCTGGCTGGCGGAGCGGGCCCAGGCCTTGAAGGTCGCTGATTCGGCGCCCAAACGGATTATCCTCGGTCGCCATCTTATCGCCCAGGGGCATAAGCCTGCCGGTTGGTTTTCGTCTGTGCTCGAAGAAGCCTTCGAAGCCCAGTTGGATGGGGTTTTCGGGGATGAAGCCTCTGGCCTGGTCTGGCTCAAGGAACGCATGGCCCGCGCGGCTGTCTAATTTTACCATCATGTCTCATCGCACCGCTGGACTTTCTGCACTGCTCGTCGGCACTCCTGACTGGAACGCCGTCCTTGCCCGCGCGCTCGATAATTTCGAATGCGTTACGGGGACAATACACCGAACCGATCTGCAGACGGGGCTGCTCACCTTGATCGCGCACGCCGGCATCCCGCCGCAGGTCCAGGCGATGCTGTTGCCTAAGATTGATAATATTCCTTTCGGTAAAGGCATCGCCGGCTGTGCGGCCTCACGCAAGGAAGCCGTCCAGCTCTGTAATCTACAGGAAGATCTCGGCGGTATCGCCAAGCCGGATGCGCGTAAGACGAATGTCCAAGGCGCTCTCGCGGTTCCGGTGCTCGGAACCGATGGGAAGGTCATCGGCGTGCTCGGGATTGGCAAAATGCAGCCCTATGAATTCAACGACAGCGAGGTCGCGGACCTGAATGCGGCGGCGGAGCTGTTGGCGAGGAAGATGTAAACGCGGTAGATAACAGATGACGGATGGCAGATGACAGAGGATGCGGAAACAGTCCCGTTATCCGATCTGTTCGCCTAAGTGATTAGCCTGAAGTTTCTGTCCTCTGTCATCTGCACTCTGTCATTTACTCTTTCGCTAACGCCCTTCCCGTCGGCGAGTCCTTCTGCTTGAGCAACCCTTCAGGCAGGCCCGCATAGACGAGTTGGCCACCTTTGGCGCCTCCCTCGGGTCCGAGTTCCATCACCCAATCGGCGGCCATAATTACGTCGGTATGGTGTTCGATCACGATGAGTGTGGCGCCGGCGTCGCGGAGACGTCCGAGTAGCGCCAGCAGTTTGGCGATGTCATCCCAGTGCAGTCCCGTCGTAGGTTCATCCAGTACGTATAGGCGGCCGGAGTGGTCGCGGCGCGCGAGTTCCGAGGCGAGTTTCAATCGCTGGGCTTCGCCGCCGGAGAGGGTGTTCGCGGCCTGTCCGAGCTTGATGTAACCGAGGCCAACCTCGCCGAGCGTACGGAGTTTTTCCGCCAATCGCGGCTGCGCTTTAAAAACCTCCGCGGCTTCGCTGACCGAGAGGCCGAGCGCATCGGAAATACTCAGACCTTTGAAGCGTACTTCGAGTGTCTCGCGATTGAAGCGTCGGCCGGCGCAGCTGGGGCAATCGACAAACGTTTCACCCAGGAACTGCATATCCAGGGCCACGGAACCTTCGCCGGCACAGGTTTCGCAGCGGCCGCCGCGCACATTGAAGCTGAAGCGGCCCGGCCCGTACCCGCGAGCCTTCGCCAGGGGTAGCGACGACCACAGGTCGCGCAGTAAATCCATGATGCCCGTGAACGTGGCGGGGTTAGACCGTGGGGTGCGGCCAATGGGCTCTTGGTCAACCGCGGTAAACGCGACGATTTTTTCAAGCCCTTCAATGCCGCCGTGCCGACCGGGCACAACCTTGGCCCCGTTGATTTTTCGTGCGGCCGCTGCGGAGAGAATATCAATCGCGAGCGTGCTTTTGCCGGAGCCAGAAACGCCGCAGACAACGGTGAGGTTGCCGACGGGGAACGCGGCGGTGACTCCTTGAAGGTTATGTTCGGTGGCGTTCTTAACGGTGAGCAGGGTCTTGCTCGCCGCTTTTCGCGGAATGATGCCTGCGAGCGTGGCCCGGCCTGCGAGGTATGCCCCGGTCCGGGAGTGCTGGTCCGCGGCACAGGCCTTGGCGGTTCCTTCGAAGATGATGCGACCGCCGTCGACTCCCGCCCCTGGGCCCATCTCGACGAGATGGTCCGCCGCGAGCATCATGTCGCGGTCATGTTCTACGACGACCACGGTATTGCCGAGGTCGCGCAGGCCCTGGATGGAACGAATAAGACGGCCGTGGTCGCTCGGGTGCAGCCCGATACTGGGTTCATCAAGCACGTACGTGACGCCCACCAACCCGAGGCCGAGCTGCGTGGCGAGCCGTACGCGTTGAGCTTCGCCGCCGGAGAGTGAACTACATTCGCGATTAAGGGCGAGATAACTCAAGCCGGCGTCATCGAGGAATGTGAGGCGTTGTTCGAGTCCGCGCCGGGCTTCCTCTGCTGGCATCACGCGCGGATGGGTCGCAAGTTGTTTGGCGAAGGCCAGAGCGGCTGGGATGGGTAGGGCGAGGAACTCTGCCATGTTCTTGCCGCCTAGGCTGATGGAAAGTGCCGCGGGCGAGAGGCGTTGTCCGTGGCAACCTGAGCAGACGGAACCGGACTGAAATTGGAGCAGGCGCTGACGCAGCGATTCACCTGTGGTGGTGCGGTAAGCGTGCGCGAGTTCGGCAAACATGCCGGTCCAGACCGTTTCAACTAGTTTGCGTCCCTTGGGCGGTGGTAGAAGGAATTTTCGCTTCGGGTCGCCGTGGAGCAGGAGATCGCGCACCGCCTTTGGTAAGTCACTCCAAGGCGTTTTGAGGTCGAAAGGTACTTGTTCCGCAAGTGCCCGAGTAATCGCGTTGCGGCGAATTAGGGTCTTACGCGTCGCGCACTTCCAAGGCTTCACCACGCCGTCGTGGAGCGAGAGGGCTTCATCGCGAATGGAGAGACTCTCTTGGAATCGCATCTGGCGCCCGAGTCCGCCGCAGTCGGGGCAGGCACCGTCTGGGTGATTATGGGAAAGGGCCCGCGGGCTGACGGGCTCATAGCTTTCTCCGCAATGTTCGCACGAGAGATGGAGTGAGAGTGGGTGTTCCGCCCATTTTCCGTTTACCTCGGCCAAGACGATTGCCCGGTTACGGCCTTCGCGAAAGGCAAGCTCCAGCGAGTCTGCTAGGCGGCTGCGTTGGTCGGGGCCAGCGACGATACGGTCGACGACGACATCGAGCTGCTTCGCTTCGCGGCCGATGAGCAAGCCGGCGGCTTCTTCCATGGTGGCGACCGTCCCGTCGACACGCAGGCGGGAGAAGCCGCGGCGTCCAAGGTCTGCCGCCGCTTCCAATAAAACGGAGGGTTTATCCTTGGAGATGGGCGCGACGATCATTAGGCGCGTGCTGGGCGGAATTTCTTCGAGGGATTTCAGGTTGTCATCGAGCGAGCGCTGTCGGACGGGGTGGCCGTCTTTGAGGCAGCGACGTTCCCCGGCCAGAATCCACAGGGGGCGGGCGTGGTCCGCGATTTCGGTGAGGGTGGCGACGGTGGAGCGCGGGTTGGTGTTGCCGCCGGTGCGCTGGGCGATGGCGATGACAGGGGAGAGCCCGCGGATGAAGTCGACATCTGGGCGCGGGGCTGAATCCAGCATGCCTCGGGCCTTGGCCGAGAGGGACTCAAGGTATTGGCGGCTGCCTTCCGCGTGCAACGTGTCGAAAGCCAGCGATGATTTACCTGACCCGCTGACCCCGGTGATCACGGTCAACTGATAACGCGGGATGGTCAGTTCCACGTTCTTCAGATTGTGGGTGCGGGCTCCCTTGATGTGGATGGGCTGGCTCAGAGGGTTCGACGATAGCCTCTCCGCTTCCGGGGAGAAGGCGGAAGTGGCCGCCCGGCCGTTAATAAGTTTCGTACAATCCGCTTTTACCCAAGAGGCCAACCTGTAAGCCTGCAGGGATGCCCCGGTTTTTACTCTGTGTCTTGGCCCTCTTTTCCGTCCGGCTTTTCGCCGACCGGATGGAGCCCCGCGTGCTTTTCCTCGGCGATAGCATCACCTATGTCGGTACTTGGACGGTTTACGTCGAGTCAGCGATTCGCGCCCAGCCGGGGATGGAACGGGCGACCATCGTTAACATGGGCCTCTCGAGCGAAACCGCGTCCGGGCTCTCCGAGCCGGGTCACGCGGGCGGCAGTTTTTCGCGCCCCGATTTGCATGAGCGCCTTGGGCGCGCCTTGGAGCAATTCAAGCCGACGATCGTCATTGGCTGCTACGGCATCAACGACGGAATCTATTTGCCGCTCAGCTCCGCCCGTAAGCTGGCCTTCCAAGAGGGTATGATTCGTTTCCGCCTCGCTTGCCTGAAGGCGGGGGCGAAACTAGTACTACTCACGCCGCCACTTTATGCGCCGGATAAACGGGCCAAAGATGAGATTAATTATGACGGTGTGATGGAGAACTACGGTGCGTGGCTTATCGAGCAGCGCGCCGCAGGCTGGTTGGTTATCGATATTCACTCCAAGTTACACCAGGCGGTCGCGGCGGCCAAAACATCTGACCCCCAGTTCATTTACGCCAAAGATAATTTGCATCCCGGCGAGCAAGGTCACCTCTTCATGGCGCAGGCAGCGTGGGAGGGTATTGCGCCGATCTTTAAATGGAAACTCGCCACGCCTTTTGCCGCGGCGGATAAATTTAAGTTATTGAAGCAGAATTCGGTGATCCTGCGGGATGCTTGGCTCAAGCAGGTCGGCCATAAGCGACCCGGCGTCGCCGGGGGCTTACCTATGGCGGAGGCAGAGCGCCGCTCGGATGAGCTCATCCACGAATACCTTAAGAAATAAGCGGATTTCAGGGCCGCTGCCGGCTAGGGGTATTGCCCAAGAAACACCGTCCCGACACGGGACTGTAACAATTGTATGGGATGATACCTCGGTATTCCCATCACATGCACACATCACTCAAGTCCCTCGCGCTTCTCGCCCTCACGGCGACAATCGCTTCCGCTCAGTCCGCCGCCCCCGCGGCTGTCGAGGTCGTCTCGGTAGACGCTAAGCTTCCTGACTACGCCGTATCCTCTGGTGTATCGGGCAACTTGAACTCCGTTGGTTCCGACACCCTTAACAACCTGATGACTTTCTGGAGCGAAGGCTTCAAGGCCAAGTATCCTAACGTGAACATCCAAGTTGAAGGTAAGGGGTCGGGTACCGCTCCGGTGGCTCTGATCTCCGGTGCCGCTCAAGTGGGCCCGATGAGCCGCGAAATGAAGACTTCCGAAATCGCTGGCTTCGCTGCTAAGTTCGGCCACAAACCGACTAAGATTCCGGTGGCCATCGATGCCCTCGCCGTTTTCGTCCACAAGGACAACCCGATTAAGGGTCTCTCCCTTGCTCAGGTTGACGCGATCTTCTCCTCGACCCGTAAGCGCGGTGGTCAAGACATCAACACCTGGGGTGATGCCAAGCTGACCGGTGCTTTCGCGGGCAAGACTATCTCTGCCTTCGGCCGCAACTCGGCTTCTGGCACCTACGGCTTCTTCAAGGACAACGCCCTTAAGAATGGTGACTACAAGAGCAGCGTTAAGGAGCAGCCAGGGTCTTCCTCGGTCGTCCAAGGGGTCGCTTCCGACCTCGGAGCGATTGGCTACTCCGGCATCGGCTACAAGACTTCCGGTGTCCGCGCCCTCGCCCTCTCTGTCGCTGATGATTCGGCTCTCATTGAGCCTAATTACGCCAACGCGCTTAATGGTAGCTACCCGCTCGCCCGCTACCTGTATGTCTACGTGAACAAGGCTCCTTCGAAGGAAATGGATAAGCTTACGAGCGAGTTCATCACCTTCGTGCTCTCGAAGCAGGGCCAAGAAATCACGATCAAGGACGGATACTTCCCGCTGCCGGCCGACGTTGCTACCGAAGGTCGCCTCGCGCTCAAGTTCTACAGCGCTGAATAATCTTGGTCTCGAAATCGTATCGTCGCCACCACGCCCTTCGGGGTCGGTCTAAAAAGCGCGGCGATACGGTCTCGGGTCCTCCTAAGGCGGGGTCTCCCCGCCTTACCCTTTATTAGAATTAACGACACCTAACCGTCACGCGATGGAAACTTCCGACAAAAACCCCTCTGCGGCGCCTGCGCCAGAGTCGCGTTTTACGGTAAGTCCCATGACCCTCGCTGCTGACCGGTGGATGGGGCGTCTCATTCGCTTCGGCGGGGTGGGGGTCGTGCTCGCGGTCTTTGGGATGTTGGCTTTCCTGATTTTTCAAGTCTTCCCGCTCTTCACGGGAGCCAAGGTTGCAGCTGGCGATGCCTTATCCGTGGCGGCCAATGCAATTGCCTTCGGTGAGGATGAATACGGCGATTTACCCTATGTCGTTCTTGCTGATGGTAGGGTGATTTTTCAGCGGTCCAAGGATGGTTTGAAAGTGCTTGAGTGGTCGCCTGCGCTGGCGAATCGCCACGTATCCACCGTCCGGAGCTATCCCCGCTCTGGCTTGGTCTTTCTGGGTCTATCCGATGGCTCAGTTCAGGAACTGCGGATCATCTACCGCTCGAGCTTCGACTCCGCTGGTAAGCGTACGATTGAGCCGATTGTGACAGCTTTAGAGCCGCTGCAGGTCGGCAAGCCTGGCCTGCCTTGCGTGGATATCTGGAACGCCAAGGGTACGCAGTCACGGCTGATGCTCGTGCGTCAGGATGAAGTCGGCAAACCCCTGCTCACCGCGATCCGCCTGACGGAACGTAAAGGCCTGGGCGGCAAAGCGAAGGTCACCGTCAGCGCCCCTTTCGTGGTCGCCGCCGATGCGGCTTCGGTCGATAAGGTGCTCCTTCCTTCCACGGCAGAATCGCTCATTGTCGTCAGTAAATCCGGTGAAGTGCGCACCTATGCCGATGATGGCACGACCTTCCCGTTCCTCCAGTCGTTTACTCCATTTAAGGAATCGACCGATGCGGGGGTCACCTCGGCGGGCATGATCTTCGGTAACGTCTCAGTGGTCTTCGTGGGTCGCACGGGCGCGCAGCAGGTTTGGTCAATGTATCCGCAGCTTCAGCCCGACGGCAAGAGCCTGCGTCGCTGGGGTAAGATCCATGATGGCGAATCACTCGCTGGACCCGGCGAAGGCGTCTATGCCGCCGAAGGTAACAAATGCTACCTCGCTGTGGCTGGTGGCAAGCTTCAGCTCCGCAATATGACGACGGGTTCCCTCCGTTGGGAAGGTGATGCCCCGAGCGGGGCGATTCGCCAACTGGCTTTCGCTGCCAACTATGATCGTTTCACCGCACTCTCGGCGGATGGCAAACTTCACCGCTGGTCGATCGTCGACCATCACCCCGAATCCTCCTGGGGTGCGTTCTTCGGCAAGATTTGGTATGAAGGTGCCACCGGCCCCGCTTATACCTGGCAATCAAGCGCTGGCTCGGATGAGTTCGAGGCGAAGTATTCGCTGGTGCCACTTTTCTATGGCACGGTGAAGGGTACATTCTACGCACTGCTCTTCGCCCTGCCCATCGCTCTCACCGCCGCTATCTACGTTTCGCAGTTCTTGCGCCCGGAATACCGACAGGTTGTAAAACCCGTGATGGAAATCATGGCCTCGCTGCCTTCCGTCGTGCTGGGCTTCCTCGCCGGGCTCTGGCTGGCCCCGTTGGTCGATCCGCGTTTGATCTCCATCTTCTGTGCCGTCGGCATCCTCGCCCCCGCCGCACTTGCCGCCGGCTTCCTCTGGTCGGTGCTTCCTCAGCCTATTCGTCGTCAGGTCAAGCCAGGTATGGAGTTCCTCTGGCTGTTGCCGTTCCTCGCTATCTGTGCTTTGGTCGCTTGGAAATCAGGCCCGGCCGTTGAGGCCGCCTTCTTCACGGTGAAGGATGCTTCCAGTGGCCTGCCCATCGCTGATTTTCGTGAATGGTGGCGCCAGACGACCGGAGCAACCTACGACTCGCGTAATTCTCTGGTGGTCGGATTCGTGATGGGCTTCGCGGTTATCCCGATTGTCTTTACAATTGCCGAAGACGCACTGTCCAACGTTCCCAACTCACTCGTCTCCGGCTCGCTAGCTCTTGGAGCCAGCCGCTGGCAGACGGTTTGGAGTGTGGTGGTTCCGACCGCCATCTCGGGTATCGTCTCGGGTGTTATGATTGGCTTTGGCCGCGCGATTGGTGAGACGATGATCGTCGTGATGGCCACGGGGAATACCGCAGTGATGGAGTCCAATCCTTTTAGCGGTATGCGGACGCTGTCCGCGAATATTGCGGTGGAACTTCCAGAGGCCGCTTCGGGCCATACGCATTATCGGGCGCTCTTCCTCGGGGCCTGTTGTCTTTTCCTGCTCACGTTCGTCATTAACACTCTGGCGGAAGTCCTCCGCCAGCGCCTGCGCGAGCGCTATAAAGTCGTCTGAACATGGCCTCATCTTCCGATAGCAGTACGCCTCGCGGCGAAGCCTGGGTCTGGTTCAGCGGCCTAGGTTTGATCATCGGCCTAGGGATGGTCGTCGGTTTAATTTCATTAGTTATCCTCAATGGCGTCACGGTTTTCTGGGCGCCGCAGGTGCCCGTCGCCACGGTGGACGATGGTCGCACGATCATTGGTCAATTGGCCCAGCGGCGAATCCGCGCAGGTTCGCTTGCTAGCGAACCACGCTATGAACTTCAATTTCAGGTCGGCTTGCGCGAACTGAACGGCAACTCCTACGTCTGGGTCGATGAGGCTAAGATTAAATCTGAATCTTTCCCGCCCGATATCCTCGGGCTTGAACGCGTCGAGAATGGACCAGCCTTCGTCCGGCCGCAGTCGCTGCGAAAGTCCGACGGTAAATTGATTCCGGTCACGGACCCAGCCTTTGAGGATGCTTTTCAGGTCGAAGTCGCCGCAGCCACGAACATCCGTGAGAAGCTCGTCGAAATCACTCGGCACCGCATTGGCGACGTAAACAGCGAGATGGATAAGGCCCGCGTCGCTCTGCGCCGGGCGGAAGACTTGAAGCTGGCGGCTGAGGTTGCCGCCCTTCGCCGTCAGATTGGTGGACTGGAGGAGCGCTTTGCGTCCTTGCAGGCCGAAGCGAGGGCCGTGGTGGACCGTGGTGCGGTCGCGTCGTTGGTCTCGCGGGATGCCTCGGGCCGTGAAGTCGTTGTCCCGCTCACCCAAGTCATCCGTGCTTGGTTTCCTAACCGACTCGACACCTGGGGGCGCATTAAGCTGTTTATCTCGCGGCTCGGAGAGTTCGTTTTCGATGAACCTCGCGAGGCCAATACCGAGGGTGGTCTGATGCCCGCAATTTTCGGTACACTCGTGATGACGGTCTTCATGAGCTTGATGGTTACCCCCTTCGGCGTCATCACGGCGATCTACCTCCGCGAGTACGCCCAACAGGGTTCCGTTCTTCGCATCGTGCGCATCAGCGTCAACAACCTCGCGGGGGTACCTTCAATCGTCTTTGGCGTCTTTGGGCTCGGTTTCTTTGTCTATGTGCTCGGTGGCTCGATTGACCGCTTCTTTTTCGCCGATCAGCTAAAGTATAATAACAACACACCGGTCTTCGGCACGGGCGGCCTCCTCTGGTGCTCGCTGACGCTCGCTTTGATGACGCTACCGGTGGTTATTGTCGCGACCGAGGAAGCCTTGGCCGCCGTCCCCCGTGGCATGCGGGAGGCCTCCTTGGCCACTGGTGCTTCTAAGTGGCAGACGATTCGCGATATCCTCCTGCCCGCCTCGGCTCCGGGCATCCTAACGGGCGTCATCCTCGCCATGGCCCGTGGGGCAGGGGAGGTTGCTCCGCTAATGCTCGTGGGCGTGGTGAAGCTCGCTCCGACGCTGCCGCTCGATGGTGCTGCCCCTTTCTTGCACATGGATCGCAAGTTCATGCACCTCGGTTTTCACGTATATGACCTCGGGTTCCAGTCTCCCGACTCGGACGCGGCTCGCCCGATGGTCTTCGCCACCACGCTCCTGCTCATTTGCCTGGTCGTCTGCCTTAATATTGGCGCGATCTGGATCCGCAATCGCCTCCGCGCCCGCTTTAAAGGTGCATCCTTCTAATCACCAACCCACTCATGCCCCAACTCATGAACCCTCCTTCATCCTCTCGTATCAAGGTCCGCCCTGCCACTGAACGCGAAGGTCGCAAGGACTACATTAGCATCCGCGATTACGGCTTCTGGTATGGCCAGAAGAAGGCCCTCGACGCGATCTCCCTCGACATCCCGGAACGCCAGGTGGTCGCTTTCATCGGACCTTCCGGCTGCGGTAAATCCACTTTGCTGCGTAATCTTAATCGCATGAATGATCTCGTCGATGGCGTCCGCCACGAGGGCGAGATTACCATTAATGGGCGTTCAATCTATGACCCAGGCCTGGAGGTTATCTCCTTGCGCCGCCGCGTCGGCATGGTCTTCCAGAAGTCCAACCCATTTCCGAAGTCCATCTTCGAGAATGTTGTTTACGCCCTCCGCGTGGTGGGCGTGCGTGACCGAGCCGTGCTCGAAGAGGCTTGTGAGACCTCGCTCCGTAAGGCCGCCCTCTGGGACGAGGTGAAAGATCGTCTTAATGACAGTGCCTTGGGCCTGTCTGGTGGTCAGATGCAGCGTATCTGTATCGCTCGTGCCATCGCCAATCGCCCCGAGATTCTGTTGATGGACGAGCCTTGCTCAGCCCTTGACCCCATCGCCACGGGTAAGATCGAGGAGCTCATCCACGAGCTGAAGGACCAATTCACCATCGTCATCGTCACGCACTCGATGCAACAGGCCGCCCGCGTGTCGGACCGCACCGCCTTTTTCTATCTCGGCAAGCAAATCGAATACGATACCACCGAGAAGATCTTCATGAACCCGTCGCAGGCCCAGACCGAGGCCTACATCTCGGGTCGCTTCGGCTGATTTCCAAATAAACACCACCATGCAACGTTTCTTCCACGACGAACTCCGCCAACTCCGGGACGACCTGATTCTGATGGGGGAGCGCTCCCTCGACATGACCCGCCTCGTGCTCCGCGCCGTCGAGAACGGCGACGACTCCCTGGCCTTGCAGGTGCGTGGTATGGATGATCGCGTCGACGAGCTTGAGAAGCGCGTCGACCGTGAAATTATGCGCTACCTGACGCTTTTCGGCCCGATGGGCAGCGATGTCCGCTTGCTTCTGGCCGCCCGGGATATCGGTCATGACCTTGAGCGTATTGCCGACGAAGCCTCAGTCATCGCCAAGCGCGCGATGGTGATTTCTGAACGCGGGCCCCTGAAAAACTTCCTGCACGTGCCGGCCGAAGGCATCATTGCCTGCGAAGTCCTGCGGCTGGCAATCGATAGCTTCATTGAAGGCGATATCGCCAAGGCCCGCCTCGTGATTGCCCGTGACGCCGAGATCGATGCCCTCAATCGCAAGAACTACGAGGAGCTCTTTGGTAAGTCGGGCGACGCCACCAAGGTGTCCGCCTCGCACGTCGAGCTAATCTTCATCTCCAAGGCCCTCGAGCGTATCGGTGATCATTCCAAGAATATCGCCGAGCAGGTCATCTTCCTGCTTTCGGGCGAAGACATCCGCCACGCCCGCTAACTGCCGTCGGGAAAGTCCCCCCTTGTCGGGTGGGCTTTTCCGTGGTATGATGCGGGCATGGAAGTCGCACGTCGTCTCGGAGTCTTAATCCTCGAATGGACCTCTCTCGCCTTGGGGGTGTTCTTGGCTCAACGGTTCCATTTCCTAACCTACGCCGATGGGGTTACCTTGGCTGTCGTCGCGGTCGTGCTTGGACTCTTCAATTCGTTCCTGCGTCCATTCCTGCTGGCGATCTTCATGATCGTCTCGATTCCAATCCTCATCCTCACCCTCGGCTTGGGTGCCTATCTGGTGCTCTTCTTGACCAACGGCGCCATCCTCTACCTCACTAAGGAGTTGGTATCTGACCTGCACCTGACCAACTGGGCCATGGCGACCCTGACGATTTCCATTACCTCCTGGATGATTTCTTCCGCGGTGGGCATCGATCAGCTGAAGCCGCTGCGCCGGGCTAATGAAGCCAAGGCCAATGCCCAGAAGGCCAAGGACGACGCCATCGACATCTGAGGCGGGCAGGGAATTCGCTTCAGGTGGCAGGTGGCGGCCTCGGGTGGCTGGTTGCAGGATTAATTGCCCGGCCACCCGCCATCTGAGGCTGCCACCTGCCACCCGTAACTTTAGGTCTCTCTGGCCCTCCGGTCCTCTGGCTCTCTGGTCCTCTTTTCACTCAGTCTTGCCAATCCGCCGGGAGTCCTTTGCGTGGGGGCTCTACGCCATGTCGAATCCCGCTCTCTCCTCCTGGGCCCGTAACGTCGCCCCTTCACCGACCCTCGCCGTCGATGCCAAGGCGAAGGCCCTCAAGGCCGCCGGCAAGGACGTTGTCGGCTTCGGTGTCGGCGAGCCCGACTTCGATACCCCTCAGTTCATCAAGGACGCCTGCGCGAAGGCCCTGGCCGACGGCCAGACCAAGTATGCCCCGACGCCGGGCATCCCCGCTCTCCGCAAGGCCATTGCCGAGGACTACACCCGTCGCGGCTTCACCGGTATCGCCGACGCCAACGTCGTCGTCTCCCC
>Ga0136642_1000241_pt1 | contig 32914 bp, 30 predicted proteins | sample LowCatLa1302831Y_FD_115313 | JGI IMG/M metagenome (GOLD analysis project Ga0136642, IMG submission 115313) | Freshwater microbial communities from Lower Cathedral Lake, Yosemite National Park, California, USA - 13028-31Y | ecosystem: Environmental > Aquatic > Freshwater > Lake ... | reverse complement strand
GCGCATCCAGCCATGATTGATTTACCAACTGATGTTGAACCAGTAAAAACAATCTTTCGAACAAGGGGATGAGTTACAAATCGATTCCCAACAATGCTGCCCTTGCCGGGCAAAACATTGAATACACCTTCAGGAATTCCAGCTTCGAGCGCTAATTCACCAAGACGTATTGCAGTAAGTGGTGTGTATTCAGCAGGCTTGAGTACAACAGTGTTACCGGCAGCAAGTGCTGGAGCAAAACCCCACACTGCAATTGGCATTGGGAAGTTCCACGGAACAATAATTCCAACAACTCCAAGTGGTTCCTTGAAAGTTACATCGATGCCACCTGGAACTGGAATCTGTCGACCAAAGAGACGCTCGGGAGCAGCTGAATAATAGGTAAGGGTATTGACGACATTATCAACTTCCCAGAGAGCATTACCGCGTGCATGACCAGAGTTCGTTATCTCTAGGAGTGCGAGTTCCTCTTTATGATCTGCGACGACATCAGCAAAGCGACGCAAGAGTTTGCCACGATCACCAGGTGAAATTGTGCGCCAACTTTCAAATGCTTTAGCAGCTTTTGCTATTGCATTATCTGTTGCACCAAGGTCATAGTGCTCAATTGTTTTTACAATTGCTTCAGTTGCTGGATTTATTACGTCGTACGTAGTTGACACGATTTAGGACCTTTCGAAGTTGCGGAAGAGTTCCCAATCGGTAACTGCACTTCCGTATGCTGCAATTTCAATACGAGCCATATTTGCATAGTGTGCTTGGACTTCTGCTCCAAACGCCTCTTTGACCCAGGCACTCTTCTCCCATAAATCTAGAGCTTCATTCATTGATGCAGGCACACGCTCTGAATCAGAGGCGTAAGCATTTCCTTGAAAAGCAGGTTCTAATTTCATTTTTTTATTTATTCCATCAAGACCTGCGGCAATGATGCCTGCAACAGCCATATATGGATTCACATCGCCGCCAGGAACTCGATTTTCTAAGCGAAGTCCTGCACCATGACCTACTAGTCGAAGTGCACATGTGCGGTTATCGCGACCCCAACGAATTGCTGTTGGAGCGAATGAACCAGGAACGTATCGCTTATACGAATTGATATTTGGTGCAAATAGAAGTGAGAGTTCGCGAAGGTGGGCAACTTGGCCCGCAATAAATTGGCGACCCAATTCACTCATCCCATCGACTTTATCGGAATCATCAGCCATTATGAGTTCGCCACCTAGGCCACGGAAAGAGAGGTGAATATGTGAAGAGTTACCTTCTTTCATATTTGGCTTTGCCATAAATGTAAGCGCGTATCCTTCCTCAGCGGAAATCTCTTTTGCGCCATTTTTGTAAATAACATGGTTATCGCAATTAGAGAGCGCATCAGAATATTTGAATGCAATCTCATGTTGACCGAAGTTACATTCGCCCTTGACTGATTCAACAGTCATTCCGGCACCAGCCATTGCAAGGCGAATTCGGCGAAGAAGAGGCTCGATTCTTGAACCACCCATAATTGAATAGTCGACGTTGTATTGATTTACAGGAATGAGATCGCGGTACGCCTTATTCCACGCCTCTTCATATGTATCTTTATAAACGACAAATTCAAGCTCCGTTCCACACATTGCAACCATGCCCGCTTTTTCAAGGGCGGCAATTTGCTTGCGCAATACCTGTCGAGGAGATGCAACTACATCTGTGTGATCAAGCCATTGAACATCAGCTAAAACCATTGCAGCACCTGGTTGCCACGGAACCATCCGAAGAGTGTTGAGATCTGGCATAAGCGCAAAATCGCTATAGCCACGCTCCCATGAGGACATCTCGTAACCAGCAACGGTATTCATATCTACATCTACCGCTAACAAATAGTTGCAACCCTCAGTGCCATGCTTTAAGACTTCATCTAAGAAGAACTGCCCATGAATTCGCTTACCTGTGAGGCGTCCTTGCATATCTGTCATTGCAACAATGACGGTATCGACGCTTCCATCGGCTACGGCTTTACGTAATTGATCAACACTCAATGCGCTCATGGAGTCAGCGTATCTATCTCAATGAAGAAAATCCACAAAGCAAAATCCCCTCCACCAATACAGGCGGAGGGGATTTTGGAAGTGCGATTACTTATGCATCTATTGTTCGTCTTGGTCCCGTGAACCACTTCTTAGCCGAGAGATGCCACCATATCCACAAGATAATGAGGGCTCCACCGGTAATTAGTGGTGCGTAGTTCACAGCAGTCCAGGTGAAATCTTTATTACCTGGAGTACCTGCTGGTGAGAATGGCAAGATGAAGTAGATAGAGATAATTGCGATTTCTGCTACTGCAAGTGTGCACATCCACTTGTACTTAGATCCAAGAGTCCATACGCCAGGCTTGAAAGAAGATCCAGCCTTGAGACGTAGATAAATTGGAATCATAAATGCTAAGTAAAGACTGATTACGCAAACAGATACAACTGCATAGAAAGCAGTTGGTGCACCTGTTGGGCTCTTCCATAAAGCTGGAAGTGTAAGTACGACTCCAGCAATTGCAGAGGCAAGAACTGCATTTACAGGAACTTGATGCTTGTTAACTTTCTTCCATAGATTTCCTCCAGGTACAGCTCCATCGCGTGAGAATGCAAACATCATGCGTGAACATGATGTAAGGCAAGCTGTTACGCAGAAGATCTGTCCTGCAGTGGTAATGATCATGACCAACTTGAAGAGTGCGCCGCCGCCGAGTGCTGTGTAAAGCACCGCAATAACTGAGCCACCACCAAATGGGTTAACTGCTGGATCAAATGAGCTAATCACATCAGTCTTTGTTGCTGCAAAGAGGAATGCCATCAACAAAATGTATCCACCGATTGCAGAGTAGAAGATTGACTTCCAGATACCACGCGCTGCATTGATATGAGCGTCGTGTGTCTCTTCTGAAAGGTGAGCAGATGCATCGAATCCAGTGATTGTGTACTGAGTGAGCAAGAAGCCCAATGGGAGTACATATAACCAGTATGAGTTATCGCTAAAACCCGAGCTATTAATCTTTGTTGAAAACATCCATGAGAGTGTTTGGTGCTCAGATGGCGCAAAGATCAAGATAGCAACAACAATTGTTGCTCCAAATATGTGCCACCAGACAGAAATGTTATTGAATAGCGATAGGAGATTACCGCTATAAACATTTATCAATGTGACAACTACGATGATTGCTACAAAGAGGAAGAATTGTTGCTTTATGTAGTCGCCACCTAGGAAATCAGTAGCATAGTTTGGAAATTGTGCTCCAAGAATTACATTCAAGAAACTTGCCGCTCCGTAACCAACTGATGCTGTAACTGATACCAATCCAATGAGGTTGAGCCAGCCAGTATAGAAACCAGCCTTTGCTCCACCTAGTTTGGAGGCCCACCAGTAGATTCCACCCGATGTTGGATATGCAGATGCAAGTTCAGACATGCAGAATCCGATAATAAGGATGAAGAGAGAGATGATTGGCCAACCGATTGAAATTGCAATTGGTCCACCGTTATTCCACGCCTGTGCAAAAGTAGTAAAGCAACCTGCTAGGATTGAAATGATTGAGAATGAGATTGCGAAGTTTGAGAAACCGCTCCATGATCTATTTAGCTCTTGCTTATACCCGAGTTCAGCTAAACGTCTTTCGTCATCATTTGTAATAGCCAAGATTTTCCTCCTTGAAAATGTAGCCTGAGTTGGTTCGATGGGGGGCATCGAGGTAACCTTTGTACTCACAGTGTGACGCAAATGGAAGAGGTTTTTAAAAAAATGTGCAGACTAATGGGTTACGTGTCGCACGAGAAGACCAACTTTGACGCCTTGGTAGGTGAAGATTTTAAAGAATTCATCTCCTTATCATCGGTTCACTGTGATGGGTGGGGAATCGCAACGATTGACCATGATGCCCATGTGGCTCATCTTGATCGCGCACCTGAGACTGCGTCAACAAGCGCGGGTTTTAGTCGCGCATTAGCTAATACATCTACCGATGGTGGACTCTTGCATTTGCGATGGGCAACAAAAGGATTGCCAGTGAGTGAAAATAATACGCATCCATTTATTTATAAGGATTATTCATTTATTCACAACGGTGCTATTTATCCAGAGACTGCAATGGACCATCTAATCGATCCTAAGTTTTTCGAATATATTGCTGGTAATACTGATAGTGAAAAGTATTTCTATCTGCTGCTTACAGAAATTGAAAAGCATGGAATGGTAAAAGGAATATCGTCAACGGTAAGCCTCATAAAGGAAAATGCAGATTACTCAAGCATCAATGCAATGATTATGAATGAAGATACATTCGTCGTCGTGAGCGAATTTCAACCTGCCAAGAAGCCCGATTGGGCGCCAGATGATTATTATGAAATCAAATACCGAGCAGATAGCGAAGGCGTGCTTGTGGCATCTAGTGGTTGGAACCAACCAGGGTGGAAATCTCTAGATAATCACCACAGTCTCGTCGTGGATCGTTCGACCTTCCAAACTCAGGTGATTACTCACTAACTCACACGTTACGATGGCGTCATGACACGCACCTACACAGTTGAGACTTACGGCTGTCAGATGAATGTGCACGATTCTGAACGAATAGCCGGACTCCTTGATGAAGCTGGATTTATTCCAGTAGCCGAAGGCGTACAGGCAGATATTGTGGTCTTCAACACATGTGCAGTTCGAGAGAATGCAGATAACAAACTTTATGGAAACTTGAGTTTCTTAGCCCCAATCAAAAAACTCAATCCAAAAATGCAAATTGCAGTTGGTGGCTGTCTTGCCCAGAAAGATCAAGCAACAATTCTCAAAAAAGCACCCTATGTCGATGTTGTCTTTGGAACGCATAATGTTGGCTCACTTCCAGTACTTCTAGAGCGCGCTAGGGTCGAAGAAGAATCCCAGATTGAAATTCTTGAATCACTCGAACATTTTCCCTCTACTCTTCCAGCACGACGCCTCTCTGCATTCTCATCCTGGGTTTCAGTCTCAGTTGGTTGTAATAACACCTGCACATTTTGCATAGTTCCAACGCTTCGAGGTATTGAAAAAGATCGCCCTGCCATCGATATTCTCAAAGAGGTGAGGGCGTTAGTTGAGCAAGGCGTTATTGAAATAACTCTGCTTGGCCAAAATGTGAATGCCTATGGTGTCGATTTTGGTGACAGGGGAGCGTTCGCAAACTTAATACGTGAATGCGGAAAGATTGACGGACTCGAAAGAGTTCGATTCATGTCGCCACACCCACGCGATTTCACTGATGATGTTATTGAGGCGATGGCACAAACTCCTAATGCAATGCCACATTTACATATGCCTTTGCAATCAGGGTCGGATCGAATCTTGCAGACAATGCGCCGCTCATACAGAACTGATCGCTACCTAGGAATTCTTGACCGTGTCCGTACAGCAATGCCGCACGCATCAATTACAACCGACATCATTGTTGGTTTCCCAGGTGAGAGCGAAGAAGATTTCCAAGCAACATTAGATATTTGCACCCAAGCCAGATTTGCCGCTGCGTACACATATCAATATTCAAAGCGTCCCGGAACGCCCGCTGCAACAATGCCAGACCAAGTATCACCTGAAGTTGTGGGCGAGCGATATACGAGATTGCACGAACATCAACAAGGACTTTCTTTATCTGTAAATACAGAGGCAGTTGGTAAATCCATGAAAGTACTCGTGGCAGATTATGAGGGGCGCCGAGATAGTGTTCAATCTCGACTTACTGGGCGAAGCGAAGATTTTAGATTGGTGCACTTTGGAAATGAAAGTGAAGCGCGTCCAGGAGATATTGTCGATGTAATTATTAGGCAAGCATCTGCTCATTATTTGCTTGGTGATGCAGGTGCAGTACGCAGTACTCGTGGGGGAGATGCACACGAAGCACGTAATCGCGAGAGCGTAAAGCAAGCCCTGTTACTTGGAATGCCAACTGTTCGATAATGGAACTTATTGTTATCGCTGGCGCAACTGCCACCGGAAAGAGTGAGCTCGCAATTGCAGTTGCTAAGGAATTAAAGGCCGAAATAATCAATGCTGATTCAATGCAGATATATAGAGGTATGGATATTGGAACAGCGAAGCTTTCCTTAGAAGATCGAGAAGGAGTCGAGCATCACTTGCTAGATATTTTAGAGGTATCGCAAGATTCAACAGTTGCCTGGTATCAAAACCTTGCCCGTGAGAAAATTACCGAACTTCATACTCAGGGAAAAAATGTAGTTGTTGTTGGCGGCACAGGCTTACATATCAAATCAATATTAGATGAACTCAATTTTCCAGATACTGATCCGCAAGTTAGAAAATCATTAGAACTAGAGGCAGAGAAAATTGGTGCAGATGCACTCTTTGAAAGATTAGAGAAGCTGGATCCTGCTGCTGCTATTGCAATCGATAGAGCAAACCTTCGCCGCGTCATTCGAGCACTAGAAGTAATTGAAATTACAGGCAAGCCTTTCACTGCAAATCTTCCTCGAGAGGAAAGTTCACGTTATCCAAAGGCGGTGCAATTTGGATTAGTGATGGAACGCGACCAACTGATAGATCGAATTGATGCGCGCGTTGAGAAAATGTGGCAATTAGGATTTATCGAAGAAGTAAGAACCTGTATCGCTAATGGGATGTTGGAGGGTAGAACTTCTCAATTAGCCCTGGGATATTCTCAAATAGTTGCTTTACTCAATGGCACAATTTCTGAGGATGAAGCGAAAGAAGATACTAAGAGAGCAACTCGTCAATATGCGCGTAGGCAAGAGACCTGGTTCTCAAGAGATGAACGAATCCAATGGATTTCTCCAACTCAACCTCGACTTGAGCGCGTAATGGAAGTGCTTGCCTCACGCTAAAGAAGTAAACTGCGAACATATATGGATACTTCATTGATGGCAACATATGGCCACGGAACTGAGAATGATTTTGTAATTCTCTTTGATCCCCTCGACGATTACTCAATAACAACTGCCCAGACTGCAGCCATTTGTAATCGTGAAACTGGAATAGGTGCTGATGGATTAATTCGAATCATCAAACGCGATGGCAAGTGGTTTATGGATTATCGAAATTCTGATGGGTCACTGGCTGAAATGTGCGGTAACGGAATTCGCGTGATGGCTAGATATTTAGTAGAACGAGGCCATGAAAAAGAGGGAATTTTTGCAATCAATACGCGTGATGGAGTCAAACATTTACGCGTTCCTGTGACTGGTGATATTTCGGTCAACCTGGGACAAGTAACGGATGAAGAAGAAGCAATAACAGCATCCACTAACGGGCATATTTGGAATGGATATAAAATTAGCGTTGGAAATCCCCATGCTGTTGTTTTTGTTGACGACATTACACATGTAGGAGTTATGAATGAGGCTCCTGTTGTACGACCAAAGGAGGCTTATCCTGAAGGCGTCAATGTTGAGTTCGTACAAGTGATGGGTGATCACGAATTAAAAATGCGTGTATTCGAACGTGGCAGTGGTGAAACCCGTTCGTGTGGAACTGGAACATGCGCAGTTGCACTTGCGGCATCCCTATATTCAAAGGAACGTTTACCTTCGAAGTGGGTCATTTATCCACCAGGTGGTCGCTTAGAAGTTGAAATTGATGCTCATTCGAATGCAACCCTGATTGGGCCGGCGGTACTAATTTCTGATCACGATATATCTGGATTTCTTGTTGAGTAAAGATAATCGCGAGGATCTTGATTTCGAAGAACTCATGCGCGAGAGTGCTCGAGCAGCTGCAGAATTTGATTCAGAAGAGAGTGATTTTGAAGTTTCTTCACAACCAGATTTAGCAGATAGGTATGCGCTTCGAAGAGTCAAAGGTTTTTCTACCGAACTCCAAGATATTTCAGATGCTGAGTATCGTCAGTTACAACTCGAACGAGTTGTGCTTGTGGGGGTTTGGACTGAAGGTACTGCCGAGATGGCAGAGAATTCTTTGGCAGAGTTGAAAGCACTTGCCGAAACCGCGGGTTCAGAAGTTTTGGATGGATTAATTCAACGCAGAGATAAACCAGATCCTGCTACATATATTGGTTCAGGAAAAGTGATTGAGTTACGACAAGTAGTTGCATCAACAGGAGCAGACACAGTTATTTGTGATGGTGAGTTATCACCTTCTCAATTGCGCCAACTGGAAGAAAAACTAAAAGTAAAAGTAGTAGATCGCACTGCATTGATTTTGGATATTTTTGCGCAACATGCAAAGAGTAAAGAAGGTAAAGCACAGGTAGAGCTTGCTCAAATTGCATACCTGTTGCCACGACTTCGAGGTTGGGGTGATTCACTTTCACGTCAGGTGGGTGGCCGCGCCGCCGGTGGTGCTGGTATCGGTGGTCGCGGACCAGGTGAAACTAAGATTGAAACTGATCGTCGCCGTATTCGTGACAAGATGGCAAAACTACGTGGAGAAATTGCCGAGATGAAGGTCTCGCGTGACACCAAGCGACAAGAACGCAAGCGTCACAATATTCCCTCTGTTGCAATCGCTGGTTACACCAATGCTGGTAAATCATCACTGCTCAATAAACTCACCAATGCTGGCGTTCTTGTAGAAAATGCGCTTTTTGCCACGCTGGATCCAACTGTTCGAAAAAATCAAACAAGTGATGGACGTATTTACACTCTTTCAGACACAGTAGGTTTCGTTCGACATCTCCCACATCAACTTATTGATGCCTTTAAATCAACACTCGAAGAAGTATCTGGCGCAGATTTAATTGTGCACGTCGTCGATGGTTCCCACTCTGATCCATTTGAGCAGATCCGCGCGGTACGAGAAGTAATCAATGAAATTGGCGGGGGAGACATACCGGAAATAATTGCGATCAATAAAGTAGATATTGCTAATCCAGAAATTGTGATGTCTATATTGCGCAAAGAGAAGAACAGTTATGCATTCTCAGTTCGCACGGGTTTTGGTATTGAAGGACTAGTACATGCAATAGAAAGTTCACTTCCACGACCAAAAATAGAGATCACAACAACGATTCCCTATGAACGAGGAGATTTAGTTCACGCCATACATGAGCACGGAGAGATCCTGAGTGAGGAATATCTCCCTGAAGGTACGGCGATACATGCGCGCGTAGATGGTGGATTAGCTGAGCAAATTGCTCAAATTCAACGATAAAAGTGGAATAAAGGCGACACGCCGACTGTTCTATCAAGCAGAGATTGGCGAAATAGGCCATAGTGCGCCCGTTGGGAGAAGTTTTCTTCCAGATCAATTGTATGGAAGTAGGTGAGAGCAGTGGCAACAGATTACGACACACCCAGAAAGACTGATGAGGAACTCCACGAAGAGTCATTAGAAGAACTTAAAGCCCAACGAGTGGATGCTCAATCCGGACAGATTGATGTTGATGAAGCAGAAGCAGCTGAAACTTTGGAATTACCTGGTGCAGATTTATCAGGTGAAGAGTTAGCAGTACGTGTTGTACCAAAGCAAGTTGATGAATTTGCTTGCTCGCGTTGTTTCTTAGTGCATCACATTACGCAATTAGCACGTGGCGAAGGTGCCAAAGCAGTTTGCAAGGAATGCGCATAATCTTTTCTATTTATTGAGTAGCGCGGTCAATTCATGGCCGCGCTTACTTGTAATCAACCAATAGGGCGTTCTATCGCGCGAATCATTGACAAGCATTTTTACACCCGTTGCTTGCCAAAATCGAATCCCTAAATATGCAGCAGGATCAGCATCGCGTCCTCGAACAAGTTTGAGTGCACTTTCATCAAGGTTTGTAGCTAGTCCACAATATTTTTTTTCAATATGAGCTGGGCCAACTCGCAGTTCTGACTCATCTAATTCAATGACGAGTTTCGTTTTTTGATACATTACAAATAATGCTGCCGTGAGGGCAATCAAAATTATCAAGGCTGGCATATCTCCCAACGCCGCCCAAATTGCGAGCACGAGGGAAAGAAATAAGAAGTAAACGAAAGCAATGAGCCACAGTGGGGCACTAATCACTTCTCGAAATTGCATAGGTATTACGCTATCGGATACTCATCGAGTAACCTTGCCATATGAGTCGGGTTGCCAGCACAACACCCCCCGAAGGTGCGCTCATTCCGGATCGACATCCGAAAGCGCCACCTATTGGTTCAAAAATTCCTTCCCACTTCGGACATTGTTTTGGTTGCGGTGAACTTCATCCAACGGGTTTACATTTAGTAGCACATGCCGGTGATGGCGCAAATCTCACGGCGGAATTTACTGTCACTGAAAATCACCAAGGCGCTCCGGGACTTGCTCACGGGGGATTGCTCTCCTTGGCATTTGATGAAGCACTCGGAAAACTTATGTGGTTACTTCGTGCACCTGCAGTAACTGCGCGATTGGAAACTGATTTCTTGCGCCCCGTACCAATGGGAACAACAATTCATATTTCAGCACGCATCACTGGACAAGTAAGTAGAAAAGTTTATTGTGAAGCAGAAGGTCGCCTGAATTCACCCGATGGAGAAATTGCTGTAAAAGCCGCTGCACTTTTTGTTATCGTCCCAATGAGCCATTTTCTAGAAAATGCTCCAAAAGAGTATTTGGAATATATTTCTGCACATCCTGAGTTGCTCGCATTTGTTGATCTGGAGTTCGAAATTAATCCATGAAAAATTCTGTCGATGTTCTCATTACTCGCTTAGATCCAGGAGTTCCTCTTCCACACTATGCAAAAGGTGGAGATGCTGGTGCCGATATTGTTACCCGAATTGATATCACTCTTGCACCGGGAGAGCGCGTACTTGCGCCAACTGGAATCGCGATAGCACTTCCCGATGGATATGTCGCATTTGTACACCCTCGCTCAGGTCTGGCTATCAAACATGGCGTAACGATGGTCAATGCCCCCGGAACGGTGGATGCAGGCTTTCGTGGTGAGTTGCAATGCATTTTGATAAACCACGATCCAAAAGAATCAATTACTTTCAAACGCGGAGATCGAATCGCTCAATTAGTAATTCAAAAAGTTGAACGCGCTAATTTTGTTGAAGTAAGTGAACTACCTGGTTCCGGTCGTGGTACTGGCGGTTTCGGATCTACTGGCGTAAAGGGTGAGGGCTAATGGAAGACAAAGATGACAAAGCAAAAATTCAGCATGCTTTGGGCGGCACAAAGGGCATATTAGATTCTGGTCTGCCCTCATTACTTTTTCTGATTGCTTTCAACGTTACTCATAATTTACACAAAGCTTTATATGTAGCAGTTATAGCCTCGGTGATTCTCACGATTATTCGATTGGCTAAACGCGACACTATTCAACACGTGATATCGGGGCTCCTCGGTGTTCTTTTTTGTGCCTTTCTTGCAAACAAAAGTGGCAATGCATCCGATTTTTATATTCCAAAATTACTGACCAACTTGGGCTATGGCAGTGCGTATTTGATTGCAAACCTTGCAGGCTGGCCGATATTGGGACTTATCTTGGGGCCACTACTGGGTGAAAATTTACTGTGGCGCAATAACCCAGAACGCAAAGCTGCTTATAAAAGAGCAGGCTGGTTGTGGGTCACTCTTTTCTTTGGTCGCATTGCTGTGCAATATCCAATTTATCGAAGTGGGAATGTGAATCTTCTTGGCACTGTGAATTTGGCGATGGGTTACCCATTTTTTATAGCAACAGCATGGGGCACGTGGCTGATCCTAAAGAAAGTTCCAACAGTAAAAGCTGATTAGTTATTGATAAAGCAGGCTTTGATTTTATCTTCAGCTTCACTTGATGCGACAAAAAGTAGTTCATCGCCAGCGACAAATACATCATGTGCTTTAGCGGTGATAACTCGGCCATCGCGAACTATTGCTGCGAGTGCGGCATCATCAGGTAATTCAATTTCTTCTACAGTCTTACCAATACAAGATGAAGTATCAGGCAAAGTGAGTTCGACCAAATTGGCTTGACCCTTTTTGAATGAGAAGAGTCGAACAACATCGCCAACAGATACTGCCTCTTCAACGAGAGCAGAAATAATTCGAGGCGTAGATACAGCCACATCAACACCCCAAGAAGAATCAAAGAGCCATTCATTCTTTGGATGATTGATACGAGCAACAACGCGTGGAACACCATATTCAGTCTTTGCAAGAAGTGATGTAACAAGATTTACTTTGTCATCACCAGTAGCAGCAACAAGAACCTGACAATTATCTAATTTGGCATTATCGAGTGCTGTGATTTCGCAAGCATCAGCCATCAACCATTCAGCATCAGGCACACTCTCCATTTTGAGTGCTTTAGGGTCTCGATCGATGAGTAATACCTGATGACCGTTATCTAGAAGTTCGCGAGCGATAGCGCGTCCAACATTTCCAGCTCCAGCAATTGCAATTCTCATGAGGCCTCATCCGGTGAGTGGGCTAGCGCATGCTCTGCTGCAGCAAGATCAGAATCAAGAACCATCACATGCAAGAGATCTCCTTCTTGCAAAACTGTATGTTCGGTTGGAATTAGTGCTTCACCTAAACGCGTAATAAATGCGACTCGCGCTGGAGTAATTTGATCAATTGAAAGTGCAGGAGTTCCATACCAACTTGCATGCGGGTGCATCTCTGCTAATTGAACAGTTCCGGTTGCATCGCGCCATTCAGAACGTGAACCTTCAGGCACGATGCGACGTAAAATTTGATCTGTTGCCCAAATAACCGTTGCAACAGTTGGTATACCCAGGCGCTGATAAATTTCAGCTCGTCCTGGATCATAAATACGAGCTACGGTGTTTTTGATTCCATAGGTTTCTCGAGCAACGCGTGCGGCCAAAATATTTGAGTTATCACCATTACTCACTGCTGCAAATGCATCTGCCTTTTCAATTCCGGCTTCCAACAAAGTATCGCGATCAAAGCCAACACCATTGACTGTCTGACCTTTGAAATTTGGTCCTAGGCGACGAAATGCTTCACGCGCTTGATCGATGATTGCAACGCTATGTCCTGATGCTTCTAATTCGAGGGCTAAAGATGAGCCGACTCGACCGCAACCCATAATGACAACGTGCACAAGAGGTAACTTACACCCATAGGCTTACATCTATGGCATCTGAGAAGGCAACACAGAAAAAAATGGTCGTTGGCCAAAAAATTGCGGTAACAATTGAAAAAGTTGCACACGGCGGCCACTTTATTGCCCGTCATGAAGGCGCGGTTATTTTCATCCGTCACGCAATTCCTGGTGAGGAATGCACCATTGAAATTTCTAGTGTGGGCTCAAGTTTTAATCGTGGCGACGTGATCAGTGTTGAAATGAGTTCACCAGATCGGGTAACTCCGCCTTGTTCTTATGCTCATCGTTTGGGCTGCGGCGGCTGCGACTTTCAGCATATTGAAATTTCGGCTCAGCGACGCCTCAAAAGTGATGTAATCCGGGAACAGTTCGCGCGCATCGCAAAGATGGATATCGAAGTTGAAGTTGAAGAAGTTGGGAATTCATTGGGATGGCGCACGAGAGCGATTGCATCAGTGACAAAGAGCGGAAAATTGGGATTTATCTCATCGCGAAGTCACAACGTTATAGCAATTGATAATTGCCCAATAACTGCTGCAGGTATCGAATTTAGTGAACTGGCTAAAAAGCAATGGGAACCCGGAACAAAAGTGGAGCTAGCAATTTCATCTACTGGTGAGCGATCTATTTCTAGTCAAGCTCCTGTAATTTTGCACGAAAAAGTTGGAGTGAACGTACTTGAAGTAAGTCCAGATTCTTTTTGGCAAAGTCATGTCAACGCACCTGATGTATTGACCCGAGTAGTTTCAGAATTTTGTGAGTTACAAATAGGCGAGCATCTTTTAGATTTGTATGGAGGCGTAGGTCTATTCACCAGCGCTCTCATTGACAGTGTTGGTAGCTCAGGAAGAGTCGACCTTATTGAAGGAAGTAAAAGTGCCACAGCTGATGCAAAAAGAAATTTTCAAAACCATAAAAATGTAAATGTTGTCACTGCATCAGTGGATCGAGCACTTGCACGAATAGATGGCGGCGATGTAGTTATTTTGGACCCACCTAGGGAAGGCGCCGGTAAGGAAGTGATTAGTGAACTTCGTCGCATTGCACCGCGCGCAATTGTTTATGTCGCATGCGATCCTGCAGCCCTTGCTCGCGATACGACATATTTGAATGAAGCGGGCTATCACCTCACAAAGTTGCGAGCTTTTGATCTTTTTCCGATGACGCACCACATCGAATCTGTTGCACTCTATGTGCCACATAAGGTATCTTGACGTCAAGATACTTTTAGGATGCGGAGCAACGAATGAGCAAAAACTCTTTTAACGCAAAGAAAAATTTAGATGTAGCGGGAAAGAGTTTTGAGATCTTCGATATCTCTTCGATAGATGGTGCCAAGGATCTGCCATTTAGTTTGAAAGTATTGCTTGAGAATTTATTACGCACTGAAGATGGTGCAAATATCACAGCCGATCACATAACAGCGCTGGCTCATTGGGATCCATCTGTTGAGCCAGATACTGAAATTCAATTTACACCCGCTCGTGTTGTCATGCAGGATTTCACTGGCGTTCCTTGCATTGTTGATCTTGCAACCATGCGTGAGGCCATCGTTGAACTTGGGGGAGATGCCTCAAAGGTAAATCCTTTAGCACCGGCTGAACTTGTCATTGACCACTCTGTGATTGCTGATGTTTTTGGAACTATGAATTCTTTTGAAGAAAATACTGATATTGAGTACGAGCGCAATCAAGAGCGCTATCGTTTTTTGCGTTGGGGTCAAAGTGCATTTGATGAATTCAAAGTTGTGCCACCTGGAACTGGAATCGTTCACCAAGTAAATATTGAATTTCTTGCTCGAGTAATCATGACACGTACAGTCAATGGTGTACTTCGTGCATATCCAGATACCGTTGTCGGTACAGATTCACACACAACGATGGTCAATGGACTTGGAGTTCTTGGGTGGGGAGTCGGTGGCATCGAAGCCGAAGCTGCATTACTTGGTCAACCTGTATCGATGTTGATCCCTCGAGTTGTTGGTTTCAAACTCAGCGGCACACTTCCATTGGGCACAACAGCTACAGATTTAGCTCTTACTATTACGCAGATGCTTCGTAAGCACGGTGTTGTTGGAAAATTCGTTGAGTTCTATGGACCAGGTGTTGTCAGTGTTCCGATGGCAAACCGCGCAACTATTGGAAATATGAGCCCTGAATATGGTTCAACATGTGCCATCTTCCCTATTGATGAAGAGACACTTCGCTATTTACGTCTTACTGGTCGCAGCGAAGACGCTGTTGCACTTGTTGAACAATATGCAAAGAAGCAAGGCCTGTGGCACGACCCATCACTTACTCCACGTTTTTCTGAAAATATCGAGCTCGACCTTTCAACCGTTGTTCCATCTATTGCAGGACCTAAGCGTCCGCAAGATCGAATATCACTGAGTGATTCGAAATCTTCATTTGAAAGCATTCTTCCAACATATTTCTCTGAAAAGACTGAAAAATCGGCAGTGGCTATCAAAGTTCGCAATGAAGCAACCACAATCAAAAATGGTGACGTAGTCATTGCATCAATAACATCATGCACAAATACTTCCAACCCTTCAGTCATGATTGGCGCTGCTCTACTTGCAAAAAAAGCGGTCGAGAAAGGTTTAAAATCTAAGCCTTGGGTAAAGACAACACTGGCACCTGGTTCAAAAGTTGTTACTGATTATTACGATCGCGCCGGACTTACCCCGTATATGCAAGCTCTAGGCTTCCACCTTGTTGGATATGGTTGTGTAACCTGTATTGGAAATTCAGGTCCACTGCCTATCGAAATTAGCAAGGCAGTCAATGACAATGACCTTGCCGTAACAGCAGTTCTATCAGGCAATCGAAACTTCGAAGGTCGTATCAGTCCTGATGTAAAGATGAATTACTTGGCTTCGCCTCCACTCGTAGTTGCTTATGCAATTGCGGGCACCATGGATCATGATTTTGAAAAAGATTCATTAGGCAGTGACAAAGATGGTAAGCCTGTCTACCTCAAGGATATTTGGCCTTCACCCCAAGAAATCCAAAGTGTCATTGACGCCTCTATCTCATCAGAGATGTTCACCAAGGATTATGCAAGCGTCTTCGATGGCGATCATCGATGGAAATCACTTGCGACTCCAACTGGAAAAACTTTTGAGTGGGATACAAAATCGACTTATGTCCGTCGTCCGCCTTATTTCGATGGAATGCCAAAGCAGCCAACTCCAGTAACTGATATCGCTGGAGCACGGGTAATGGCTATTTTGGGAGATTCGGTAACAACAGATCACATCTCGCCAGCTGGAAATATCAAAGCAGATTCACCAGCTGGAAAATATTTAGCAGAGCATGGCGTTGATCGCAAAGATTTCAACTCGTATGGTTCACGCCGCGGAAATCATGAAGTAATGATTCGCGGAACTTTTGCAAATATTCGCTTGAAGAATATGTTGCTAGATGGTGTTGAAGGTGGATTTACTCGCAACTTCTTACACGGTGGAGCGCAATCAACTATTTATGATGCCTCCGTTGATTACATCAATGCAGGAGTCCCACTCGTAATCTTGGCGGGTAAAGAATATGGATCTGGTTCTTCGCGTGACTGGGCGGCAAAGGGAACTGCATTACTTGGAGTTCGCGCCGTTATTGCCGAAAGCTTCGAGCGCATTCACCGTTCCAACTTGATTGGAATGGGCGTTCTACCTTTGCAATTCCACGAAGGTCAAAATGCTCAATCACTTGGTCTAACAGGTGAAGAAACATTTACGATTTCTGGGGTCGTAGAACTCAATAACGGCACTACTCCAAAAGAGGTAATAGTGAGTGCAGGAGATAAGAAATTTAGTGCGAAGGTACGCATCGATACACCAGGTGAGGCAGATTACTATCGCCACGGTGGAATCATGCAGTATGTATTGCGCTCACTACTCGCTAATTAGTGCAAAATTGAGGGCAGCAAACTAGAATTGTGCTCATGATTGAGTCGATAAAGTCACCGCGTGATTTGGATGCGCTGACCCTTGATCAACTCAACGCACTTTCTGCTGAGATTCGAACTTTCTTGGTTGAAAAAGTTTCTAAAACTGGTGGCCACCTTGGCCCTAACTTAGGTGTAGTTGAACTAACAATTGCCATCCATCGAGTATTTGAATCACCGAAAGATGTTGTGCTCTTTGATACGGGCCACCAGAGTTATGTCCACAAGATTTTGACTGGTCGCGCAGATAAATTCGACAAGTTGCGCCAACGTGGTGGCATTGCGGGATATCCAAACCGCTCCGAGAGCGAACACGATGTTATTGAAAACTCACACGCATCTACTGCGCTCTCATGGGGCGATGGAATATCTCGTGGATTCTCACTGACGAAACAAGATGATCGCCACGTAGTAGTCGTTGTTGGCGATGGCGCACTAACAGGCGGAATGTCATGGGAAGCGCTCAACAATATTGCCTCGCAAGAGAGTCGTAACTTAGTCATTATTGTCAACGATAATGAACGCTCCTATTCACCAACTATTGGCGGCGTTGCGACTTACCTTTCAACGCTTCGTGTAACCCAAGGGTATGAGCGCTTCCTTGATTGGGGTAAAGAAGTTCTGAGTAAAACTCCAGTTGTTGGAGCGCCTATTTATGACACCCTGCATGGAATGAAAAAAGGCATCAAAGATATTGTCGCGCCACAAGGAATGTTTGAAGATCTTGGTTTGAAATATATGGGACCCATTGATGGTCACGACATAGTAGCTATGGAGCGAGCTCTCACTAAGGCGAAAGAATTCGGTGAGCCAGTACTTATTCACGCTATCACTGAAAAGGGACGTGGATACCAACCTGCAGTTCAAGATGAGGCAGAGAAGTTCCACGCTGTAGGCATTGTTGATCCTGAAACAGGGGAGCCAATTGCAAAGAGTGGCACAAGTTGGACCCAAGTATTTTCAGATGAATTAGTAAGTATTGGCCACAAGCGCGAAGATATTGTTGCAATCACTGCAGCGATGCTCGGTCCAACTGGCCTTGATGCATTCCAAAAGCAATTCCCAGAGCGCACAATCGATGTTGGAATTGCTGAACAACATGCGGTAACAAGTGCCGCAGGAATGGCTTTTGCTGGCCTACATCCAGTCGTTGCACTGTATTCAACATTTTTGAATCGCGCTTTTGATCAAGTACTTCTCGATGTTGCCCTACATAAAGCGGGTGTGACATTTGTATTAGATCGTTCGGGCATTACTGGTGATGACGGTCCTTCGCATAATGGAATGTGGGACTTAGCTCTTACTGGAATTATTCCAACACTTCATGTTGCAGCTCCTCGCGATGGTGCGCGATTGAAGGAGACTCTCAACGAAGCAGTGGCAATTAGTGGAGCGCCTTCACTTGTTCGCTTTCCCAAAGGCGCTGTAATTGAAGATATTCCAGCATTTGAGCGTCGCGATGGGATCGATGTTCTCTACCGTGGAGAGAGCGCCGATGTTTTGTTAGTCAGTGTTGGCGCACTCGCGCACGTTGCAGTTGAAGCTGCCTCACAGGCATATCGCGAGGGTGTTGGCGTAACAGTTATCGATCCACGATGGGTAAAGCCATTGCCATTATCACTTATCACTATGGCGCAGCGATACAAGAGCGTTGTCGTATTAGAAGATGGAATTCGCCACGGTGGAATCGCAAGCACAATCTCTGAAATGTTTAGAGATGCAGGATTGTTGGTTCCAATTCATTCCATTGGTGTTCCACTTGAATTTATTGAGCATTCAAAGCGCGGTGAAGTTCTCAACGATTTAGGAATTACCGCTCAAAACATTACACGCAGCGTTGTGGAATGGAGCAGCTCCCTTAGAGAAGGGATGCAACTCCGGGAGCATGAAAACGTTGACCACAAACAGAATCGCTAATTCCTTCACGATCTAAGTACGGCAAAATTCCACCTAAATGCATTGGCCATCCAGCGCCCATCAACATACATAAATCAATCTCTGCAGGTGTTGCAACAACTCCTTCATCGAGCATCATGCGTGCTTCCTCTGCAATAGCAGTCAAGGAGCGCATACGAACTTGTTCTGCAGTTGAGGCTTTATCGCCTTTTTCAACGAGTGCAAGTGCTGCAGGATTCGGTGCGAAAGTTCCATCGTCATTTTTGATGTAGAAAGTGCGAACGCCTTCTTTGACCATACGTTGCATTGAAGGTGAGATTCGATAGCGCGGCCCCAAATTTTTATTGAGTGTCTCTGAAACGTGTAGTGCAACACCGGGACCAACGAGACCAAGTAATTCAAATGGTGACATTGGAAAACCAATACTGCGCATTGCACCATCTGCAACATCGGGGGCTGTGCCTTCATCCATTGCATCAGTGATCTCACCCATAAAACGTGTGAGCAAGCGATTGACGACAAAACCTGGTGCATCCTTTGTAATAACCATTGTCTTTTTGAGTTCTTTACCAATGGCAACGGCAGTTGCAGTTGTGACATCATCGGTTGCACTTGTGCGTGCAACTTCAAGTAGCGGCATTACAGCAACCGGATTGAAGAAGTGGAAACCAATAACGCGCTCAGGATTGCTCATACCTTGACTCATCGCCTCAACGGAGAGAGAAGAAGTATTAGTTGCAATCACACATTCGGGGGAGACGATGGCCTCTAACTTCTTGAAGAGTTCTTGCTTGAGTGAGAGTTCTTCAAAGATTGCTTCAATAACGAAGTCACACCCTGTAAAAACGCTCTGATCTGCTGAACCACTGATGAGTCCTACTAGGCGCGCAGCAGCTTCTGGATGCATACGCTTTTTCTCAACCAGTTTTGCAATCTCTGCCTTGACCCAAACGACACCTTTATCGGCGCGCTCTTGATCAATATCTGTCATAACAACAGGGCACTTGAGATTGCGAAGGAGCAATAGCGCTAATTGCGAAGCCATAAGACCTGCGCCAACAACACCAACGCGAGTTACCTTGCGAGCAAGTGTTGGCTTTGGTGCACCTTCTACTTTCTTGCGCTTCTTTTGAATCAAGTTGAATGCATACAGAGATGCGCGAAGTGGATCACTCATTGTGAGATCAGCTAATGCCTGATCTTCTGCGTCGAATCCCTGACCTAATGTGCACTTTTGCGAAGCAGCTATGAGTTCGAGCGCGCGGGTAGGCGATGCTATTTCTGCTCCGCCATATTTTTTCAATCCTGCTGCGCGACCAGTTGCAATTGCTTTTTCCCAACCAGCATCATTGGAGTAGTCAACGCGTTCAACTTTCTTAGAACCATTGAGAACAGATGCTGCAAATGAAATCGAGTGCTCGAGAAAATCTGATGGTTCATAGACAGCATCGACAACGCCAAGTGATAGAGCATCTTTTGACTTCATCATGGTGTTGTTATTGAGTGCGTTGAGCATGATTACTTGAACTGCGCGCTCTGGCCCGATGAGCTTAGGCAGAATTGTTGCGCCACCCCATCCAGGAACGAGTCCTAGAAATACTTCTGGAAGTCCAGTAAAAGCTGTAGTTGCAAGAGTGCGATAGTTGCAATGCAAACCAACTTCTAGACCGCCACCGAGTGCGAGTCCATTGATAAATGCAAATGTTGGTATGCCACATTCATTGAGGCGACGAAATACATCGTGGCCTAACTTTCCAATGGCCAAAGATTGTTCGCGCTTTGTAATAAATGAAAGTGCTGAGAGATCGGCACCCGCTGCAAAAATAAATGGCTTACCTGTAATTGCAATAGCCGCAGGCTTGCGTGAAAGCGCTTGAGTTATTGCGCCATCGAGTGCCATAAGTGATTGTGGACCAAAGGTATTAGGGCGAGTGTGATCGAGACCGTTATCGAGAGTAATGAGTGCAAGAGTTCCCTTATGGCCAAATGCTCCAAGATCGATGGCGCGCACAATTGCATTCGTAACGACTTCTTCAGGGGCACCTTCTGGCATTTCAATTGTGTTAGTAGTCATTATTTTGAACCTCCAACAAAATGAGGGTTTTCCCAGATAACAGTGCCGCCCATACCTAAGCCGATACACATTGTTGTAATGCCATAACGCACTTCAGGATGCTCTTCAAATGTTCGGGCCAAGTTAAGCATGAGTCGTACACCTGAGGATGCAAGTGGATGACCAACAGCTATAGCGCCTCCATAAGGATTCACACGCGCATCATCATCTGCGATTCCAAAGTGATCAAGGAATGCAATGACTTGTACTGCAAAAGCTTCGTTGACTTCAAATGCACCGATATCAGCAATTGTTAGTCCTGCTTTTGCTAATGCTTTGATTGTTGATGGAACAGGTCCATAACCCATTACTTCTGGTTCAACGCCTGCGAATGCAAATGTAACAAGGCGTGCTTTGATTGTTAATCCTAATTCTTGCGCGGTAGTTTCATCTGCCAATAGTGCAGCTGTTGCACCATCGTTTAGCCCTGATGAATTACCAGGTGTCACACGACCAGATGGGCGAAATGGAGTTTTGAGTCCTGCAAGGCCTTCCATATTTGTCGTTGGACGAGGTGCTTCATCAACAGTTGCAACACCCCAACCAAGTTCTGGACTGCGCGCAGCAGTGGGAATCAAATCTCGTTGAATTTTTCCATCTGTGTAAGCCTTTGCAGTTTTGAGTTGTGAATTCATTGCATAACGATCTGCGCGCTCTTTTGTCAGTTGCGGAAAGCGATCATGCAAACGTTCAGCCGTTGCGCCCATAGCCAGGGCATCTTGATCAACAATCTTTTCAGCTAAATATCGTGGATTGGGATCCATACCTTCACCCATTGGATGATTTCCCATATGTTCAACGCCGCCCGCAATTGCAATGTCATATGCCCCTAATGCAATTGCCCCACTAATAGTTGTCACAGCAGTCATCGCACCCGCACACCAGCGATCAATGGAATAGCCAGGAACGGTGTTGGGAAGTCCTGCAAGGAGTGCAACGCTTCGACCAATATTCATTCCCTGATCTCCGCTTTGTGTAGCAGCAGCAATTGCAACGTCATCGATTGATTTAGGATCAAGCTTTGGATTTCGCTCAAGGAGTCCGCGAATAGCGCGCACCATCAAATCATCGGCGCGAGTTGCGGCATACAAGCTGCCAGCTTTTCCAAAAGGGGTTCGAACTGCATCAACGAGAACAACTGTGCGTGACATCGACTTTTCCTTACCTAAGATCGCCGTTACGGGATATAGGTAATGTTACTCAGCAGTAGTTATTTACGACAGTACCGCTTTGGCGCGTGGAGCCCGCAAATAAGGAGTCAGCACTGCGATGAGATAGAGCGCCCATGCGCCGAACTGGAGCCAGGAGGTGGTGGTATCAAAGCCGACGGTGCCGCCTAGAACGGCTCCAGCAATAGAGTTCTTAGTCATCCATGAGGTCGTATCCCACGCAAAGGCATCGGGGCCTGGCAACCACCCGAGTTCTTGGAACTCGTGAATGCCATAGGCAAGTACGCCAGCGGCAACAACGATTAATCCAATTCCTGTGTATATAAAGAATTTACTGAGATTCATTTTGATAGCGCTCTTGAAAATAGCCCAACCGAGTGAGATCGATATTGCAAAGCCAAGTACTAAACCAATAGCTGCCGAGGTAGTTCCCGAAACAGTTCTAAAGTTTGCATAAATAAAAAGCGCGGTTTCTAAACCTTCGCGAATCACAGCGAAAAAAGCTACGCCCGCTAGCGTTAGTGGTCCTGCAGTAAGTGCGTTATCAACTTTTCCATGAAGTTCAGTTTTCAAAAATCGTGCGGTGCGCTTCATCCAAAAAACCATCCACGTAACAAGTGCGACGGCAATGAGAGAAGTTGTTCCTGCAAATAATTGATTTTGGCGCGGAGTTAGTTCTGCCGATGTGAATGAAAGTAATGCGCCGAGTCCAAGACTGGCTAAGACAGCTCCAGCAACGCCTAGCCATAATGGCTTGAGAAGGGAGCGGCGATCAGTTTTGAAGATGTAGGCAACCAAAATGCCCACGATAAGGGAGGCTTCGAGCCCTTCGCGAAGGGCAATGATGAAGGTACTGAGCACCTGATAAATCTAAGGGCGCCTGGGTAATTACGCAACTTATGTGTTGCGTAAATCAGATTTTACGCGGGGGAATCCTCATCTTTGGCTTCCTCTTCGACCTTTGGCTCAGGTAGTGCTTCTTTTTCCAGCAATGCAGGAGCTATCAACGGGGCGACAAGATCAATTTGCCACGGGCGAGCACCGAGATCGCCAAGGGCTGCCCGCACTGCGCTTTCATTGAGGATCTCTGTACAACCTTGTGGGGGTTCCCAACAAAGGCGGCGGATGTAATCAGGTGTAATCAAATTTTCTAATGGGATTGAAAGTTCTTGCGCTCGCGATTCAATTGCTGCGCGGGCATGAGTAAGAGGAGCGTATTTAGTAGGGAACTTATCGCGCCACAATTTCACAGGTGGCATTGAATTATCGGAATGAGAGCGAAGTGGTGGCCACTGATCTTCGGCAATGGTTGAGGAATCATGAATCACTTTGAGCCATGTCTCTACATTTTCTAGCCAACGCGCTCGCAGACCAAGTGGACGAAGAGCTTTTTCAACTTCCTTCTTATTTTTTGGCATTGCAATTGCGAGTTCTACGATTGCATAATCGTTGAGTAATTTTCCTGCGGCAATATCTTCCTTTTGCGCAATAGAATCACGTGCAATCCATAATTCTTTTATGGTGGCTAAATGATCACGTCGTTTTATTTTATGCATGCCCGATGTGCGACGCCATGGATCAACACGTGGTGGGGCTGGAGGAGCGATCAGAATTGAAGCAAATTCTTCAAGTGCCCATTTCAATTTTCCAGATGATTCAAGGAGGGCATACATTTTGTCACGTAGCTCTACTAAAAGTTCAACATCGAGTGCGGCATAGGTCAGCCATGCTTGAGGTAGCGGCCTAACAGACCAGTCTGCAGCGCTATGTTCTTTAGCAAGTAAGACTCCAAGTTGGGATTCCAATAACGGACCAAGTCCAACACGGGGAAGGCCTGCAATACGACCTCCTAATTCGGTATCAAATAATTTCTTGGGATGAATTCCCAATTCGCGCAAGCACGGTAAATCTTGCGTACTGGCATGCAAGATCACCTCATCCGTTGCTAATAAATCATTGAGTGCGATAAATAATGTATGGCCGGGACCAAATGGAATCGGATCAATAAGGTGAAGACCACCACCAGTTCTTTTTATTTGAATCAGATACGCACGCGCGCTATAGCGAAAACCAGATGCACGTTCGGCATCGATTGCAAAGGGCCCGCTACCTTTAGCGAGTTCATTGAGCGCCGATTGAAAAGCAGATTCGGTATCGATAACAGGTGGCGTACCCGCACTTGGAACAAGCAGGGGTGTAGCTGTAACTTCTTCGTCGCTCATGCGCTATCGACGTTTAGCAGAGGTAATTGCAGAGACACCTTCTGGAATTGGTGGAAGTGCTGCGATTTCTGAAATCAAATTACACCAACCTGTTACGTGTTTCATGATTTCATCTGGTGATGCAATGAGTGGGGTCCATGAAGCACGTATTTCTATTTCAGCCTCATCGCTGCGCGGTGATAATTTTCCAAAAGAAGAACTAGCAACTCGAGTCACTGTTCCACTGGGAGCAGTGAGTTCGCACCCAGCGCTTTCAAGGGCCTCTAGAAACCAATTCCACCCATTTTCAGGCAACATGGGATCTTCTTGCATAATTGTGTCGACATCTGCGCGCACAAAAGTCACACAGCGATATTCACCATCCCACGTATCTTGCCCGCCAGGTTCGTGTAATAAAACAAATCGGCCAGATGCAACTTCGTCTTCAGCATCGCCAAGTAAACCGTTACTCACATCGGCTGAGAAAGCGAAAGAGTAAGTTGCAAGTTTTTGTGGCGCTGGAACTTCTTCTAAAATAATTTCTGATCGCGGAGTGAATGTACGCACTAAATCAATCATGCGATTAAATTCAGTTATGGCCACTGCCTAAATGTAAAGAATGCAATGGCTTATATGTGGGAGGCAGGGCGGTACTCTTACTCGATGGCCACATTATTAGCACTCATTTCAAGTGTTTTATGGGGCAGCGCAGATTTTGAAGGCGGACGACTCAGTAAGAAACATCCAGCAATTTCAGTACTGGGAGTAAGCCAAGTCATAGGTTTGTTTACAGGAATTATCATCATCGTAATTTCACAAGGTTGGGTTTCGCCATCTATTAGTCATGCAAGTTATTTAATTCCAGGAATATTCGCCGGAATAAGTGGTTACCTCGGACTGATTTGTTTGTATGCAGGTCTTTCTACCGGACGCATGGGAGTTGTTTCTCCCATTAGTGCACTCAGTGCAATCATTCCATTGGGCTATGCCATTTATAACGGTGATCGGTTATCAACAATCACAACTATTGGAGTTGTGATGGCGCTTATGGGTGCATTTTGTGCAAGTGGCCCAGAACTCAATAAAGGTCTTCCCATCAAACCTTTAGTACTTGCATTTGGTGCCATGCTGGGATTTGGAATTGCACTTATCTTCATGTCAATTGGTTCAAAATCTAGCGCGCTGATGACTATGACGACGATGAGAGCAACGACAGCCTTATTTACTATCGCAGTAGCAATGAAGTTTCGGAGCGTTGGAAAATTTAGCAAAATTGAATATCCAACACTTCTTTTTATCGGTTCTGCAGATTTTCTAGCGAACCTTCTTTTAGGAATCGCCTGCACAAAAGGCTTAGTTTCACTCGCTATGGTTTTAGGTTCGCTCTATCCAATTATCACGGTTGTTATGGCTTTCAAATTTCTGCACGAACGTCTACACAAAGTTCAATATGTTGGTGTGGCTTTTGCAGTAGCTGGAGTTGCGATTATTTCCGCTTTTTAATCCCATGGTAAAAATGCGTTCCTTCATCCTGCGTAATCTCACACGTATCAAAGCGCGCAATAAGTTCTTTCCAATCGATAATTCCATCGCCGCCAGATTCAGGCGTAACGCTGAGTTCTATCCCATCGAGTAAATTTTCATCGAGCAATTCACAAATCATGGAATAGCCACCTTCGATTAATATATTTTCGCCAAATTGTTTAGTGGCTCGTTCCACCGCCTCTGCAGGGGAGGCATTCCACATGTGAGCTAAATGATTTCCTGAAACTGGATTAACTAAAGAACGTGAGAGAACAACCAGAGGCACTGGAGTTCGGTTATATGGCTCGTAACGCGCGGTATTGCCACCGATAATGATGCAATCGACTACGCGACGACGAGCCAAAAATGCACGACGATCGGCAGCAGAGCTCACTCCGGCAGATTTGGATTCTTTACTTGTAGATCCATCGGAGCCGACTACCAGACTTGCTATAACACTCATGCCCGCTACGTTACGCCAGAAGTTTCATTGGCCGCATTATCTAAGCGTAATTTTCAATGTGTCTAGACAAGGAATAGTTATTTGTTGAATACTGCCACTCACAACAAGGGAGGGTTGATGATGGCGATTACACCGAGGGTTGGGATTTCTAAAACTGGAAATAAGGCTGAAGATCTTTTTAGAACTTTTACCTCATCACAGAAGCCAACAGAAGCGGTGCTGGGCGATGCAGTCAAAAATGGAATTTATGCTGAAGTGAAAAAAGTCAGCGGCGATACCCTCAATCAAGTTCGCGCGGTCAAATATATAACTCTTGTTGCTTACGACGCCGATCGTGACGATTGGTATGTGGTACCAGCCTGCGATGTTGTTGCACTTATTGCTGTCAAAGAACGTGGACAACACACCGAAAATCCATTTGAAAGTGCAACCCTCTCGTTACGTCATCTAGGGCCCTACAAAGTTTCAAGCTCTGATTTATCTACGGCGTGGGCTGCGGCAGTGCAAAAAAGTGATGGAAAGACTTTGCTGAAACAGAAGATGAAAGAAGTGCTTCAAGAGTGCAAGAATCTTTCAGCTACACATAAGATGGCCGTTCGAGCGCTCATCTAAGATTTGAAAGTAATGTACTCAACTTTCCCATTGGTATCTCCATCGCCAATTCTGTTCTTGATAACGTCAATTGCTTCAGGGTTTTGATCAATTGTAAGAAACTTTCGACCTAACTTGTGGGCAACGGCAGCCGTAGTTCCACTACCTGCAAAGAAATCCATAACCCAATCACCTTCGTTGCTGCTCGCATGAATTACTCGACGCAAAATACCCTCAGGCTTTTGTGTTGCATAACCAGTCTTTTCTTTACCTGTTGGGGAAACGATTGTGTGCCACCAAACATCGGTCGGTAACTTTCCCTTTGCAGCCTTCTCGGGAGTTACTAGGCCAGGTGCCATGTATGGCTCGCGATCAACGGCTTCATTGTTGAAGGTGTAATTCTCTGGATCTTTTACATAAACCAAGATGTTGTCATGCTTTGCGGGCCACTTCTTCTTAGCGCGTGCGCCATAGTCATAGGCCCAAATGATTTCGTTGAGGAAACATTCGCGACCAAAGAGAGCGTCAAGTAAAACTTTTGCGTAGTGAACTTCACGAAAATCTAAATGTAAATAAAGAGTACCATTGGGTTTTAGGATTCGCCAAGCTTCTTCTAAACGCGGCTCAAGAAATGCCCAGTAATCAACAAAGTCATCGTTATACGAGGTAACAATTCCCTTTACGGTTGAATAGTTTTGACCCTTAAAACCAACACGCCCGCCTTCTGTGCTTCGAACAGTTTTAATCGCTTGGCGCTTTTGTACTTTGCCTGTGTTGAATGGGGGATCAATATAAATAAGATCGATGCAGGCATCAGGCATTGACTTGAGAACTCCGAAGTTGTCGCCAAATACAACAGTGCTAGGAGCATCGGGTGACCATGGTTTGGAGCTTGATTTCATTCGGTCACAATATCAGCGCCCTACGACAACTAAGGCCATAGGAGAGTAATTGAACTAAACTATGGTCACAATGAGGCCAAAAATCTTTTCAAAATTATTTCATCTTTTTGCGGACCGCCGTGTTTGGGTGCGCCAAATTGTCGTGGCCGCTTTGGCGGGTGCTACCGCATGGCAGGTAGGGGATCTGCTCAACAGCAATGGTGGAGTTGTTGCTGCAATCGTGTGTTCATTGAGTATTCGTATATCTCTCCACAAATCAGTTCGCGAAGGTTTTGGCCAAATTGTAGGTACCGCTATTGGTGCCTCAGTTGCACTCCTTGCAGTACATCTTTTCAACATTGGATTTATCGCTGTCGGAATAACAATTGTTATGTGCTCCGTTGTAGCCCGCGCGCTGCACCTCGGAGAAGTTGCATCAGTGAATGTTCCAGTCACCGCGCTCATTGTTATAGGTCCTGGCTTATCGGGTAGTACTGCGCTGCACCGATTGGGCTCGACATTGATTGGTGCGGCAATTGCAATAATATTTTCATTCTTTTCTCATTCAAAAACACCGGTCGGTCGTGCAATTGATCAAATTACAAATGTCAGCCATAAAGCAGCAGATTTACTTGCGCTCATGTCGGAAGGAGTTGCCGCTGGCTATACGCAGGATGAGGCGGGCCATTGGTTAGCTAAAGCACGATTACTCATCGAGGATATTCCAGCGCTGCGATCTCAATCAGTTGAGGCGCGCGGTCATGCACGATGGTTTCCAACTGCGGAGATAGATGAAGCAGAAGATGTTTATATCCGAGGAATTGCATTAGAACATACGGTTGTACAGGTGCGCACTATTGCACGAACACTCTTTGATTCAGCGGTAAGTGGTGGAATTGCAGAATCAACACAGAAGAAAATAGCTGTAGCTCTTTCAGCGGCCAGTTTCGCTATTTCATCTAAATTTGAAGAAGAGAATTTCAGCGGAGATGATTCAAATCAGAGTGCTACAGAAGATGCCCGTGAGGCAGGGGCTGCTCTAGCAGAATCCCTCATTGAAGATGCAAAAGATGCCGACCAGGAACAAATCGTTCGCGGACTATCTATGGTTGCAAATATTGAACGCATTGCAGACTCTTTGGATCAAAACTCACCTGCGCTCAAAGATGTGATTACTCCAGATGAACCAGCAAAGTCAAAAGTTATGGAAGTCTCACCAATTGATCAGACTCTGAAGTTGAGTAAGCGAATTTCTAAAGGGTTCAAGAAACTATTTGGCAAGTACCTCTGACAAGACTTTCATTTCTTTACAATCGTGAGCTTGGAACTAAGATATGCCTATGAAATCTCCCGTGCACATCTATAAAAGCAAATCAGAAGGTTGGATTCTCAACCGAGGAGAAGAAAACGCAGCTTTGGAAGTCTCCCTTAGCCAGTTACTAAAAATGAATAACGTAGAGGCACGCAAATATATTGAAGCAGCGTCGAAGAAAGTTTCTTCAAACGCTCACTTTGAGTCCTTAGCTCCAATAGATGAGAACCAAGAAGTTTGGGCATGTGGAGTCACATACCTACGAAGCAAGGTGGGACGAATGGAAGAGTCGGATCTTCCTGATTTATACAGTCGTGTTTATGACGCAGCCCGACCAGAAATATTTTTCAAGAGTTCAGGATGGCGCGCTGTTGGAAATAAAGAAGCCGTTGGAATTCGCGCAGATTCAGGGTGGGATGTGCCTGAAGGTGAAGTAGGGCTTGTGGTAAATGCTCACGGTGAAATTTTTGGTTATGTAATTGGAAATGACATGAGCTCACGTTCCATCGAAGGTGAAAACGCACTCTATTTGCCGCAAGCTAAATGCTATGAAAAATCCTGTGCCTTAGGTCCATACATTGTTCCGGCCTGGGAAATTGATGAAGCGGTATTTCCAATCAAAGTGAGCATCATGCGAGCAGGCTCAGAAGTTTTTGTAGGGGAATCATCGAGTGCACAGATGAAGCGTAATTTTCCTGAATTAGTAGAGTGGCTATTCAAGACGCTACCAATGCCAGAGGGAGCAATTGTTCTCACTGGTACGGGCGTTGTTCCAGATAGTTCATTCACATTGCATGTGGGTGACATCGTGGATATTTCAATTCAAGGATTAGGCACATTGAGTAATCACGTTGTTTCTGTAGGGAGTAAATAAATGGCATCTACAACTGATAAAGCAGTGAGTGAAGCACTTGCTGCGTGGAATAATTATCGAAATTGGACGCCACAACAAATCATTGATCTGCTCAATGCAATTGCGGATGCCCTAGATAAAGCAAAAGATGATTTAGTTCCAGTTGCGATGAGCGAAACTCATTTGCCGCAAGCACGTTTAGAAGGAGAAGTAGGACGAGCCTCTGGTCAATTTCGATTAATGGCACAAGCTGTTGCCGACCCTACATATTTGGATATTGTCATTGATAAAGAAAATTCAACTCTCACACCACCACGACCAGAACTTCGTTCTATCTCGATGCCATTAGGCGTTGTTGGAATATTTGGCGCAAGTAATTTTCCATTTGCTTTTGGGGTAGCAGGGGGAGATACAGCTTCAGCTCTTGCCGCTGGATGCGCCGTCGTTATAAAAATTAATCCTGGTCATCCCATTGTTTCTTCAATGGTAGGTGAACTGATGGTGCAAGCATCAAAGTCAGTTGGCGCACCTGACGGTTTAATCTCGGTAATAAGTGGACTTGAAGCAGGAATGGAATTGGTAAAGCATAAAGATTTACGCGCAGTTGCATTTACTGGTTCCACACATGGCGGTCGCGCACTCTTTGATGCAATTAACGCGCGAGAAATTCCTATTCCTTTTTATGGCGAACTTGGCGGTCTCAACCCTATGTTCGTGACAGAGAATGCAATCACAGCGAGAGCAAAGGCAATTGCAGAGGGATTCGTTGGCTCAATTACTTTAGGTGCAGGGCAATTTTGCACCAAGCCAGGATTTCTTATTACCATAGGGGCTAATGCCATAAATAAAGAACTTGCGCAATTAGTTGCAGTGGCATCAACACAGAAGATGCTCAATGAACGAACTCAATCACTGCATGATTCGATCAGAGAAGAAATGCTCACTGTGCAAGGAATGAAATTAGTTGCACAAAGCCAATCAGATTCAAGTGATGCTTCAGTAACGGTGATGACAATTAGCGCAGGGGATTTCCTCAAGAATAAAGAAGGTGCCATGCGTGAAGTCTTCGGTCCAACAGCTGTTGTCATTGATTGCGCTTCACAAGAGGAACTACTAAATATTGCTCGATCCTTCTCTGGAACCCTAGCCAGCGGAATTCATGCGCAAACAAATGATTCAACTTTGCCCGGTGACCTTTTGCCAATCTTGGAAGATATTTCGGGACGCATCGTATGGAATCAATGGCCAACAGGACTCGCAGTTACATGGGCGATGCATCATGGTGGTCCATATCCAGCGTCAACGAATCCACTCTTTACATCTGTAGGCGCTCGAGCATTGTTGCGATTTAGGAGACCAATCGCATATCAGAATTTTCCAACTGATTCGCTCCCAACTGCTCTGCGCGATAATTCGGAAGCATTAAAGAGTGCTCGAATCGATGGGAAGCGCTAAGGCAAAATTACTTGTCGGACAACTTCGCCTCCGTGGAGTGCATCCATGGCTTCATTTACTTCACTCATAGGGCGAGTGCGAGAAACTAATTTCTCAACTGGCAACTTTCCTTCTCGCCAAAATCGAACAAATTCAGGAATATCTTTTCGAGGATCACCCGATCCCATATATGAACCTTGCAAAGTTTTTACTTCAGTTACAAGTGATGCGGCAGGAATTCCGAGAAGGGCTGTTGGATCTGGCAATCCAATTGTTGTGACCACGCCGCCTCTCACTGTCATTTCATAAGCTTGTTGTAGTGCTTCCACGCGTCCGACAGTTTCTATTGAATAATCGACACCTTCTTTTACATATTCGCGAACATCATCAGTTGGCGCAATTGCAATATCTGCACCTAATTCCAATGCAAGTTCACGTTTCATTGCAACTGGATCTATGGCAATAATCGGGGAGGCCTTTGAAATAACAGCACCTATAAGTGCTGCAAGCCCAACGCCACCGAGTCCCCAAATCCCAACCGATGCACCTGATGGAACCTTTGCACCATTTCTTACTGCACCGATGCCAGTAAGAAGTGCGCAACCAAATATTGCAGTACTTGAGAGCGGTAAGTCAGATGGAATTTTTACAAGTGAGCGTCGATCCAGCACCATATATTGGCTATAACAAGACACACCGTTGTAATGATGAATTGGCATCCCATTGTATGAAATACGTGAACCACCACGCGACATCTCACCACGTACGTTCGCTGCTGAACCCACCGAACAGTATGCGGGAATTCCATGGAGACATTGCCTACATTGACCACAGGGTGGCATGAAAATAATTGAAACAGTGTCACCAATTTTTAGATCGCTTATTCCCGTACCTAATTCTTCAACGACGCCAACACCTTCGTGACCACCAATAAGTGGAATAGGTCTTGGACGTGATCCGTTGACGATAGATAAATCAGAATGACAGATACCGGCTCCCGTTATGCGCAGCAGCACTTCGCCTTCGTGGGGCTTTTCTAAATCAATTTCAACAAGTTCGAATGGTTTTGACTGTGCATAGGGCATAGGAAGCCCATTTTTCATAAGAAGGGCTGCGACAGTTTTCATAAAATACCTAACTTCCCTTTACTTAGAGTTGAACCCCTATTTGTCTGCGAATCTCTTCACCTATTCCAATAATTTCAACTGTTTGCTCGTGTGTATGTAATGGAGATTCAAGCAAACCTTCTGAAACATACTTTGATAAGTAATTTGCTTGATATGCCAAACCTTCATGGCCAACAACACCAGTTTCATCTTTCCAATTAGGGCCTTTGCCATTGAATACTGCTTCGCGTAGGCCAAGTCCTGATGGTGTGAAAAATGGCGAGTCAACGAGTAGAACACCTTCAGTTCCAGATACGGATGCACGTGTTGGTACATGACTATAACCAGTTGTGGTGATTACTGCGCGAGCACCTGATTCATATTCAAATACTGCAGATGCCATTGCCTCAGAATGTGGACTATGTAATT
>Ga0136642_1000240_pt1 | contig 32943 bp, 44 predicted proteins | sample LowCatLa1302831Y_FD_115313 | JGI IMG/M metagenome (GOLD analysis project Ga0136642, IMG submission 115313) | Freshwater microbial communities from Lower Cathedral Lake, Yosemite National Park, California, USA - 13028-31Y | ecosystem: Environmental > Aquatic > Freshwater > Lake ... | reverse complement strand
TGGCCAGGCAATGGAAAAGAATTTCCCAACTATTAACCCAGTTTGGATGATGGTCTTCTCCGGTGCTCGTGGAAACATGATGCAGATCCGTCAGATTGCAGGTATGCGCGGACTCGTAGCAAATCCAAAGGGTGAAATTATTCCTCGCCCAATTAAATCTAACTTCCGCGAAGGTCTTTCTGTACTTGAGTACTTCATTTCCACTCACGGCGCACGTAAGGGTCTTGCAGATACTGCACTTCGTACGGCTGACTCAGGTTACTTAACCCGTCGTCTCTGCGATGTTGCACAAGATGTAATCATTCGTGAAGAAGATTGCGGTACTGATCGCGGTCTTGTTCTACAGATTGGTGTTCGTCAAGAATCTGGTGGGCTAGTTAAGTTTGATCACGTTGAAACTTCAGTCTTCGGTCGCACATTGGCAGATGATGTTGAAGTTGATGGCAAGGTCATCTTGGCAGCAGGAACCGATCTTGGAGATCGCAACATTGATGAACTCGTTGCAGCTGGAGTGGATGAAGTAAAGATTCGCTCAGTTCTAACCTGCGATAGCAAGGTTGGACAGTGTGCAGCGTGTTACGGACGTTCACTTGCAGCCGGACAACGTGTTGCAGTTGGTGAAGCAGTCGGAATCATTGCAGCCCAATCAATCGGTGAGCCTGGTACACAGCTAACAATGCGTACCTTCCACACTGGTGGTGTTGCTGGTGATGACATTACTCACGGTCTTCCACGTATCGTCGAGCTCTTCGAAGCACGTACACCTAAGGGTGTTGCACCTATCGCAGAAACAGCTGGTGTTGTTTCATTCCGCGAAGATGCAAAGGGCAAGAAGATTGTCGTTACTCCAGATGATGGTGGCGAAGAAGTTGCTTACCCAATTACTCGCCGTCAGAAGTTACTTGTAGAAGAAGGTTCACGCGTTGAAGTTGGCCAGAAGATGGTCGTTGGCGCAATTGATCCAAAGCAGGTACTTCGTATTCTTGGACCACGTGCAACTCAAGTTCACTTGGTAAATGAAATTCAATCGGTTTATCGCTCACAAGGAGTAGGCATTCACGATAAGCACATCGAAGTAATCGTTCGCCAAATGCTAAAGCGCATCACAGTGCTTGAAGCAGGAGATGCCGATTTACTTCCAGGTGAACTCGTAGAGCGCGGTCGTTTTGAAACTGAAAACCGTCGCGTAGTTACTACTGGTGGAAAAGCAGCCTCAGGTCGCCCAGAACTTATGGGTATTACTAAGGCATCACTAGCAACTGAATCATGGTTGTCAGCGGCTTCATTCCAGGAAACAACTCGCGTACTTACAGATGCTGCACTTTCAGAGAAGAGCGATCCATTGCTTGGTCTGAAGGAGAACGTCATCATCGGTAAGTTGATTCCAGCAGGTACTGGTCTTGCTCGTTACCGCAACATTCGTGTTGAGCCAACTGAGGAAGCTAAGGCCGCGGTTTATGCAGCTTACGATGAATATGACTTCACACCATTTGACCAACAGGGTTCAGGTGAAGCAGTTCGTCTTGATGAGGTTGAAATCCCTCGTTAATCGCAATTCGCTAGAGAGGCTCAATCCCACAAAGGGTTGAGCCTCTTTTGCTTTTCATGGAAGCACTGCCTACTTCTGATGTTCACTTACTCCGGACAGGAGACCTTCTTATTACACTCACTCTATGACCACTGATGAGAAATTCCATGTGCAAAGACATTCTGATCGAGAAGTTCACGACCGCCTAAATATCAATGCACTCCTTGATTCCCAATACGTTGCACATGTTGGCTTCATCGATCCGGATATCAACGCACCGTTTGTTGTTCCCATGGGATTTGCTCGTGATGAAGACCGTATTTTGATTCACGGGTCTACTGGTTCTCGGATCATGATGTCGATTGCTAAAGGAATTGATTTGTGTGTAACCGTAACTCAACTCAATGCAATTGTCGTTGCTCGATCAGCTTTTAACTCTTCGATGAATTATGAGTCAGTGATGATTTTTGGCCAAGCCCGTGTTTTAAAAGAGGAAGAAAAAGATGTTGCACTCGAGCGCATCACAACTAAATTAGTTCCGGGTTTGTGGGAATACGGCCGTGCTTTAACTAAAAAAGAATCTGCTGCCACGATGATTGTTGAACTTAGCCTTGATAAAATTTCAGCCAAGGCACGCACTGGTGACCCTTCAGATGATGAGGAAGATTTATCACTGGGCTTGTGGGCAGGAATTATTCCGCTCAAAACTATTCATGAACCAGCTATAACGGCGGCAAATGCCACTGGAATAGCGATTCCATCACACCTTCTTTAAGTTAGCTAAGCGATCCAGAATTGGTGGGTGCGAATAGTGCACCGCTACATACACTGGATGTGGGTTCAAGTTACTCAGTGATTCGCGAGAAAGTTTTTTAAGTGCATCATGCATGTACTCGCGAGCCCCAGGGTAAGTATCAATTGAGTATTGATCGGCTTGGTACTCATTACGACGTGAGAATGAGTTATTAATCAAGCCCAGCAGGGTTGATACGGGGGTAAATAGCAAGAAGAAAGCTAACATTGATAAGTGGAAGCTAGGCGTATTTGAACCAAGGGCTTTAGATAAGTTTGGATTTCCTAGCAACCAACCCATAAGTGAAAAAATCACAAGAGTTTGCACATTACTAAATGCAAACATTGTGTAGACATGCTTACGTTTGTAGTGTCCGACTTCGTGGGCAAGCACGGCAACGGTTTCTTTAATAGTAAGTTTTTCAATCAAGGTGTCATACAAACCAATAATTTTTACTTTGCCCATTCCAGAAAAGAAAGCATTGAGTTTTGTCGAACGCTTAGATGCATCCATTTCATATAACTTAGAAAGTGGAAATCCTTGGGTCTGACAATAATCTTCAACGGCCGTGCGCAGCTCACCTTCAGGTAATGGTTTTAATTTGTTAAACATTGGCAAGAAAATTCGCGTGCCAAAAATAAACATAAATAATGAGAACGCAGCAAAGAGTGCCCACGAGATAATCCAGAACTCACTCTTCAATGATTGATAAATCCAAGCCACTGCAAAAAGCAGGGGGAGACCAACAGCTAGCGAAATTAGTAATTGCTTAATTGCATCCTGAAAAAATAATTTCTTCGTCGATTTATTAAAACCAAATTTTTCTTCGATGACAAAAGTCGAGTAATAACCAGCTGGCAAGTTCGCAACCATTGATATAACGATAAGAATTCCAATAAATATGACAGTAATCAGCAAATTACTGCTCAAGCGGGCGCGTAACTGCCCATCGAGCCAAGCAAACCAACCCAAAATGATCGCGCACAAGATTGCCACCGTGCTGATCAGATTCGTGAGCATCTCAAAGCGGTATTTGGCGCTGCCATAGTCCAGGGATTTGGCGTATTCCTCGGGGTTGAAGATTTCCGCCCCTTCTACGCTCAAAGGCTGGTTTTTTGAGCGCTCATTGAGGTAGTCGATAACCATTCCAGCGCTGAAATCAATAAGGACAAATAGGACAATTCCCAGAAGTAGGAGGTTTGAGGTGCTCATAGGCGTGATTATGGGGGATAGGGGCGCAACACGCCCGGCTGCAAGAAATTAGGCTTTTGCCCCAAATCCAGTGGATCAAAGGAGTAAAAGGGCGATTTGCCTCGCATGAGCCCGCTGGGTTACCCTTCGCGTCTGCTCTTTTTTAGAGCTTTGTTGCTTGTGCTGTAAATAAGTTGAAAAACTTTTTACACCATCTATGCGAAACGGGTGCAACACACCCGACCGCGTGGGTCGGCAATTGAGCGTGAATAAAGATCAGTAACGAAGTTACGAATGGAGATGAAGTGCCAACAATTCAACAGCTAGTTCGTCGTGGTCGCGCAGAAAAGATTACGAAGACAAGCACACCTGCACTTAAGGGTTCACCACAACGACGCGGTGTTTGTACACGCGTTTATACAACAACCCCTAAGAAACCAAACTCTGCACTTCGCAAAGTTGCACGTGTTCGACTTACCAGTGGCATGGAAATCACTGCATACATTCCTGGTGAAGGTCATAACTTGCAAGAGCACTCCATTGTTCTTGTACGTGGTGGTCGTGTAAAAGATCTACCAGGTGTTCGTTACAAGATCATTCGCGGATCACTAGATACACAAGGTGTTAAGAACCGTAAGCAATCACGTTCTCGCTACGGAACCAAGAGAGAGAAGAAGGCTAGCTAATGCCACGTAAAGGTCCGGTAGTTAAGTCTCCAGTTGTTTCAGATCCTGTTTACAACTCACCAGTTGTTACTGCGCTAATTAACCGCGTACTACTTCATGGAAAGCGTTCCACTGCAGAAAGCATTGTGTACGACGCACTTGAAGGTTGCCGCAAGAAGACTGAAGTAGATCCACTTATTACTTTGAAGCGCGCACTAGATAACATCAAGCCAGCCGTTGAAGTTCGTTCACGTCGTGTTGGTGGAGCTACATATCAGGTACCTGTAGAAGTTAAAGCAGGCCGTTCAACAACTTTGGCACTTCGCTGGTTAATCGACTACTCACGTTCACGTCGTGAAAAGTCAATGGCAGAGCGTCTAATGAATGAATTAATCGATGCAAGCAATGGCCTTGGTGCTGCGGTAAAGCGTCGCGAAGATACTCACAAAATGGCTGAAGCTAACAAGGCTTTCGCTCATTACCGCTGGTAATCACTAACTAACCCACGAATTTAGAAACGACGAGAAGAGGAATATAAGTGTCAGCAGTAGAGAACATCGATCTAGCTACGGTTCGCAATATTGGAATCATGGCTCACATCGACGCGGGCAAAACCACTACTACTGAGCGCATCCTTTTCTACACAGGCATCAACTACAAAATCGGAGAAGTGCACGAAGGTGCAGCAACGATGGACTGGATGGAGCAAGAGCAAGAGCGCGGTATCACTATTACTTCTGCGGCAACCACTTGTATGTGGGATAAGCATCTGATCAACATTATTGATACACCAGGTCACGTGGACTTCACTGTTGAAGTAGAACGTTCACTTCGTGTTCTAGATGGTGCAGTTGCAGTATTCGATGGTGTTGCCGGTGTTGAGCCACAATCAGAAACAGTATGGCGTCAAGCAGATCGTTATTCAGTTCCTCGTATTTGTTTTATTAACAAGCTAGACCGCACAGGTGCATCATTCGATAAGTGCGTAGGCATGATCAAGGATCGCCTAAACGCAGTTGCGCTTGTTCTACAACTTCCAATTGGTAACGAATCAGATTTCCTTGGAGTTGTTGATCTCATTGCAATGAAGGCGCTGACATGGCGCGGAGAAACACAAAAGGGCGAAGATTACACAATCGAAGAAATCCCTGCAGACATGCTCGACAAGTGCAAGCAAGCTCGTCACGACATGATCGAAACGCTCTCAGAGCATGATGATCTTTGTATGGAAAAGTACCTAGAAGGTATTGAACTTACAGATGTAGAAATTATTGCTGGTATCCGTCGCGCAACTCTTGCTGCAAAGCTCACTCCAGTTCTAACTGGTTCAGCTTTTAAGAACAAGGGTGTTCAGCCAATGCTTGATGCAGTAGTTCGCTACTTGCCAAGCCCACTAGATGTGGAATCAACCGTTGGTACAAGCATGAATGATGCTTCAGTTGAGGTTATCCGTCACCCAGATAACAAGGAGCCATTTGCGGCCCTTGCTTTCAAGATCATGACTGACCCTCACCTAGGAAAGCTCACATTTATCCGCGTGTATTCAGGTGTTCTACAAACTGGTTCAACAATTCTTAACTCCAATAAGGATCGTAAAGAGCGCATCGGAAAGATTTACCAGATGCACGCTAACAAGCGCGAAGAACGCGACAATGTTGGCGCAGGAATGATTGTTGCCGTTATGGGTCTTAAGGACACAACAACTGGTGAAACTCTCTGTGATCCTGCAAAGCCAGTAGTACTTGAATCAATGGATTTCCCAGCTCCAGTTATCTCAGTTGCTATTGAGCCAAAGACAAAGGGCGACCAAGAAAAACTTGGCGTAGCTATTCAGCGTCTTTCTGAAGAAGATCCAACTTTCCACGTAAATACTGATGAAGAAACTGGCCAGACAATCATTGCTGGTATGGGTGAACTTCACCTTGAAATCCTTGTAGACCGTATGCGTCGTGAATTTAAGGTTGAAGCAAATGTTGGTAAGCCACAAGTTGCTTACCGCGAAACATTACGCAAAGCCGTTGCACGTCACGACTACACACACAAGAAGCAGACTGGTGGTTCTGGTCAGTTCGCAAAGATTCAGATTGCAGTCGAGCCACTTCCAACTGGTGAAGTTGAAGGCGGATATGAATTCGTAAATAAAGTCACTGGAGGTCGCGTTCCACGCGAGTACATCCCTTCAGTAGATGCAGGATGTAAAGAAGGTATGGCCGCTGGTCCATTAGCTGGCTACCCAATTACAGATGTACGAGTAACTCTTCTTGACGGCGCGTATCACGATGTTGACTCATCGGAGCTCGCATTCAAGATTGCTGGTCTCGCAGCGTTTAAGGAAGCAGCAAAACTTGCTGATCCTGCAATTCTGGAACCAGTTATGAAAGTCGAAGTTGTTACCCCTGAAGACTTCATGGGTGATGTCATCGGCGATCTCAACAGTCGTCGTGGTCAAATTCAGGCCATGGATGAGCGGTCAGGTGCCCGCGTTGTTAGGGCGCTAGTTCCATTGTCAGAGATGTTCGGCTATGTCGGAGATCTTCGCTCTAGAACTCAAGGTCGCGCGAGCTATTCAATGGAGTTCGATTCGTATGCCGAAGTACCTGGCAACGTAGCGAAAGAAATCATTGCAAAAGTTCGAGGCGAATAACCCTAATAAGTAAAAGCACAACCCCTAATAACTAAGCACTAGTAAACGAAAGAGGAAACGAAATGGCAAAAGCCAAGTTTGAGCGCACAAAGCCGCACGTAAACATCGGCACCATCGGTCACATTGACCACGGTAAGACAACTCTTACTGCGGCAATTTCCAAGGTGTTGCATGACAAGTATCCAACTCTTAACGCAGCAACAGCTTTCTCTGATATCGATAAGGCACCAGAAGAGCGTCAACGCGGAATTACAATCTCTATCGCTCACATTGAGTATCAGACAGAGAAGCGTCACTACGCACACGTTGACTGCCCAGGCCACGCTGACTACATCAAGAACATGATCACTGGAGCTGCACAGATGGACGGAGCAATCCTCGTCGTAGCTGCTACTGATGGTCCAATGCCACAGACTAAGGAGCACGTTCTACTTGCTCGTCAAGTTGGCGTTCCATCAATCGTTGTTGCACTTAATAAGTCAGACATGGTTGATGACGAAGAAATTCTTGAACTCGTTGAAATGGAAGTTCGCGAACTTCTATCTAAGTACGAGTTCCCTGGTGATGACACACCAATCGTCCGCATCTCAGCACTAAAGGCACTCGAAGGAGATGCTGCTTGGGCAGAGAAGATCATCGAGCTAATGGATGCAGTAGATGCATTTATTCCACAACCAGCTCGCGAAATCGACAAGCCATTCCTTATGCCAGTTGAAGACGTTTTCACAATCACAGGTCGTGGAACAGTTATCACTGGTCGTATTGAGCGCGGCGTTGTAAAGGTCAACGAAGAAGTTGAAATCGTTGGTATCCGCGAGCTTGCACAGAAGACAACAGTTACTGGCGTTGAAATGTTCCGTAAGTTGCTCGACGAAGGTCAAGCAGGAGAAAACGTTGGTCTACTTCTTCGTGGTCTAAAGCGTGAAGATGTTGAGCGTGGACAGGTTGTTTGCAAGCCAGGATCAATCACACCTCACACAGAGTTTGATGCATCTGCATACATCCTTTCAAAGGATGAAGGCGGACGTCACACACCATTCTTCAACAACTACCGTCCACAGTTCTACTTCCGTACAACTGACGTGACTGGTGTTGTAACACTTCCAGCAGGAACCGAAATGGTTATGCCTGGCGATAACACTGAGATGGCAGTAACTCTCATCCAGCCAATCGCTATGGAAGAAGGACTTCGCTTCGCAATCCGTGAAGGTGGCCGCACAGTAGGTGCTGGTCGCGTTACAAAGATTAAGAAGTAAGTACTACATACGTTGTAAATGTTTGAGCCCGGCGGCGTAAAAACCGCCGGGCACAAAACAAAAGCTTGACAATTAAATTTAAAACGAAGAATTACTAAGAAGGAGAACGACATGGCGGGACAAAAGATCCGCATTCGACTCAAGGCCTACGACCATGAGGTGATTGACTCTTCAGCGAAGAAAATCGTTGAAACAGTTGAGCGCACTGGTGCAACGGTCGCGGGTCCAGTGCCGCTACCAACAGAGAAGAACACTTACTGTGTTATTCGCTCTCCTCACAAATATAAGGACAGCCGCGAACATTTCGAGATGCGCACACACAAGCGCTTAATCGACATCATCGACCCAACACCTAAGACTGTTGATTCATTGATGCGTCTTGATCTACCTGCAGGCGTCGACATCGAGATTAAGCTCTAAGGAAAGGACGACAGTAAATGACATATACAACTCAAGGCGCTGGCTCGTCCATCAAGGGCGTCCTCGGTAAGAAACTTGGAATGACACAGGTTTTTGATGCTAACAACAAGATGGTTCCAGTAACCGTTGTTGAAGCTGGTCCATGCGTAGTTACACAGATTCGTACTCCTGAAAAAGATGGTTATTCAGCAGTTCAAATCGCGTTCGGCGCAATTGATCCAAAGAAAATTACTAAGCCACTTCTTGGCCACTTCGCTAAAGCTGGCGTGACACCACGTCGCTCTGTTGCAGAACTTCGCACACTTGATACGACTTCTTATTCAGTTGGACAAGAACTCGGTGCAACAGTTTTCGCAGCTGGTGAATTAGTCGATGCAACTGGAACAAGTACTGGTAAAGGAACTGCTGGTGTTATGAAGCGCCACGGTTTCGGTGGTCTTGGTTCATCTCACGGTGTAGATCGTAAGCACCGTATGCCAGGTTCAATCGGTGCATGTTCAACACCAGGTCGTGTTTTCAAGGGAATGCGTATGGCAGGAGTTATGGGTGGCGTTCGCGTTACAACTCAAAATCTTGTTGTTCATTCTGTTGATGCAGACCGCAACTTACTTCTAATCAAGGGATCAGTTCCTGGTCCTGATGGACAACTAGTTTTCATTCGCTCAGCTGCAAAGCATGCGATCTTTGAAACTGCAAAGGCTGGTGCATAATCATGGCGCTTACTCTTGAAGTAAAAAACACCGAAGGCAAGAAGGTTGGATCAGTAGATCTACCTGCTGAAATCTTCGATGCACAGACAAACGTTCCATTGATTCACCAAGTCGTTACAGCGCAACTTGCGGCTGCACGTCAAGGTACTCAAAAGGCGAAGAACCGTGGTGAAACATCGGGTTCAGGTAAGAAGCCATTCAAGCAAAAGGGAACTGGACGTGCCCGTCAGGGTTCAATCCGCGCTCCTTTGCAACGTGGTGGTGGTGCAGCACATGCTGTTCGCCCACGTACATATTTCCAACGCACACCTAAGAAAATGATTGCTGCAGCTTTGCGCGGAGTTCTTTCAGATCGCCAACGCAACGATCGTATTCACGTGTTGGATTCAATCTCAGCAGCGCCTTCTACAAAGGCAGCGATCGCAGCAGTTCGTCAGTTCAGCACTCGCAAGAATCTTCTTGTAGTTGTCTCCCGTACTGAAGATATTGCATGGCGTTCACTTCGTAATGCTGATGACCTACATCTTCTTGTTCCAGATCAGTTGAATGCATATGACATCCTTAAGAGCGATGACATTGTCTTCTCTGAAAGTGCGATCAAGGATTTCTTAGCTGGCCCACGTAAAGTGGCAACAGCTGTTGCACGTGAGAGCGAGGTCAACGCATGAAAGATTACCGCGATGTACTAGTAGCACCAGTTGTCTCTGAAAAGAGCTACGGATTGCTAGATGAAAACAAGTACACATTTATTGTTTCACCTGATGCAAATAAGACCGAGATCAAGATCGCGGTTGAAAAAGTATTTGGTGTAAAGGTGCTAAGCGTTAACACCATGAACCGTCAGGGTAAGAACAAGAAGACCCGTTTCGGTGATGGAAAGCGTAAAGACACAAAGCGCGCAATTGTGCAGGTAGCAGCTGGCGACCGTATCGACATCTTCGGGGGACCGGTTTCCTAAGGGAAAGCGGACTTCTAAGAGAAAAGGATCATCATGGCACTTCGTAAATTAAAGCCAACGACCCCGGGTCAACGCGGCGCAAGCGTTCCAGATTTCGCTGAAATCACACGCTCTACACCAGAAAAATCTTTGGTACGTCCAATCCACTCAAAGGGTGGTCGTAACAATGCTGGTCGCATCACTGTTCGTCACCAAGGTGGCGGTCACAAGCGTGCGTATCGCCTCATCGATTTCGTCCGTAACGATAAAGATGGTGTGCCAGCAAAGGTCGCTCATATTGAGTACGACCCAAACCGCACAGCACGTATCGCTCTACTGCATTATGCAGATGGAGAAAAGCGTTACATCATCGCTCCAAATAAATTAGAGCAAGGTGCAACAGTTGAAAACGGTCCGAAGGCAGATATCAAGCCAGGCAATAACTTGCCACTTCGCAATATTCCAGTAGGTACAACAGTTCACGCAATTGAACTTCGTCCAGGTGGAGGAGCAAAGATTGCTCGTTCAGCTGGTGCATCAGTTCAGCTTGTTGCTAAAGAAGGTGCAACTGCGCAACTACGTATGCCATCTGGTGAAATTCGTAACGTTGATGTTCGTTGCCGCGCAACTGTTGGTGAAGTTGGAAACGCAGAACAAGGAAATATCAACTACGGAAAAGCAGGCCGTATGCGTTGGAAGGGCAAGCGCCCATCTGTTCGCGGTGTTGTTATGAACCCAGTAGATCACCCACACGGTGGTGGTGAAGGTAAAACTTCTGGTGGACGTCACCCAGTGACTCCATGGGGTCAACCTGAAGGCCGCACACGTAAGAAGAAAGCATCAGATTCAATGATCGTCCGTCGTCGCAAGTCGAATAAGAAGCGGTAGGTAGGAGCCCTCATGCCAAGAAGTCTCAAGAAGGGTCCATTCGTTGATGGACATCTACAAAAGAAAGTAGATGCACAAAACGATGCCAACACAAAGAACGTGATCAAAACTTGGTCACGTCGCTCAATGATCATTCCTTCAATGATTGGTCACACCATTGCAGTCCATGACGGACGCAAGCACATCCCAGTTTTCATTACTGATGCCATGGTCGGTCACAAGCTTGGTGAATTTTCACCAACTCGTACTTTCCGTGGTCACGTAAAGGGCGAAGATCGGAGAGCAACACGTGCCTAATTCACCTCTAATTGCTCGCGCTGTTTTGCGCGACATCCGCCACACACCACAGAAAGCTCGTCGCGTTGTCGACTTGGTTCGTGGAATGCGCGCAGATGAAGCGTTGTCAGTTTTGAAGTTTGCTCCACAATCAGCTGGTTCTGATGTGTTCACACTTCTTAACTCTGCAGTTGCTAATGCAAAGCAGCAGAACCCAGCTATTCGTGATGCTTCAGAACTTTGGGTTGTTGAAGCACTCGTCGATGAGGGCCGCACAATGAAGCGTTTTCGCCCACGTGCACAAGGTCGCGGTTTCCGTATCTTGAAGCGTTCATCACACATCTCAGTTGCAGTAAGCGATTCAAAAGTTGCTTCTAAAACTATGAACAAGAAGGGAGCGACCAAGTAATGGGTCAAAAAGTAAACCCACACGGCTTCCGTCTCGGTATCACAACTGAATTTAAGTCACGTTGGTATGCAGACAAGTTGTACAAGGATTACGTCAAGGAAGATGTCGAAATCCGTCGCTTGATGCAGAAAGGTATGGAGCGCGCTGGCGTATCTCGAATTGAAATCGAGCGTACACGTGATCGCGTTCGTATCGATCTACATACTGCCCGCCCAGGAATCGTTATTGGCCGTCGTGGTCAAGAAGCCGATATCTTGCGTCAACGTTTAGAAAAGCTAACCGGCAAGCAGGTTCAGCTAAATATTCTTGAAGTTAAGAATCCAGAAATCGATGCGCAATTAGTTGCACAGGGAATTGCTGAGCAGTTAGCTGCTCGTGTTTCTTTCCGTCGTGCGATGAAGAAGTCAATGCAAACTGCAATGAAGTCTGGCGCACAAGGTATTCGTGTTCAGTGCGGTGGTCGTCTAGGCGGGGCTGAAATGTCACGTTCTGAGTTCTATCGTGAAGGTCGCGTTCCATTGCACACACTTCGTGCCGATATTGATTATGGCTTCTACGAAGCACATACAACTTTCGGTCGCTTGGGTGTAAAGGTCTGGATCTATAAGGGCGAAATTATTGGTTCACGTGCAGAGCGTGCAGCAACTGCACTTGCAGAAGCACGCGCACCAAAGCCAGAGCGTCGCGGACCACGTAATCCACGTGCACCTCGCGGTGAAGTGACTGTTTCGCATACAGCACCTTCAGCGGAAGGAGCAACTAACTAATGTTAATTCCACGTCGTGTTAAGCACCGTAAGCAGCACCACCCATCTCGTAGTGGTGCGGCTAAGGGCGGAACTGCAGTTGCATTTGGTGACTTTGGTTTGCAAGCTCTAGAGCCTGCTTACGTAACAAACCGTCAGATTGAATCTGCACGTATTGCAATGACTCGTTACATCAAGCGTGGTGGAAAGGTTTGGATCAATATTTATCCAGATCGTCCACTTACTAAGAAGCCTGCTGAAACTCGTATGGGTTCCGGTAAAGGTTCACCCGAATGGTGGATTGCAAACGTAAAGCCAGGGCGCGTTATGTTTGAAATCTCTGGTGTTACAGAAGCAATTGCTAACGAAGCTATGCGTCTTGCAAGTCACAAGCTTCCAATGAAGTGTCGAGTAGTAAAGCGTGAGGAGGCATAAGTGGCTATTACAACTAATGAAGAGCTACGCCAATTGTCAGCTGAAGAGTTAACAAGCAAGGTGCGCGAACTGAAGGAAGAACTTTTCAACCTTCGCTTCCAAGCAGCTACTGGTCAACTTGAAAGCCACGGTCGCTTAAGCGCTGTGCGCAAAGAAATTGCTCGCGTCTACACAATCGTTCGCGAACGCGAACTAGGAATCGGGGGAGCTGCGTAATGGTTACTAACGATGCAGATCGCAGCGACCGCAAGGTCCGTGAAGGAATTGTTATCAGCGACAAGATGGATAAGACCATCACTGTTGAAGTTTCAAATCGTGTAAAGCACGGTATGTACTCAAAAGTTATGTCTCGCTCTAGCAAGTTAAAAGCACATGACGAGCAGAACACTGCCGGCATGGGCGATCGTGTACTCATCATGGAAACTCGTCCATTGTCAGCAACAAAGCGCTGGCGTTTGGTCGAGATTCTCGAGAAGGCAAAGTAAGGGTGAAGGTGGATAACTAATGATTCAACAAGAATCGCGCCTACGCGTTGCGGATAACACAGGAGCTAAAGAGCTTCTCTGTATTCGTGTGCTCGGTGGATCCAAGCGCCGTTATGCCGGTATCGGAGACATCATCGTCTGTTCTGTTAAGGATGCAATTCCTGGCGGACAAGTTAAGAAGGGTGAAGTCGTTAAGGCTGTCATCGTTCGTACAGTTAAAGAACGTCGTCGTCCAGACGGTTCTTACATCAAGTTTGATGAAAATGCCGCAGTGATCTTGAAGGCTGATGGCGAACCACGTGGAACTCGTATCTTCGGACCGGTTGCACGTGAACTTCGCGATAAGAAGTACATGAAGATCATCTCGCTAGCTCCGGAGGTGTTGTAAACATGGCCAAGATTAAAAAAGATGACACTGTTTTGGTTATCGCTGGAAAAGATCGCGGCGTAACTGGAAAAGTTCTATCTGTCGATGGAAATCGCATCCTTGTTGAAGGTGTTAATCGCCAAAAGCGTCACACCAAAGAAACAACTGGAGATCGCGGCGTTAAAGTTGGCGGAATCATCACTGTCGAAGCATCAGTTCATATTTCAAATGTCATGGTCACAGATGGCGATGGCAAGGCAACTCGTCTTGGCGTTCGTAAGAATGACGAAGGCAAAAATGTTCGCGTTTCACGTCGCACCGGAAAGGACATCTAATGTCAACAGCGTTAGACACACGTCTGAAGGCTAAGTACAAGAGCGATATCGCTCCTGCGCTTAAAACTCAATTCGGATATTCGAACGTGATGCAGATTCCAAACCTGACCAAGATTGTGGTCAACATGGGTGTTGGCGATGCAGCTCGCGATTCAAAGCTTATTGAAGGTGCAATTCGCGATTTAGCAACTATCACTGGCCAAAAGCCACAAGTTACTAAGTCACGTAAATCAATTGCGCAGTTCAAACTCCGTGAAGGTCAACCAATTGGTGCGCACGTAACAATGCGCGGAGATCGTATGTGGGAGTTCGCAGATCGTTTGCTTTCAATCTCACTTCCACGTATCCGCGACTTCCGTGGTCTTTCACCAAAGCAGTTTGATGGAAAAGGAAACTACACATTCGGTTTAACTGAACAAGTAGTTTTCCCAGAAATCGAACAAGACAAAATCGATCGTACTCGCGGTATGGACATCACAATTGTTACTACAGCTAAGAACGATGAAGAAGGTCGCGCACTACTTAAGGCGCTCGGCTTTCCTTTCAAGGAGGCATAAGAGATGGCAAAGACATCGCTGAAAGTTAAAGCAGCACGCAAGCCAAAGTTTAAGGTTCGCGGCTATACCCGTTGTCAGCGTTGTGGTCGTCCACACTCTGTCTACCAAAAGTTTGGAATTTGTCGCGTGTGCTTCCGTGAAATGGCGCACCGTGGTGAACTTCCTGGCATCACCAAGGCATCTTGGTAATCCGTTCTATCCAATAACTACAACGAAATAGGTCCGACAAGGAAACCAGTTCGAGAAAGGCCACGAGGCCACGTATGACAATGACAGATCCGATCGCAGACATGTTGACTCGTCTGCGCAACGCGAACTCTGCCTACCATGATTCGGTTTCAATGCCGTCATCATCGGTTAAGGTAAGAATTGCAGCGATCCTTCAGCAAGAAGGTTATATCGCTACACATCGCGTTGAAGATGCAGAAAACGGAGTGGGAAAAAATCTCATTCTTGAACTTAAGTTTGGTGCAAACCGTGAGCGTTCAATCGCTGGTTTGCGTCGAGTAAGCAAGCCAGGACTTCGCGTTTACGCAAAGTCAACAGCTCTTCCAAAAGTACTTGGTGGACTTGGCGTTGCAATCATTTCAACTTCATCTGGATTGCTTACTGATAAGCAAGCCAATAAGCAGGGCGTAGGCGGAGAAGTTCTCGCCTATGTATGGTGATCGATAAATGTCACGTATTGGTCGCATGCCTATCACCGTCCCAAGTGGCGTTGAAGTAACAATCGCTGGACAGAGCGTTGCAGTTAAGGGACCTAAGGGTTCACTGACACTCAACGTCGCTGAGCCAATTCAAGTTTCACATGCAGAAGGTGTAATCACCGTTGCCCGTCCTAACGAAGAGCGCATTACACGTTCTCTTCACGGCCTATCTCGCACACTTGTTGCGAACATGGTTGAAGGCGTAACAAATGGCTACACACTTACAATCGAAATCGTTGGTGTTGGTTACCGCGTAGCTGAAAAGGGAAAGAACTTAGAGTTCCAACTTGGTTACAGCCACAACATCGATTTCCCAGCACCTGAAGGAATTACTTTCAAGGTTGAGTCACCAACAAAGTTCCACATCTCTGGAATTGATAAGCAGTTGGTTGGCGAAGTTGCTGCCAAGGTAAAGAAGCTTCGTAAGGCTGATCCTTATAAGGGTAAGGGCTTACGTCTGGCCGGGGAAATTGTTCGCCGCAAGCAAGGAAAGACGGGTAAGAAGTAATGGCTATTGGTGTAAAGGTCCGCAAAGGTTCGGCTACAAATGCCCGCGCCCGTCGTGCTTTCCGTGTTCGCAAGAAGGTTTCTGGAACTGCACAACGTCCGCGCTTAGTCGTTTCACGATCATCACGTCACTTGTTCGTTCAAGTTATCGATGACACACAAGGCAAAACAATTGCCTACGCTTCAACAATGGAAGCAAATTTCCGTACTGACAAAGCTGACAAGAGTGCAAAGGCAAAGGCAATTGGTGCGTTAATCGCATCACGTGCAAAAGATGCCGGTGTATCAACAGTCGTCTTTGATCGTGCTGGTAACAAGTACCACGGTCGTATCGCAGCAGTTGCTGATGGTGCGCGCGAGAATGGATTGGAGTTCTAATGGCTGTTAATCCAACTACCGAAGCTCCTGCAACAGCAGGAAACGAACGTGGTAATTCCGGTAAAGGTCGTGGCGAACGCCGCGAACGCCGCGATGATCGCGAAAAAGAAAAGAACCCATTCATGGAGCGCGTTGTTTTCATCAACCGTGTATCCAAAGTTGTTAAGGGTGGACGTCGTTTCTCATTCACTGCTCTAGTTGTTGTCGGTGACGGCAATGGTCAAGTAGGTATTGGTTACGGAAAGTCCAAGGAAGTTCCTGCAGCAATTGCAAAGGCAGTAGAAGAAGCTAAGAAATCTTTCTTCACTGTTCCACGCGTTCAAGGAACTGTTCCTCACCCAGTACAAGGTGAAACAGCAGCTGGCGTAGTTCTACTTCGCCCAGCTAGCCCAGGTACCGGAGTTATTGCCGGTGGCCCAGTGCGTGCAGTACTTGAGTGCGCAGGCATCACAGATGTTTTGACTAAGTCTCTTGGATCTAACAATGCAATCAACATGGTTCACGCAACTGTTGCTGCATTGAAGATGCTTGAAAGCCCAGCACAAATTGCTGCGCGTCGTGGTCGTCCATTAGAAGATGTTGCACCTGCAGCAATTATCCGCGCTTCACAGATCACGGTAGGTGCCTAATGCCACGTTTGAAAGTAACTCAGATTCGTTCGAAGGTCGGCAATAAGCCAGAGCTTCGCGACACACTTCGTTCATTGGGCCTTAAGCGCATCAATGATGTTGTTGTGAAAGAAGATCGTCCAGAAATTCGTGGCATGGTTTACGCCGTTCGTCACTTGATCACAGTTGAGGAGGTTGAATAAAGATGACGCTAAAACTTCATCATCTACGTCCAGCTCCTGGTGCTAAGAAAGCTAAGACTCGTAAGGGTCGCGGTGAAGCATCAAAGGGTAAGACGGCCGGTCGTGGTGGCAAGGGAACTCGTGCTCGTAACACAGTTCGCGCAGGTTTCGAAGGTGGTCAACTACCTCTCGTAATGCGTTTACCTAAGCTACGTGGTTTCAAAAACCCAGCTCGCATCGAATATCAGGCAGTCAATGTTTCAACTATTAACGCACTTTTCCCTAAGGGTGGAGACGTAACAGTTGCAGACTTGATCGCTAAAGGCGCAGTTCGCGACAGCCTTCCAGTTAAGGTTCTCGGCAATGGCGAAATCGATGTCAAGGTGACTGTAACTGCACATGCATTTTCATCATCAGCCGTTGACAAGATCACTGCTGCTGGCGGAAAGACCAACGTTCTTTAATTAATAAGTTCGACCAAAGAAGTTAGAGGAAGAGGAGAAGATCAATGCTTTCAGCATTTGGTATGGCCTTCAGGACACCAGATCTACGTAAGAAAATCTTCTTCACCCTTTCTATCATGGCGCTGTTCCGTTTTGGTTCAGTAGTTCCAACACCTGGTGTTTCATATTCAAACGTTCAAGAGTGTTTGAAGTCGGTTAAATCAGGTGGCCTTTTTGGTCTTATTAACTTATTCAGTGGTGGAGCACTTCTTCACTTATCTGTTTTCGCGTTGGGCATCATGCCTTATATCACTAGCTCAATCATTATTCAGTTATTAACTGTCGTTATTCCTCGATTCGAAGCGCTAAAGAATGAAGGACAGTCAGGAACTGCAAAGCTCACTCAGTACACACGTTATTTAACAATCGGTTTAGCAATCTTGCAGTCAACGGGTTTGATCGCAGTTGCTCGTACACCAGGCCGATTGATTTCAGGTTGTTCACTAGCAATCATTCCTGATGCATCATGGCAGCGAATTATCACCATGATCTTTGTTATGACTGCAGGAACCTCTGTAATCATGTGGCTGGGAGAATTAATTACCGACCGCGGTGTTGGTAACGGTATGTCAATCTTGATTTTCACATCTATTGCTGCAGGATTTCCTGGCAACTTGTGGTCAATCAAACTTCAAAAGGGTTTGTTTGCTTTCCTATTCGTTCTAGCCGTTGGAATTTTAGTTGTTGCCGCAGTTGTGTTCGTTGAACAAGCTCAGCGACGTATTCCAGTTCAATATGCCAAGCGCATGGTTGGACGCCAGGCTTATGGTGGAACAAGTACATACATTCCAATTAAGGTGAACCAAGCTGGCGTTATTCCAGTTATTTTCGCATCTTCATTGCTGTACATCCCTTCACTGGTTGTTAACTTCACAAATAGCAAGGCAGCGTGGGCAGTTTGGGTTAGCCGTAACTTTGTTAAGGGCGATCACCCAATTTATGTTGCAGCGTATGCAGCCCTCATTATTTTCTTTACTTATTTCTATGTAGCAATCACATTTAATCCAGATGAGGTTGCCGACAATATGAAGAAGTACGGTGGATTTATCCCTGGTATTCGTGCCGGACGCCCAACTTCTGAATATTTGCAATATGTACTTTCACGCATCACAGCTCCAGGTTCTTTGTACCTAGCATTAGTTGCCGTTATTCCAATCGGTGCGCTCGTGCTATTTGGTGCAACACAGAACTTCCCATTTGGTGGAACTGCGATCTTGATCGTTGTTGGTGTTGGTCTTGATACTGCAAAGCAGATCGAGTCACAGTTGCAGCAGCGTTCATATGAGGGATTCCTTAAGTAATGCGATTAGTCCTGGTAGGTCCACCAGGCGCTGGTAAGGGAACACAAGCTCAATTCCTAGCAGCGCATTATTCAATTCCCCATATTTCAACAGGAGATATTTTCCGCGCAAATTTGAAAGCTGGAACACCGCTCGGAGTTGAAGCACAAAGTTTTATGGACCGCGGTGAATTAGTTGCCGATTCTGTAACAAATGCGATGGTTAAAGATCGCTTAACTCACGACGATGTTGCTAATGGATTTTTGCTCGATGGTTTTCCACGAAATGTGGCACAAGCCGAAGTTCTTCGCGCAATTTTGGCTGATAAGAAAACCCCTTTGCATGCAGTCCTAGAGTTTTCATTAGCCAACGACGAGATTGTTACTCGTTTGTCTTCGCGTCGTACATGCAAAGATTGTTTCCAACCATCAGTTGGCGTCGATAAGTGCCCACAATGCGGGGGAGATGTTTACCAGCGCGAAGATGACAAGGCAGAAGTTATTGCGCGACGCCTTGAGATTTATCAAGATCAAACTGCACCTATTATTTCTTTTTATCGCAATGAAGGCTTACTGATAACTGTAAGTGCGCAAGGCAGTGTTGAAGATATTACTGCGCATGCAATCTCGGCTTTATCCCGCGTAACCGAGTAGAAATAACTCTTATGGCAATTCAAATTAAAACCCTTGAACAATTAAAAGTAATGCGCCGTGCGGGTTTACTGGTTGGACAAACCCTGCAACTTCTTCGCGAATCAATTAAGCCAGGAATGACTACAGATGCATTAGATGCAATAGCGGCAGCAAATATCAAACGTGGCGGTGGTACTTCAAATTTCTTGGGTTATCACGGTTTCCCAGCCACAATCTGCGTTTCAGTAAATGAAGAGATCGTTCATGGAATTCCCGGCTCACGAATCATTAATGATGGCGATGTTGTCTCCATTGATTGCGGAGCAATTATCGAAGGTTGGCATGGCGATGCCGCCTTTTCAATTGGCGTCGGAAGCATTAATCCCAATGATCAAAAGTTGATGGATGTGTGTGAAGAATCAATGTGGCAAGGAATAGCTGCCGGTAAAAATGGTGCGAAACTTTCAGATATTGGTTATGCAATTGAGCAATACATTAATTCACAAGGCAAGTATGGAATTTTGCAGGAATACGGCGGCCATGGAATCGGTACCGAAATGCACCAAGAACCACACGTTCTTAATTTTGGTAGAGCCGGACAAGGCCCAGAAATTGTTCCTGGTTTAGCTCTTGCAATTGAACCAATGATTACTCGAGGTTCTGCCCGCACTAAAGTTTTGAAAGATGATTGGACAGTTGTGTCAGCTGATTCCACACGAGGTGCACATTTTGAACATTCATATGTGATCTGCCCTGATGGAAAACCATTTGTCTTGACGGCAATCGACGGTGGGAAAGCCGAATTAGCTCGATTCGGGATCCAGATTTCAGATCTGCTCTAAAACCATGCGGGGGCTATGTGGCCTGAGTTACACCCATGTAATTCAATGGGGCCGATTTCCCTTATTTGGGCCTGCGCTCTAAACTACGACTTCGCTTGTTTCACGCTTAAAACAGAAATGTGGTTACAGCTTGGCTAGTAAAGATGGTGCAATCGAAATGGAAGGCACCGTTGCTGAAGCTTTACCTAATGCAATGTTTCGTGTGGAACTAACAAATGGACATAAAGTCCTTGCTCACATAAGCGGCAAGATGCGAAAGAACTACATTCGTATTCTTCCAGCCGATCGTGTGATCGTGGAAATGAGTCCGTATGACCTTACTAAAGGTCGAATTATTTATCGTTATAAGTAACGAAGGAGCACAAAGACATGAAGGTTAATCCAAGCGTTAAGAAGATTTGCGATAAGTGCAAAGTCATTCGCCGCAAGGGTCGCGTCATGGTCATTTGCGAAAACCTTCGTCACAAGCAACGTCAAGGATAAATAAGTACTAACAAACTCGTAATACGACTTTAGTAAGAAATTACTAAAGACCTTTGGACTGGTAGGCCAGAGAACAGTATTGCGGAGGACCTCCAGATATAGATAGGTAGATACATGGCACGTCTCGTCGGTGTCGATCTCCCACGCGAAAAGCGTTTGGAAGTCGCACTCACTTACATTTTTGGAATGGGTCTTACTCGTTCTCAAAAAACATTAGCAGCAACTGGCATTAGTCCAGATATTCGCGTTAAGGATTTGCAAGAAGCAGATCTAGCAAAGTTGCGCGAATACATCGAAGCAAACTTCAAAATCGAAGGTGATCTTCGTCGTGAAATTTCTGGCGACATTCGTCGCAAAGTTGAAATCCAGAGCTACCAAGGCATTCGTCACCGTAAGGGACTTCCTGTTCGTGGTCAGCGCACACATACAAATGCGCGTACACGTAAGGGTCCTCGTAAGGCAATTGCAGGTAAGAAGAAGGTGACTAAGTAATGGCCGCTCCTAAAACTAAGACTGCCCCTGCAGCAAAGGGCAAAGTCAAAATGCGTAAGAAGGAAAAGAAGAATGTTGCCGTTGGTAAAGCGTTCATCAAGAGCACTTTCAACAACACAATCATTTCTATTACTGATCCAACCGGCGCTGTAATTTCATGGTCATCATCTGGCCAAGTTGGTTACAAGGGCTCACGTAAGTCAACTCCATTCGCAGCACAGCTTGCCGCAGAAGCAGCAGCTCGTCGCGCGCAGGAGCACGGCTTAAAGAAAGTAGATGTATTCGTTAAGGGACCTGGTTCTGGACGCGAAACCGCAATCCGTTCATTGCAAGCAGCTGGTTTGGAAGTTGGTGCCATCTCTGATGTAACACCTGCTCCACACAATGGTTGCCGTCCATGTAAACCACGTCGAGTTTAAGGAAGGAAGAGAATAAATGGCTCGTTATACCGGAGCAGACTGCAAGCGTTGCCGTCGCGAAAAAGTAAAGCTCTTCCTTAAGGGCGCAAAGTGCGATGGACCAAAGTGTCCTATCGAATCTCGTCCATATCCACCTGGACAACATGGCCGTGGTCGTGCTAAAGAATCTGAATACCTATTGCAGATGCGCGAAAAGCAAAAGTGCGCACGTATTTACGGTGTTCTAGAAAAGCAGTTCCGTGGTTATTACGAAGAAGCAAACCGCAAGCAGGGTAAGACTGGTGAAAACCTTCTTGTTCTTCTTGAAACTCGTCTCGACAATGTTGTCTTCCGCGCTGGCTTTGCAAAGAGCCGCGACATGGCACGTCAGTTGGTACGTCACGGTCACTTCTTAGTTAATGGCAAGAAGGTAAACATTCCTTCATTCCGTGTCTCTGCGATGGACATCATTGATGTTCTTCCAAAGTCATTGGATCTCACACCATTCATCGTGGCTAGCGCTGAACTTGGCGAGAAGGCAGTTCCTGCATGGATTGAGGTTGTTGGTTCGCAAATGCGCATCATCGTTCACTCAGTTCCTGCACGTGCCGTCATCGACACCCAGGTTCAAGAGCAGCTCATCGTTGAACTTTATTCTAAGTAATTTTTAAAAGTCCGCGACTAACAAGTCAAAGACCTGCACGCAGTACCGGTACTACCAAAGCGGAAATCAAATAGTGGATTTCCCCGAAATGAAGAGGAGCAGCAGTGCTAATTGCACAACGTCCCACCCTCAGTGAAGAAGTACTTTCCGATAACCGCTCACGGTTCATCATTGAACCGTTGGAACCAGGTTTCGGTTACACACTAGGTAACAGCATGCGTCGTACATTGCTTTCATCTATTCCAGGTGCAGCAGTGACCAGCATCCGCGTTGCCGGTGCACTTCATGAGTTCACTACTCTTGAAGGCGTTAAGGAAGACCTCACAGATATCGTTTTGAATATCAAGAACTTGGTTTTCTCATCAGATAGCGATGAACCAGCAGTTGTTTATATCCGCAAATCAGGTGCCGGTGCAGTTACTGGTGCAGATATTGCGGTTCCAACTGGCGTTGAAGTTCATAACCCAACACTTCACTTAGCAACACTTAATGGCAAGGGATCTCTTGAGATCGAACTTACTGTTGAGCGTGGCCGTGGTTATGTCACCGCAGTTCAGAACAAGCAAGCTGGAGCAGAAATTGGTCGTATTCCAGTTGACTCTATCTATTCACCAGTTTTGAAAGTTACATACAAGGTTGAAGCTACTCGCGTTGAACAGCGCACAGACTTCGATCGCCTTGTTGTAGATGTAGAAACAAAATCATCAATGAAGCCACGCGATGCAGTTGCATCTGCTGGTCGTACATTGGTGGAACTATTCGGTCTTGCACGCGAACTTAATCTTGATGCTGAAGGTATTGAGATGGGGCCATCTGTTATGGATGCTGCTCTAGCTGCCGATCTTGCCCTTCCAATCGAAGATCTTGATCTAACAGTTCGTTCATACAACTGCTTGAAGCGCGAAGGCATTCACACAGTTGGAGAGTTGGTTGGTCGTTCAGAGGCTGATCTACTTGATATCCGTAACTTTGGTTCAAAATCAATCGATGAGGTCAAGGCAAAGCTTGTCTCAATGGGAATGTCTCTTAAGGACAGCCCAGCAGGATTTGATCCAACGAAGCACCAAAACTACAACGCAGCAGTTGACGATGATTTCGTCGATGCAGATCAGGCCTAGGAGAAATACAAATGCCAAAACCAAGTAAAGGTCCTCGTTTGGGTTCAGGCCCATCACACGAACGCTTACTCCTACGCACTCTTGCAGAGCAGTTGTTCGAGCATGGCAAGATCACTACAACCGAGGCAAAGGCTAAGCGCCTGCGTCCATTAGCTGAAAAGTTAATTACTGCCGCTAAGAAGGGTGATCTTCCAGCACGTCGTCAGGTCATGGCTCAGATTTCAAATAAGAGTGTTGTACATACTCTTTTCACTGTTATCGGTCCACGCTTTGCTGCACGTAATGGTGGATACACACGTATCACTAAGGTCGGTCCTCGCAAGGGTGACAACGCACCAATGGCAGTAATTGAAGTTTTAACTGAGAAAGATAACTAAGTTTAAAAACCTTAGAAATTAATTCTCATGACGGAACCCACTCTCTACCCAGAGAGTGGGTTTCTTCGTTTAAGAATCGATTTAGCCTACGACGGAACTAATTATTCGGGTTGGGCTAAGCAACCTGATCGGCGCACGGTTCAAGAAGAGTTCGAAAGGGCGCTTTCAACAATTACCCAATCTGAAGTGGAAACAATTGTTGCGGGAAGAACCGATGCTGGAGTTCATGCCACCGGACAAGTTATTCATGTTGATGTGCCTGAGACAATCAATCTAGATGAGCTGGCTTTTAAATTAAATCGAATGCTCGATGAAGATATTCGAATCAATAATGTGGCCGTTGCCAAAGGGGCTTTTAATGCACGTTTTTCTGCTACCCGCCGGCACTACACCTACAAAATTATGGATGGCAATAAAGCCGTTCCGCCGATAAATCGTTTTGATATCACGCCGTGGTATCGCACTTTAGATATTGATTTGCTCAATTCCGCCAGCGCCTTATTAGTGGGGGAACATGATTTTGCCGCTTACTGCAAATTCCGTGAAGGCAGCACCACTATTCGAAATTTGATTCGCTTTGATTGGACCAGAAATAGCGATGGAATTATGGTTGCAGAACTATCGGCCGATTCATTTTGTTATTCCATGGTTCGAAATCTGGTTGGCGCGGCAGTCTGTGTTGCCGAAGGGCGATTTGGCGCCGAATGGATTCAAGCGACTTTGGAGAATAAAGAGCGGATCTCGGATTCCCTTGTTTTCCCATCCCGGGGTCTGACTCTGCGCCAGGTGGAGTACCCAGAATGAGGCCATTTTGACCCATTCGCGCTGCACGGGTACCCTAATCCTCTGCCCTTAAAAGGGGCTCAGCAGTAATCATCGAAAAAGAAGGTAGGCAATAGCGTGCGTACATACAGTCCAAAAGCTGGTGATGCAGTCCGTAACTGGCACATCATCGATGCACAAGATGTGGTCTTGGGCCGTCTTGCTACTCATGCTGCCGTTCTACTTCGCGGAAAGCACAAGCCAACATTTGCACCACACATGGACATGGGCGACTTCGTCATTATTATCAATGCCGAGAAAATCGCGCTTTCAGGTAACAAGGCAAAGCAAAAGTGGTCACATCATCACTCAGGTTTTCCAGGCGGTTTAACTTCTACTGTGTACGGTGAACTCATCGAGAAGCACCCAACACGTGCAGTTGAAAAAGCAATCAAGGGAATGATTCCTAAGAATCGTTTAGGTCGCGACATTGCATCAAAGCTAAAGGTGTACGCAGGACCAAACCACCCACATGCAGCACAAGCACCAACACCATATGTATTCGATCAAGTTTCACAAATCGTGAAGTAAGGGATGACAATGTCAGAAAACACAATAGCTTTCGATCTCGATGAGGCCGAAGTTCCTACTTCATACTCTTCTTCAACTCCAGCACCTGCAACTAATCGCCCAGCAATTAAGGCACCAGGTCGCGGAACAGGTCGTCGTAAAGAAGCCGTTGCTCGCGTTCGCTTAGTTCCAGGAAGCGGCAAGTGGGTTGTTAATGGAAAGACTTTAGAAAACTATTTCCCAAATAAAGTTCACCAACAGTTAGTGTCAGAACCATTCCGCACTGTTGGTGCTGAAAATTCTTACGATGTCTTCGCACGTATCAATGGTGGCGGAGTGTCTGGTCAAGCTGGTGCACTTCGTTTAGGAGTTGCACGTTCACTTAACCAAATCGACGAAGAAGCAAACCGTCCAGCACTCAAGAAAGCTGGATTCCTTTCACGTGATGCACGTGTTATTGAACGTAAGAAGTACGGCCTTAAGAAGGCACGTAAGCGTTCTCAATACAGCAAGCGTTAATTCCCACAATTTAGCGAAGGAGTTCCAATGGCACTCTTTGGTACTGATGGGATTCGTGGCTTAGCCAATCGTGATTTAACTGCTGAATTAGCTCTGGATGTTTCCGTTGCTGCTGCGCATATTTTGGTAGAAAGTTCATCAAATAAAGATCATCGTCCAACGGCAATTGTTGGGCAAGATTCGCGTGCCTCAGGCGAGTTTCTAGAAGCGGCCGTAGTTGCTGGTTTAACGAGTGCTGGAATCAATGTGTATCGCGTAGGCGTATTACCAACGCCAGCAATTGCACATTTAGTTGCTGAATCACATGCAGATCTTGGCGTAATGATCAGCGCATCACATAATCCAATGCCAGATAATGGAATTAAGTTATTTGCTCGCGGTGGCGGCAAGTTAGATGATGCAATCGAAGCCCGAATCGAAGCCCGTATGGGTGAAGGTTGGGAACGACCAACAGGAAAAAATGTAGGTCGCGCAATACATGATGAATCCGCCAAAGAACGTTACTTAACACATCTGTTGGCTAGCGTTGAAGTTCCTTTGAAAGGTTTGAAAGTTGTAGTTGATTGTGCAAATGGTGCATCCTCATTTGTTGCCCCCGAAGCATATCGACGTGCAGGGGCTGAAGTAATTGCAATTTTTAACCAACCCGATGGTTGGAATATTAATGAAGATTGCGGTTCTACTCATTTACATCAACTCCGGGCAGCCGTTCTTAAAGAAGGTGCAGACATTGGAATTGCACATGATGGTGATGCTGATCGTTGTCTAGCCATTGATGCAACTGGAAATGAAATCGACGGCGATCATATTTTGACGATTTTAGCCCGAGGTTTTAAAGCGCGTGGCAAATTGCAGGGCAATACCGTTGTGGGTACCGTGATGAGCAATTTAGGTTTTATGCATGCGATGAAAGATGCTGGAATTAACGTTGAGACAACTTCGGTTGGTGATCGTTATGTTCTTGAAAATATGATTGCAAATGATTATTCACTTGGTGGCGAGCAGTCAGGTCACGTCATCATGCGCGAATTAGCTAATACTGGCGATGGAATTTTGACTGCCCTGCAATTAATGCAAGAAGTTGTTCGGACTAAAAAAACTTTACAAGAATTAGCCGCGACTATGGTGCGCTTTCCTCAAGTATTAATAAATGTTAAAGATGTGAAAAAAGAACTTCTGGCAAGCTCTACGGTAATTAGTGCCGCAGTTAAAGCGGCCGAAGTTCGTTTGGCTGATAGTGGCCGGGTTTTATTGCGGGCCTCAGGTACCGAGCCACTCATTAGAGTGATGGTTGAGGCCGCCAGTGATAGCCTTGCGCAAGAAGTTGCTAAACAACTTGCAGATATTGTTAAAAGCGAACTGGGGTAAGTATTTATGTGCGGAATTGTGGGTTACACAGGGCCGCAATCTGCAGTAACCCCACTTATTGAAGGTCTTCGCCGACTTGAATATCGTGGTTACGACTCAGCAGGTATCGCCCTTGGAACACCCGGAAAACTTTTTATTCAGAAGAAGGCCGGAAAGCTCGCCAACCTTGAGAATGAATTAGATGCAACACTTCCAATCGTTCATTCTGGAATTGGTCATACACGATGGGCAACACATGGTGGTCCAACTGATCACAACGCACACCCCCATGTAGATAATGAAGGCAAACTAGCCGTGATTCATAACGGCATCATCGAAAATTATTCAGAACTACGTAAAGAGTTAGAAGCCCGTGGCCATGTTTTTTCCTCCGAAACTGATACTGAATCAGTTGCACATTTATTGAGTGATCTTCGTAAGAAAAACAATGGAGATCTATCAGCGGCAATGCGTGAGGCCGTGAAAGCGCTTCGTGGTTCATTCACATTATTAGCTATCCATGCGGAAGCACCTGAAGTAATAGTCGGAGTTCGCCGTAATTCTCCGCTCGTGGTTGGGCTTGGCAAAGGTGAGAATTTCATGGCATCTGATGTTGCCGCCTTTATTGATTATACAAAGCGCGCAATTGAACTTGGGCAAGATGAGGTTGTCACGATTACTCCTCAATCAGTTGTAATAACTGATCTGGATGGCAAAAAAATTGTGCCGAAGGAGTATGAAATTTCTTGGGATGCAAGCGCTGCACAAAAAGGTGGTTTTACGCATTTCATGCTCAAGGAGATTTTTGAACAGCCCAAAGCCGTTGCCGATACGTTAATTGGGCGTCTGAGTGATAATAAACAAATTGTGCTTGATGAATTACGTATGAGTGCTGAAGAAGTTCGCGCGCTCAAGAAAATAACCGTGATTGCGTGCGGAACGGCTTATCACGCCGGAATGGTTGCAAAGTATGCAGTTGAAAAATTTGCCAAGATTCCAGTTGATGTCGAAATTGCGAGTGAATTTAGATATCGCGATCCAATTATTGATTCGGACACCTTAGTTATAGCTATTTCACAGTCCGGTGAAACTATGGATACGTTGATGGCGGTCAGACATGCTAAAGCTGCTGGCGGTCGAGTCTTAGCGATTTGTAATACGAATAGCTCTACGATCCCTCGCGAATCTGATGCAGTTTTATATACGCATGCTGGCCCAGAAATCGCTGTTGCCTCGACAAAAGCCCTGTTAACCCAAATGATTGCGGTGTATTTGATTGGACTTCACTTAGCTCAAGTGAATAAGACAATGAGTGATGCCGAAGTTGAAAAGTATTACCTTGAACTATTAGAACTTCCAGGCAAGATTGAACAGATTCTTGAAACGGTGGAACCGCTTCGTGCGCTTACCCGTAGTTTTGCCCAAAATAATATTGTGCTGTTCCTAGGTCGAAATATTGGTTATCCAGTTGCTCTTGAAGGTGCACTTAAATTAAAAGAGTTGGCTTATATTCATGCCGAAGGTTTTGCTGGCGGAGAGTTGAAGCACGGCCCAATTGCTTTAATTGATCAAGGAACACCAGTAATTGCGATTTTGCCTGCCGGTCATGAAAATGCTCTGGATGAAAAGATGTTGAGCAATATTCAAGAAGTAAAGGCACGGGGTGCACGTGTCATTGTCATTGCCGAAGAAGGTGCGCACGTTGAAGGTGCTGAACATATTATTCGAATTCCTGTAACAGCTGCACTCTTCCAACCAATTCTTGCAACGGTTCCACTTCAAGTTTTTGCTTATGAAATGGCTGTTGCACGTGGAAATGATGTAGACCAGCCAAGAAATCTGGCTAAATCAGTTACTGTGGAATAAATGCAAACAATCGAGAACCTGCGCAGAAAGCAGATGTTTCGTGCCTTACGGTGGTCGTTACTTCTATTTGCTGGTTTTTTAATTGTTACGCAGCAAGTTGTTACTTATGGTCCTTTGGTGAATATCGATAACCATATAGATCGAACCCACAAACCACATTTCACTGGATTTTCTGGTTTTATTTTGCGCAAGCTTGATAACTTAGGACTACGTGGTCTCACCGCCACGGTACTAATAATTGCCGCAGCATTTATTGCTTATAAATTTAAAACATGGAGGCCATTAAATTTAGCGGTTCTATCGCTACTTGGACTTAATTTAATTGTAGGTATTTTCAAACTAGTTTTAGGTCGTTCAAAGCCGCGCGATGGTTTTGATCTCTTTCATGCTGGGGGAATGTCCTATCCCAGCGGGCATGCATCCAATGCAGTTCTGTCTTGGGGTGTTTTGGCATATCTCATTTTTAGATATGCCGGGGTGAATAAATACCGTGGACGTTTAGCTGGTTTAGGTGTCATCACCGTTTCATTAACTGTTTGCACTGTGTCATTGATTCGCCAAACTCATTGGTTCACCGATCTTTTAGGTGGCTTATTTATTGGAAGTGCATTACTTGTCGCTGTGATTGCAGTAGACCGATACGTTCCCTCTAAGAGCCAACTGCACTAGACTTAATACATGATTGATGGAATCGGCATTGATGTCGTTGATATCGAACGATTCAAGTTATCTCTTGACCGTACACCGGGCTTATTAGAAAAACTTTTTACCGACAATGAACGCACTAAACCGCTTCAATCTCTAGCTGCTCGCTTCGCCGCTAAAGAGGCTCTAGCTAAAGCTTTAAATGCGGGCAAGGGATTGAGTTGGCATGAAGCTGAGATCATTAATCTTGAAAGTGGGAAACCAGCATTTTTATTTAGAGGTGAAATCGCTGAGATAGTTGATGGCGCAATGGTTCATGTCTCGCTATCTCATGATGCAGGGATTGCTTCAGCAATGGTGATTGTTGAGCGCAATTAATGGGACACCGTGCTGAAGCCCGTATTGATATCAATGCACTTAGATCCAACATTGCGTACTTAAAAAGCAAAGCTGGTGTCGATTTACTGGCCGTAGTAAAAGCCGATGCTTATGGTCACGGCTTATTAGAAATTGGTTTATTGGCGGAAAAAAGCGGTGCGGATTGGTTAGGCGTTGCTTTATTAGAGGAAGCAATCGCGCTGCGTACTCACGGTGTGAGAATTCCAATTTTGGCATGGTTAGTGCCACCCGGATCTGATTTTAGTGCCGCCGTTAAGCACGACATTGATGTTGCCGTGGCAAGTATTTCTGCACTTGAAGAAATTTCACGTATTCCAAACAAGCCACGTATCCATATTGAAATCGATACTGGCATGACTCGAGGTGGCTTCCTTGATGAATGGGCGGAGTTACTTAAGTCAGATTTTTCGCGGGTTGACGTTGTAGGAGTATTTTCGCATTTTGCCCGCGCTGATGAACCAGGTCAGCAACAAAATGCAGATCAACTCACTTCATTTACAACGAAAGTACAGCAGCTTGCAGAAATTGGGATCAATCCACCTATTAAACATTTGTCCAATTCGGCAGCCACTCTTTTCGATCATCAATCAGCTTTTAATTTAGTACGCACGGGAATTGCAATGTACGGTTTAACTCCAGATATTAAGAGCTTAGGTGATAGCAAAAGACTTTCATTAAAACCAGTGATGCAGCTGCGAGCAAAATTGCACCTTGTTAAAAAAGTTCCAGCAGGTTCACCGGTCGGTTATGGTGCAAGTGCAACAACTAGTACAGATACAACTCTTGGAATTGTGGCTATGGGATATGCCGATGGAATTCCACGAATTGCACAGGGGGCTGGCGTTTTCTTTGACGGCAAACGGGCACCGATTATCGGTCGAGTTTCCATGGATCAATTTGTTGTAGATCTTGGGGCCGATTCATCGGCGCATTCGGGTGATTGGGTTACTGTTTTTGGTGATGGCTCTCAGGGGGAATACACCGCCGATGACTGGGGAGCTGCATCGTTATCAATTAATTATGAAATCGTGACGAGAATCGGGCCAAGGGTGCCTAGAATCTACGCACCTCATGTCTACTAATAATGCAGCGTTGCGAGTCGAAGGTGTCAATATCTCCTTCGGCGGGTTGCGGGCTCTCAATGATGTCTATTTAGAAATAGGCACCAATGAAGTTGTAGGTTTAATCGGACCAAATGGTGCGGGCAAGACAACTTTATTTAATGCACTCTGTGGTTTAGTTCAACCTGATTCCGGAAAGTTTTTCCTCAATGGTGAAGAACAAAATTTTCCACAAACACATCAATTAGTTGATCTTGGTATTGCGCGCACTCTTCAAGGCGTGGGTTTATTTGGCGATTTAACCGTCTTAGAAAACGTGATGGTTGGGGCGCAACATCTGGCAACTTCTGGATTAATTTCTGCAGCATTAGGCCGAAGTGCTAAAGATGAAAAAGAAATTCGCAGAAAATCTTTAACTGCGCTCGAGCGCGTGTATGCCATTGGTTTAGCAAATCGACGTGCCGATACATTGTCGTATCCAGACACAAAACGTGTAGCAATCGCGCGTGCACTTGTCAGCGAACCAAAGATTTTGATGTTAGATGAACCCGCAGGAGGTTTAGGTGCGCAAGATATTGAATGGATGAATTTATTAATCCGTAATTTAAGTGCAACTATGTCCGTACTTCTAGTAGAACACCATATGGATGTAGTTATGTCCGTGTGCAGCAAACTGTATGTTCTCAATTTTGGCGAAGTTATTGCCAGCGGAAACGCTGAAACGGTTCGCCGAGATCCCGCCGTCATGGCTGCGTACTTAGGAACAGGTGCGTAAATGACACTTAAAATTTCTAACTTAACGGTGAATCACGGCGCAATTTGTGCAATCAACCAAGTGAGTTTAGAAGTTCCCGCTGGAAAGTTAGCGGCAATTATTGGGTCAAATGGTGCGGGCAAGACAACGTTATTAAGAGCGCTATCGGGACTTAATCACCCAACGTCCGGAGAAATCTCGTGGATGGGTAACAATGTTGTTGGCGTGAAACCAGAAATGTTGGTGCGCGCCGGAATTTCGCATGTTTCTGAAGGTAAGTCAGTTGTTCCGGAGCTTTCCGTGCGTGACAACCTTGAACTAGGTGCAATTTGGCGGCGTAACAAAAAGGAATCACAAGAATCGATCGACCGCGTAATTTCTATTTTTCCACGTTTAGGCGAACGCATTGAACAGCGCTCCGATACGTTATCTGGTGGCGAGCGACAGATGCTGGCTATCGGTCGAGCGATTATGTCTAAACCAGAACTTTTATTACTCGATGAACCGTCATTAGGTCTTGCACCATTAGTCGTAGAACAGATTTTCCAAACCATTCGCGAATTAGCAAATTCAATGAATTTAACGGTGCTCCTTGTCGAACAAAATGCGATGGGCGCACTCAAAATTGCCGATATCGGAATAGTTCTTAATTTAGGAAAAGTAGTTGCCGCAAATAACGCGCAGGCATTAATTGACGATCCAGCGGTACGCGCCGCATATTTGGGGTATTAATCATGCAATTACTAAATACTTTTCTCATTGGCATTACTGCCGGTTCAATTTATTCACTTATGGCGACTTCCATGGTCTTAGTCTGGCGAAGTACGCGGGTGGTTAACTTTGCCCAAGCCGGAATGGCCCTTCTTTCTTCATACTTTGGTTACGAAGCAGTTTCAAAGTTTCACTCTTTCTGGATTGCTTTACCCGTTGCCATGATTGGTGGTGCAGTTTTTTCAGCTTTTGTAGAAATGGTTTTGATTCGTTTATTAGTAAAACACAGTTCAACTGGCCCAATTGCCGCAGTTGCACCGATCATTGCAACCCTGGGATTACTTGGAGTAATTCGCGCAACCGTGAGCATGGTATGGGGCGGTCAGAATGTTCGAATTATTGGTCCAGTATCAAATGATGGTTACACAATAAATGGAACGACTTTAGTTTTCTCACCACTGAAACTATTAATTTTAGTAACCGTTGTAATTTTGATG